>ERZ889217.50-NODE-50-length-66417-cov-9.414575_pt1 | contig 66417 bp, 61 predicted proteins | sample MGYA00521098_ERZ889217 | MGnify/ENA primary metagenome ERZ889217 (study PRJEB32303, sample SAMEA104408613) | aquatic metagenome | biome: Brackish water; feature: Pelagic; material: water | place: Baltic Sea | collected 2014-06-10T22:04:00 | depth 2,362 m ... | reverse complement strand
GATAAACCTAAAGCTTTTGCAACTCGATCATCATTACTAATTAGTGGAATACCAGAATTCTCAATAATTTCACCAGTCTTAAGATCAACTTGTAATCCACCAATATCAGCCTTTACTTGTTCGGCATTGGCAAATTCACACCATTGACTCACTTTGCACCAATTGCATGGAGGGTTTGTCGATGGAGCAAAAAGTGTGTCACTAGCCCAAGTATCAACTTGCTCTGCAAGTTGTGACCAGGCGAACAACTGAACCTGTTCATCTTCACAATTCCAGATGTAGGTCTTACATGCTTCTGGTGAAATCAACTCTAATTCAACGCGTTTATTTTTAAATTCTCCGAATTCCTCTAAAATATTTTTTGGTAAGCAGTCTTCGACCATAAGACGAATTGCTAAAGGAAGTTGTGGATAGATATTGAAATAAATATCTTGTTCTAAATCTTTAATACTGGAAACTGTTTTTGTTTCTCGCCACACCAAATCAACACCATTTTTGAATAAAATATCTGGTCTAGTACTAATTGTCACATCGGCATCTGTATCAAGTGCTTCAATTGATATTTCAGTGGCCACTTTTGATGATGAATTTATAGGACAAGTGATTTGGTGTTGCGCTAAATACGGTAATGCAATCTCTGCTTCGTCCTTGTTCCAACCAAGATTTTCAGCAATTTGTCCAAGTTTTGATTCGGTTGGAAGATCATGTATTGCACAAGTCTTTATTCTCTTATGTGCTTCTTCAAGCCATGCATGAACAAGTAAACCTCTTTGTTGAGCAGAATTTGAAGATTCTTGTTTAGCTCTTAAACCAAGTTCATCTTGCAGAAAGTACTGTCTGGGACATCTTCTGTAGGTGTGAAATTTTGATGGGGAATAAGCCTTCGGCCAAGCTGCATAAGCAGTTATGCCTAAGAGTCCAGGGCGATTTGGCAGAGTTGGACACATTGTGTTTGCTCGACAACTTCTGCAATTAGGTCCAACATTTTGATTTCCCCCTTTGATTCTTTCTGTTACCACGGGTAACGATTTTTCTTCAAATAATTTTCGTGCATTCTCAACAGATTCTGATAAAACTACTGCTTGACTGGCATCAAGTGCACCAAGTTCTCTTATTCTAATAAGTTGAGGTGGTTGTAATACGTTGTAAATAGGATCGCGGGGGGAACTCCAACTTGGTTCACTATGGGGAACTCCATCGGCAAGAATTCTTGCTACCACTCCTGCTCTAACAGGATTCAAAATTGTTAAACCTGCTTTTGAAAACTTAAGGGCTCGAAATTCTCTGATTTTTCCATCATGAGAAGTTAGATAAATTCCCCAAGCAAACCATTCGGTATGAGAGTCACCAGAAGAATCAAATGCTTGTATGACTTCAAGATCGGTGAAATCAATTTGCTTTAACAAGTCTTCTTCTCGGGCTTTTTCCCATGCTTTCAAATAACCGGTGAGAGCATCAATGGCCCATAGTTTGTGAGACTTTTCAACTTTTCCTCTGTTTTTAGTGATGGCTTCAGTTATGGAATCAATAGATAATTGTTCAATGTCTTCAAATTCATGGATAACTTTTTCATTATTTATCACAGAAAGTAATGCATCTCTAACTATTCCCAGAGGAAAAGATTCAAAGGGAGGATAGCGAAGTTGCATATAACCTTCACCAATTTTTGCAGCAGGTCGTGATTTAAGTGAAATAAAGTCATTGCATGCTTTTTTTTCATCTACTCCAACTTGTGAAGCAGAAATTCTTAAAAAACCAGTATTTGTCACAGGAAAACCAGGGTTCCACTGAGTTGAGATTTGGTTATTCATAAATTTTCCTCAACAAAAGGTAACATTTCCATTCCAGCTGTCTCACTGCTTGATTTTGATCTAATTCTTTTTTCAAGATTAAGTGTTTGTAATAAATCTTCAGATTCTTTAGAACCTGGCGTTGGTGCTTTTGCAGTTTTTGCAGGACAGGCTTTAATAAATGCACATGATTTGCATGCATTACCAGGATTAGCCATCCAAGTTAATTTTTCAAGCGAAGAGTCCATTTTTCTTCGAGTCGTTACTAAATGTTGAATTGCTCGATCAAGGGCCGATTTATAAGTGGGTCTTCTTACTCTTGCTCGACCTGGCAGATAAATCAGTTCAACTTCGCCCACATCTAAACCGTTTGCTTTTAAACCAGCGGCATAAAGCATCACTTGACGAAGTGAATCTGTTAAATATTGGGGTGCTGGTCTCTTAGAAGTTTTGTAATCAGTGATTCGAACAATTCCATCCCTGGTCATTCGATCTAATCGACCATAAAGTTTTACAGACTCAAAAATTGCAGTCACGGGACGTTCTAAATCTTCAATGTCAATTTGCAATGTGGCTGGATCCTCAAGATCAAAATACCCCTTCATAGATTCAGCACTTTTATCTTTCAGAGTCACTACATCTTCTTCTTTTAGCCAGGACTTGTTGTTATTTATTACCGTTTCACCTGTGTCCCTTAATAAATTCCACGCTAATTCTTTTGTTCTATTTTCAGCTTTAATTTTTAAAAAGTTTTCCAAAACATCATGAACAAGTGTTCCAATAATTTGTGGCAAACCTGCAGGCTCTCTCCATCCTGCAACAGAAGAAAACCAGTATGCAAGAGAGCATCGATCAAAACTAGAAAGTTGACTTGGGGATACATGATTTGGTAATCGATTACCAATATCGGTGACTTTTACAGCAACTAATTTATCGTCAGACATTAAACAGTGGTTTTCTAAAAGAGCAGAAAACTTTCATCTACATAGTCTTAACAGCAGCAACTACTTTAGATAATGAGTCTTTGGCATCACCAAATAGCAAGGTTGTTTTGTCATTAAAGAGTAATTCATTTTCAACACCAGCAAATCCTGGTCGCATTGAACGTTTCATAAACACAACTTGCTCTGCTTGATCAGCATTTAAAATTGGCATACCAAATATTGGGGAAGTACTATCAGTTCTGGCAGCTGGGTTAACGACATCATTTGCACCTACCACCACAGCAACACTGGCACTGGAAAATTCAGAGTTAATTTCATCCATTTCTTTTAATTGCTCATATGGCACATCAGCTTCAGCTAATAACACGTTCATATGTCCTGGCATACGTCCTGCTACCGGGTGAATTGCGTATTCAACTTCAACACCTTTGGTGATTAGTAAATCAACTAGTTCTCTTAAAGTTTGTTGAGCTTGGGCAACTGCTAAACCATAGCCTGGAACAATAATTACTTTTGAAGCATAAGTAAGCATGATGGCAATGTCATTTGGTCCAGCACTTTTTACTGGTCTATCTACTGCTGATCCTGTAGCAGTTGAAGCCTTGGCGGTAAAAGCTCCAAACAAAGTTGAAGTAAGTGGTCTACCCATTGCTTTAGCCATTAACTGTGTCAACAAAGTTCCAGATGCACCGACCAAAGTTCCGGCGACGAGTAACAAAACATTGTCTAGAACATAACCACTTGCTGCCACGGAAAGACCTGTAAAAGCGTTGAGCAAACTGATAACGATTGGAACATCTGCACCGCCCACAGGCAATACAAAGAGAATTCCAAGAATTAAAGAAAGTACAACTAGGGTCCACATTGCCCAAATTTCTGGGGAAACAATTAAGTAAACAGAAACAAATAGGGTAGTTAAAGCAGTACCAATTGTGATAAATCTTCCTAAAGGAAGTACTACTGGTCTTGATGTCATTAATTCTTGAAGTTTTAAGAATGTAACAATTGATCCGGTAAAGGAAACAGAACCAATTACAATGGTAAATACAGTTGCAAAAAGTGCTACAAATCCATTAGATGCACCGACACTTAAAAATTCGATGGCAGCCACAGCCATTGCAGCTCCACCACCAACACCGTTGAATAGCGCAACCATTTGAGGCATCTGTGTCATTTGGACTCTACGAGCAGCAGTAAAACCAATAATTGTTCCGAAAGCTACTGCTATTAAAATTAGTAGTAAATGCTTTAAATTACTTTCAGAAAAGAAAATAATTGCCACAGCTGCAATTGCACCTGTTGCACCAACTCTGTTTCCAAGTCGAGCAGATTTTGGTGAAGACAATGCTTTAAGTGCAAAAATAAAAGCAAGTGCGGCAGCAAGATTTCCAATTTGGGCCCAGGCGGGTGTCATTTTTTCTCACCTGTTTTATTGGATTTCTTTGATTTGAATAGTTCCAGCATTCGATCTGTTACCACAAAACCACCAACCATATTTATGGTTGCAAGAACCACAGCCACTAAACCAAGTCCTAATTCTAAATTGTTATCAGCATGACCTGTGACAATTATTGCTCCGACTAAAATGACTCCGTGAATTGCATTTGCACCTGACATCAAAGGAGTGTGCAAAATTGTAGAAACTTTTGACACAACTTCAAATCCCACAAAAATACTTAAAATAAATATTGTTAACAGTGCAATCTCAACACTCATTTGATTACCCTTGTCCTAACTCTGTTTTAACAAAATCGTTAGTTATTTCTCCATTAATTAATAGTGCACTTCCAGAAACTACTTCATCATTTTTATCGATTTCAATCTTTCCCTCTTTCACAATGAAAGAAAGCAAAGAAATAACATTGCCGGCAAATAAAAACGAGGCATCAGGTGCCATAGCAGAGGCTATGTTTTGTCCACCCCAAATTTTTATTCCGTTGAAATCTATAATTTGGCCTGCAACTGAACCTTCAACGTTGCCACCATTTTCAGCTGCCATATCGGCAATTACTGAACCGTATTTCATTCCCTTAAGCATTGCTGCGGTCACAAGTCTTGGTGCTGGTCTTCCTGGGACAGCAGCTGTTGTAATGAGCACATCAGTGGCACTTATGTACGGGGTAAGCAATTCTTGTTGTAGTTTCGTGCGCTCTTGATCCATTTCTTTGGCATATCCGCCAGATCCCTCAACTACTGGTAAATCAAGTTCAATGAAAGTTGCACCAACAGATTTAACTTCGTCTTTACTGGCAGCTCTCACATCGTATCCAGAAACTATTGCACCTAGTTTTTTTGCAGTTGCCATTACTTGCAAACCTGCAACTCCTGCGCCAATGACTAAAACCTTGGAGGGTCTAATTGTTCCTGAAGCAGTCATTACTAAGGGAAACATTTTAGGTAATAAGGAAGCTGCTGTAACCATGGTGTGGTAACCAGACACTGTTGCTTGCGAAGTAAGCGCATCTGCACTTTGTGCTCTAGAAATTCTTGGCACAAAATCAAAAGACAATAAAGTTGCTTTTGCTTTAGAAATTGCTGCAATACTTTCTTTATCTCTTTTTGCTTGGGCAAATGATAAGCAGACTGCACCTGATTTAAGGTTTGAAGCTAGTTGGGGTTCGAGTGTGGCAACAGAAGCAACAACATCAGCATTTTTAATTGACGCTTTGATGTCATTGGTGATTTTTGCGCCAGCTTCTTGATAATTTTCATTTAAAAATAAAGCATTTAAACCGGCATCACTTTCAATAACTACTTCAAAGCCAAGTTTGATTAACTTATTAATTGTGGCAGGCGCAGCAGCTACTCTTTTTTCACCAGATTTAGTTTCTTTAGGCACAACCAATTGCATTAAAAATCAAATCCCCTTGGTATTGCTCTGCTAGTTTGTTGATACAACTCTATTGACTGAAGCCTCCATTTAAGTGGACCGTTTAAATGTGTGCAACACGCCGAGTCGCGTGCTTTGCGAAGTCCCACTTGACGTCTAAATTCTCTCCGATTAACACGCGCACCAACTTGGAGCCTCAAGTTGAGGTTCAGAGTTGACTCAGGGGGAATTAGCTGTGGTTGCACCACAAAATTACTTAGCCATTATCAAAGTTGTTGGTATTGGTGGCGGGGGTGTTAACGCTGTAAATCGCATGATTGAAGCTGGACTTAAAGGTGTTGAATTTGTTGCCATAAATACAGATGCGCAAGCTCTTTTGATGAGTGATGCAGATGTCAAACTTGATATTGGCCGTGAATTAACTCGCGGACTAGGTGCTGGAGCAGACCCTTCAGTTGGACGCCAAGCTGCTGAAGATCACATAGAAGAATTAAGAGATGTCTTAAAAGGTTCTGACATGGTTTTTGTCACCGCAGGTGAGGGTGGCGGAACAGGAACTGGGGGAGCACCAGTTGTGGCACGAGTTGCCAAGGAAGTTGGTGCCTTAACAATAGGAGTTGTTACCAAACCATTTAATTTTGAAGGTAAACGTCGCATCACTCAGGCAGAATCTGGAGTTGAAGCATTAAGAAATGAAGTTGACACTTTAATAGTTATTCCAAATGACAGATTACTTTCACTTTCAGATCGAAATATTTCGGTGATTGATGCTTTCAAACAAGCAGATCATGTTTTGTTACAAGGAGTAAGCGGCATAACAGATTTAATTACCACACCAGGATTAATCAATCTTGATTTTGCAGATGTGAGAAGTGTTATGGCAGGTGCTGGAACGGCATTAATGGGAATTGGTTCTGCTCGTGGTGAAAATAGAGCAGCAATTGCAGCCCAAAATGCAATTGCGTCTCCATTGTTAGAAGCAGATATCCAAGGAGCAAAAGGAGTATTGCTTTCCATTGCTGGTGGTTCTGATCTAGGTTTATTTGAAATAAATGAAGCTGCCCGATTAGTTCAAAGTGTGGCATCTGCTGAAGCAAATATTATTTTTGGTGCAGTAATTGATGACACACTTGGAGACGAAGTAAGAGTAACTGTTATTGCGGCAGGATTTGCTGATAAAGACTTGGCATCAGTTAGAAGAAGTTCAATTCATGCTGTCACAACCAATGAGCCTGAGATTCCTTCTTTTGTAGCAAAGTCAACTGAAGACACCGGACCTCAACAAGTAATCAATCCAACATTTAATGCCACGACTGCTTCAACTCCAAGACGAGTTGTTTTTGATGACACACCAAGTGACGATCTTGATGTTCCGGATTTTCTAAAGTAGCCAATCTATGTCGGTGCCTACACCGATTTCATCTGGCAAGTCAGGCAAAGCAAACTGGAGTTTCTTTGGCCGACAAGGTGGAGTCAGCAAAAAACCTTATGATTCATTAAATTTGGCAGATCACGTTAAAGATGATGAAAGTAACGTTCTAAAAAATAGGGAAATTCTGGCAGAACACTTATCCATGCCACTGGTTTTAATTGGCGCTACTCATTCGGCAAATGTTGTAAATGTGCAATCAGAATTTCCAGAAGTTCATCCAGATACCGATGCGCTAGTAACTAGAGAAACTAATTTAGGAATTGTCATAATGTCGGCTGATTGCGCACCAATTATTTTATTTGATCCTGTTTCACATGTAGTTGGGGTAGTTCATGCAGGCTGGCAAGGCATGTTAGTAGGTGTCGTTGCTAATTCAATTGAAGTAATGTTTGATTTAGGAGCTGAACCACAAAATATGAAAGCAATAATTGGTCCTACTATTAGTGCTAAGAACTTCACTGCCACACAGCAAAGATTTGATGAAGTCAAAGATATTGAACCAAGTGCTGCAGTGAAATTACCAGATGGGAAATTGGCTATAGATATAAGAAAAGGTGTTAAATCTCAACTGGCAAAATATCAAATCAAAACAACAGATCTAAACATTTGTACATTTGATACCCCAGACTTATTTTCATTTAGAAGAGATCCTGTGACTGGAAGAAATGCCACTGTGGCTTGGCTCAGTGAATGAGTAATCGACTCACAGAACTTAAAGAAAATTATGAGGCAATCCAAGAGCGCATTAATAAGGCCTGCCAAAAAGCGGGAAGACAAGCATCTGAAATCACATTGATTGCAGTTACTAAAACTTATCCAGCTATAGATGTTGATCTGTTGCAACAATTAGGGATTGTGAATGTTGGTGAAAATAAAGACCAAGAGGCTAGTGCCAAGAAATTAGAAGTTAAAGAACAATTCAAATGGCATTTCATTGGTCAATTGCAATCAAATAAAGCCAAATCTGTTGTTAATTATGCTGACCTAATTCATTCAGTTGATCGAATTTCTTTGGTTAAAGAACTTCAAAAAAGTGCTGCATCAATCAACAAACAGCAGGAAGTTCTAATTCAAGTTGATTTAGACCAAGGAGGTCCAGATCCAAGTAGAGGTGGAATTTGGCCGGCAGAATTACTTGATTTGGCTGGGCTAATTTCTCAATCAAGCCATCTGCAATTGATGGGGTTGATGAGTGTTGCACCTTTGGGAGAGGAACCTGGACCAGCTTTTGAGCGGCTGTCTTTAATTCGAGCAGACTTCTTGAAATTTCATCCCCAAGCAAAAATCTTGTCTGCTGGGATGAGTGAAGACTTGGAAGAGGCTGTGCTCTTTGGTGCGACACACCTTCGAATTGGCTCGGCATTACTCGGGGAAAGACCAAAAATCGGGTAACTTTAGACATAGTCACAGGCGTAACAACAGCAACTTAAGTGTCCGCAAGTGACGTAAATGCATGTGACCAGGAGGAAGATATGCCAAAAGGCTTTCGCAAAATGGCTGTCTATTTAGGTTTAGTTGAAGATCAACAAAATTATTTAGTTGAAGAAATCGAAGAATTGTATGAAGAGCAAGCACCTATTTCCCCGCGTTGGTCACCAACCCCCAGAGCATTTTCTACAAACGGCTCAACTGCTTTAGCTGAAAGACCAGAAGTAAATGTTGCTCCTAGAGTAAAACCAGTTGCAGAACCAGTATCAAGAATTACCACTCTTCATCCCAGAGCATTCAACGATGCCAGAAGAATTGGCGAAGAATATCGCGATGGCACTCCAGTGATTATTAACTTGTCTGAGATGGATCCAACTGATCAAAAGAGGATTTTAGATTTTGCCTCAGGTTTAGCTTTTGCTTTAAGAGGAACCATCGAAAGAGTAACAAATTCAGTGTTCTTGATTTCACCAGCCAATGTTGACCTTGGGGCAGAAGCTCGCCAACAAGTTGCTCAAGATGGCTTTTTTAATCAAGTTTAATTAAACTGATTTAATAATGGGTTCATTAATCGCACAAGTTTTACAACTTTACCTATTGATAATGATTGGTCGATTAGTATTTGATTATGTGCAAATGTTTGCCCGCTCATGGACACCAAGTGGATTTTTGTTGCTCCTAGTTGAAACCATTTATTCTTTAACTGATCCACCACTAAATTTCTTTCGAAGATTCATCCCACCACTAAGAATTGGCTCTATTTCTCTGGATATGTCATTTATTGTGGTAATCATCTTGATTCAAATAGCAATAGGGATCTTTTCATCCCTGTAACTTCCATCCTTGGGTGTGGGCAGGGTAGATTAACCTTTAAACGGTCATGGGCTTGGAGAAAAAGATGGCATTAACTCCGGAAGATATTGAGAGTGTGGTTTTTGACACTACTCGTTTACGAATGGGATATGACGTTGCCCAAGTTGATGAATTTCTAGATAAAGTTGCCCAAGAAATAGCTGCATTACAAAATGAAGTTGAAATGGCACGCCAAGGATCATATTTATCAACAACTCAAAGTGTGGACACTAAATCACCGGTCGAGGTTCTAACTCTTGCTCAACAGGCTTTAACTGCTGCTACAAATGAAGCAGAAAGATTAGTTAGAGAAGCACGTGCCAGAGCAGCTTCGATTTCATCTAGTGTTGAATCGGAAAAAGCTCAAATAGAAGCTCAAATAAAAAGACTTGAAGCAATTGAGATTGATTATAGAAATAGGTTAAGAAGCTGGTTATCTGGAATGTTAAATGATCTGGGTGCTCAGTTAAATGATTCCATTGAAAATACGGGGCCTGTTAACGTCATCACCAGCGCACCTGAGAATCAATAAATAAAATTACGCTTTTTCAATCCAGATTGATAAAGATAAATCCTCATCTTGTGTAGTGGGCTTAGTTGCAAGCTTTTCTTCAACAAATGCGCGAGCCAAAATTTCGTTCATAATCACTTGCATATTTTGGGTTACTGATTCTCTTACTTGGTTATCAGTGGAGTGAAATTTGACGTTGATGCGATCTGAGACATCTAATCCTGATGATTTTCTGGCTTCTTGAATCATTCTGATTATTTCACGAGAAATTCCTAAACTTCTTAACTCAAGTGTGATCTCAAGATCAAGGGCAAGTGTTTCACCATCTTGAGTCATCACAGCCCATCCTTCGCGAGGAGTTTCGGTAATAATCACATCTTCTGGGGTGATTTCAAAATCTTGTTTAGCTATTTTTATGGTTGCTTTGTTATTTTCACGCAATTGTTTGACTAGTAATGAAGCATCTGTTGAACTTATTTCTTTAGCAATAGCTGGGGTTTCTTTGGCGTAGCGTGCCCCTAGAGTTCGAAAATTTGCTTTTACAGCAACGTTAACTAAATCACCGGTTTGATCAAGTGATTGCAAATCTAAAATGTTTAATTCTTCTGCTAACTGGTCTCGAAGATCTGGGGGAACTTTATGCCAATTCTTGGCTGAAACTAGGGCACGAGAAAGTGGTTGACGATTTTTAACTTTTGCCTCAGCTCTTGCACCTCGACCAAGTTCTACAAGTCTTCTAATCAAACCCATATTTTCAATCAGATCACTTCTGATATCAGATGCATTTACTGTTGGCCAGTTTGCTAAGTGAACAGAAATTAGATCCTTATCTGTGGTGGTTCTAAACATGTCTTGCCACACGCGCTCAGTTATAAAAGGCACAAAAGGTGCCATGATTAAAGTAATTGTTCTTAAGGCTTCATGCAAAGTTGCCAAGGCCACCGGATCAGCGTCCCAAAATCTTCTTCTATTTCTTCGGACATACCAATTGGACATATCATCGACAACTGCAGCTAAAACTTTTCCAGCTTTTTGAGTGTCAAAATTTTCTAAAGCTGCTGTTACCTGCAAAACAGCATCATCAACAAGGCTAAGTAGCCATTGATCAATCTCAGGTCTTTTATTTCGAGTTATCACCTTGTCACCAGGTTGGTAACTTGATAAACGGGTATAGAGGGAAAGAAATGATGCTGTGTTCCAATAGGTTAACAAAACTTTTCTAGTTACTTCTTGAATCGATGCATGTCCAACTCTTCTTGCTGCCCAAGGTGATCCTGAAGCAAGCATGAACCACCGAAGCGAATCTGCACCATGTTCATCCATCAACGCAATTGGTTCTAAAACATTTCCTAAATGTTTACTCATCTTGCGACCTTTTTCATCCAAGATGTGACCAAGGGTAACAACGTTTTTGTAAGAACTTTGATCAAAAACTAGTGTTCCAATGGCCATCAGCGTGTAAAACCAACCACGGGTTTGATCTATTGCTTCACAAATAAAATCTGCAGGATAATTCTTTTTGAATAATTCTTTATTTTCAATGGGGTAATTTAATTGAGCAAATGGCATCGCTCCTGAGTCATACCAACAGTCAATAACTTCTGGTACTCGAGTGGAAATTTTTTTGCATTGTGGGCAGTTAATTTTGATGTCATCAACAAATGGTCGATGGGGATCTGTTTTTGAAACATCAGTTCCAGATAATTGACTTAATTCTTTTAAAGAACCCACTACTGTTTGATGTTTATCTTCACAGATCCAAATTGGTAGGGGGGTGCCCCAGTATCGGTTTCTGGATAAAGCCCAATCAATGTTGTTATTTAGCCAATCACCGTATCTGCCGTGTTTGATTGTGTTTGGAAACCAATTAGTTTTTTCATTTTCTCTTAATAAAGCGTCTTTTATTTGAGTGGTTTTGATGTACCAAGAAGGTTGGGCGTAATACATAAGTGGTGTGTGACAGCGCCAACAATGAGGGTATTGATGTTCATAAGCTTGCTCTTTGAATAGAATTTCACGTTTTTTTAAATCTTTGACAATATCTTTGTCAGCTTTCTTGAAAAATTGTCCAGCAACAAGTGGTGCATGGGCAGCAAAATGTCCATCAGCTTGCACTGGATTAACAACTGGTAAACCATATTTTCTACAAACCAATAAATCTTCGGCACCAAATGCCGGAGACTGGTGAACAATTCCAGTGCCATCTTCAGTTGTCACATAATCTGCTAACACAACACTATGAAGAGCTGGGGGTGAATCTGGTTCAAAAAGACTTTTGCCAAATGGTGGTTGGTAGTGAATACCCTCTAAGTCTTTTCCTAAAACAGATTCTTTTATCACGGCTTCTTCACCAAGTACTGCTACTAATGCCTTGGCAATTACAAAATGTTCGTCTTCAACTTGGGCAATGACATATTCAATCTTTGGACCCACTGCTGCTGCGGTATTACTAATCGTGGTCCAAGGAGTTGTGGTCCATACTAGAAGTGAAAGATTTTTATATTTCTTAGCTAAATCACCATCTATCACCGGAAATTTTATATAGATTGATTGGTCAGTGATTGTTTCATAACCAAGTGAAAGTTCATGATCGGATAAACCTGTGCCACAACGTGGACAATAAGGACTAACTCGGTAATCAGATACCAGTAAACCTTTAGTGTGAATTTCTTTTAAGGACCACCAAACCGATTCAATGTAGCTAGAGTTCATGGTCCAATAGGCTTTATCAAAATCAACCCAGTAGCCCATGCGAGATGTCATGGCAGTAAATTCGTTTACATTTCTTAATACAGATTCACGACACTTGGCGTTAAATTCTGCTACCCCATATTTTTCAATATCATCTTTTCCGGTGAAACCTAACTCTTTTTCAACAGCTAATTCAACTGGTAAACCATGACAATCCCATCCTGCGTAACGAGGAACGTAATAACCTTGCATAGCTTTAAATCTGGGAAATACGTCTTTGAAAACTCTTGCTTCAACATGGTGTGCACCTGGAGTGCCATTGGCTGTTGGAGGGCCTTCATAAAAAACCCAACGCTTTTCTTCATCTCGCTGACTCAATGATTTATTAAAGATGTCTTCTTTTTCCCACATCCCAATGACTTCACGTTCCATTTCGGGAAGGTTGATTCGGTTAGGTACCTCGCGATACACGACTAGAACACCTTCCTAACTTTTATTAAACGATAAATAAGAAAAAAAGTGGGCACTCGTAGTTTATGAGAACCCTCATTCGCGTAGTCTTCACTAGGTGAAGAGTCGCACACATTTACAAGAATTAATGCTGAAGATAGCGTTGGGCGTTATCGTTCTGGATTTGATCACCAAAGCCTTAGCAGTTCAGTTTCTGGAAAATTCTTCAAACATCATCTTGATTCCTGCAATCTTTGGGGAAAACGCAGGTCCGCTTCTGCAATTGACCTTTTATCGAAATCCTGGAGCAGCTTTTAGTTTAGGCACAAATGCCACCTGGGTATTCACAATTCTGGCCGTTGTTATATCTGTCTATATATATAGAACAGGCAAAAAAATTGCCAGACTGAGTTGGGCTCTTTGTTTTGGAGCAATGCTGGGAGGAGCTTTAGGAAACCTAATTGATCGATTTTTTAGATCTCCTGGAGTATTTAGGGGAGCAGTGGTTGACTTCATCCAGATTCCGTATTGGGCAGTTTTTAATATTGCGGATATGAGTGTAAGTATTTCAGCCACTATTTTAGTCATTATGGTTTTGCGTGGAATTGACCCTTATAAAAAGAGTGATAAATAAATGAGTGAATATTTACTTCAAGTAGATGAGTCTCAACAAGGTTTAAGAATTGATGCGTTACTTTCATCTAATTTTGAATTATCAAGAACAAAGGTAGCAGCAGATATTGATGCTGGATCTGTTTTAGTGAACGGAAAATTAGCATTGAAATCTCACCGAGTAGTTTTGGGGGATAAAATTGTTTACAATCCCATTGTCAAAGAAGCTATAAATCCAGCTGATCAAGTTACAGATATTCCAATACTTTTTGCAGATGAAGATGTTGTAGTAATTGATAAACCAGTAGGAGTAGCAGTTCATCCCAGCCCAGGTTGGGAAGGTCCAACAGTTATCGCATCATTAAATGCACTTGGACATAGAATTTCAACAAGTGGAGCACCTGAACGACAAGGTATTGTGCACAGATTAGATGTCGGTACCAGTGGAGTAATGGTTGTAGCAAAAAGTGAATTAGCCTATGAAAGTTTAAAAAATCAATTTAGAGAAAGAACTGTTAAAAAAATTTATCACGCTCTAGTACAAGGTCATCCAGATCCTTCCAAAGGAACAATTGATGCACCAATAGATAGACATCCTCAAGAAAATTACAAATATGCGGTGGTAAATGGGGGAAAAGACAGTGTCACTCATTATGAAACAATTGAAGCTTTTGCTGGGGCATCACTTTTAAAAATTGAATTAGAAACCGGTAGAACTCATCAGATCAGAGTTCACATGGCCGCTATAAAACATCCCTGCGTTGGAGATTCCATGTATGGCGCAGATCCAAAACTGGCTACCAAACTAGAGTTACACCGCCAGTGGCTACACGCCACACAGTTAACATTTTTACACCCAAAAAAAGGTCAGGATGTGACATTTAACTCGACATATCCCCAAGATTTATCATCAAGTCTTTCCCGCATCGCCGAGACTTATAAGTAAAATTGTCTTAAGGTAGTCATAAATTGGAAAGTACAAATCTTCCCCTTTGTATTCAATAGTCGAAAGGACCTTTAGCTAGTTATGTCCGATCGCGATTCTTTTGTTCACCTTCATGTTCATACCGAATATTCGATGCTTGATGGGGCCTCAAGACTAAAACCATTAATTGGTGAAACAAAACGTTTAGCTATGCCTGCAATTGCTATCACAGATCACGGCAATCTTTATGGGGCATTTGACTTTTACAAAACTGCACAAGAGCAAGGTATTAAACCCATTATTGGTATTGAAGGTTATTACGCACCTAACGGTAGAAAATCACGCGAGATGATGGATTTTGGTGGAAATTCAAAAGCCGATGACCAAGAATTTAGCAGAGGAAAATCTCCCTACACACATTTAACAATGTGGGCAACAACGACTGAAGCTATGCATAATCTTTTTAGAATTTCATCTCTTTCAAGTATTGAGGGTTATTACTACAAACCAAGAATTGATTATGAATTATTTCAAAAATATGGCAAAGGAATAATTGCTACGACAGGTTGCCCTTCAGGTGAGGTAAATCGTTGGCTTCAAGCAGGAGATGAGAAAAAAGCGCGCGAAGTTGCAGCTTCAATGCAAGAAGTCTTTGGTAAAGAAAACTATTTTTGTGAACTTATGGATCATGGTTTAGAAATCGAAAAGAGAACTAAGCCTGCATTATTAAAGATTGCCAAAGAATTAGAAATGCCTTTAGTTGCCACTAATGATCTTCATTACACCTTTGCCACAGATGCGCCATCTCATGAGGTTTTACTTTGTGTTGGAACTAGAACCACGATGAGTGATCCCAATAGATTCAAATTTGATTCACAAGATTTTTACCTCAAGTCACCTGCTGAAATGCGAAAAATATGGAAAGACTATCCAGAGGCTTGTGATAACACTTTATTGATCGCAGAAAGATGTGAAGTTAAATTCACTGAAGGTGCAAATCTAATGCCCAGTTTTGAAGTCCCCAATGGTGAAACTGAGGAAACTTGGTTAGCTAAAGAGGTTAAACTTGGTTTAGCTAAAAGATTTAAAAATCAAATTCCTGATAGTCATCAAAATCAAGCAGATTATGAAATTAATGTTATTAACCAAATGGGTTTTCCAAGTTACTTTCTTGTGGTGGCAGATCTTGTTCGATACGCCAAGGAAAATGGCATCCGCGTAGGTCCAGGAAGAGGATCAGCCGGAGGTTCTGTGATCGCATATGCGTTAGGAATAACAGAATTAGATCCTTTAAAACACGGATTATTGTTTGAAAGGTTTTTAAATCCGGAGAGAATCTCTCTTCCTGATATTGACATTGATTTTGATGAAAAAAGAAGATCAGACATGATTCGCTATGCCACAACAAAGTATGGATCAGATCATGTGTCCCAAATTATTACCTACGGAACAATAAAAGCGAAAGCTGCGATTAAGGATTCTGCTCGAGTATTGGGTTATCCATTTGCGGTCTCAGATAAAATTACAAAACTTATTCCTCCACCGGTGGTGGGTAAAGATATGTCCCTTGCTTCAATTTTTGATAAGACAGATGAAAGGTTCAAAGAAGCAAATGAGTTTAGAAATCTTTATAAAGCAGATCCAGATGCACAAAGAATTGTGGATACTGCCAGAGGCTTAGAAGGGTTAAGAAGACAACCTGGAGTGCATGCAGCTGGAGTTATTTTGTGTCGAGAACCACTAATTGATGTTGTGCCACTTTGGAAACGTGAGCAAGACGGTGCAATCATCACACAATTTGATATGGGTGCATGCGAATCCCTAGGTTTATTAAAAATGGACTTTTTAGGTTTAAGAAACCTAACAGTGCTTGATGATTGTTTATCTCACATAAAGAGAAATAAAAATGTCGAATTCACATTAGAGGAATTAGAACTTGATGATAAGTCAACATATGAATTACTCAGCAGGGGAGATACTTTAGGAGTTTTTCAACTTGATGGGGCACCGATGAGAGCATTACTTCGTTCGATGCAACCGGATAATTTTGAACACATTTCGGCTGTATTAGCCCTTTATCGACCAGGGCCTATGGGTGTGAATGCACATAATGATTATGCCGATAGAAAAAATAAGAGAACTTTAGTTAAGCCCATTCACGAAGAACTTGCAAACCCGCTAGATGAAATTCTTTCTGATACCTACGGCCTTATTGTCTATCAAGAACAAGTTATGGCAATTGCTCAAAAAGTTGCTGGTTATTCACTTGGTAAAGCAGATTTACTACGAAGAGCAATGGGAAAGAAAAAGAAAGAAATCCTTGATCAAGAATTCGTCCCATTTAGAGATGGGATGAGAAAAAATAATTACAGTGAAGATGCTATTAAAACTTTGTGGGACACACTTGTTCCTTTCTCTGATTACGCATTCAATAGAGCCCACACGGCAGGCTATGGCTTAGTTTCGTATTGGACTGCTTATCTAAAAGCCAATTTTCCAGCAGAATATATGGCTGCTTTACTTTCAAGTGTTAAAGATGATCGAGACAAATTAGCAATATATTTGAATGAATGTCGACGAATGGGAATTAAAGTTTTGCCACCCGATGTTAATGAATCATTGAGCGAATTTGCCCCAATCGCAAATGACATCAGATTTGGGCTATCAGCAATTAAAAATGTTGGCGAAAATGTGGTTGAGGCTTTAATCACCTCACGAGAAAAGACTGAAAGAATTACAGATTTCTTTGATTTTCTTAAAAAAGTTGACCCCAGTGTTTGCAGTAAACGAGTTGTTGAATCGTTAATCAAAGCAGGAGCATTTGATTCCATGCAACATTCCCGAAAAGGATTATTGAGTATTCACATAGAAGCAGTAGATAGTGCTAGTGAATCAAAAAGGGCTGAATCAATTGGTCAATACGATTTATTTGGATCTGGAAATGGTGAAGTCGTTTCTGTTACAGGAGCAGAAATAGTGATCCCGGAAAGTGAATGGGATAAAGCAGATTTACTTAATTTTGAAAGAGAAATGCTGGGTCTTTATGTTAGTGATCACCCACTATTAGGAATAGAACACTTGCTAAATAGATTTTCTGACACTTCAATGGCAGATATTACTCATGGTAATAAAAATGATGGCGACATTGTCACTGTTGCAGGATTAGTTACAAATATTCAACGAAAAGTTACAAAACAGGGTGCATCGTGGGCAATTGTTACTTTGGAAGATTTAGCAGGAGCTGTTGATTTAATGGTATTTTCGCAAACCTATGCCAATGTTGCAGGCATGATTCATGAAGATGCAATTTTGGCAGTCCGAGCAAAAATTGACGCCCGCGAAGAAGAAAGTCCTAAACTTGTAGCACTGGAGTTTTCAGTTCCTGACTTAAATAGAACCAGAACGGAGCCCGTAATTGTTAAATTACCTCTAATTAGATGTACTCCGCCAGTAGTTGATTCAATAAAATCTGTGTTGCAAACACATCCTGGAAGTGTTGAGGTTCACCTTCATTTAAGCAATGGTGACAAAACAACGGTGATGAAAATTGATGAGAAACTTAAAGTTGAACCAACTTCTGCACTATTTGGAGAATTGAAAGCTCTACTTGGACCAAGTGCTGTTGCCTAATTTGGGCTGATTGTTACTCGGGTTAGAAAAGGTGTTGGAACACTAGGGATTTCTTGCATTAAAATAGTTTCACGATTGATTATCTTCATCACAGTTTTGAGCCTTAAATTAGCATCATCAATTTCCAGAATTGACTGTTGTTCAATCGGAGTTAAGGGTAGTAATCCAGCGATTAGAAAACTTAAATCAGCAGGATTTGCAGGTAAATCATGTGCCACGTTGTCATTATCTGCATCCATCATCATCATAAAATCAGCACATTTATCTCTGGCAAGAGAAATTATTGCATCATCAAATTCGGTGAGAATATCTTTTCTTTCTTTAATTTCTCCAATTAGATAGGGAGCTTTGCTCAAACTAATTGATTTGATATCAAATCGTTCTCCACCCATGACCAATATTTCAAATGTCCCATCTGGATTTGCTTGGGTTTTTCTCAAAACTGCTGTCGTGCCAATTTCTGCTATTTGGGGCATGTCTTTGTCTGTTTCAGCACCTTTAAGTATCGAAACAATCCCAAAGCGCTGTTCTGGTTCAGGAAGGGCTAGCAAATCTGACATTAAACTTCTGTATCTATTTTCAAAAATATGCAAGGGGAGAAGTTGTCTAGGCATTAAGACTGTATTTAGAGGAAATAAAGGTAAAGAGATAACACTTGATTCTTCATCTCTCATAGGAAAAGAATATGACATATTTCAAGATTAAGCATCCCGTAGAATTAAACACATGATTCGCCGTGTTGATCTGAGAAAAGTCGATAAATTACCTCGACCTGTAGTTGAGCGGGCATCACTTGATGTGGATGCGGTGATCGAAATTGTCAAACCAATCATTGAAGATGTCAGAAACAATGGTGACCAAGCTGTAAATAACTGGACCGAAAAGTTGGATAAAATAAGGCCTAGTGCTTTAAGGGTTCCTCAAAATGAAATCGATAAAGCTTTAGCGGAAATGTCTCGAGATGTGGTTTCGGCATTAAAAGAAGCAATCAAAAGAACTCAAGTTGTTCATCAATCACAAATTAGACAAGAAACAAAAACTGAAGTTGTGAAAGAGGGAATAGTTAGTCAACGCTTTATTCCAGTACAAAGAGTCGGACTTTATGTTCCAGGGGGAAATGCTGTTTATCCTTCTAGTGTGGTGATGAATGTGGTACCTGCACAAGTAGCCGGTGTTGCATCAATTGCTGTTGCAAGTCCTGCACAAAAAGAGAATAACGGTTGGCCTAATAAGACTATTCTTGCTGCTTGCAAACTACTTGGCATTAATGAAATTTATTCTGCAGGTGGTGCACAAGCAATCGCTATGTTTGCCTATGGCACACAAAGTTGCGAACCAGTGAATTTGGTTACAGGGCCAGGAAATATTTATGTAACTGCAGCAAAAAGATTACTCAGAGGAATAATTGGTATAGATAGCGAAGCCGGACCAACAGAAATTGCGATTCTTGCCGATGATACTGGAAATGCTTCATGGATAGCTGCAGATTTAATTAGTCAAGCAGAACACGATGTTAGTGCTGCAAGTGTGTTAGTCACAACTTCTGAAGAATTAGCTTTAGCGGTGGAAAAAGAACTTGCACAACAAGTTCCCCAAACAAAACATTCAAGTCGAATAAAAGAAGCACTAAGCGGTTTACAAAGTGCCATAGTTATTGTTAAAGATCTATCACAAGGCCTGGCAGTGATTGATCAATACGCTGCTGAACATTTAGAGATTCACACCAGAGATTCAGCAATTGTTGCTCAAAGAGTTAAAAACGCTGGTGCAATATTTATAGGAGAACATGCTCCTGTTTCATTAGGAGATTACTTGGCTGGTAGCAATCACGTACTACCAACTGGGGGTTGCGCATGTCACTCATCTGGATTATCGGTCCAAACTTTCCTTCGATCAATTCAATATATTGAGTACTCCAAAAATGCACTTAAAGAAGCTGCAAATCAAATTAGAACTTTGTCGCATGCTGAGGATTTACCCGCTCACGGTCAAGCTGTTGACATTCGGTTCGAAAAACCTTGACCGAAGTTACACCAAAATTGTTGATGAACAATAATTAGTAATACCTAAATCTGAAAAGGAGTAAGTCGTGAGTAGAAAAGGGCGAGTGGCTCGAACTACCAAGGAAAGCGACGTGCTCGTTGAAGTTAATTTAGATGGCACCGGCGAGGTAACAGTTGATACAGGGGTGCCATTTTTTGATCACATGCTTAGCCAGTTAGGAAAACATGGAGCCTTTGATTTAACTATTAAAACAAAAGGTGATATCTCTGTTGATGAACACCACACAATTGAGGACACATCCTTAGCACTTGGTGCTGCATTTAAAGAAGCATTAGGAGATAAATCAGGAATTAGAAGATACGGTGATGCCACATTGCCATTAGACGAAGTCTTAGTTAGGGCAGCAGTTGATCTTTCAGGAAGACCATATTTGGTTCACAGTGAAACCGACATTGCTCCCATGATTGGCACCTACGACACCACACTTACCAAACATATTTGGGAATCATTTGTAAATAGTTCAGATATTACTTTGCACATAAAAGTCTTAGAAGGCAGAAATGCCCACCACGTTGTAGAAGCTCAATTTAAAGCTGTTGCTAGAGCCTTAAGAGATGCGGTTGCCTTTGATGCAAAATCAGTTGGAATTCCCTCAACTAAAGGTGTGCTGTAGATAAAACTCATGTTTGATACTGGGTTTTAATGTCAAAAAAAATTGTGGTTCTTGACTATGGTTCGGGAAACATTAGATCTGCACAAAAAAGTTTACAAAAAATTGGTGCAAACACTGAAATAACAAATGATTATCAAACCTGTCTCAATGCTGATGGTTTAGTGGTCCCAGGAGTTGGAGCATTTGCCTCCTGCATGACTGGAATAAATAAAGTTCGTGGTGGAGAAATTATTGATAAAAGACTTGCTGGGGCTAGAAATGTCTTGGGGATTTGTGTGGGGATGCAAGTCTTGTTTGAAAATGGTTTAGAGCACGGCGAGAACACCACAGGTTTAGGGCAATGGCCTGGGGAAGTAACTGAAATTAAATCAACGGTTTTACCTCACATGGGTTGGAATAATGTAGAAGTAGCACCAGGTAGCACCATTTTTAAAGGTGTAGAAAAAGAAAAATTCTACTTTGTGCACTCATTTGCAGCAAAGAATTTAACTCTTGAGGGTACCGATAAAATTGATGCTCCTTTAAAGCATTTCACGCTATATGGTGAAAAATTTTTATCTTGTGTTGAAAACGGCCCACTATCGGCAACTCAATTTCATCCAGAAAAATCAGGTGAAGCTGGGTTACAGTTATTGAAAAATTGGTTGGCAAGTGTCTAAATTGAAACCATTAATTTTACTTCCCGCAGTTGATGTTTCCAATGGTCAAGCTGTGCGATTAGTACAGGGTGAATTAGGAACTGAAACAACCTATGGCTCACCTTTGGAAGCAGCACTTAATTGGCAAAATCAAGGTGCAAAATGGATTCATCTTGTTGATTTGGATGCAGCATTTGGTAAAGGAAATAATAGAGAGTTATTGAAAGAAGTGACTACAAAATTAGATATACAAGTAGAGCTCTCTGGTGGAATACGTGATGATGAGTCACTTAAAAATGCTCTTGCCACAGGAGCTGCTCGAATTAATTTAGGAACTGCAGCCCTTGAAGATCCAGAGTGGACAGCAAAAGTTATTTCGCAACATGGTGAAAAAATTGCTATTGGACTAGATGTAAGAGGCAGAAATTTAGCTGCTCGGGGATGGACAAAAGAAGGTGGAGAATTAATTGAAACTTTGCAACGACTTGATAAGGATAATGCAGCAAGATATGTCGTAACCGATGTAACAAAAGATGGAACCCTGCAAGGACCAAATGTTGCATTACTTCGAGAAATTCTTGATTACACAAAGAAACCAGTGATTGCCTCTGGTGGGATCTCTTCCTTAGCAGATATTGCTACTTTAAGAGAACTAACCAAAATCGGGGTAGAGGGTGCAATTGTTGGCAAAGCCTTATACGCACAGAAATTTAGCTTAGAAGAAGCCTTAAAAGTAGCAGAGGGAATAAATCCATGAGTCTTGCTACTCGAATAATTCCTTGTTTGGATGTTGAAAATGGCAGAGTTGTAAAAGGAGTTAATTTCAAGAATCTAATTGATGCAGGTGATCCAGTTGAACTGGCAAAACTTTATGTTGAACATGGAGCAGATGAGATCACATTTCTAGATATTTCTGCATCAAGAGACAACAAAGAAACAATGCTAGAAGTGGTTCGAAAAACAGCTGATGTGGTTTTTGTTCCACTCACAGTTGGTGGGGGAATAAAAAGTGTTGAAGATGTGGAGCAATTATTAAGAGCTGGCGCTGATAAAGTCTCAGTTAATACAAGTGCCATAGCAAATCCTGAATTAATAAATAAAATTACTCAACGTTTTGGCTCTCAAATACTAGTTATCTCGATTGATGCAAGAAGATCAAACGAAAAATATGCATCATCAGGCTTTGAAGTCACAACACATGGGGGAACAAAATCTTGCGGATTAGATGCGTTGGCTTGGACTAAAGAGGCAGTCCAACGAGGCGCAGGTGAGGTTTTACTAAATTCAATGGATAAAGATGGAACTAAAGATGGTTTTGATTTAGAACTGATCTCGTTAATTAGAGAACATATTTTTGTGCCCTTGATTGCAAGTGGAGGTGCAGGAAAAGTTGGTGATTTCTTGCCAGCAATACAAGCTGGGGCAAATGCAGTTTTAGCAGCGAGTATTTTTCATTTTCAAGAAGTGACAATTCAAGAGGTCAAAAAAGACCTAGCAAGTCATAAAGTTGAGGTTAGATTCCCAGCTTAGTTTCTTGAAGAATTTTGATTGATTTCTCATCACCATCAAACTTGATGTTTGCAGCAGTTTTTCGCCCGTAGGTGTAAAGCCATAAATCAATAACATCTCCCTCAATAGTTACACAGCTATTACCAGATTTCATTGTGTAGGTTCCTTGATCGGATTTTGCTATTACGCCAACTTTTGCCTTGAATAAGAAAAACTTTCCCGTTTTCGTAAACCCTTTCCATAGAATTTTTTTGTCCTCGTCACTAAATACTCTTGGGGAAGAGTTTGCCTGTGCTCTTAAAAGATCTTCATGATGTACGACAAATTCAATAGTGTTGGCTAAATCATCAACACCTGGTAATGAAAATATGGATAAATTTCGGGGACCATTTTCAAATTCTTGTACTAAAGTTTCAAACCCTTTAAGTTTAAGCCCCTCTTTTATTTTGTTTGCATAGTTCTTCATTCCAGGAATAACGATTCCTGCTGCGGCATCAGGTCGATTTTCTCGAATTATTAAATGAAGTAGTAAATCAAAGGCATTCCAGCCTTCACACAAAGTGGGCGCATCGGGTCCCAGATTTCTAAATGTCTGAGCCATTGCAAATCGTTCACGTTTAGCTAAGGAGGTCATGTCTTCAACAATAGGTCAAACGATACCGAAATCAAATTGAGGTAGCGCCTTAAGCAAGAATATAGACATGACCGACTTATCTAATGCCTCAATAAATGAATTTTGGTCCTCTTTGAAACCAAATAGCAGTGGCTTAGTTCCAGTTATCACCACAGATGCAGACACTAAAGAAGTATTAATGATGGCATGGATGAATCAAGAGGCATTCATTAAAACTTTAGAAACAAAAATGGCAACATATTTTTCCCGAAGTAGAAATCAACTTTGGATAAAAGGGCAAGAATCCGGAAATAAACAAAAAGTTGTCGAAGTACGAATAGATTGCGATGCGGACACAGTTTTATTAAAAGTACAACAAACCGGTGTTGCTTGCCACACAGGAGACAAAACTTGTTTTGATGGTGTACTTGTTTGGTCTGCAAAATAGCACATGGATTATTACAAAATTGGAGAAACAAATCCATCTCTTGCAGATTTTAAAGGGTTTGCAGAGACGAGAAAAGTAATCCCAGTGGTGCGCCGTTTAATTGGCGACTCATTTACTCCAGTTGGTTTATATAAAGCATTAGCAAAAGAAAAACCTGGCACATTTTTATTGGAATCAGCTGAACATGGCAAGAGTTGGTCCAGGTATTCATTTATTGGAGTTGCAAGCACTGCAACGCTACGCAGTGTCAAAGGTAAAGCCAAGTGGTCAGGTAAACCTCCGCAAGGAGTTTTACTTGAGGGAAACATCTGGGAAGTTTTCAAACAAACCCTAGATTTTCTTTCTACTAAACGTTTTCCATCTTTACCTCCTTTAACAGGTGGTTTAGTCGGCTACTTTGCCTACGATATTGTTCGAATATTTGAAAAAATTCCCGATAATAATCCGGATGAAACAAATGTTCCAGATTTGTTAATGCTGTTGGCTACTGATTTTGCTGTTCTAGATCACGTTGATGGGACCGTTTGGCTGATCGCAAATGCCGTTAATTACGACGGCACAGATGAAAGAGTGGACATCGCTTATCAAGATGCTTGTAAAAGATTGGATCAGATGCAAAATGATCTATCTTCACCTCAATCTCAACTGAGTTCAAGTCTGAATGCTGAAGCTACGCCAGTTTTTACAAATAGGACAAAAAGTGATGATTATCAAAAATCAGTTAAGAAAGCAATTGAATATATTGAAGCTGGTGATGCCTTTCAAATTGTGTTGTCACAAAGATTTGATACCCAAACAAAGGCAACTGGTTTAGATATTTACCGTGTTTTGCGATCAACTAACCCAAGTCCATACATGTATTACCTAAATATTCCGCGTGAAGATTTAGCACAAACTGAGTTTGAAATCGTTGGTTCAAGTCCAGAGGCTTTAGTGACAGTTAAAGATAGAAATGCAATGATGCATCCCATTGCTGGGACCAGACCAAGATCAAAAGATTCCAAAATTGATGAAAAAACAGCTGATGAATTATTAAATGATCCTAAAGAAAAGGCCGAGCATTTAATGCTGGTTGACTTGGGAAGAAATGATTTGGGAAGGGTTTGTAAACCTGGCAGTGTCGAAGTAACACAATTTATGCAAGTAGAAAAGTACAGCCATGTGATGCATTTAGTTTCAACTGTGACGGGAATATTAAATGATGAAATTTCTGCCGCTGATGCCTTACGGGCCACATTTCCTGCTGGAACACTTTCAGGTGCACCTAAGGTTCGGGCCATGGAAATTATTGATGAATTAGAACCAGTTAAGCGAGGCATCTATGGTGGAGCAATTGGCTATTTTGATTTCGCTGGCAATATGGATGTGGCTATCACGATTAGAACTGCACTACTTAAAGATGGGGTTGCCTACGTGCAGGCTGGTGCAGGCATTGTTGCTGACTCTTTGCCAAGTAGTGAAGACCTTGAATGCCAAAACAAGGCTGCAGTGGTACTAAAAGCAGTTGCGATTGCGGCATCGTTAGGCTGAGAGCATAATTTTTAAAATAAGGAGTGAATACATTTAATGTCAAAAGATAGCCACGGGCAAACTCCTGCTGCATGGACTGGAACCTTTGTCATAATTTCTGCCACTGTAATTTCAACTTTGGGTTTGGTTCAAAATAATTGGAACACGTTTTGGATTGGAATTGGTTTAATATTTCTAGGCGGTATTACTTGGATCGTCTGGGAAAAAGCAAGTTCAAGAAGAAAATAATTAAGGTATACAAATGACGAGCGTATTAGACGAAATAGTCGTTGGCGTTCGAGAAGATTTAGCACTTAGACAACAAAAAGTAACCATTGACGAATTAAAAGCACAAGCTGAAAAAGTTTCAAAAGCAATAGATCCTTTTCCAATATTTAATGAAGCAGGTGTTGCAGTAATTGCAGAGGTTAAGAGATCTAGTCCTTCAAAAGGTGATCTTTCAGCCATCAGTGATCCAGCACATCTTGCTAAGGCTTATGAATCTGGTGGCGCAAGTTGCATAAGTGTTCTTACAGAAGGAAGAAGGTTTAAAGGTTCCTTATCTGATTTAGCAGCAGTCAGAAAAGCAGTAGATGTTCCAGTTTTGAGAAAAGATTTTATTGTTTCAAGTTATCAACTATGGGAAGCCAGAGCATACGGTGCTGATCTTGCACTACTAATAGTTGCTGCACTTGATCAAGAAGCATTGGTTTCATTAATTGAAAGAGCAAAAACTATTGGTCTTACGCCCCTTATTGAAGTTCACACAGCAGAAGAGATCAAACGTGCTGTTGATGCTGGTGCAAAGTTATTAGGTATTAACGCACGGAATTTGAAAACTTTAGAGGTGGATCGCACTACCTTTGTTCGTCTAGCACCTCTTGTTCCTAAAGATTGCATTATGGTTGCTGAATCTGGGGTTAGAGACAAACATGATCTAATCACTTACGCAAACGCTGGAGCTCACGCAGTATTAGTGGGCGAAAGTTTAGTTTTACATAAAGATCCTCAAGCTGCAGTGCACGAATTAGTTACCGCAGGGGCTCACCCGGCAACAAATCACGGACGATAAAAATATGACCACTTTTCTGCAGGACTTAAAAAAAATTGATGAAGAAACGGGTCACTTTGGACAATTTGGGGGCAGATTTGTTCCTGAAGCGTTAATTTCAGCACTAGATCAATTAGAAGCCGAGTATTTAAAAGCAGCAGCTGACCCAAAATTTAATGATGATTTTCAGGATTTATTAAAAAATTATGTGGGAAGACCTAGTCCTTTAACTGAGGCAAAAAATCTTTCAAAACATGCTGGTGGAGCAAGAATATTTCTTAAAAGAGAAGACTTAAACCACACTGGATCACACAAAATAAATAACGTGATTGGGCAAGCACTTTTAACTGTTCGTATGGGAAAGAAAAGAATTATTGCTGAAACTGGAGCAGGTCAACATGGAGTTGCAACTGCAACTGCTGCTGCACTCTTTGGTCTTGAATGTGTTATTTATATGGGCGAAGAGGACACTGTTCGCCAATCACTAAATGTAGCCCGCATGAAACTCTTGGGTGCAAATGTTGTTCCGGTTACAACTGGAACAAAAACATTAAAAGATGCAATTAATGAGGCTATGCGTGATTGGGTAACAAATGTTGAATCCACACATTATTTGTTAGGAACAGTTGCAGGACCACATCCATTTCCAACTATTGGTCGAAATTTTCATAGCATTATGGGAGTTGAAGCACGCCAACAAATTTTAGAAATTACAGGAAAATTGCCAACCGCTGTCACAGCTTGTGTTGGTGGTGGATCAAATGCAATTGGTTTATTTCATCCATTTATTTTGGATAAAGAAGTTCAACTTCATGGTTATGAAGCAGCTGGTGATGGAATTGAAACTGGAAGACACGCTGCCACACTTTCAGGAGGCACAATTGGAATCTTGCACGGAACAAGATCATATGTTTTGCAAGATGAAAACGGTCAAACATTAGCAAGTCATTCAATTTCTGCTGGACTTGATTATCCAGGAGTTGGGCCAGAACATGCTTGGCTAAAAGACACCGGGCGAGCTTTTTACCATCCAATTACTGACACAGAAGCTATGGATGCTTTTTCTTTATTATCTAGAACTGAAGGAATTATTCCTGCCATTGAAACAGCTCACGCTATTGCTGGAACGGTTAATTTAGCCAGAGAATTAGGAAAAGATGCTGTAATAGTTATAAATTGCAGTGGTAGAGGCGACAAAGATGTTGAAACTGCTGCTAAATGGTTCAAGATAAATCCAAACTCATGAGTTTGTTGCACGACACTTTTTTAAAAGCTAAATCCGAAAATAGAGCAGTTTTGATTGCGTATTTACCTGCTGGATTTCCAACAATTGAAGGATCAATAAAAATAATGAAAGAGATGTTGGAAAGTGGAGTTGACATAATTGAGATTGGTGTTCCATATAGTGACCCACTCATGGATGGTCCAATTATTCAACAAGCAGTTGATATTTCGCTACACAATAAGACTGGAATTAAAGATGTTATGCATGTAGTAAAAGAGGTTTCTATGTTAGGAAAACCAGTTTTAACTATGAGCTACTGGAGTCCAATAGAAAAATGGGGAATTGAAAAATTTGCCCAACAAATGAATCAAGCAGGAGGGGTAGGTGTGATAACACCTGATCTTCCACCTGATGAGTCCCAAGCTTGGATAACTCAAACAGATAAAAACAACATTGACAGAGTATTTGTGGTGGCGCCAAGTAGCACTGAAGAACGATTGAGTTTAGTGACAAAAAATGTCACAGGATTTGTTTATGCCGCAAGTCTGATGGGTGTCACTGGAACTCGAACTGAAGTTTCCAATAAGGCAGAAGAATTAGTTGCTCGAATAAGAAAACACACCACTTTGCCAGTAGCTGTGGGGTTAGGGGTTTCTACGACTCAGCAGGTTAAAGAGGTTGCCCAGTTTGCTGATGGAGTAATAGTAGGAAGTGCGTTTGTAAGAATAATTCTTGAACAATCCGATTTATCCAAGTCAATTGCTGCCATAGGTCAATTATGCAAAGATTTTGCTCGAGTACTTCGAAAAAACTAACCAGAATTGGCGCAGTATTGGACTATTGATTAGATTGAACATACCTTTTATAAATGGAGCACTTTGATGACTAATCCTGATGACATTCGTAACAAAGCCGCACAGGTGCGAGCTAATGCTAATTCGCAAGACAATAAAAGAGCTAAAACATTTCAAATAATTGGTGGACTTTTTGTGTTGACTTTAGTTGTGGGTTTAATTGGTGTTGGAGTTTATGCTAAGAATCAAGCAAGTGGCAATATTACTTTTCCGGAAGAAATTACCGAATATGACTCAACTGCTCAGCTTCCTAAAGGGGTGTCAGCAAAAGAAGGTTATGGAATACCAGTTGGTAAGCAAGATCCCAATGCACCAAGAGCTGAATTGTATGAAGATTTTCAATGTCCCGCATGTGGTTTCTTAGAAAAAGCAAATGGTAAAAACATAATTGAAACTGCTGTCAAGGGTGATATTAATCTAACGCTACATCCAATGATTTTCTTGGATAGGAGTTTTCCAGAATCTAATCTTGCTTCATTAAGAGCCTCAATGGCTTTTGGTTGTGCTGCTGATGCTGGAAAAACTGCGGAATACCATTCAGGAATATTTGAAATGCAACCTTCGAGAGAAGGGGATGGGTTTTCTGATAAACAATTACTTGATTTAGGTAAAAAAGTGGGAATTGAAGCAGACGCATACACCACATTTGAAACTTGTTACACCTCAAATAAGTACAAAGCCTGGGCTCAAAACTCACAACTGCATGCGCAAGATCGTGGAGTGCAAGGAACACCATCTTTCTATCTGGATGACAAATTGATAGAAAATACAAGACTTGTTGACCCAACAAGTTTTGCAGGAGTTGTTGCAGAAGCTCGAAAGTAATTGAATTGATTCCATTTTCAATTCCAAGTCCTACCAGTGGTGTTCTTTACTTAGGGTCATTTCCATTAAGGGCTTATTCACTGTTTATTATTATCGGAATTTTTCTTGCAATCTGGTTAGGTAATAAAAGATGGATTTCTCGCGGTGGCAAATCTGGTCAGGTAAGTGATGTGGCAATTTTTGCTGTTCCTTTTGGAATAATTGGTGGCAGAATTTATCACGTTGCAACTGATTGGGAAAAATACTTTGGACCAAATCAAAATTGGGTTGATGCATTCAAAATTTGGAATGGTGGATTAGGGATTTGGGGAGCAATATTTTTTGGTGGCATAGGTGCTTGGATTGGGTGTAAATATTATGGAATTAAATTGCCGCCATTTGCTGATGCAATTGCCCCAGGGATAATTTTTGCGCAAGCTATTGGAAGATTAGGTAACTATTTTAATCAAGAATTATTTGGTAGACCTCTTGATACAAGTTGGGGTTTAGAAATTGCTGAAAAGTATAGGCCAGTAGGTTTTGAAAACTTTGAGACTTTTCACCCCACATTTCTTTATGAATTGATTTGGAATGTCCTCATTGGATTTGCTTTAATTTTTCTTGATCGAAAGTTCAAAATAGGTCATGGAAGATTATTCGCATTGTATGTGGCTTTTTACAGCGTGGGAAGACTATTCATTGAGAACCTAAGAATTGATGAGGCACGATTACTTTTAGGTGTAAGATTTAATGTTCTTACAAGTTTGTTGGTTATAATTGGTGGACTGGTTTATTTCATTATTAGTCAAAAGATGAAACCAGGAATCGAAAAAGATTTAACTAGGAGTGTTAAAAAATGAGTAAGGGAGTACGAAAATTAGATCAGGAAACAATTCATCGTAATGTTAATGGTGGTTGGTTAAGACCAGCAGTTTTTGGTGCGATGGATGGTTTAGTTTCAAATTTTGCTTTAATGATTGGTGTAGCTGGAGGAACTAAGGCAGTTGGAGTTGAAAGTACAACTGCAATTGTGTTGGCAGGTTTTGCAGGTCTATTAGCGGGTGCTTTTTCTATGGCAGCAGGTGAATACACATCAGTTGCTAGCCAAGCAGAACTAGCAATGGCTGAGATCGAATTAGAGAAAAAAGAAATTACAGAAAATCTTGATGAAGAGATAAAAGAATTAGCCCAAGTATGGATTGAGCGAGGTGTTTCTAAAGATGTGGCGTTGCAATTCTCGCGCGAATTAAGTATGAATTCTGAGGCATTTATTAATGCCCATTCTTCTGAAGAATTCGGGGTCACTTCAAATGATTTGCCATCAGCAAAGCTTGCTGCAATTTCATCATTTTTATCTTTTGGATTTGGAGCAACTGTGCCACTTATTCCTTTTATGTTTGGGGCAAGTGACATCCTCTATTCAATGGTCATCTCCTTGATTGGACTTTTTGCCGTCGGAGCAGCTGTGTCATTAGTCACCACTAGAACCTGGTGGTACTCAGGCACAAGACAGCTTCTCATTGGCAGTGGTGCCGCAGCAGTAACTTGGTTTCTAGGAACCTCAATCGGGGGAGCGCTTTAATAAAGCGTGGGTTAAGATTTAAGTATCGGGCCATCGTCGTCCCAAAGAATTAACAACTTGGGGGACGATTTTTTTATGCCACTGATTAGCAATAAACCACAAGGTCTATATGACCCGTCATTTGAACATGACGCCTGTGGTGTTGCTTTGGTAGCAACTCTAAATAAAAATGCAACCCACGAAATTGTTTCATCTGGCTTAGAAGCTTTAAGAAACCTTGAACACCGCGGTGCATCTGGAAGTGAACCTGATTCTGGTGATGGTGCAGGAATATTAATTCAAATTCCTCATGATTACTTAAAATCAGTAGTTTCTTTTGATCTACCTGAAATGCATTCATATGCAGTTGGCATCGCTTTTTTGCCAACCACAAAATCAGATTACGAAATCACTAAAAACATAATAATTGAAACCGCAAAAAATGAAGATCTAACGATTTTAGGTTGGCGAGAAGTTCCCACTGATCCATCCACAGTTGGTAAAACTGCACGAAGTGTGATGCCAAAGTTTGAGATGCTATTTATTCAACCTAAGAACAAAAACTTAAAAGGTATTGAAGTAGATAGGGCTGTTTACCCATTTAGAAAAATTGTTGAAAATAATTCACAAGCATATTTTGCATCACTTTCAGCTCGATCAATTGTTTATAAAGGAATGCTCACCACCGGACAATTAGAACCTTTTTATCCAGAATTATCTGATCCCAATGTGAAATCAAAAATTGCTTTAGTTCACTCTAGATTTAGTACAAACACATTTCCTTCATGGCCACTTGCCCATCCTTATCGCTTAATTGCTCATAACGGAGAAATTAATACTGTTAAAGGTAATAGAAATTGGATGCATGCCCGGGAAAGTTTACTTAAAACTAATTTAATCCCTGGTGATTTATCCAGAGTTTTCCCGGTTTGTTCTAACAATGCAAGTGATTCGGCTTCTTTTGATGAAGTTTTGGAATTAATTCATTTAGGTGGAAGATCATTGCCACATGCTGTATTGATGATGATCCCAGAAGCCTGGGAAAACAATCCGAGTATGGATCCCAATCGAAGAGCATTTTATGAATATCACGCTTCACTAATTGAACCTTGGGATGGACCAGCTTGTGTTACTTTCACCGATGGAAATTTAATTGGTGCAGTTTTAGACAGAAATGGATTACGCCCAGGTAGATTTTGGGTTACAGATGATGGTCTTGTTGTTTTAGCAAGTGAATCAGGTGTACTACCGATAAGTCCTGAAAGAGTTATTAGAAAAGGACGCTTGCAGCCTGGAAAAATGTTTTTAGTTGACACTGAAAATGGCAGAATCATTGAAGATGATGAAATCAAACAATCTTTGGCCAAAGAACAACCATATCAAGATTGGCTTCATGCCGGCTTAGTTCATTTAGAACAGTTGCCTGAGCGAGAACACATTGTTCACACCCATTCATCGGTGTTACGTAGACAACAAACTTTTGGCTACACCGATGAAGAGTTAAAAATATTATTGTCACCAATGGCACTAAATGGGGCTGAGCCTTTGGGTTCAATGGGCACAGATACACCGATTGCAGTTTTAAGTAGTAGGCCAAGATTAATTTTTGATTACTTCACACAACTTTTTGCGCAAGTTACAAATCCTCCTCTTGATGCAATTAGGGAAGAAATTGTTACTTCATTGTCTTCTGCCATAGGTGAGGAAAGTAATTTATTGAGTGCAACTCCAGCACATACTCGTCAGGTGGTTTTGCCATTTCCAGTAATTGATAATGATGAATTAGCAAAACTAATTCATATCAATCAAGATGGAGATCAACCAGGTTTTGCGGCTCAAAAATTTTCAGGTCTGTACAAAGTAGCCGATGGCGCTCAGGGTTTAGAACAAAGGATTAATGAAATATTTGCTGAAGTGGATCAGGCTATAGAAAATGGTACACATTTAATAGTGCTAAGTGATAGAGATAGTGATGCTGACGAGGCTCCCATTCCATCACTTCTATTGCTATCTGCAGTACATCATCACTTAATCAGAACGAAAAAGAGAATGGAAATTGGATTAATCGTCGAAGCAGGTGATGTAAGGGAAGTTCACCATGTAGCACTCTTGATTGGTTTTGGGGCAGCCGCAGTAAATCCTTATTTGGCTATGGAAACTGTGGAAGATATGGTTCGACAAAAAAGAATCACCGGGATTACTCCTGAGAAAGCTGTGCGAAATCTCGTCAAAGCTTTAGGCAAAGGTGTTTTGAAAGTTATGAGCAAAATGGGAGTTTCAACAGTTGCTTCGTATCGAGGCGCACAAATATTTGAAGCAATCGGAATTTCACAAGATGTTATTGACAAATATTTCACCGGCACAGTTTCAAGACTTGGCGGAGTGGGATTAGCAGTTATCGCTGAAGAAGTGTCAAAACGACATAACATTGCTTATCCTTTAACAGGAATTTCTCCTGCACACAGACAACTTGCAATTGGTGGCGAATATCAATGGCGTCGAGAAGGAGAGCCACATTTATTTGACCCTGAAACAGTATTTAGGTTGCAGCATTCAACCAGCACAGGTCAAATGGATATTTTCAGAACTTATACTCAGAAAGTTGATGAGCAATCTAAGAGATTGATGACACTTAGAGGCTTATTTGAATTCAAGAGTGACAGAAAATCAATTGATATTGAACAAGTTGAACCAATAGAACAAATAATGAAAAGATTTAGTACTGGGGCAATGTCATATGGATCAATTTCAGGTGAAGCTCACGAAACATTAGCGATTGCAATGAATCGAATTGGGGCTAAGTCCAACACCGGCGAAGGTGGAGAAGATCCTGAACGGTATTTAAAAATGGAAAATGGGGATTCCAAGAGATCTTCAATTAAACAAGTAGCTAGTGGAAGATTTGGTGTCACAAGTGAATATTTAGTTAACGCTGATGATATTCAAATAAAAATGGCACAAGGAGCAAAACCTGGTGAAGGTGGACAACTCCCCGGAAATAAGGTTTATCCATGGATTGCTAAAACGCGACATTCAACACCTGGAGTGGGATTAATTTCCCCACCACCTCATCATGATATTTATTCAATAGAAGATTTGGCTCAATTAATTCATGATTTAAAAAATGCGAATAACAAAGCAAGAATTCACGTGAAATTAGTAGCAGAAGTTGGTGTGGGAACAGTTGCTGCAGGTGTTGCAAAAGCTCACGCAGATGTTGTTCTAATTTCAGGTCATGATGGTGGAACAGGTGCCAGTCCTTTAACTTCGTTAAAGCACGCTGGTGCCCCTTGGGAAATTGGACTTGCCGAAACGCAACAAACATTGCTATTAAATGGTTTAAGAGATCGAATTGTGGTTCAAACAGACGGACAATTAAAAACTGGTCGAGATGTAATAATTGCTGCTCTTTTGGGAGCTGAAGAATTTGGATTTGCCACTGCACCCCTTGTGGTAATGGGTTGTGTGATGATGCGGGTTTGTCATTTGGATACTTGTCCAGTTGGAGTTGCAACACAAAATCCAGTGTTGAGAGAAAAATTTAGTGGTAAGCCAGAATTTGTGGAAAATTTCTTTAAATTTATCGCAACAGAAGTAAGAGAATACTTAGCTTATTTGGGTTTCAAAACATTAAATGAAGCAATTGGTCATAGCGAATTTATTGACCCTAAGGCAGCAATAGATCATTGGAAAGCCTCAGGTTTAGATCTCTCTCCAATTTTGCACCGAGTAGAAACTAAAAACTCTTCAAGTCTTTATCAAAGTGTGCAGCAAAATCATGGACTTGAAAATGCACTAGATAATAAGTTAATTGAAATATGTAAACCTGCCTTAAAAGATGGCGAATTAGTAAGGGCGCAATTAGAAATAAGAAACGTTAATAGAACCGTAGGAACAATGCTTGGAAGTGAAGTAACTCGTAAATACGGTGGCACAGGATTACCAGAAGACACAATAGATTTAACCTTTAGAGGATCAGCAGGTCAATCCTTTGGTGCATTTATTCCCCACGGAGTCACTTTAAGACTTGAGGGTGATACCAATGATTATTTAGGTAAAGGTTTATCCGGTGGAAAACTAATAATCAGACCCGATCGAAAAGCAAATTTTGAATCATCCTCAAATGTGATTGCTGGAAACGTTGCAGCCTATGGCGCAACTTCAGGAACACTATTTGTGCGCGGATTAGTAGGAGAACGTTTTTGTGTCAGAAATTCAGGAGTAACAGCTGTTGTTGAAGGAGTAGGAGATCATGCGTGCGAATACATGACAGGTGGTCGAGTTGTAGTTCTAGGAAGAACTGGAAGAAATTTTGCCGCAGGTATGAGTGGTGGTATCGCATACGTGGTTGATTTAAACATTGAAAATGTAAATACCGAAATGGTTGATTTAGATGAAATTGATGAGGCCGATATAAATTATCTTTCAGGGATGTTAAAAAATTACATTGAAGAAACCGATTCAACTCTGGCAAAAGAATTAATTAAAGATACTAAATTGGCAAGATTTACCAAAGTAATGCCACGAGAATATAAAAGAGTCTTATTGGCGCAAGAAAGAGCAAAAAAAGATGGAACAGATCCAATGCAAGCTGTGATGGAGGTGGCTCGTGGGTGATCCAAAAGGATTTATAAACACCAGAAGAGAAACTCCTAAAAGACGACCAGTTGATTTGCGTTTGATGGATTGGCGAGAAGTTTATGAACCCTTTGAAACAAACAAACTAAAACTTCAAGCTGGTCGGTGCATGGATTGTGGAATTCCTTTTTGCCATAACGGATGTCCACTAGGTAACTTAATTCCTGAGTGGAATGATTTAGTTTTTAGAGATGATTGGCGTGAAGCATCAGAAAGACTGCATGCTACAAATAATTTTCCAGAATTTACTGGTCGTCTATGTCCTGCACCTTGTGAAACTGCGTGTGTTGTAGCAATTAATCAAGATGCAGTAACAATCAAACAAGTTGAAGTTGAAATTGCAGATAGAGCATTTGCTCAAGGTTTAGTAACACCTCAAGCACCAGCAAGATTAAGTGGTAAAACAGTGGCGGTTATTGGCTCAGGACCAGCAGGTCTTGCGGCTGCTCAACAATTGGCACGAGCTGGTCACACAGTTGCAGTTTATGAAAGAGCAGACAAAGTGGGCGGACTTTTAAGATATGGCATTCCAGAATTTAAAATGGAAAAAATACATATTGACCGACGATTAGAACAATTAGAAGCAGAAGGAATAAAGTTTAGAACCGGCATAGAAATTGGTGTTGATATTGAGGCAAATGAATTAAGAAAAAGATATGACGCCTTAGTTATTGCAGTAGGTGCCACAGCTTGGCGTGATCTACCTGTTCCTGGTCGGGAACTAAAGGGAATTTATCAAGCAATGGAATATTTGCCACCAGCAAATCGTGTTGCCATAGGAGAATTAGCGAAATCTCCCATTGATGTAAAAGGAAAAAATGTTGTGATAATTGGAGGTGGGGACACTGGTGCTGACTGTTTAGGCACTGCCCACAGACAACAAGCAAAAAGTGTTACTCAGTTAGAAATTTTACCGCTCCCACCAGAAATTAGACCTGATTCTCAACCTTGGCCCACTTATCCAATGACATACAAAGTGACAAGTGCTCATGAAGAAGGTGGAGAAAGAATCTATAGCGTTAACACGCAAAGATTCATTGGCGAAAATAACCAAGTCACTGGTTTAGAACTTGCTGAAGTGGAATTTAAAGATGGCAAATTTATTCCTATCAAGGGAAGTGAAAAAGTTATTCCAGCTGATTTTGTGCTTTTGGCACTTGGTTTCGTGGGACCTGAAAAAGCATCTTTCATTGACCAGTTAAAACTTGGTTTAGACCAAAGAGGAAATATTGCTCGGGATGAAAATTTTGCAACTAATGCAAATGGGGTATTTGTTTGCGGGGATGCTGGTCGAGGTCAATCTTTGATTGTGTGGGCAATTGCAGAAGGTAGGTCAGTTGCAGCAGCTGTTGATAAGTATTTAATTGGAGAGACAAATCTTCCTTCCCCAGTTGAACCAACATCAAGACCGATAACTGTGTGAAATAAACAATCGAATAGAATATAAAATATGAGAAGAGCCAAGATTGTTGCAACACTTGGACCGTCAACAGATAATTTGGCCCTAGTTCAAGATCTTCTTAAAGCAGGATTAAACGTTGCAAGATTAAATATGTCTCATGGCAATCATGCTGATCACAAAAAAAGATTAGATCTTGTTAGAGAAGCCTGCCAGATTGAAGGCAAAGAAATTGCGGTTTTAGCAGATTTGCAAGGCCCAAAAATTCGAATTGGCACTTTTGCTAATGGTCCAGTTACGCTAGTTAATGGCCATAATTTCACTATAACAACAGATGATTTGCCTGGAGATAAAGATAAAGTTTCCACCACATATAAAGGTTTAACAGGGGATGTTAAAAAGAATGATCAAATACTTATTGATGATGGAAAAATTCGACTTCAAGTATTAGAAGTTAAAGGAAATGATGTAGTGACCCTAGTAGTAGAGGGTGGAATTATTTCTAATAATAAAGGACTCAATTTACCTGGTGTTGCTGTTAATGTGCCAGCGTTATCTGATAAAGATGAAAAAGATTTAATTTGGGCTTTAAATAACGATTGTGATCTTATTGCTTTATCTTTTGTTCGAAGTGCAAAAGACATTGAAGATGTTCACAAAATTATGGATAAAGTTGGTAAGAGATTACCTGTGATAGCAAAGATTGAAAAACCTCAAGCTGTTGAAAACTTAGAAAATATCTTGGAATCTTTTGACGCCATCATGATTGCTCGAGGTGATTTAGGAGTCGAGCTTCCTCAAGAGGAAGTTCCCTTAGTGCAAAAAAGTGCAATTCAAATGGCAAGACAAATTGGTAAACCAGTAATAGTAGCTACACAAATGCTGGAATCTATGATCAGCTCCTCAAGACCAACTCGTGCTGAAGCAAGTGATGTGGCAAATGCTGTGTTAGATGGCGCTGATGCCTTAATGCTTAGTGGGGAAACAAGTATTGGAGAATTTCCAGTTGTCGTCATCGAAACTATGGCTCGAATTATTGAACACGTTGAAGAAGAAGCACTAGATAAGCTGCCAAGCTTAAATATGGAAAGACAAGGAAGTACTGGAAGGGCTTTAACTGCAGCTGCAGTTGCTGTTGGAAAAGCTATTGATGCAAAATTCTTAGTTGCTTTTACAGAAACTGGCAGAGCAGTTCGATTATTAGCCCGTCACCGTTCAGCAACCCAAATTCTTGCTTTTGCCACAGATAAAAAGATACAAAGGCAACTGGCCATTATTTGGGGAGCAGAAACTTTTTTCACTGACAAAGTTCAACACACAGATGAAATGGTTTCTGCTGTTGATCGTCACTTGACCACAAATAAATTAGCCAAATTCGGTGAATTAGTTGTGGTGGTGGCAGGTGTTCCACCAGGAGTACCCGGCACGACCAATGGCATGCGTGTTCATAAAGTTGGGACAGGCGCAGATGGAAGTTAATTTCGTCTGGTAAGGTGAACTTTTAGTAAGACATCCTTTAAGACCGTCCCGTGAGGCGGAGAAGGAGGTCGAGAAGCACTATGAGTGCAAATTCTCGTAACTCTGCAAGAGTTGTTCTTGAATCAACAGATATTTCCCGAGCATTAACACGTATCGCTCATGAAATTTTAGAAAACAATAAAGGCTCAAAAAATATTGTCATACTAGGAATTCCATCTCGAGGTGTTCCCTTAGCAAATCGGATTGCTGAGAAGATTTCCGAATTTGAGAAGACAAATATTCCAGTTGGCTCTCTTGATATCACAATGTATCGAGATGATTTAAGGCTTAAGCCACCAAGGGCTCTTGCCCCTACCAAGATTCCTGAAGGTGGAATTGACCACAAAGTCGTAATTTTAGTTGATGATGTTTTGTTTTCGGGAAGAACAATAAGAGCAGCACTTGATGCTTTAAATGACATTGGTAGACCAGCCATGGTGCAGGTGGCTGTTTTGATAGATCGCGGTCACCGAGAATTACCAATCAGAGCAGATTATGTAGGTAAAAACATTCCTACTTCTATGAATGAATCAGTACAAGTCTTCTTGGCAGATACCGACGAAAATCAAGAAGCAGTAATTATTTCGACAGGTGACCAATGAAAAAGCACCTAGTTTCAGCTCATGACTTAACCGCAGAAGACGCTGTGCTTGTTCTTGATACAGCTAAAGAATTAGCACAAGTTTCTGATCGCCCTGTTAAAAAACTTCCTACTTTAAGAGGCAGAACAGTTGTTAATTTATTCTTTGAAGATAGCACTAGAACAAGAATCTCATTCGAGGCTGCGTCTAAAAGATTAAGTGCTGATGTTATTAATTTTAGCGCTAAAGGTTCAAGTGTTTCGAAAGGCGAAAGTTTAAAAGATACAGCACAAACTTTGCAATCAATGGGTGCAGATGCTGTTGTAATCAGACATGGATCTTCAGGGGCACCTTATTTATTGGCGACAAAAAACTGGATTGATGCAATCGTGATTAACGCTGGTGATGGTACTCATGAACATCCCACCCAAGCTTTACTTGACGCCTACACAATAAGGAAACATTTAAAAAATAATGAAGGTGATTTAAAAGGTTTAAAGATTGCCATAGTGGGAGATATTTTGCACAGCAGAGTAGCAAGAAGTAATGCAATATTATTGAAAACTTTAGGCGCAACTCCAATCATGGTTGCCCCACCAACTTTGTTGCCTGTTGGTATTGATTCTTGGAATGGTCAATATTCCTATGACCTAGATGAAGTTTTACCAAAAGTTGATGCAGTAATGATGTTAAGAGTTCAACAAGAAAGAATGAATGCTGCCTATTTCCCCACTACCAGAGAGTATTCAAGAAATTTTGGTTTAAATGCACAAAGATTAAAAACTATGCAAAAACATGCTCTAGTTTTACATCCTGGACCTATGAATAGAGGAATGGAAATAACTGCAGAAGTAGCTGATAGCACTAACTCTGTGGTGATTGAACAAGTTGCCAATGGAGTAAGTGTTCGAATGGCAGTTTTGTATCTATTACTTGGAGGAACTAATAATGAGAGTGGTGACAATAACTAGATGAGTATTTTACTTAAGAATGGGTCATTAAAAGGTGAAAAAAACGTTGACATTTTGATTGAGAAGGATCTAATTGTAAAAGTTGCACCAGGAAATTCAATTAAAGATGACAAAGCAGAAGTTTTTGATTTAACAGGCTTAATTGTTTTGCCAGGTTTAGTTGATTTGCACACTCACTTAAGAGAGCCTGGTAGAGAAGATGCTGAAACTGTTGCAACCGGAAGTGCCGCAGCTGCGCGAGGTGGATTTACTGCGGTCCATGCCATGGCAAATACTTTGCCCGTAGCAGATACAGCAGGAGTTGTTGAACAGGTTTGGAATTTGGGAAGAAAAGTTGGATTAGTTGATGTTTATCCTATTGGTGCGGTAACTGTTGGCTTAAAAGGAGAAAACTTGGCAGAACTTTCTGCCATGGCAGAGTCGACTGCTCGTGTCAGAATTTTTAGCGATGATGGGTTTTGTGTTTCAGATTCCATACTTATGCGCAGAGCCCTGGAATACGTTAAAGCATTTGACGGAGTTATTGCCCAACATGCACAAGACCCAAGACTTACTCAAAATGCACAAATGAATGAATCTGAACTATCTGGCAAATTAGGACTAACAGGCTGGCCAGCTGTTGCTGAAGAAGCAATTGTAGCTAGAGATGTTTTGTTAACTGAACATGTCAAGTCAAAGTTGCATATCTGTCATGCCTCGACTGCGGGAACTGTTGAAATTTTACGGTGGGCAAAAGAGAAAAAAGTTAATGTCACTGCAGAGGTTACTCCCCACCATTTATTTTTAAGTGAAGTTCATTGTCAAAGCTATGATGCAAAATTTAAAGTCAATCCACCACTTAGAACAGATAAAGATATTCAAGAATTAAGAAAGGCTTTAGCGCAAGGAGTAATTGATGTTGTGGCAACAGATCACGCACCTCATCCAACAGAAGATAAAGAAGGTGAATGGAGTTCTTCTAGTTTTGGAATGACTGGTTTAGAAACAGCACTTTCAGTGGTGGCAACTGCCATGGTTGAGACAAAACTTATGAGTTGGTCAGATGTGGCCCGAGTAATGAGTGAGAAACCAGCTGAAATAGGCCAGTTAAGTGATCATGGTCGACCAATAGCTGAAAATGAGTTAGCAAACTTGTGCATTGTTGACCCTAAGGTTTCATGGAAAGTTGATGCTCACGATACGCAATCTTTGAGCTCAAATAACCCGTTTCATGACATGACCTTAAAAAGTAAAGTGGTTCATACAATCTTTCGTGGGAAATTTACAATGAAAAGTGGTCAAGTACAAAAATGATTTTTACACCGGCACTTCTGGTTCTAGAAGATGGAACAATATTTAGAGGCAGAGCATTTGGTGCGGTTGGTGAGACATTTGGGGAAGCCGTTTTCACAACTGGAATGACAGGTTATCAAGAAACACTGACTGATCCTTCTTATTATCAACAAATTGTTATTCAAACAGCACCGCATATTGGAAACACTGGAATAAATGATGAGGATGATGAATCTTCCAGAATTTGGGTTTCAGGTTATGTAGTACGAGATCCTTCTCGAATTGCTTCTAATTGGAGAGCTAAGAGATCACTTGATCAAGAGTTAGAAAATCAAAAAATAATTGGAATTGCCGGTATTGACACTCGTGCATTAACCAGACACTTAAGAGACAAAGGTGCAATGAGAGCAGGGATTTTTTCACAAAATATTCAGGAGAAATCAAATGAGTATTTTCTAAATAAAGTAAAGAATTCACCCCTTATGAAAGGGGCTGATTTGTGTGGGATGGTTTCGACCAAAGAGTCATTTGTGGTCCCGGCGATGGGAAAGAAAAAGTATCAAGTAGCAGCAATTGATTTAGGAATGAAAAATGGCATCCTTAAAAACCTAACAAAAAGAGGAGTGGAATTAACAGTTGTTCCAGTTAGCGCATCAGCTGATGAAGTTTTAGCAGCAGGAATAGATGGGGTGTTTATCAGCAATGGTCCTGGGGATCCTGAAACCGCTAAACATTCAATTGCAGTTACCCAAGAGATATTAAAAGCAAATAGAGCACTATTTGGTATCTGTTTTGGAAATCAAATACTTGGAAGAGCTGTTGGTTTTGAAACATATAAATTAACATTTGGTCACAGGGGAATAAATCAACCAGTGTTGGATCGATCGACTGGAAAAGTTGAGATAACAACACACAATCATGGGTTTGCTGTTAAGGCACCAATTGATCAAATAACTGACACAGATTTTGGGCGAGTAGAAGTAAGCCACATTTGTTTAAACGACAATGTAGTTGAAGGACTTGTGCTTAAAGATAAACCTGCTTTTAGTGTGCAGTATCACCCTGAAGCAGCAGCTGGTCCACATGATGCTGAGTACTTATTTGACAGGTTCACCCAGTTGATGGATAAAAATAATGCCTAAAAGAAAAGATATTAACTCAGTTTTGGTAATCGGTTCTGGCCCAATAGTTATTGGACAGGCTTGCGAATTTGATTACTCGGGAACTCAAGCTTGTCGTGTTCTCAAAGCAGAGGGCATAAGAGTAATTCTTTTAAACAGTAATCCGGCAACCATAATGACTGATCCGGAATTTGCTGATGCGACATATGTCGAACCAATTTCCACAGACATTTTAGAAAAAATAATTATTAAAGAGAAACCTGATGCGATATTGCCAACACTAGGTGGTCAAACTGCACTAAATGCCGCAATGGCACTTCATCATGAAGGAATATTGAAAAAATATAATGTTGAATTAATTGGCGCCAAAGTTGAAGCAATAGAACGAGGTGAAAATAGAGAAAAATTTAAACAAATTGTGGCAAAAATTGGTGCACATTCTGCGCAGAGTGAAATATGTCATTCACTTGAAGAGTGTTTGAAGTCTGCCGAAGTTTTAGGTTATCCACTTGTAGTAAGACCTTCTTTCACAATGGGAGGGGCAGGCTCAGGCATTGCCTATAACCAAGAAGACTTAATCAGATTTGTTGCATCAGGTTTGCAAGCTTCACCAACCAGCGAAGTCTTATTAGAAGAAAGCATCATTGGTTGGAAAGAATTCGAACTTGAATTAATGCGTGATCATCATGACAATGTGGTAATTATTTGTTCAATAGAAAATTTTGACCCAATGGGTGTTCACACTGGAGATTCCATAACAGTTGCTCCTGCAATGACTTTGACAGACAGAGAGTTTCAACACATGCGAGATGTGTCAATTGACGTTATTAGAGAAGTTGGTGTTGACACAGGTGGTTGCAATATTCAATTTGCCATAAATCCTGAAGATGGTCGCATGATTGTGATCGAAATGAATCCACGAGTCTCACGTTCCTCAGCATTAGCGTCTAAAGCAACAGGATTTCCAATTGCAAAAATTGCAGCAAAACTTGCTATTGGTTACACACTTAACGAAATACCAAATGACATCACCAAGGAGACTCCAGCCTCTTTTGAGCCCACACTTGACTATGTGGTTGTGAAAATTCCTAGATTTGCTTTTGAAAAATTTCCAGGAGCTGATACAACTTTGACAACACACATGAAAAGTGTTGGCGAAGCTATGGCTATTGGCAGAAATTTCTCGGAAGCTTTGCAGAAGTCTTTGCGAAGTTTAGAGAAAAAAGATGCAAATTTTGATTTTTCACCAGTGAAAGAAAAAGTCGAAGAGTTGATTGAAAAATCTAAAAGACCAACTGATGGACGAATTAACACAATTCAAAGAGCAATGTGGGCAGGAGCAACAGTTTCTCAGATGCATTCAAGTACCAAAATTGACCCGTGGTTTCTTGATCAAATCCAATTAATAAATGAAATTGCAAAAGAATTATCCGCAAGTAAGGAAATTGGTGCAGATTACTTAAAATATGTGAAGCAACATGGTTTTTCTGATATACAAATCGCTCAAATTACAAACACTTCAGAGACAAAAATAAGGCAATTGCGTCATGACTTAAATGTAAGACCAGTTTATAAAACTGTTGATACCTGTGCTGCGGAATTTGAAGCCAAAACTCCTTACCATTATTCAAGCTATGATCAAGAATCCGAAGTTGTGAAATCAAGTAAAGACAAAGTAATAATTCTAGGTTCTGGACCAAACCGAATAGGTCAAGGAATTGAGTTTGATTATTCCTGTGTTCACGCCGCTCAGACACTAAAAATGGCTGGATATGAAACTATCATGGTTAATTGCAACCCAGAAACTGTTTCAACAGATTACGACACATCAGATCGTCTCTATTTCGAACCATTAACACTTGAAGATGTCTTGGAAATAGTCCATGCAGAACAAAAGTCTGGCAATGTTTTAGGTGTCATTGTTCAATTAGGCGGACAAACTCCGCTTGGTTTAGCACAGAAACTAAAAGATAATGGTGTGCCAATAGTGGGAACTAGCCCTGAAGCAATTCATTTAGCTGAAGAACGTGGTGCATTTGGAAAGGTATTAGACAAAGCAAATCTGATCTCTCCAGCTCACGGAATGGCTGCATCGTTTGAGGAAGCAAAAGAAATAGCTTCAAGAATCAGCTATCCCGTATTGGTTCGACCTTCATATGTGCTCGGTGGACGGGGTATGGAAATTGTTTATGATGAAAAAAATCTGGCGCAATATATTGAAAGAGCAACTGAAATAACACCAGATCACCCTGTGTTGGTCGATCGATTTCTTGACGAAGCTTTAGAAATTGACGTTGATGCATTATTTGATGGCAACGAGATGTTTCTAGGTGGCATTATGGAACACATCGAAGAAGCAGGTGTTCATTCTGGAGATAGTGCTTGTTCACTTCCACCGATTTCACTTTCTAAAGCACAAATTGAAGAAATAAGAAAAAGTACTTTTGCGATCGGAACCGGTGTTGGTGTTATTGGGTTACTAAATGTGCAGTACGCAATTTCTGAAAACATTTTGTATGTGTTGGAAGCAAATCCAAGAGCATCTAGAACTGTACCTTTCGTTTCAAAAGCAACAGGTATTTCCCTTGCAAAAGCCTGTTCGCGCATCATGCTGGGAACAAGCATAAAACAGTTAAGAGCAGAAGGAGTGTTACCAAAATTTGGCGATGGAGCAGACCAAATAAAAGGCGCACCAATTGCTGTTAAAGAAGCAGTTTTACCTTTCGGAAGATTTACAGGAGTGGATTCTGTACTAGGTCCTGAGATGAAATCAACTGGTGAAGTAATGGGAATAGATTCAAGTTTTGGTATGGCATTTGCCAAATCTCAAAGTGGAGCATATGCCGGGGGGCTGCCTCTCAAAGGCAACGTTTTTGTATCTGCAGCAGATAAAGATAAAGAAAACATGATTATTGCCATAAAGAAACTTGAACAACTAGGTTTCAATTTTTATGCCACGAAGGGAACAGCAGATTTTATTTCCCAACATGGAATTAAGTCAAAGGTTTTACGAAAAGTTCAAGACGGACCATTAGCCGGTGAAATCACCACAACTCAAGCAATCATGAATGGTGATATTGATTTGGTTGTTAACACTCCTCATGGAGGGGGAACCAGAACCGATGGATATGAGATAAGAACTGCTGCGACCAAGAGAAGTGTTCCTTGTATAACAACATCTCAAGGACTCAAAGCTGCGGTAGCAGGAATTGAAGCACTGCAAAAGACTGGATTTAGTGTGAAATCGTTGCAAGAATGGGCACAAGAATTATCAAAACTACGAATTGATTTTTACAAAGAAAACGGTAATTGATGCCAATTGTTCATAAAGGAACTGTTGTCGACAATAAAAAAGTTGGCAGTTACTTTGTCTTAACAGCAACAGCTGCTGATATGCCTAAAGAATTTAAACCAGGAAATTTCGTAGCAGTAGCAATTGGTGATGAAAGAAGTTCCTTGATACTTCGAAGAGCGTTTAGCATTTATCAAGTTAATGATCGCGGTGTTTATGGTGGAACTGTAGATATTGTAATTTCACCACACGGTCCAGGCACAGATTACTTAGCAAATTTGAAGCGAAATGATGCCATAAATTTAGTAGGTCCCCTTGGAAAACCATTTAGTTTACCTAAAGATCCTGTTCCTTGTGTATTAGTAGGAGGAGGCTATGGCGCAGCACCTTTGTTCACATTGGCCGAAGCTTTAACAGCACGTGGATGCCGTGTTGATTTTATTCTCGGGGCATCAACTCAAGAAAAACTATTTGGAATGTTGGAAGCAAGAAGAATAAGTACTACGTTAACTGTGACAACAGATGATGGAACTTCTGGTCAAATGGGACGAGTTACCGATGCACTTCCAGAAGTTATAAAAAAATCAAACGCTGCAGTTATTTATGCATGTGGTCCAATGAAAATGTTAGAAGCAGTTGCAAATGTTGCCAATATGCATGGAATTGTTTCTCAAACAAGTGTTGAAGAATCAATGGCATGTGGAATTGGTGTCTGCATGACTTGTGTTCTTCCAATAATTGGTGATGATGGAATAACGAGAATGCTTCGTTCTTGTGTTGACGGGCCAGCTTTCAAGGGAGATAAAGTTCGGTGGGACCAAGTCGGAAAAATTCCAAGTGATACTTGGGGAGCACCAGATGAAGGTGTCAATTGATGAAAAGAGTTCCCAAAAGAACATCAGTTGATATGTCTATTGAGTTAGCTAAATTAAGACTTGAGTCCCCAGTTTTAACTGCCTCTGGATGTGCTGCTGCAGGTAAAGAACTAGATCAGTTTATTGATATTTCAACTATTGGTGCTGTGGTAACAAAAAGTGTGATGTTAGAACCCAGATCTGGGCGAGCAACTCCCAGAATGGCAGAAACACCAAGTGGGATGTTAAACGGAATTGGATTACAAGGCCCGGGGATTGATGATTTTATTGAGAAAGATTTGGCTTGGTTAAATCAAAAAGGTGCCAAAACTATTGTTTCCATAGCGGGAAATAATGTTGAAGAGTTTGGCAAAGTTGCAGATAAGTTAAGAGACATTCCAGGTGTGATAGGAATTGAAGTAAACATCTCTTGTCCTAATGTTGAAAATAGAGGTCAAGTATTTGCGTGCGATCCTTATGCAGCAGCTGATGTGATAAATAATGTGAGAAGAAATGTTTCAGCAAGTATGCCATTGTTTGCAAAACTCTCACCTGATGTAACAGATATAACCGAAATTGCCAAATCAGTTGTCAAAGCAGGTGCTGATGGATTAAGTGTTATTAACACGTTATTGGGAATGGTGATAGACACCGACACTTTGTTACCTCGTTTAAGTGGCAAAACTGGGGGATTATCAGGTCCTGCTATTAGACCTGTTGCTGTGAGATGCGTTTATCAAATTAGGAAAGCCTTGCCAAATATTCCAATAATTGGTATGGGTGGAATTCGAAGTGGGCGAGATGCGGTTGAATTTTTTGCCGCAGGAGCAAATGCGGTAAGTGTGGGCACAACAGTCTTTAACGATCCTGAAGCCTGCGTCAGAGTTCATGATGAAGTTGCCCAAATTTTGCAAGATAAGGGACTAAGAAGCCTTGCAGAAATAATTAATGCAGCCCACGAAGAGTTAATTTAAATGAAAGCACCGATTGCTTTAGCGCTAGATGCTCCTGATTTAGATACTGCTTGTGATTGGGCTTTAAAGGTTTCCCCTTTTGTTTCAACTCTAAAAATAGGACTAGAAACCTACCTAAGAGATGGTAAATCTGCTATTTCAAAAATAAAAGCAAATACTGATTGTGAAATATTCTTAGACCTTAAATTGCACGACATCCCAGCAACAGTCAGAGGTGCTTGCAAATCGATTAAGGATTTAAATCCAAAGTATTTAACTGTGCATGCATCTGGTGGAACCGAAATGATAAAGGTAGCATCGCAAGAAGTTCCAGAAACGTTAATAGTTGCGGTAACGATATTAACCTCAATTGATCAAAAGAATTTATCCCAAATTGGGTTTAAAGATGACCCAATTACTGCGGCGGTAAATCTGGCAAAACTATCTGTGGCAGCAGGGGCAAGAGCCATAGTTTGTAGTCCTCAAGAAGTAAGTGAAATAAGAAAAAGTGTTGGAAGTAAGATAATTTTAATTACCCCTGGCATCAGGCCATCAGGCATCGAGGCAAACGATCAACAAAGAACTGCCACACCAGAAGATGCTATTAAAGCTGGTGCAGATCTATTAGTAATTGGCAGACCCATAACTGGGGCTAAAGATATTGTGTTAGCGGCAAAAACTATAAGCGAGCAAGTAAATAAAATTTTGTCATGACTACCTGTGTTGCATACAAGTCTTAGAACGTGCCAAGATAACGCCATGGCCTTACCAACCCTTACCAAAGAAGAACGTGCCGCAGCGCTTTTAAAGGCAGCAGCAGCTCGAAAAGTAAGGGCCGAGTTAAGGGAGAAACTCAAATCAGGACAATTGACTTTATCTGATGCATTTAATCGCATTCATAGCGATGAAGCGGTAAGTAAAATGAAAGTTATAGCGTTACTAGAATCAATGCCTGGGGTTGGCAAAATAAGAGCGGAAAATTTGATGGATCGAATTGGGATTGCTCAAAGCAGAAGATTACGTGGACTTGGTCCACATCAGATAAGTGCTCTGCTTGCGGAATTTAGTTCGTGAAATCAAAACTTGTTGTCCTAGCAGGACCATCAGGAGTTGGTAAGGGAACAGTTGTAAGAGAACTAGTAAGACAAAAGCCGCAAGTATTTTTATCAGTATCTGCCACTACGAGAAAACCAAGACCAGAAGAAAAACATGATGATCATTACGTTTTCTTAAGTGATAAAGAATTTAAAAACGAGGCAACCAATGGGAATCTGCTTGAATATGCAGAGTTTGCGGGTGCTTGGTATGGCACACCCAGAAAACCAGTTGAAGACAGATTAAATAAAAATCAAGTTGTGATTTTAGAAATTGACCTGCAAGGTGCAAGACAAGTAAAAGAATCAATGCCAGATGCGTTCATGATTTTTCTTAAACCTCCATCAATTGATGAGTTGAAGCGTCGCCTTATTGAGAGGGGTACAGAAAAACCTGAGGAGTTGGAACTAAGGCTAAAAGTGGCAACAAGTGAGATTGAGGCTGAAAATGAGTTCGATGCTGTGGTAATTAACGAGGATGTTCAATCCGCGGTAGAGCAACTGATAAGGTTATTAAATCTCACCTAAGAGATATCAAATTCATTTGAAAGGTTCTAATTAACTGTGGCAACTAGTCTTCGTCCAGAAGGAATCACAAATCCACCTATTGATGATTTGTTAGAAACAGCAGGATCCAAATATCAATTAGTAATCTATGCCGCTAAGCGTGCAAGACAAATCAATGCTTATTATTCTCAACTCGGAGAAGGACTACTTGAATATGTTGGACCTTTGGTGGACACCCAACTTCAAGAAAAACCATTATCAATAGCTTTACGTGAAATTAACTCAAAATTATTAAAAACAGAACATGTTGATCCAGAAGTTCTTGCTCAAGAAGAAGCTGAACTAGAGCAAAGAAGACTTGCTGCGATTCAAGCTCAACAAAGATATGACGCAGGTTATGACAATTCTTTTGCTGGAGTTTACCAGGATTCTTTTGACGAAACTGCAGAAATTACTTCTGAAGAAGTTCAAGTAGAAGCGATTCAAGATGGGGAAGCAAACCCAACTGAAGAAACCCCCGCTTAAGAAACATCCAATTAGTTAAGTCGGAGAACAATGTCTCGACCTTTGGTTGTGTTAGGTGTTACTGGTGGAATAGCTGCTTACAAGTCAGCAGATCTTATTAGAAGATTAAGAGATCAAGATTTAGATGTTCAGGTAATTGCAACAAGTAGTGCATTGAAATTTGTTGGTGAAACAACTTTTGCAGCACTAAGTGCAAAACCGGTGATAACAGATATTTGGGACCAAGCACACAATGTTGAACATGTTCAGTTAGCAAAAAGCGCTGACACTATTGTGGTCGCACCTGCTACAGCAGATTTCTTAGCTCATTTGGTTTACGGATTTGCCAATGATGCTTTGTTAGCAACTCTCTTGGTAGCAAAATGTCCTGTTATTTTGTGTCCTGCGATGCATACTGAAATGTGGGACAACGCTGCGACAAGAGAAAATGTTGCCACATTAAGAAAAAGAGGATACTTAGTTCTAGAACCAGGAGTTGGACACTTAACTGGTGAAGATCAAGGGGTGGGAAGACTACCTGAACCAATTGAAATTGCTCGAGTTGTAAAACAGGTAATAAATAGAAAATCTGCTGAGTTACCAAAAGATTTATCTGGTTTTAATGTTTTAATCTCTGCTGGTGGAACACGAGAATCTATTGATCCAATTCGTTTCATTGGAAATCGTGCTAGCGGCAAACAAGGTGTTGCTTTGGCGATTTCAGCTCTGAGCAGAGGTGCGAAGGTCACTCTTGTTGGTGCCAATTTGTCGGTACCGATTCCTGCAGGAGTTGAATTTATTTCGGCTAACTCAACCCATGAAATGTCTGAAGTTATGCAATTACGGGCTGCTTCAAATGATGTTGTGATTATGAATGCTGCTGTGGCAGATTATTACGTGAAGAACCCTACGGATAAAAAAATAAAAAAGAATACAAATCAGCTAAATTTAGTACTAGAAGAGACTGAAGATATCCTTTCAACACTTGGCAAAATACGAACTAACAAACAGTATTTAGTGGGCTTTGCAGCTGAAACTGTTTCAAATAGCGATGAATTAATTTCTATGGCAATGGAGAAATTAACTAGAAAAAATGTAGATCTGATTATTGCTAATAGTGTTTCCGAACATCAAGGGATAGGAACCGATGACAATCAAGCGATTTTGGTCACTCATAAAACAACGATTAATTTGCCAAAATCAGATAAATTAACACTCGCCGATGGTATCTGGGACTTCATTGTCAAGGACTTGGCTAAAGTAGCCTAGGTACGAATAAGTCCGGTCGGGCCCGACCTTGTGTGACTCAAACAAAATATTTTTAAACAGGAAAGGTTATTTTAGATGAGTGGTCGCTTGTTTACTTCTGAATCTGTAACAGAAGGACACCCGGACAAAATTGCGGACCAGATTAGTGACTCAATTCTTGATGACATGCTCAGACAAGACCCTAATAGTCGCGTTGCCGTTGAAACATTAATAACTACGGGACAAGTTCATGTTGCTGGCGAAGTAACAACATCTGGTTATTCAGATGTTCCTGAAATTATCAGACAAGTTGTGACACAAATTGGTTATGACAGTTCAATTAAAGGTTTTGATGGAAATTCTTGCGGCGTTTCAGTATCCATTGGTAAGCAGTCACCAGATATTGCTCAAGGTGTTGATGACGCTCTTGAAGAAAGAACAGGATCCCAAGATCCGCTTGATCGACAAGGTGCTGGAGATCAAGGATTGATGTTTGGTTATGCCTGCACTGACACAAAAACATTGATGCCACTTCCCATCTATTTAGCTCACCGTTTAGCAGAAAAACTAACTGAAGTAAGAAAAAATGGCACGATAAAATATTTAAGACCAGATGGAAAAACTCAAGTAACAATTGAATATGACAAAGAAAATAGACCAATCCGCCTTGACACCATAGTTGTTTCATCACAACACGAGGCTGATATTAATTTAGATAAACAATTATCACCAGATGTTAAGAAGTATGTTGTTGAACCTGTTCTTAAAGATTTAGACGTAAAACTAGATATATCAAATTACAAATTACTTGTGAACCCAACTGGAAAATTTGAAATAGGTGGACCAATGGGTGATGCTGGATTAACTGGTAGAAAAATAATTGTTGACACCTATGGTGGCATGAGTAGACATGGTGGTGGTGCATTTTCTGGTAAAGATCCATCAAAGGTTGATAGATCTGCTGCCTATGCAATGAGATGGGTTGCAAAAAATGTGGTTGCAGCGGGATTAGCAACAAGATGTGAAGTGCAAGTTGCTTACGCTATTGGCAAAGCACAACCGGTGGGAGTTTTCGTTGAAACTTTTGGTACCGGAATCGTGAGTGATGAGAAAATTCAACAAGCAATTTTGAAAGTTTTTGACCTTCGTCCTGCAGCAATAATTCGAGATCTTGATTTAAAAAGACCAATCTATCGAAAAACTGCGGCATATGGACATTTTGGAAGAGAAGATAAAGACTTTACTTGGGAGAAAACAGATAGAGCAGAAGCACTTAAATCTGCGATATCTTAAAAATCAAAGCTCAAGGAGTGTAGGCGCTATATGTCGCGACACTTAAATATTGCTCGAGTAGTAATTGATAGTCCATTGCCACACCTTGACAGATTATTTGATTATGAGATTCCAGAAGAACTCTCTGAAACTTGTCAGCCTGGAACTAAAGTAAAGGTAAAGTTCTCGAATCGAACTATGGAAGCTTGGGTTGTAGACAGAACCCAATTAACAAGTCATCATAAAAAGTTGGCCCCCATATCAAAAGTCATATCAAATTATCCGGTGTTAACACCAGATGTATTAGCCCTGTGCCAAGTCGTGGCTGATCATTTCTTAGGAAATCTATGCGATGTTTTGAGATTTGCAATACCTCCACGACAAGCAAAAATTGAAAAAAATCATACAGAAATTTCAAAGATCACTAAGAACGAACCAAATGATAATTTTAGTTTATCCTCTATTACTTTCCCCCCGAGATTATCTTTTGAGCAAGATATTATCGAAAAAATTGAAAATCAAAAAAAAGCAAATAAGCAAAGTTTGGTTATGTTTCCCAACATAACCTTAGTGGAAGATTTTGTTCAAAAGATTAAGAATAGTAATTCAGATATAAATGTAAGAATCTTAAGTGCCGAACAAGAAGCAGGAGTTCGATACCAGGCATTTCTAGACATTCTGAGACAAAATATTGATGTTGTAGTAGGAACCAGAAACGCAATTTTTTCTCCTCTTTCAAATCTTGGGCTCATTGCCATTTGGGATGATGCTGATGAGAATTATTTTTCTCCACAATCTCCTTATTGGAATGCCCGTGAAGTGGCAATAACTAGAGCAAAAATATGTAAATGTGAATTTATTGCTTTTGGAAAATCAGAAAGCATTGCAGTAAATGAACTAATAAACCAAAAACAAATTGATAGAATTTCAATTCAAGATTATCAATCCAACAAGTATTGGCCACAAGTTTTAACGTTAGATAATTCAACTTCTGATCCAACTGAACGCGTTAAACGAATACCTAGTAAAGCATGGCAGGTAATCAAAGACGGCCTGGAAAATGGAAACGTACTCATTCAAGTTCCAAGACTGGGATATTCGAGCAACCTGCAATGCTCAAATTGCAAGGAAAGTGCACGATGTGTTGATTGCAATGGACCACTTATTCTGAAGGAAAAAAATAGTGCTCCAGAATGTAAGTGGTGTGCAAGAATTGCCAGTAAATGGAAATGCAAATTCTGTGAGTCTAAAGATTTTAGAATCACTGTAATTGGCCAGACAAAGACAGTTGAAGAGCTAGGTAAATCATTTCCTGGTGTAAAAATTCTAACTTCGGGTGGTAGTTCGATACTGCGACAAGTTGACACAGATAATTCAATAATCGTGGCAACACCGGGGGCCGAACCAAAAGAGATTAATGGTTACAGTGCCGCAGTTCTACTTGATGCTTATTTACTACTCGGTGTTCCATCTTTGGCTGCAACTGAGGAATGCTTAAGGAAATGGATCAACTTATTTAGTCTTGTCAAGCCTCAATCTGAAGGAGGAAAAGTATATATAACTAGTGATTCAACAAATAGAGTTGTGCAAAGTTTAATAAAACGAGATCCTAACTGGTTGATAGATAGTGAACGAAAACTAAGACACGACACAAAACTTCACCCAAGTCTTCAAACCATATCCCTCAAAGGTGATTTAGTTGAGATTTCTCAGTTGAACGAGTTGTTTAAAAGCGATGAGCAGATTTCGATTCTAGGACCAAGAATTTTTGAGAAAGAAGAACTAGCTCAAATCGTTATAGCCACGCCCAAAGTATCTGACACACTCAATAAAATTCGAGCAGAAATCATTAAGTTTAGCGCTGCTAGAACCAAACCTGTGCGCGCTCATGTTAATGCTTACGATATCGATTAGTATTTAAGTAATCGCCAAAAAGAAAGATTAACTATGAGTGTAAAAAACATAAGGCTTTTTGGTGATCCTGTGTTAACGAAAAAAGCAGATGAAGTCAAAGAATTTGATAAAGAAATCCGCCAACTTGTCAAAGATTTAACTGAAACAATGCTTGAGGCCCCTGGAGTTGGTTTAGCTGCACCACAAGTTGGAGTTTCTTTAAGAGTTTTTACTTATTGTGTAGAAGAAGATAGACCAGGTCACTTGATAAATCCTGTGCTTCATCTTTCTGATAACACACAAGATGGAGATGAGGGCTGTTTATCTGTTCCAGGAATGGCATTTAATACACATCGATCTTATGGAGTTATTGCCAGAGGAAAAAATATGTATGGAGAAGACGTCGTGATTGAAGGATCAGAATTATTAGCAAGATGTATTCAACATGAAACCGATCATCTTGACGGAATCTTATTCGTCGACAGATTAGATACAGAAACACGAAAGATGGCAATGAAAGCAATCAGAGAAGCAGAATGGTTTGGACTCGATAAACCAGTTGTGAAAATAAGTCCGCACGAAACCTTTGGATTATCGCTCTAAAGATGAAGATATTGTTTTTAGGGACACCACAAAGCGCAGTACCAATCTTAGAGACCCTAAGCAACTCTGATCACCAAGTTGTAGGAGTCGTAAGCCAACCCGCTCGAAAAAAAGGTAGAGGCCAAGATTTAACTGAATCAGAAGTTTCAGCTTATGCTAAATCCAAGAAGTTACCGATTTTCACTCCTGAGAAAATAACAAAAGAATATTTTGATAAACATTTAGTTGAATTAAAAGCCGATATTGCAATCGTGGTTGCATTTGGTCAAATTTTGCCCCAGGATATTTTGGATAAAATTAAGTTTGGTTGGGTAAATATTCATTTTTCTGTATTGCCTGATTTACGGGGAGCTGCACCTATACAGAGAGCAATAATGCAAGGACAGACTGATCTTGGAGTAACAATTTTTAAAATAGATGAAGGCCTTGATACTGGACCAATAATTAGTCAAATCTTATATAAGAGAGAATCATCATCAAACTATCAAAAAACTCTTTATGATCTAACAGAAATCGCTGCAAACAATATTGTTTCAATTCTGAAAAAATATGAATTAGGGCAACTGAAAACTACAAAACAAACTGGATACGCCAGTACAGCGGCAAAAATTGATGATAAAGAAATGCAAATCAAATGGTCGGATAGATCAGAAAACATTATCAACTTAGTAAATGCTGGATCCTATAATCTCTGTGCTTGGACAAACTTAGAACCATCGAAAATAAAAATACTTGAAATTGAGAAATCTGACGAGATTGTTGATTTAAAACCGGGTGAAATTTTAGTCAAAAATAAGATGGTTCTTGTAGGTTGTGGTGAGGGTGTGATTGTTTTAAAGCAAATCATTCCTGAGGGAAAAAAACAGATGGATGCATTTTCTTGGATCAATGGAATTCAAGATAAATCCATCTTGTATTTCTCCTAAAGTTGATAAAATACCTATGACTTGCATAGAAATTTCCTAATAGGAAGTATTCTTAAGCCATGGAAGTAAAAATTGCGGCGAGTATATTAAATGCTGATGCAAATAAACTAGAGGAAGAGATTAAATCTGTCAGTGCCTCTGCTGACTGGATCCATGTCGATATCATGGATAACCATTTTGTTCCCAATTTGAGTTTTGGGTTAAATGTTTTAGATAGTTTGTCAAAAAAAAGAGTAAGACCTTTAGATATACATCTAATGATCGAAAATCCTGACAAATGGGCACCTCAATATGTTGAAGCTGGCGCAGATTCGGTTACTTTTCATTATGAGGCGGCTAAGGATTCAGCGAGATTAATAAAGGAATTACACGCAATGAAATCTAGAGTTGGTTTAGCTATCAAACCCAAGACTCCTTTATCTGACGTAAAAGAATTTTTAAACGATATAGATGTCTTGTTAGTAATGACTGTTGAACCTGGATTTGGTGGTCAATCTTTTATGAACGATATGTTAGATAAAGTAAGGCAAGCAAGATCGATCATTAATTCCGAAAAACTTAAATTGTGGGTACAAGTTGATGGTGGCATTGGATATAAAACTATTGAAGATTCTGCACGGGCAGGAGCAGATTTCTTAGTTGTAGGTTCCGCCGCGTTTTCTGCAGCAGACCCAAGTTTTGCTATGAAAGAACTTCGAGAACTAGCGATGAAAGGTGCTAAGTCTTAAAGTATGGCGCATCAATCTGATATTTATTGGCTAAGTGTTGCCGCGGAACAGTCATTGATTCCTATCAGTGTGAAAAAAAATCCAAGAGTAGGTGCAGTAATTGTAGACAAATCCGGTTTAGCAGTTGCCAAATCATTTCATGAAGGTTATGCAAGTCCTCATGCCGAAAAAGTTGCTCTAGACAAAGCCAGAGGAAAAGCCAAAGGTGCAACAATGTTTGTAAGTCTTTGCCCATGTAACCATATTGGAAAGAATCCGTCATGTTGCGTTGAAATCATAAATAGGGGTATCAAGCGTGTGGTTTACTCCCAAGTTGATCCAAATCCGATTGCTCAGGGTGGGGTTGAATTTTTAAAATCAAATGGTGTGGAAGTTAATTTTGTTAAAACACCAAAAAAATTTGAGAACATAAATAATCGATGGTTAAAATCTTTTGAACTTAACCGACCATTTGTGACAGCTAAAATTGCCATGACCTTAGATGGCAAAATTGATGATAAGACGAATAAACGTTTCAGAATCACTGGTAAAGATGTGGAATTTGAAGTGCATCAAATAAGAAATGGATGTGATGCAATTATTAGTGGAACAGGAACTGTTCTATTAGATAACCCTAGGTTGACTGTTAGATACCCGAAAAGACTAAAAAATGCTTATCAACCAATTAGATACATTGTTGGCGATAGAGAAATACCCCAAGATTATTTCATACATGATAATTCAGCTCCAACAATGTTTACTGGTAAACGAACACCTAGATTAATTTTGGAGGACTTACTCAAACTCGATGTCAGAACTGTTCTGTTAGAGACTGGCTCGAAATTACTCAAAGATTTTCTCGATCATGACTTAGTGGATGAAATGGTCTTATATGTGGCACCAACCATAATCGGCCAAGGAAAAGCACTCGTAGAAGAAATTTTACAGGCGAATTCAAATCGCGAATATAAGATAAGTAGTGTTGGATTAGTAGGTAAAGATCTTCGAATAAAGGTTTCTTTGCGCTAAAAGGCTAAGTTGGGGTTATGTTCACTGGAATTGTTCAGTCAGTTGGAACTGTGGTCGAAGTCCACAAATTGTCAGATAATTCTGTTCAATTGGAAGTTAATTGCAATGACTTAAATTCAAATTCTAAGATCGGCGACAGCATAGCAATTGCTGGTATTTGTTTGACTGTTGAGAAAGTTAATCAAGATTCTTTAACTTTCACAGCAATTTCTGAAACGTTAGATAAGACCAAAATAAGTGAAATTGTTAAAGGATCATCTGTAAATATTGAACAATCAGCCAAGCTGCAGGATTTAGTAGGCGGACATCAAGTTTCAGGACACATTGATACAACAGGTAAAGTTGTAAAAATAGCAAAATCTGATAACTGGTCAGTATTAAGATTCGCAATCGATGAAAAATTTGCCAATTTAGTTGTCAGTAAAGGATCTATTTCCATAGATGGGGTTTCTTTAACCATCAGTAACATTATGAATAAGGATGGTGAAAATTGGGTTGAAGTATCCTTAATCCCAATTACTATGGCTCACACAACATTAGGTTCTTTAGTAGAGGGAAATCTAGTTAATATCGAATTTGATCTAGTTGCCAAATATGTCGCACAGAATTTAAAAAAATGAACCACGCAGATATCAGATTTGATTCAATTGAAAGTGCGATTGAAGATTTCAAAAAAGGAAAAGCCTTAGTTGTCGTTGATGACGAGGACAGGGATAACGAAGGAAATCTCATCATCGCTGGATCTCTCATCACAAATGATGTTATGAATTTTATGATGAAAAATACAACTGGTGTGATATCTGTTCCAATGCTGACCGAGGACCTTGATCGATTAGAGGTTCATCCCGTCACTATTGCAAAAGAAAGTGAGAAAACTAATTCATTAGCGGTATCTGTGAGTGCTTCAAAAGCAAAGGGCTCTAAAAATTCCGCGGAAGATTTATGTACGACAATTAAAGTTTTGGCTGATAGAAATTCTAAGTCAAAAGATTTAGTTCAGCCCGGTAGTGTTTTTCCACTTCGAGCTGCACAAGGTGGGGTATTAAGAAGAGCAGGTCATACAGAAGCCGGGGTTGACTTAGCTAAATTAGCTGGACTTAATTGTGTTGCAGTTCTTGCTGAATTAATCGAAGAGAATAAATCTATTAGGAAATTTGATTCAAGTTATAAATTTGCAAAAGAAAATAATCTAAAGTTTATTTCTATCGCAGATCTTATTGCCTATCGTAGTAAGCACGAAAAACAGGTGGAATTGAAATCACAAAGTGATTTGCCGACTAAGTTTGGAAATTTTAGAGCTTATGGTTATCGCTCACATATTGATGGTATTTCTCACCTGGCATTAACTGTGGGAGAAATAGGTAATGGCGAAGATGTTTTGGTAAGGGTTCATTCAGAATGTCTTACCGGTGATGTATTAGGTTCACTTCGCTGTGATTGCGGTGACCAATTGCAGTTAGCTATGAAAACAATTGCCAATCACGGTCGTGGAATAGTTCTATATGTTCGAGGCCACGAAGGAAGAAGTATTGGATTATTGAATAAAATTGCTGCATATGGATTACAAGATGAAGGCATGGACACAGTGCAAGCAAATGTCGAATTAGGACTTCCTGCAGATGCTAGAGATTATGGAACAGGTGCACAAATTCTTGTCGATCTTGGTGTGAAAACTATGCGACTTTTAACAAATAACCCGTCTAAGCGAGCAGGTCTTGAAGGATATGGATTAAAAATTGTTGAACGTGTACCGTTGCTGGCACAAGCTAATGAGAAAAATATTGACTACCTATCTACAAAAAAGAGCAAAATGGGCCATGATCTTCCAAACGAATCGTTAAGGTCTAGTAAATGACAACTCAAAGAATTCCTCAAATTAAGTTAGAAAAAGTTAAGAAATCATCAAAGATTGCTGTGATCACCGCAATTTGGAATCGTGACTTAACTGAAAAAATGGAAGAGCAATGCCTTAAAACTTTGAAAGGCTATGGAATCAAGCCAACCTCAATCCAAGTATCTGGATCATTTGAACTAATAGCAGCAGCAAGAAATGCGATTTTAAAAAAATATGATGCGGTGATCGTTCTTGGAGTTGTGTTACGTGGAGAGACCCCTCATTTTGAATACATCTCTATGGCTGTAACAAATGGAATTACTCAGATTGCTTCTGAGAGTGGAAAACCAATAGGTTTTGGTGTTTTGACTTGTGATAACTATGAACAGGCTAAAGCCAGGGCAGGTTTTGAAGGATCAATTGAAAATAAAGGTCAAGAGTGTGCCATTGCTGTCTTACTCAGTCTCAGCGAACATAAGAAGTTGGGTTAATTACTTTCTTCGATATTCATTGCGTTATCCTTTATTTATAGATATTGGGAAGAGGAATTATGAAATCATTTGATCAATTATGGATGGAACTTAATACCAAAGTTGCTGCAAATGATGAGACCTCAGCAAGTGTAAAATTAGTTAACCAAGGTGTTCATGCAGTTGGGAAAAAGGTCGTGGAAGAAGCAAGTGAAGCATGGATGGCTTGTGAACATGAAGATAAAGACAGAGCCGCAACAGAGATTTCTCAGTTGCTTTATCAAACACAATTATTAATGATTGCCTCAAAGGTAAGTCTTGACGATGTATATAAGAAATTGTAAATAATTATGTTGAAAATTGCGATTCCTAATAAAGGCCAACTAGCTGATCCCACACAAAAATTATTAAGAGAAGCGGGTTATTTAAGAAGTCATCACCCTCGTGATTTAGTGGTAAGTGACCCAGAAAATGATGTTGAATTTTTCTTCCTTAGACCACGCGATGTTGCAACATATGTGGGAGAGGGAACCTTAGATTTTGGGATTACCGGAAAAGATTTATTGCTGGATTCCAAATCCAAAGCTAATTCAATCATGGATTTAGGATTTGGACTGTCAAGTTTTAGAATCGCTATGCCAGCAATTAAAGATACAAAAGATATTTCATCCTTAAATAATTTGAGAATAGCCACAAGTTATCCAAATATACTTAAAGATTGGTTAACTAAATCAGGCCTCAAGGCAGAAATAGTTGTGTTAGATGGAGCTGTAGAAAATGCAGTTCGATTAGGTGTTGCTGATGCAGTAGCTGATGTAGTCGATACTGGGACAACTTTGAAGCAGGCAGGATTAGTGATTCTTGGTGAACCAATCTTACAAAGTCAAGCCGTGTTATTAAAAGGGAAAAATACTAAAGACTCAATCGAGACTGTAAATTTTATTCGAAGAGTTTCAAGTGTGTTAGTTGCAAGAGAATACGTGATGGTAGATTACGACATTGAGCAATTTAAAGTTGAGCAAGCTTCAAAAATAACTCCTGGTATTGAATCACCAACGATTTCTCCCTTGCATGAATCTGGTTGGGTTGCTGTGCGAGCAATGACAAAAAGAAAAGAAATGCATAAAGTCATGGATGAGCTTTACGCAATTGGGGCAAAGGGAGTAATAGTCACAGAGATAATGGCTTGTCGTCTATAGATTTAACAAAAGACAAGGGCGATGCAGACCCAGTCTTAATTCAATTTCTCAATTCTAAGCAGTCAACCAGAGAACAAGTGTTCAATTATCTGATCTCTTGCCGCTTAATTGGTGCGATAGTAGCTGAAAAAAAAGACGAAGTCGAAATGATGCAAGCACTTTTTAAATCAAATGATGGCAGAGTCGCCATGCCTGTTTTCACCAGTTTGCATCAGTTATCTATTTGGAATAAGGATGCTCGAGCTTTACCCAAGAAAATGACAGATTTTGTAAAATCTGCACTTGAACAGAATATTGACGCGATCATTATTGATATTTCTGCTACACACCGGTATGTAATTGAGCAGCATGAGTTCTTTTTGTTATTGCAAGGTGAGTTCGCACTAGTTCATCAGAATGAGAAAGTGATAGAGGCAATACAAAGTATTTGCAAAATCTATCCACAAATCAAAGGTGTAATCATTGAGCAAGGGCAAGACTGTGACCTAAAAATAACCCTTCAAGCACAACAGATGAAACCAGAAGTAGTCGTGGAAATAGCAAACTTAATCAGCAACCACGAGGTAATCAGACAAAAAGCCCCCCGAGGTGCTGATTTATTTCTCAGTCCTGCGCTCTGATAATCTGTGAATTACCACTCGCCAACCGGCGAAGCACAAGCGGAGACATCTCCCACCTGCTAGATCGCTTGAAAGATCTTTCGGGTAAGAAGACGATAGTGATTGTTAGAAAAACTAGAGTCGCAGTTCTTTAGCGTGTGCCACTTTAAATATTTAAAGTGGGGACAGCAAACAAAGGAGTAGGTATCAGCGTAGAACCACGGATCAATGATCGGATCCGCGTACCTGAAGTGCGCTTAGTTGGACCAAACGGAGAACAAATCGGTGTTACTCGAATTGAAGATGCAATTCGAATGGCAATGGAAAATGATTTGGATCTTGTAGAAGTAGCACCAGAAGCTAGGCCACCAGTGGCAAAGATTATGGACTACGGAAAGTTCAAATATCAAGAAGCACTAAAGGCCCGCGAAAACAGACGCAGTCAGGTTAATGCGGTTGTTAAAGAAATGAAACTTCGTCCGAGAATTGAAAGTCATGACTACGACACCAAGAAGAATCACATAGAAAGATTTCTTTTAGGTGGCGACAAAGTCAAAGTGACAATCATGTTTCGTGGTCGTGAACAATCTCGTCCAGAAATGGGATACAAATTGCTGGCTCGTTTAGCAGAAGACCTCGCTGAAGTAAGCATTGTCGAATTTGCCCCTAAACAAGATGGTCGAAACATGGTCATGGTTTTAGCGCCTAACAGAAGAAAATCTGATGCAGTTCGAGCCAAGCAAGTGGCAAAAGACAAATCAGAAAAAAAACTTGATACTGAAAAACTTTAGGGAATAGGAATAGTTATGCCGAAGATGAAAACACACAGTGGCGCTAAAAAGCGTTTCAAAAGAACTGGTACAGGAAAGATCACTCATGAAAGAGCTGGTCGAAGACACTTACTTGAGTCAAAATCAAGTAAAAGAACAAGACGTTTAGCTAACGAGCAACAGTTGGCACCCGGAGATAGCAAAAAAGCAGAACGCATGTTGGGTTTGCGTTAAAAACTTTAATAAGAAAGGAAGAGAAAAATGGCACGTGTAAAAAGAGCTGTTAACGCGCATAAGAAACGTCGCGTCGTTATGGAAGAGGCCAAAGGTTACAGAGGTCAGCGATCTCGTCTGTACCGAAAAGCTAAAGAACAAATCCTTCATTCACGCGTTTATTCTTTCAATGACCGTCGTGAGAAAAAAGGTGACTTTAGACGACTTTGGATTACAAGAATCAATGCAGCAGTTAGAGACAACGGATTGACTTACAATCGATTCATCCAAGGTCTAAACGTTGCCGGAATAGAAGTTGATCGTCGCATGTTAAGTGAGATGGCAACTAACGATCCTCAGGCTTTTAAAGCAATAGTTGATGTAGCACGCTCCGCAATTGTCAAAGCGTCCTAACAACGAAAATTCTTTTTCGGCCGAATCAAGTGCCTTAACGATTCGGTCGACAAAAGTTTCAAATGCTTTAGAACTTTTAAATAAACGAGATCGAGAATTAAGATCAGAGTTCCTAGTTGAGGGAGCTCATGGCGTAGAAGAAGTTATCGCCGCTAATTTGGCTAAGCAAATATTTGTCACTAAGGAATTCGCACTCGCAAATAATGTTTTGATGAGTAAAGCTGCAAATGCTAGAATTTCTATTTTTGAAACTGATCCAATTGCAATTGAAAAACTAAGTGAAACCTTAAGTCCACAAGGAATTGTGGCAGTAGCAGCATATGTTGCAAAAGATCTAGAAAAAGAAGATTTATTAACTGCTAATTTTGTAGTTATTTTATCCAATGTGAGAGAACCAGGAAACGCTGGATCTATCATCAGAGTTGCCGATGCTGCAGGAGCAGATCTTGTAATTTTTGCAGGAACTTGTGTAGATCCCCACAATGGCAAAGTGGTGCGGTCAAGTGCGGGTAGCATTTTTAATGTCAAAGTAAGACAAGCAGATGATGTAGCTGAAACTCTTCGCGCCTTAACCCAAACAAATCACAATATTTATATAGCCGATGGAAATGCGCAGATGTCTTGGAGTGATATTGACTTGAAAAATCCAGTTGCCTGGGTGTTAGGAAATGAAGCTTGGGGTGTGTCAAACGAGGATGCACCCGTTGGGCAAAGGGTTGCCATACCAATTTATGGCAAGGCCGAATCTCTAAATGTCGCCACAGCAGCAGCTTTGTGTCTGTATGAGACCGCAAAAAGTCGTGCTGGCAATTAGAATAAAAAAGACTTAACTGCAAGAAAGCAAACAAGTTTTTCACTTTGAGGAGTTTGGATAAGAAATGTCGGATATAAATTCCACTGCTCTTAGCCATGAATCTATTGCCACTGCACTAGCCAAAGCGCTGTCGGAGATTAAATCAGCAAAAAATCTTGATGAATTAAAGACAGTTCGAATAAATCATGCTGGAGATAAATCCGAAATTGCACTCGCTAATAGAACAATAGGAAACTTGCAGGGGGCCGAAAAGGCTGAAGTTGGAAAAAGAATTGGTGAGGCCCGAAATCAAATAAGAATTGCACTTGATCAAAGAACCGATGAACTTCAAAGTGAACGTGAAGAAAGCATTCTGATTGAGGAAAAAGTTGACGTTACGCAAGTCATTGCTAGTGGTAGAAGAAACTCACAAGCAGTTGGGGCAAGACATCCCTTAACAACAATTGCCGAACATATCTCTGATGTCTTTATAGCAATGGGTTACGAAGTTGCGGAAGGTCCAGAAGCTGAAGCTGAATGGTTTAATTTTGATGCTTTAAATATTTCTGAAGATCATCCTTCTAGAAGTTCAACTGACACATTTTACTTAGAATCACTTGAGTCTGGTGTGGTTTTAAGAACCCAAACTTCACCTGTGCAAATGAGAGCCATGCTGGAAAGTAAACCACCAATTTATGTTATTGCACCAGGAAAAGTTTTCAGAACAGATGAGTTAGATGCAACTCACACACCCGTATTTCATCAAGTTGAAGGACTAGCCGTTGACAAAAACTTAACGATGTCAGACTTGAAAGGGACTCTTGATCATTTCGCTAAATCAATGTTTGGTCCTGGTATTGAAACAAGATTTAGGCCGTCATTTTTTCCATTTACTGAACCCAGCGCAGAACTAGATTTAAAGTGTTTTGTTTGCAAGGGTGAATCGAATAAAAAGAATTATTGTAAAACTTGTCGAAATGAAGGTTGGATTGAATGGGGCGGTTGTGGAATGGTTAACCCTAATGTTTTAGAAACAGCTGGCATAGATTCAACTAAATTCTCAGGTTTTGCTTTTGGAATTGGGTTAGAAAGAACTCTGATGTTTAGATATGGAATTACCGATATGCATGATTTAGTTGAGGCCGACATTCGCTTCACATCTAGATTTGGCTTAGGCATATAGATGAAACTTCCTATTTCCTGGATAAATCAATTCGTGAAGTTTCCTAAAAATACAAAAACAAAGATAATAGTTGATCATTTAGTAAAACTTGGTTATGAAGTTGAAGCAGTGGAAACTTTTGGTGATGTTTCAGGTTCAATTGTGGTCGGTAGAGTTGAAAAAATCGAAACGCTTACTGAATTTAAGAAATCGATACGCTATTGCAAGGTCAATATTGGGAAAAAAGTAAATGGAATAATTTGTGGAGCAACTAATTTTAAAGAGGGAGACCTTGTAGTTGTGGCGCTACCAGGCTCAGTTCTTCCTGGTGATTTTAAGATTTCCGAGCGAGAGACTTACGGCAAGATTTCTCAAGGAATGATTTGTTCAGCAAAAGAATTAGGCTTTAGTGATAATCACGAAGGAATTATAGTTTTACCTAAGAACCTAAAAGTTGGATCAAGTGCCAAAGAATTGCTGGGCTTAGGCGAAACGGTTTTGGACATCGCAGTTCTTCCAGATCGAGGTTACGCGATGAGTATCAGAGGAATTGGTCGAGAGCTAGCACTTTCCATGGGTGTCAAATTCATTGATCCAGCATCACAAAAAATATCAAAAGTTAAAAAGTCCACCAAGTTAAAAACCAAAATAAAGACAAAAAATGCGTCCAAAATTGCTTTAGTGACCTTGTCAAATTTTGATTCTCAATCATCAACACCACTATTTATGCAAGCCAGATTGGCACAATCTGGTATGAGACCAATATCTCTTCCAGTAGATATAACAAATTATTTAATGCTAGAGATTGGTCAGCCTTTACATGCTTTTGATGCAGATAAAATAAATGGGGCCATTCAAATAAGAAATGCCACCAACGGCGAGTTATTAGAGACACTTGATCATGTGAAGCGAAAACTAGTATCCGATGATTTAGTTATTGCTGATTCAAAAAAAGCCTTATCAGTAGCAGGCATTATGGGTGGCTTGGAAAGTGAGATCTCTAAAACAACGAAAAATATAGTTATAGAGTCAGCAATCTTTGATAGAGCTTCAATTAGTAAAACTTCTCGTAGCCATAAATTACCCAGTGAGGCTAGTAAAAGATTTGAACGTGGGACCGACCCAGAAATGAATGAAATTGCGGCAATTCTTGCGGCACAATATCTTTCCAAGTACGGACAGGCAAAGATAACTGGCATTGCTCTAGACAAGAAACCAATTAAGCGACAGAAAATCTCTTTTAATAAATCAGAATTTAAAAGATTGATTGGCTTTGAGATAGACACAAAAAAAATTAAAATTATTTTTGCAAGTTTGGGTATAAAGATTTTCCAGAATAGTAAAAATTGGAACGTTACACCTCCATCATGGAGACATGATTTAACAAATCAAGCAGATCTAGTTGAAGAATTAATAAGAATATGGGGATATCACAAGATTCCAAGTAGACTCCCACAGACAAAAATTGGTTTAGGTTTATCATCTTCCCAAAAAGCTGTAAAAGCTTTATCAATCAAAATGGCTTCTTTAGGATCTAATGAAGTTTATAACTACCCGTTTCTTTCAGGTAAACAAATAGGTGATTTGGGTATAAAAA
>ERZ889217.48-NODE-48-length-67277-cov-10.318170_pt1 | contig 67277 bp, 65 predicted proteins | sample MGYA00521098_ERZ889217 | MGnify/ENA primary metagenome ERZ889217 (study PRJEB32303, sample SAMEA104408613) | aquatic metagenome | biome: Brackish water; feature: Pelagic; material: water | place: Baltic Sea | collected 2014-06-10T22:04:00 | depth 2,362 m ... | reverse complement strand
ACTGTTCACTGCTTGACAAGCGGCTGTGCCTCCTCTTCGTATTGGATAAAACTCGTTATTTAAAAATTCGAGTTTGCCGACACACGAGAGTCGAGATAAACGGTGGCATGGCCACTCGCTTCAGCTCGACCCAGACGCACTCATCGGCAAAGTTCAAATTTCTGAACAACGCAAATCTTGGTGGCTAGGTGGGAAACTAGTTTCCACTTTTGCTGTTTGATAAAAACAATTGACACTGCTTCTATCGCTGCCATAATGGTAGCGCAAATGGATCAGAACCCCACCCCAGAACAAGCACAAGCTTTGGCTGAAGCTCGCGAACGCCTAGCCGAGACACCAGCCAATGTTGTCGTGGCAAATCATGTTGTTGGACTCTACGAACTAGCGGCGATTCATTTGGGGGCAAATCCACCTCGTTTGTCAGAGGCACAACTGGCGATTGATGCTTTAGCAGCGATAGTCGACACACTCGGCGCTCGCCTTGGCGATGACTATGCCACATTCAAAGATGCATTGGCCAACATTCGCATTGTCTATGTAAAACTAACTAGCGAAACTAGCTAGCTGACTAGCTGGCAAGTTAGCGACCTAGCCAAAAACTGCTCCAGGTTCGATTCTCACTCCGTTGAGCCAGCCCGCAACTGACATCACAGATTTACCTTCAGGTTGCACTTCAACTAACGAAATGCTGCCAGCACCCGTCCTGATTTCACATTGGTTTCGCGAGATGAGCGAAATTGCACCGACGACATGACTTGTGTCTATATCTGAAGAAATCTTCGCGGCAATAATTTTTAGGCGTTTGTCGCCGATATTCGTGTATGCCCCACCCACTCTGATTAAACGGTCTATCTCTAAGGCAGTTAGTCCCCAATTAATTTGCATTTCTTGGGATGAAATTTTTTTGGCATACGACACATCGCCGGTTTGTGCGACTCCGCGCCCCGTTCCGTTTTTTACGGCATCCAGCAAAAGCGGCAAAGACATGCTGAGTAAATTATTTCGCACCGACGCAAGCGTGTCAGTCGGCGAAATCGATATTTCGTCCTGACGATAAACCTCGCCCTGGTCAAGACCTTCAACGACTCGCATGATACACACACCAGTTTTTTCGTCGCCAGCAAGAATTGCTCGTTCAACTGGTGCTGCTCCACGCCAACGAGGTAACAGCGAAAAATGCACATTGATCATCGGCACGATGCTAAGAACGCTCATCGGAATCAGGGCCCCGTAGGCAACTACTACCCCGAGTAAATCTTTGTTGTCACTCTGTTTAGCCAAAGCGACGACATCATCCAAAGATTCAGAAACGCGAATTCCGAGATTTTGTGCCGCAAGTTTTACCGGACTTGCAGTTGCTAAGTTGCCCCGTCCACGTCGCACATCTGGTCTAGTAATAACTAACTCAACATTGCACCCGCTAGCAACAAGCGCTTGAAGCGGCGCGACAGCGATTTCAGGTGTGCCTAAATAAACAACATTCGACGCACCAGCAACTGGCAGATCAGCAAGCAGCGTCACGAAAGTTTTAAATGTGTCGTTTCGATATCACCAGGCTGCTCTTCACGACGACGATATTCGGCAAGAGCTAATTTTCTTTGATCTGCAGTCATTCTTTCAAACATCAACACACCCTGCAGGTGGTCAATCTCATGTTGAAATAGTCGAGCAAGCAACTCATCGGCTTCAATCTCGACCGTATTGCCATCTAAGTTTATGCCACGCACCAAAATAAGTTTCGGACGCAACATCTCGACCGACAAACCAGGAATCGACAAACAACCTTCGTCATAAACCCATTCACCGCTCGACTCAATAATTTTCGGGTTAATTAAAATTTGTGGCGAGTCGTCAACATCGTAAACAAAAAGTTGCTTCTGCACTCCAATTTGCGGTGCAGCCAGCCCAAGACCTGGTGCTTCATACATCACCTGTAACATCTCGTCGGCAAGTTTGACTAATTTGCCGTCAATGTTGGTGATTTCGGCCGCACACGTTTTTAAAACCGGGTCACCATATGTTCGAATCTGATAAGTCATCGGGTTAAGGCTATACGCGAGGTGGGTCAACATGAATAGATAGCCGAGATTTCGGTGGTCGTTTGGCATTAAGCAAAGTTTCACTAAGTAGTTGCCAGTTCTCGGCACGCACTAAACCATGTGTCGAGTCTTTGATCACGGTCTGCACCAACATTGAGGCACCCAATGTTTCTAGAAATACTTGTGTTCCGGCACCACTGATTTCAGCAAGCGAGCCGAACGGTGGAAACTTCAACATTGAACGACGCGCTTTTTCGATTTCAAAATAATTATCTAAATTGCCAGTTGAAAAACCAACAAGCAAAGAATTTTCTGGCGTATGAGTTTGCAGCAGAATCCGTGGAGAGTTTTTTGAATTACCAACTAGCCGAGCAGCATGAACTATCAAAGATGCCACCAGTTCGCTTGCCCTATATCTCGGCGCTAAAAGCTCTGCATCAACATCCAGAAACACAACCGTGTCTGCAGATTGCACGCGATGCAGAACTGCTTCAGTGCCGACAAAAACATTTATTCGCTGATTTACTTCTGTTGTTGCCGACGTCACTTCGGCAACTGTGCGATTTGCTGCGGCCTGCAACTCTTCACGCAAACGACTCACACCTGGTTTTAGTAGTGCACAACTACTCGAACCACATGACTGGCAAACAACCGGTCTTACTGCGGCACAACGCGGACATTCAAGCGTCTCGTCATCGCGTTGATTGACCGCCGCATCGCAGGTTTCACAACGCAAAATTGTTCTGCACTTGCCGCAGGCAATCAGTCGTGCTCGACCTTTAGTGTTGTGCACGCACACCACACGACGAGACGTATCGCGTAGTTCTTTGATTAGTTCGGACGAAATTAAAGATGTGCTCCAACTTTCGTCTTTATTGCGATCCAAAACTTCAATCTTCGGCCAAGACTTTTGTTTATCGATCTCGTGTGCGACAAAGATTCTCTCGCCTGCCCAATTTCTGGCAACCTGAGATGGAGTCGGGCTAATCAGACAACACACAACTTTGGCTCGCCGACAACGTTCGATCGCTACATCTCGGGCATGCCAAGTTGGACTGCGCTCTTCTTGCAATAAGTCATCATGTTCGTCTACGACAACAATTGTCGAAAACCGTGCAACAGGCGCCCAGACAACACTGCGAGTGCCAATGACAATATCAACACCACCTAGCGCACTCGACCAATCATGTGGCCATAACGCAATTGAAAAGCCATTGGCCTTGAGCGACGCAGCCAATAACCGCGCACGATGTTGGGTCGGCATCACGACAATTATTGGACCGTTACATGCAAAAGCACTGACAATTGCAGTTGGATTAGCAAGCGGCGAAACCGAAATTAAACCACCACCATATTCTGTAACTAGATCGCAGGCCGCCGATGAGCGCTTAACAGCCTGCGGCAAATATCTTTGCATTGGCACCTTAGCGATCAACGTGCTGGGTGCCGAGGTCGAAATGAAAGAACGAATCCGACCAACCCATCTCAAAGTTGCCCAATGTGCAAGCTCAATAATTTCTTGCGTGGTTCCGAGTCCCAAAATTTTGATTACCGAACGCAACTTACTAATTTCGAGTCCTGTGCTTGGTTCGCCGATCGCTATCACCCATCCGGCAACATTTCGTCCATGCAATGGCACGCGTACGCGCATTCCAATGCGCAGAGCATCGCCAAGAGATTCTGGGATTAAATAGTCAAATGTTTTGTCTACACCCGTAACATCGGGCACGACGCGCGCAACCCGAAGTGAGGGCACCGCATTTTTGTTCAGAGTTTGACTGCTGCCTTGAACTCTTTAAGACGTGACAGGCTCTCCCAAGTAAAAGTTGGATGACTACGACCGAAGTGTCCATATGCGGCTGTCTTTTGATAAATCGGACGCTTTAAATCAAGATCGCGAACGATTGCTGCTGGTCGAAGATCAAAGACTGCGCGAACAGCAGACTCAATTAACGAATCATCAACTTTATTCGTGCCAAATGTTTCAACAAAAATACTTACCGGATGCGCCATGCCAATGGCATAGGCAACTTGAAGTTCGCAGCGTTCTGCTGCCCCAGATGCAACCACATGTTTTGCCACCCAACGCGCTGCATAGGCTGCCGATCGATCAACTTTTGATGGATCTTTTCCGCTGAATGCTCCACCACCATGTCGGCCCATACCACCGTACGTGTCAACGATAATTTTGCGACCCGTTAAACCTGTATCAGCATGTGGTCCACCCTTAACAAACTCACCAGTTGGGTTTACATAAACGGCGTAGTCGTCGTTTGCGAATTGTGCTGGGATAACTGGACGAATTACTTGTTCAATTAAATCTGGACGAATCACAGTGTCACGATTAATGCCGTCAGCGTGTTGCGTCGAAATCAAAACTGTGCGCAATCGAACTGGTTTGCCGCCTTCGTAATCAAAAGTAACTTGCGTCTTGCCGTCTGGGCGCAAATACGGAATCGCTCCTGACTTGCGCACGTCAGCCAATTTTTCAGCCATACGGTGTGCCAACCAAATTGGCAGTGGCATCAAGTCTTCTGTTTCGGTGCATGCGTAACCAAACATCATTCCTTGATCGCCAGCACCCTGACTATTCAGAACATCTTCACCACTTTTACCGACTCGAATTTCTTCACTGACGTTTACGCCCTGCGCAATGTTTGGACTCTGTTCGTCGATGCTGACAATCACTCCACATGTATTGCCATCAAAGCCATAAAGCGCGTTGTCGTATCCGATGCCGTTGATGACACCACGAGCAAGTTTTGGAATATCAACATAAGCACTAGTGGTGATTTCGCCAGCGATGACACACAAGCCAGTTGTCAACAATGTTTCACACGCAACACGACCAGAAGGATCTTCTGCCAAAATTGCATCAAGTACCGCATCAGAAATCTGATCGGCCATCTTGTCGGGGTGACCCTCGGTCACGCTCTCAGAGGTAAACGAATACTGCTTCATAGATTCTCCATCTAAATTGATTTAACAAGACGCTAGTCAATATGACGATAGTCAACGTGACTATAGAAGAACTTCGTTATCGGCTATTGAGCGTCAGGCTCTGTCGCAGCTTCAAGTTCGGCAGCCAGTTCGGCTTCTTGCGCAGCAGCGGCAGCCTCGTTCTCGGCGACAATATCTTCAATCGTGCGAGGAACTAGTTGAATCTTGCCAGCAGAAATTTCTTCAAAACTAATCGAAAGTGGCTTGCGCGCAGTAGAACTAACTTGTGGTGGCACCATGTTGCCCAAACCGTCACCAAGTTGATTGAAGTATGAGTTGATCTCTCGCGCGCGACGGGCAGCAAGCGTGACTAACGAAAACTTTGAGCCTGTATGACTCATCAGAGATTCGATTGCTGGGTTCATCATCGTGTCTTCTGTCGTCACTGCAATCCTCCTGGGATCAGGCATCGGGTACGCCTTGCGGCTAACAAGTATAGCCACAGATTTAGCTAGACGTTGCGCTGCTTTCGCTCATAGTCAATTATCCGAATCATCTCTTCAACGGTCGCTCCAAGGTCATCATTGACAATCACATAGTCGGCAATTGCCTTGCCGACTGGCTCTTCTTCTTCGGCCTTACGTAATCTCTTTTCGACTTTTTGATCTGAGTCGCCACGACCTCGTAGCCGTGATTTTTGCTCTTGGCGAGAAGGCGGCAAGATGAATAACAATAAAGCCTTGGCATTAAGTTTTTTTACCTGCTGTGCACCATCAACTTCGATTTCAAGCACAGTGTCTTTGCCGTCTGGGGCACTTGGCGTGGGGGTTCCATACAAATTTCCGAGAAAATCAGTCCACTCTAAAAATCCACCGTCAGCAATGTGTCGTTCAAATTGCTCTCGCGTGACGAATTTATATGCATCTGCCACTTCGCCCTGACGACGTTCGCGAGTTGTCCATGATCTACTCAGCCACAAATTTGGATCTCGCTTAACAAGGTCGTCAACAATTGTGCTCTTGCCAACACCACCAGGGCCCGATACGACAATTACAAGACCACTAGTTCGTAAAGACATCAGACGAGCGCCTTAATTCGTTTGAGCAATTCTTCTCGTTCTTGACTTGACAAACTTTCGATCCGGCGTTTTTCTGTAATTTTTAAATCTGCCATTATTCGCCGCGCTTTGATTTTTCCGATGCTTGCAACCGATTCAAGTGCCTTGACGAGATACAAACGATTAGTCGCTTCGTGATTATCTCTTTTATTCAGCACATCTGAAAACGACAAACTTCCTGCACAAATGTCGGCTAGAACACAAGTCATCTCTTGGCGCAACGATTTAGCACTCGCGATCGCAGCACTGCGGCCCAGATCAACCGCGATTGACGCATGTGAGGTTGCCATTGATCTATTCTACTTGCGAGATTTACTTGTTAATTAGCTTGATAATCCGTTTCGATGTGCAGCCGAAGTCACTTGCTTCCAATCTGTTATCTCGTGACTGACAGCCCAATCAATTAGTTGCTGTTGAATCAAAAGTGGCGCACGCGGGTTAGCAAAACTGGCGGTTCCAACCTGTACCGCGTTGGCTCCGGCAAGCATTAATTCGGCTGCGTCTTGACCAGACATCACTCCACCGACACCGACGATTCCGATATTTGGCAAAGCAGCGCGAACATCAAACACACAGCGAACAGCAATTGGATGAAGCGCCGCACCTGAAAGCCCCCCGCGCACATTGCCAAGACTTGGCATACCCGTGTCTGTATTAATTGCCATACCCATTGCAGTATTAACAAGCGTCACGGCTTGCGCACCAGAGCTATGAACAGCTCGCGCGATTTCGACAATTTGTGAAGTGTTCGGACTCAACTTTGCCCAGAGCGGCAGACCAGAAACAACACAACCCTCTACTATTTGCGAACTGAGTTGTGCGTCGTGGGCAAATACAACATGATCGCCCCCTAAATTTGGACAAGACAGATTAATTTCAAGTGCAGTGATTTTGCTTCGCACTTCGCCCAGCAATTTTGCAGCGTCCAGATAATCCTGAACACTGTGTCCCCAGATACTGACGATTATCGTCGCTCCAGTTTTTTCTAACGCCACGAGATCATGTTCTATAAAATGTGCGACGCCCTCACCTTGAAGACCAACGGCATTCAGCATTCCATTTTTTGTTGGTGAAAGTCTCGGTGCGGGGTTGCCCGCCCATACGAACGGGGCAATTGATTTTGCAACAACACCACCAATTTCGTTTAACGGAAAATACGCATCGAACTCTGCGCCGTAACCCGCTGTGCCAGAAGCCGTCAAAATCGGATGTGCAAGCTCTACTTCGCCAACCCGAACCGTGCAACTGGCTATTGATGCAGAAATCATCGAGCGTGAAACTCTTGCAGCGACATCACCGTAAACGGTCGATTACGTTGCTCGATCATTCCTTGTACCGCAGCAGTTGCCGCACTCAGGGTCGTCACCACCGATACACGATAAGTATTGGCTGCTTTGCGAATTGCTTCGCCATCGCTACGTGTGCCATAGCCGCGAGGCGTATTGATTACAAGCGCAATCTCACCAGATTCGATGAGTTTTACGGCGTCGTCTCGAACATCAGTGCCAGATTTTCTTTCAGAGAATTTGCCGACAATTCGCGACACGTTACATCCGTGCGCGGTCAAAAAATCTGCCGTACCGACTGTCGCCACAATTTCAAGACCAAGCGAGCTCAAACCTTTGACAACTTCTACTCCTCCTGCTTTGTCGCGATCGTTAAATGAAACGAACACCAGACCAGACTCAGGCAACGTAGTGCCCGCAGCAAATTGCGCTTTAGCAAAGGCTCGCGCAAACGAATCATCGATTCCCATTACTTCACCTGTTGAACGCATTTCTGGCCCGAGCGCCGTGTCAACATCTGCGAAACGATTAAACGGCAACACTGCTTCTTTTACCGAGACATGAGAAGTGCCGGCCGGTTTGCGCAGTAATCCTTCTGTGCGAAGTTCTGCAAGTGAAGCACCAAGCATCACGCGACTGGCTATTTTTGCCAACGGCACACCAGTTGCCTTAGCAACAAACGGCACAGTTCGACTGGCTCGTGGATTGGCTTCGATTACATAGACGGTCTCATCGGCGATCGCAAATTGCACATTGACTAAGCCGATCACTTTGAGCGCTTCAGAGATTTTTTTAACTGTATTTTCGATAATTGAAACTATTTCAGCCGACAAAGTCGCTGGAGGAATTGTGCAAGCCGAATCACCAGAGTGAACACCAGCCTGTTCAACATGCTCCATGACTCCACCGATTAGAACTTCTCCTGATGCATCACGAATCGCATCAACATCAACTTCTGTTGCATCTTCTAAAAATCTGTCAATCAATACTGGTCGTTGTGCCGATAATCCGCCTTCACGTCCGAGCGAACCAGCCTGACTCATTTCTGCCATGGCGCCACGCAGTCGAGTTTCGTCGTGCACAATCTGCATCGCTCGCCCACCCAGAACATAACTCGGTCTCACCAAAACCGGGTAACCAATTTTATTTGCAATCTCGACACTCTGCTCAACATCGCGCGCTGTGCCACCAGGCGGTTGCAAAATATTCAAAGACTCACATAAAGCACTCCATTTTTCGCGATCCTCGGCTATGTCAATTGACTCACTGGTTGTGCCGACAATTAAATCACTCGGCAATTGTGATGCAAGTTTTAGCGGTGTCTGCCCGCCCAAACTGACAATTATTTTTGGCTCGACACCAGTGGCATCTTGCTCGGCTTCGATCACGTTCATTACATCTTCGTAAGTCAACGGCTCAAAATATAATTTGTCGGATGTGTCATAGTCAGTTGAAACTGTCTCAGGGTTGCAGTTCAACATGATCGTTTCGTATCCGGCATCACGCAGCGCAAAACTTGCGTGCACACAGCAATAATCAAACTCAATACCCTGACCAATTCGATTTGGGCCACTTCCTAAGATAATCACCGACTTACGATCACTGGATTGAATTTCAGTCTCATCTTCATATGTCGAATAGTGATATGGCGTCTGAGCGGCAAATTCGGCACTGCATGTATCTACTGCTTTATAAACGGGTCTGACACCGTGACTCAAACGAGTTGCTCTGACATCATGCTCAGAGCACTTCCATAACCAACCCAGTTGAGCATCAGAAAATCCGAGTCGCTTGACCCGCTTCCAATCGCTGACAGATAAATCTTCAACAGTTTGCGTCTCTAGATATTCGCGCTCTTCGACGATCATCATCATTTGATCTAAGAACCATGGGTCAAACTTGCAAGACTGCGCGACAACTTCAATCGTCATCTTGCGATACAGACACTCGCCAATCTCGAATATTCGCTCAGGGGTCGGAACCGAAATTTTCGCCAACAACTCTTGGTCAGATACTCCAGCAAATATTTCTTCACCTGGATCACAGTTCAGGCCGAAGCGTCCGATTTCAAGAGAGCGCAGGGCTTTTTGCAAACTTTCACTAAAGGTTCGACCGATCGCCATTGCTTCGCCCACACTTTGCATTTGAGTACCTAGAACACCCGACGTGCCCGGAAACTTCTCAAACGCCCATCGCGGAATTTTCGTCACTACATAATCAATTGTTGGTTCAAAACTTGCTGGTGTCTTTTTTGTAATGTCGTTGGATATTTCGTCGAGCGTGTAACCCACAGCAAGTTTTGCGGCGATCTTTGCAATCGGAAACCCTGTGGCTTTTGATGCCAACGCAGAACTTCGCGACACTCTCGGATTCATTTCGATCACGACCTGTTCGCCATTTATCGGATTAACCGCAAACTGCACATTTGAACCGCCAGTTTCGACACCAACTCGACGAATGCAGGCGAAAGCCGCATCGCGCATTTTTTGATATTCAACATCCGACAAAGTCATTATTGGCGCAACCGTCATCGAATCACCGGTATGCACACCCATTGCATCAATGTTTTCGATTGAGCAGATCACGACGCAATTGTCGTTGCGATCGCGCATCACTTCAAGTTCGTATTCTTTCCAACCCACAATCGATGTTTCAATCAATATTTCTGAAATCGGACTAGCAGCCAAGCCATTAGCCACAACTGTTGCAAACTCTTGAGGCGTGTTGGCAATGCCTGTTCCGCGTCCTCCCAAGATATATGCAGGTCGAATAATTACTGGCAAACCAATCTCGGCGAGAACCAAATCTGCTTGTTCGGCAGTATGTGCGATGCCGCTGAGTGGCACGTTTAAACCGATTTCAATCATCGCATCTTTAAATTTGCCACGATCCTCGGCTGTAGCGATTGCCAAAGCGTTTGCACCAATTAATTCTGGGGTTCCTGGCACGCCAACTTTGCCACGTTCGAATAATGCCATTGCCAAATTAAGCGCCGTTTGCCCACCAAGCGTCGCCAACACAGCATCTGGGCGTTCACGTTCGATAATTTGCTGAACGAACTCGGGCGTAAGTGGCTCGATATAAGTGCGATCTGCAAAATCAGGATCAGTCATGATCGTTGCCGGATTTGAGTTGGCAAGAATTACTCTGTAGCCCTCTTGACGCAACACGCGACACGCCTGTGTGCCCGAATAATCAAACTCGCAGGCCTGACCAATCACGATTGGTCCTGAACCCAAAACGAGAATCGACTTGATGTCGTTGCGTCGTGGCATTATTTTTTGTCCATCATCGCTATAAAATCTGCAAACAAATAACGACTGTCATGTGGACCAGGCCCGGCTTCAGGATGATATTGCACGCTAAAGGCATTGGCTCCGAGAACTCGAAGGCCTTCGTTGGTGTTGTCGTTTAAATTTATGTGTGTGACTTCGGCTTTTGTCGCCAACGAATCTGCGTCCACGCAAAAATTGTGATTTTGACTTGTTATCTCGACTGACCCCGTAGCGATATTGCGCACCGGATGATTTGCCCCGTGATGACCGAACGGCAATTTGTAGGTCTTTGCGCCTAATGCAAGTGCTAGCAATTGATGGCCAAGACAAATTCCAAATATTGGCACCCCAGTGCCAAGCAACTCACGAATCGTTGCCGGTGCACCGTGCACCATCTCTGGATCGCCAGGACCATTCGAGAGAAAGATTCCGTTTGGCGACAACGCCATTACTTCTGCAGCCGTAGTTGTCGCTGGCACAACGTGCACAGTTGCAAAATCAGCAAGGCAATTCAACATCGTTGTCTTAATTCCAAAGTCATACGCCACGACAGTGAACTTGCCGTTGCCATGAATATAACTTTTCGTTGTCGTAACTTGGGCGATTAAGTTTTTTCCGGCTGTGCCCTTTTCGGTGTTTGCGGCTTTTATCAATTCATCTTGACTGGCCGTGCCAAATGCGCCTGGCATCGAACCTAAGTCTCGCAAAACGCGTGTCAATCTTCGAGTATCAATGCCGGCGATACCTGCTAGATCATTCTGTTTAAGAAATGAATCTAACGAGTCGTCACTGCGCCAGTTGCTTCGTCGGCGTGCAAGTTCGCGAACAATCACTCCTCGTGCAAAAACTTTTGATGACTCATTATCAAATTGAGTTGTTCCATAATTTCCGATATGCGGCGTCGTGAAAGTAATAATTTGTCCGGCATACGACGGATCAGTAAGAATTTCTTGATACCCAGATAAGCCAGTATGAAATACAATTTCGCCTCGTGCAACTATCGGCGCTGAAATATGCGACGAACCAGCGCCGATCGCCTCACCTTCAAAAATCGAGCCATCTTTTAAGACAAGTGCCGCCGGACGGATAAGCCGACTACTTCGAATAAGACTTGTCATTTTTGCGCTTGACCATCAATCACAGTTGGAGTTCCTTTAAATATGGTGTGACGTACTCTGCCACGAAGTGTCCGCCCAACATAGGGGGTATTTATGCTCTTGCTGGCAAGCCTTTCAATATCAACGCTCCACACTAGTTCTGGATCAAAAACACAAATATTTGCGCTCTCCCCAACTGCTACGGGCCGACCATGATTGGCGTCAATTTTGGCGATGCGTGCTGGGTTCCAACTGAGCAAAGAAACCACGTCTTTAATTTCTAAGTCGCCATATGCCATGACAACTCCGAGCGCTGTTTCTAATCCGAGCATTCCTGGTGGCGCCATGTCAAGAGACATTTCTTTATCGCGTCTCGGATGAGGGGCGTGATCAGTGGCAATTGCATCAATCGTTCCATCTAGCAAACCAACTTTAAGTGCGCGAATATCTTCAGCAGATCGAAGTGGTGGATTGACTTTGTAAACAGAGTCATACGAACTTAAAAGCTCTTGCGTCAATGACAAATGATGTGGTGTTACTTCGGCTGTGATCGGCAGGCCATCACGCTTCGCAGCGCGAACTAGTTCGACACTTCGCGCTGTTGAGAGATGAAGAAAATGCATCGACGCACCAGTAATTCTCACTAGTTCAATATCTCGAAACACCATTAACTCTTCGGCGATTGACGGCCAACCAGGCAACCCGAGGTCTGTGCAACATTGACACTCATTCATCACGGCACCTTTTGTAAGTTCAGCAACTTCGCAATGTTGTGCGAGTGTTACACCGAGACCTTTGGCGTACTCAAGTGCTCGTCGCATCAATGACGCATCTTGAACACCAACACCATCATCAGTGAATAAAGTGACACCAGCTTGTGCAAGTTCAGCCATCGGCGCAAGTGTTTCTCCGAGACGTCCAAGCGTGATGCAACCACTCGGCACTACATCTATAAGACCTGCGCGCTTGCCTTGCTCGCGAACGAAATCAATTACTGCAATTGAATCTTGCGGCGGATCAGTGTTTGGCATCGCAACAAGCGCGGTGTAACCCCCCAAGGCTCCGGCACGACTGCCAGTTTCAATTGTCTCTGCTTCTTCTTTGCCCGGCTCACGCAGGTGGGCGTGAAGATCAATGAAACCACTTGAGACAATGCAACCACTCGCATCTAGTTGCACATCTGCACTTAGATTTGCGCCAACTTCGACAACTTTGCCGTTTTCAATTCGCACATCGACACGAGATTGCCCGTCGGGGTTGACTATCGTGCCACCCTTGATCACAACTGATTTGCTCATGCTTGGCCTCCGAGACTTGAACCGGTTCCCAAAAGTTCAAACAGCACCGCCATTCGCACTGAGACGCCATTTGCAACTTGTCGATGGATCAATGAATTCTTGACGTCTGATGGATCAATTTGCATTTCGACTCCGCGATTCATTGGCCCTGGGTGCATAACAATCGCCGAGTCTTTTAACTTTGATACCCGTTTCTGCGTTAACCCGTATTGCTCAGAGTATTCGCGCAAGGTTGGCACATGACCCTGCGACATTCTTTCACTTTGCAAGCGCAACATATATAGAACATCGCTGCTTGGAATCACGTCATCTAAATGATGATTTATTTGCACGGGCCAATGCGAAATATCTGGCGGCAACAAAGTCGGTGGCGCAACGAGTGTGACTTTTGCTCCGAGCATTGAGAAGGCTTGAATATTGCTACGTGCAACTCGAGAATGTTTGATGTCGCCAACGATTGTTATTTGCATGCCGTCGAAGCGTTGTGTGTGCGTTGCTTCGCGAATTGTGTAGCAGTCAACTAAGGCTTGAGTCGGGTGCTGGTGCGCTCCGTCTCCTGCATTAATAATTGATGCCTTAGTCCACTGGCTGATCTGCCACGGAATACCCACAGACTTGTGTCGCACAACAAAAGCATCCACACCCATATCCGTGATTGTCGCCACAGTGTCACGCAACGACTCACCTTTATTCACACTTGATGTAGAAACATTGAACGTCATCGTGTCGGCAGAAAGACGTTTGGCTGCCGTTTCAAAACTCAACCGAGTGCGTGTTGAATCTTCAAAAAACAAACTCGCCACAGTGCGACCGCGCAACGCAGGCACTTTCGGCACAGGTCGCTGATTTATTTCTGCCATGTGATCTGTAAGTTGCAATAATGCAACCAAACCATCTACCCCAAGTTCGTCAATGCTGCGAAGGTGCTTCATCGCGCATCCACAATCGACCCCGAGATGACTACTCCATCGCTAGTCGCCGAGACTTCGTCGTCTTGTTGCGTAGGTAAATTTTTTCCAACGAAGTCTGGACGAATCGGCAACTCGCGGTGACCGCGATCAACTAGCACTGCAAGTTGCACCGAGCGTGGTCGGCCATAATTATTGAGTCCTTCCATCGCTGCTCGCACAGTACGACCAGTAAACAAAACATCATCCACAAGCACGACTGTTGCCCCAGTCAGATCAAACGGAATATTGCTGATTGCCCCAAGTGATACTGGTCGAATTCCGATGTCGTCTCGATGCAGGCTTACATCTATTGCACCAACTGGCACAGTCACAGAAGTTTCTATTTCATTTATTTGTTTGGTGATCGCCTCAGCGATCCAAGTTCCACCTCGTTGCAGACCAACAATTGCTAAACCGTCAACACCATGGTTGCGCTCTACAATTTCGTGGGCAATGCGCACAATTGCGCGACGTACATCTGTCGCACTCATCACCTCTCGTGGTGCGTTCGTGCCGGTACTCGATGCCATTAAGACTCCTCCGTCCGAGCCTCACAGGACTCAATTTACGGTTGATAGAAACTGCTTTTAATTCGTGATCAATATAGCACCGCACGCAGTTGGTAGTTGCCTCTAACCGGAGCGTTGATAAACGACCCACCAAGAATTGGCGTACGAGACCGTGAATTGGTTCGAAACCTCAGACCATGTTTTGGTCATTTCTTCATCCATAGATGTGGGCAGAACCACGAAGGTAATCTCGTTGGCAAATGGCAAGACATCGCCTTCGGCAAAGACATCAACGCCATAAAGTGCGCGCCGAAATGGCACTGGAAACACATAAATCCGCTGACGACGGGCTAAATGTGCCGTCAGTGGATGATAAGCGCTAATCACAGCATCTGCAGGAATCTTGCTCAGAGCCTCACGGGCTGAAACAACCATCGGATGGTTCGCCCCGTTATACGAAATTCTGGTTCGCGCACCAGGCAGCGGTGACCAAACATAAGCAGAAAACAGTGTGGACACAGCACACAATGCAACCAAAAGGCGACGCCATTTGATTTGCAATTTTGCGATTGCGAACACTGTACCCATCACCAGAACCGGAACTACTACAAACGAATAGTGGTATTCGATGTGGTATTGATACCAAAATGAGCTGAAAATATTCGCGAAGATCACTAGTCCGGCAATTGCAGCCACTTCAGGAAAAAAGACAAACGCCATCGCCACTGGCAGAAATAGTTGCAATAAATAATATGGTCGCGAATCGCTCCATAAATAACTAAGCATCGCTAACGGGTCTGTGAACACAGTTCGAACAACCCCCGAAACGCCCCCAAACGGAATCCGCCATGTATTTCTGAATGGGACTCCATTTATCCCGCGCTGAATTCCGAACACTGCAATTAGCGCATACCAAAAAGAAACTAATACTGTCAATAACCCAAATCTGCGGTGCTGGCGCAATGCAACCCACAAGCCGAGTGGCACCAGAATTAAAGCAACGTCTTCTTTCACCGTTAAGGCAAGCGCAACAGAAATAAAATACATTCGCCATTTTTTTTCAAGTGCCCCATACATTGCCGTCGAGATGAATAGACCCAAAAATGCATCGGGATGGAAGTTCTCTAAGGCAATCCATACTGTTGCAGGATGCATCAGGTATGCAGCCACAAAAACTGTCGCCATTGCTTCGCTCTCAAGACGCTTACGCGAATACAAAAACACTGGCACCGCACCTGCAACAATGACAAGTGATTGAACAACAAATAATGTTGCAGTGCCATTAAAAACCCAATACAACGGAACAAGAAAAATCAAAATAAAACTTGTGTGATCACCAAAAAGATTGCGACCCATCAGAGTCACAAACGGATTATGAAATCTCGAAAGAAGCCAAATGCCCTGGTCATACAAACCAAAGTCATATGCAGATGTCGCCATACTGCGATGCACTTCTACGCTCAATGCCGCAATATATAAACCGCCGAGTCCGATCAATGAAGCTGATACAACTTGCCACAAAGTGACCTGCAGCAAGCGACTTCGAAGATTAAACCAAAATCGATTCGTATTAAACGCCTTTCGTTCGCACTTTCTTGGCAATCGCCGATAACAAACCGTTTACATAACGACCAGACTCTTCTGTCGAAAATCGCTTGGCAAGTTCTACTGCCTCGTTGATTATCACCGCAACAGGCACATCTTGACGATCGAGCAGTTCATAAATTGCAAGTCGCAAAACGTTGCGGTCAATTGCGGGCATCCGCTGAATTGTCCAGGTATGTGAATATTCAACAATCATCTCATCAATTTCTATTTGACGAGTTGCTACCCCAGTTGTTAGTTGCAAAACCAAATCATCAACCACGAGCACTTGCCCAGAAACTATTTGCGCAACGGGCAAACTACGAGACTCAGCTTCATACAAGAAATGCACGGCGCGCTCACGTGCCGTACTGCGAACGTCATCGCCTACTTTTGAGTTACGCGTTGTTGACATCAAACTCTCGTTATATATTCGCCTGAACGAGTATCGACTTTTACTCTGTCGCCAATATTGACGAACAACGGCACCTGAATTACCTTGCCTGTTTGCAGTGTCGCAGATTTGCGCCCACCAGAAACTCTGTCGCCTTGCAGACCCGGCTCAGTATTGGCGATATCAAGTTCAACAGTCACTGCGATTTCGACGCTCACGATTTCTCCATCGTGAGTCGCAATAATTGCGATTCCATTTTCGACAAGATAGTCGGCAACTTCGCCGAGCGCAGTTGCGCTGACAGTGATCTGATCAAAAGTTGCCGTATCCATAAACACGAAGTCGTCTCCGTCTTTATATAGAAACTGCATATCGTTTTTATCGAGAATGGCTTGCTCAACGCGGATGCCAGCATTGAAAGTTTTTTCTAATACGTTTCCAGATCGCAAGTTGCGAAGCTTGGTACGCACGAACGCGCCACCTTTGCCAGGCTTAACGTGTTGAAAATCGATCACCGTAAACAGATTATTGTCAATCTGAAGAGTGATTCCGTTCTTTAGGTCATTAGTTGTAATTGCAGGCACTGGCGATCCTTCTTGCTGTGAGTGAGAACTCGGCAGCCGTCTTGCGTGACGACAACAAGGTCTTCAATTCGCACCCCACCGAGCCCTTCACGATAGACGCCAGGCTCGACAGTTACTACCTCTCCAACTTCGAGAGGTTCAGCAAACCCGTTTCGCACCCAAGGCATCTCGTGAATCTGCAAGCCGACACCATGTCCTGTGCTGTGACTAAATTCGTTGCCATAACCAGCCTTGGCGATGAAATCTCGACATACCTGATCTACATCTTGTGCAAGCACACCTGCACGAACATGGTCTAAGCCCAATAGTTGTGAGGCACTAACTATTTCGTGCATTTCACTCAACACAAGATCAACATCGCCGATCAAATATGTTCGCGTCATATCTGAGTGATAGCCATCGACTAATCCACCAACATCAATGACAACGCTGTCACCCTCGATGATTTTGCGGCTCACCGGACGATGGTGGGGTCGTGCCGCGTTCGGGCCACTCGCCACAATCGTGTCATAACTTGTGAACTCAGCACCATGACGGCGCATGCGATAGTCAAGTTCGTCGCGAATATCGCGTTCAGTAAGACCCGCAACAAGCATCGGCACTACTTCGCTCAGTGCCGAGTCGGTGGCGCGCGCGGCTAACTCCATTCGCTGAATCTCTGGTTCTGTTTTTCTTCGACGCAAATGCGGGACGACTGCAGAAACTTTGACTAGTTCTGAACTGATCTGAGTTGACATTGATTCGTGAGCAGTCACAGTCATTTCTGCAGGATCAAAGCCAACAGATTTTAAATCTTTTGTCGTACGCGACATTGCATCACGCAACTCAATTGCGCTGCGACCTTCAATCACAAGACATTGAGCCTGCGCGTTCTTTGTCTGTTCACGCGATTGATCTCCATATCGACCGTCAACTATCAACACCATGTCATCGGGTCGAACGATTAGCGTGCCGGCAGAGCCAGTAAAACCTGTTAACCACCGAATGTTGTTTAAATCTGTCACCAAGAGCGCGTTAACTTTTTTATTTGTTGTTTGCTCTAGACGTTGCCGAACCAGCACATCTCTACTGGCAACACTGAGTGGCAACATTTGATTCGTAGTCATCGCAATTATTTTTTCTCTGCGAGCAAAGTTGAAACTGCGTTGAGCGCAAAGGTGTAACCGTTGGCACCGAAACCTGCAATCGTGCCCGACGCAACCGATGCCACGACACTCTCATGACGCCATGTTTCTCTCGTGGCTGGATTTGATAAATGAACTTCGACTATCGGGCCAGAGAACGTTGCGAGCGCATCATTCAAGCTCCACGCAAAATGAGTAAGGGCGCCAGGGTTGATGATGATCGCTGCACAACGAGAGCGTGCACCATGAATTGCAGTTACAAGTTCTCCGGCACTCTGGGCAACAAGCGATTCAACTTCTAAGCCAAGTTTTGCTGCAGTTTCTTTTGCTCGACTCATATGGTCGGCAAGACTCGCCTTGCCATAAATCTCTGGCTGGCGCTGACCAAGCAAATTTAGATTAGGTCCATTGAGAATTAAAACAATTGGAAGTGTTGATTTGGCCATGTCAATCAGGGTAGTTGCATTGCATCAAAAGATTCGTTTAGATATTTTTCGCTAATACCACTAACTATTTCAATACCATTTTTGCTATCTAAGACGAACGTCAAGCCGTCTATCGCCTTCTTGTCGAGACGCATCAAATCGATCAATTGATTGCGTTTCATTGTGTTTGGTATCGTCACCAAGAGACCGTAAACATCTCGAATCACTTTGTAGTGATAAGCCAAACGAAGATCATCAATACGGTTCATGACATGGGCTAAATGCGCCGCGAAGATCATGCCGACTGCGACTGCCTCGCCATGCGCAAGCGCGAAACCGCTAGACCGCTCAAGGGCATGCGCCAAAGTATGACCGTAATTCAGTACGGCACGACCACCTTGTTCACGCTCGTCATCCGAAACAATTTTGGCTTTAATCTCAACACAGCGGGCGATTCGAGACGTCATCTCGAGAGATAGCAAATCATCACCTGACAAAAAATGATATTTTGCAACTTCACCAAGACCACATCGTGTTTCGCGCTCAGGTAAAGACTTAAGTGCATCAACATCGCAGACCACCGCACTCGGCTGCCAAAATGCTCCTACTAAATTTTTGCCCTGTTCTAAGTTCACACCAGTTTTGCCACCAATTGCAGCGTCAACCATGCCGACAAGGGTTGTTGGCAGATGAACTACCGCAGTTCCACGATGCCAACTTGCAGCCGCAAAGCCAGCGACATCTGTAACCATGCCACCACCAATACTTATTACAACATCAGAACGTGTCAAACCAATCTTTGCAAACTGTTGCGAGATTGTCTCAATTGTTTGCAATGTCTTGTATTGCTCACCATTGCCAATGAATATTTTCGTATTTGGCAGAGAAAGTTTCACTTCAAACGGAATATTTTGCTGAGTAATGATCACGGCACGCTTAGCGGTCTTTGGCAACAAACTTTCAAGTTCAGTACTTGCGCCACTGCCAACGATTACTGGATACGACCGGTCACCGAGTGCGACGATCACTTTATGATTTGTCATTTTTTTGTAGCCTCGTCAACATCATAAAGCTGGCATGCAGAAATTATTTGCTCAACGACTGCTTTCACTGATAGCGATTGTGTCACAAGATGATGCGTGGCCAATTGCTGATACAACGGCTCACGATCTTGCCGCATCTTATTGAGTGAGCCCACTGGATCACCATCTAAAAGTGGTCGATGCTTTCCACGCCCCGTGCGCAACACCAGAGTCGGCGTTGGTGCGTCTAACCAAACGATGCACTGAGCACTTTTTCTTAGTAGCTCACGATTGTCTTCTGCAACTATTGCCCCACCAGCCACAGCCAGAACCACAGCAGAACTTCGACTACAGATATCGGCAAGTGCTTGTGATTCAAGTTTTCTAAATACGGCTTCACCCTGATTGGCAAAAATCTCGCGCACAGAAGACTTGGCTGTTTTTTCAACTGCATCATCACTATCTTGAAAATCTAAATTGAGTTTTTTTGCAAGTGCCTTTCCGACAGTAGTTTTGCCAGAGCCCATCAAACCGATAAGTACGATCATCACGGTTTTTGCCAAGTTCAGCGAAGTCTCTGCGCAAAATTTTCTACATTTTGCTTGAACTCATCCACACTGTCCCCACCAAACTTGCGTTGCGCTTCTTGAGCCAAAACTAGAGCGACCATTGTTTCTGCAACTACTCCCATCGCCGGAACAGCCGTGACATCAGTTCGCTCTTTGAAACTTACGGTTTCTTGTTTTGTAACCATGTCGACTGTTTTTAGAGTTGGACGATTTAACGTCGATAGTGGTTTCATGGCTGCTCGTACGACCAACATTTCTCCAGTTGACATTCCGCCTTCGGTGCCACCAGCAAGTGAGGTTTCGCGTTTGTAAGAGTTACCGGCCTGATCCCAAGTGATCGCATCGTGAGCTTCACTGCCACGACGAGATGCAACGTCAAAACCGTTTCCGATTTCGACACCCTTGACTGCCTGAATACTCATTATCGCTTGCGCTAAAAGTCCGTCAAGTTTGCGATCCCAATGCACATAACTTCCAAGACCGACAGGCAAACCGTAAGCCAAGACCTCAACTATTCCACCCAAACTGTCACCGTCTTTTGCCGCGGCTTCAATTTCTTGGATCATCCTGGTTTCAGCCTGCATATCAAAACATCGCACAGATGAGTCATCGATTTTTGATAAATCAGTTCTTTGGGGACGCGCTGGATTTTCATTTCGCGCACTACCAAGTTGCAACACATGTGACATTACGAAAACATCTATTTGCGCTAGCAAAACTTTCGCTAATGCACCTGCGGCAACTCTTGCTGCTGTTTCTCTAGCACTTGCACGCTCGAGCACATCACGAGCATCATCAAAGCCATACTTCTGCATCCCAGTCAGATCTGCATGACCTGGCCGAGGTTGAGTCAAAGGTTTTTTTGTTTTGCCTGGCTCAGGCGACATCTCTTCGTGCCAAACATCGCTGCGAAACCATTCACTGTTTTTGATTTCAATCGCCACCGGCGAGCCGAGCGTTCGTCCATGTCGAATTCCGCTCAACAAAACGATTTCATCTTCCTCAAATTTTTGACGTGGTCCCCGACCAAACCCAAGTCGTCGACGGGCTAATTCACTACTGATATCTTTGGCGGTTACCAACATTCCAGCAGGTAGACCCTCGACAATGACCACCAATGCCTGGCCGTGACTTTCGCCTGCAGTTAGGTAACGAAGCATAAATATCAGGCTACCTGTAGCCCCGTGCCGCAATGAGGTAATTAACTAGATCGTGTCAATTGCGCAAGCGCCGCGTCACGCATTAGCGCGATTTCGCCAGGCTCACCTATCCAATGCTGTTGTTGTAGCGCTGCTTGATGAATCAACATCGACAAGCCATCAACTACGGTCGCGCCAGCTTTTTTCGCACCAAGTAATAAACCTGTCTCTAACGGGTGGTACACCGCATCAAGAACCACATGCGATGAATTGATCAGCGAAACATCTATTGGCGATTCTGAGTTGTCATTCACTTTGCCAAAACCCACTGGCGTTGTGTTGATAATAATTCGTGAACTATTTATGTCTGAATTAATTTCTGTTGGCAGACAAACGCGAGTTGTGCCACCAATTCGTTTGACCAAGTCTTTTGCCCGCGTATCCGTGCGGTTGATAATTGAAACATCACTGGCTCCGCGTTGTACAAGCGCATAAGCCACGCCAGAAGCAGTTGCCCCTGCTCCTAAAACAACAACGCGCTGTCCACGCAGTGATGAGTTCATCGCAAGTTCAAGCGCATTGCAGCAACCTTCGCCATCAGTGTTAGTCGCCCACAATGAATTGTCTTGTCGCAATACAACAGTGTTTGCAGAATTAGTCACTCGAACGACTTGATCAATCTCGCCGATTTCGGCAACTATTTTGGCTACTTCGTTTTTATGGGGCATAGTTACAGAAAGACCACCGATGCCAAGAGTCGACATCGAATTAAGTGCATCAGCGACGCGACCAGGCCGAACCTCAAACGCCAAGTACACCCAATTTATGGATCTAGCCGCAAATACCGCATTATGAATAACCGGAGACAAACTTTGCGCAACTGGCGACCCGATAATTGCGGCTAGTCGCGTGTTTGTATTTATCTTGACCATCTAGTGCGCTTTCGAGTTCATTAAGGCAACAAACCGGCTGCTCTGGAGATTTCAACATTTTTTTCATGATCTTTTTGAGTTGCTGCAAAGGTATGACCACCTTTGTCATCACTTAACACGTAATACAGATAGGCACAGTTTGACGCTTTCTTTATTCCGGTGCAGATTTTGTCACTTAATTCAGGATTTGGCGAAGGATTTAATGCAGCCCTTATAGATGCTCGACCAGGGTTAGAAATCGGTGTGGGTGGCAGACCTTTATTCATATACGTGTTGTATGGCGTATCGATCGCTTTCACATCAGCAAACGACGCCCCATCAGCAGCATTATAAAAAAGCGTGGCATCAACTTGTAACAACATCCCGCGGTCAAGTCGGTTATAAATCACTCGCGCAATCTTTCCACGGTCTACTTCTATTTTCGCTTCGCGTTCGATGATTGAAGCAACTATTAAAACCTCATACGGGGTTCGACCAACTTTTTGTTTTGAATCCGCTAATCCTTCTTGCTTTCCAACTCGCTCCATTAATCTCAACATTCGATCTAAAACACTGCCAGCCGACTCATCCCCAGAAATTTGATAAGTGTCCGGAAACAGCAAACCCTCAAGTCGAAAAGGTGACGCACTGAGTGTCGTAGTTTCGGCAGGTAAGTATTCTGAATTGACGAGAGGATTATTCATCGCCTCCAAAAAACTTTGGGCACTTATCCGAGTTGTTTTCTCTTCAATTCTGGCGGCAATTTTTAAAGCGGTAAAACCTTCAGGAAAAGTCACCTTAGTAAACGTCGCCGAAGGGTCTTGATTTAACTTTTTCATGATGTTGCCAATATGTTCGCGCTTGACAAGCGCGTAATAGCCGGGCTGCAGATCGATTCCGCCTTTGCGTTGCACATACCAGCGAAAAACATCTGAGTTAACTATGAACCCATCAAGTTCAAGACGCTCGGCGACCAAAATTAGTGAATCATTCGGATTCACCGTGAAGTTTGTTGCTAACGACTTTCCGTTACCAACAATGTCTGGTGGATTAATTTGTCGCAAATACCACATTCCACTAATGCCAACAGCCAGAACAACACTCATCACTACAGCAAGCGCTATAAAAACTATTCGCGAATCTGGGCGATAGTCAGGTGGTTGAATTTCGAACTCACTTGCACCCCAAGCATCTGGGCCATCCCATGCATCTTCTCGCCAGGGTGAATCATTATTTTCTAGATTCTGATCTCGTTGTTGATCTTGAGTCATGATTTTTGTCGATCCACATGATCAAGCCAACCTTGCAGCATCACTGCGGCAGCGATTTTGTCGACGATTCGCCGTCGAGCCTGGGCGTTCATCTTGGCTTGAATCATTGCATCGTTCGCAGTTTTGGTTGTCAAACGCTCGTCATGAGAGTGCACAGGAACAGTAATCGACTTAGTCATTTCTTTGATTTCGTCCAATGCACTTTGCGCAGCAGCACCAATCGTTCCTGACAGTGTCAGCGGTAAACCAACAACGACACACTGCGCTTCATATTCAACTACGATTTCTTGAATTTTTTTATGATCCTGCGAATGACTCGCCCCCCGTGCAAGCACCGTCAATGGTGAAGCGATCGTGCCACTCGAATCACTAACTGCAATGCCGATGCGTTTTGTTCCGAGGTCAACTCCGATACTGCGCATCGAAGGACTAGACAATTTCGCTTGCTGCCAGCACTGAAAGTTGCAACGCTTCATCAATCGCTTCAACTATTTTTCCGCCTGCTGTTGCAATGTCACCCTTGCCACCGCCGCCACCGCCAACTTTCTTTGCCGCTTGCGCAATCAAATCTCCGGCAGATGATTTAACTCCGGCGCCTGTTGCTGCCACAAGTGCGACACCACCAGTTGGAGTAACACCACCTAACACGACGGCCCTAATTGCCATATTGACACGAATCGCGATTGCCAGTTCACGCAAATCACTTGGGGCTAGTCCATCTACACGTTCAACAACGACACCATTTTTCTGTTTAGCAATGAGCTCGCTGGCACGAGACCTCGCAGCAGCAGTGCGAAGTGACTTAAGTTCGTCATTTAATTCTTTTACTTCGGCAATTTTACGAGAAACTGCGTCAACAATGGCTTCATGATTCGTGCCGAGCATCTCGCTTACGGCATTTATCTTGCTCATCGCCGTAGATACATAATCAAGTGAGTTCTGACCAGTCACAGCCTCAATGCGTCGCAAATTTGAACCAATCGAACTTTCTTGCACAATTTTGATCAATCCAATATCGCCGGTTGCCGAAACATGTGTGCCACCACAAAGTTCGACAGAATCACCCGCTTCAAGGACACGCACAATGTCACCATATTTGTCACCAAAGAACGCAATTGCCCCTGCAGCGGTTGCTTCATCTTTAGAAGTTTCATAAGCATTAACAGCAACATTGGCGAGAACCTGCGAATTTGCAATTCTTTCAATTTGCTCTATGTCTTGAGTTGACAACGGTGCGTAGTGACTGAAATCAAATCGCAACCGCTCAGGCGAGACCAACGAACCAGCTTGTTTTACATGTTCGCCCAATACTTTGCGCAAAGCGTAATGCAACACATGTGTCGCCGTGTGATTTTTGCGTGTCGCATTGCGTGAAGCAGTATCAATAGTTGCCGTGACTTTTTGACCAACTTTGATTTCACCACGAATCACGACACCAAGATGCTTGCGCAAACCAGGAAGCGCAAACGTTGTGTCAGAAATTTTAATTTCGCCGGTCTCAGTTAGTAGCGTGCCACAGTCACCAACCTGGCCGCCACTTTCTGCGTAAAAAGGTGTCGTATCTAGAAATATTTCTAGACCAGTAGCACCCGCATCAATTATCGCCAGAACTTTTGACTGACATGAATCATCTGTATATCCGACAAAATTAGTCTGACCATTGTTCTCGAGAATTTCTCGATACGCCAATAGTTGATCATCTACAGACTGAGCACCTTTGCGTGCCGACTTGGCGCGAGTGCGCTGTGCACTCATTTCGACATCGAACCCAGCAATGTCGACTTCAACATTGCGCTCAGATGCAATCTCTTGGGTCAACTCAAGCGGAAACCCATATGTGTCGTGCAACAAGAATGCACTCGAACCACTCAGGGGTGTCGCTTTTTTTGCCTTCTTCGAAACCTTATCTATAGATTCAAACTCAGTTTCTAAAATCGTTAGTCCATTTTTTAGTGTTTGACGAAAGCTCTCTTCTTCTTTTGTCAAAACGCCAACAATAAAATCTCTATTAGCCAAAAGCGAAGGATGTGCCTCGCCCATCACATCTATTGCCGTCTCAACAAGTTTTGGCATAACAAGTTTTTCGGTGCCGAGCAAATAGGCATGGCGCACCGCTCGACGAAAAATTCGTCGAAGCACATATCCGCGACCTTCATTAGACGGAAACACGCCGTCGTTAACCAGCATCGTTGAAGATCTAGCATGTTCGGCAAGCACGCGCAGAGAAAAACTTGCACGATCTTCGTAGTCGCCAACTTTATATTTCGCAGAAGTCACAGATTGTGCTTGTTCAATAAGCGGAAACAAAACATCTGTCTCCCAAATCGAATCTTTTCGCTGTTTGAGAGCAAGAATTCTTTCAAGCCCGGCACCTGTATCAATCGAGGGTTTGGGCAACGGAGTTCTTGAGCCATCTGCAGCCTGATTGAATTGCATGAAAACGAGGTTCCAGAATTCTAAGAAGCGATCACCTTTCGGGTCATTAAGTGGCCCACCGCCAGGGCCAAAGGCTGGACCACGATCAATATGAATTTCAGAGCATGGTCCGCAAGGGCCAGTGTCACCCATTTGCCAAAAATTATCTGCATCACCCAGACGCTGAATACGATTCATCGGCACGCCAACTACATCGTGCCAAATTTGTTCTGCTTCGTCGTCGCTTTCGTGGACTGTTATCCAAAGTTGATCACCATCAAAGCCGAACACCTCGGTGACTAACTCCCAACTCCATGGAATCGCTTCGGACTTAAAATAATCTCCAAAACTAAAATTGCCGAGCATCTCAAAAAATACGCAATGGCGTTTAGTTCGACCAACGTCGTCAAGATCGTTGTGCTTGCCACCAGCGCGTGCACACTTCTGCACGCTGACTGCTCTTGAGTACGTAGGTATTTCATCACCGACAAAGTAAGGCTTGAACGGCACCATGCCGGCAACTGTGAACAATATGGTCGGATCATGTGGAATCAGACTGGCTGACTCAACCTTTGTATGCCCGCGTTGCTCAAAGAAACCAGTAAAAGCTTTGCGTAAATCGTTCGCGGTGTGAATTTCGGCCGTCATACACGACAAGCCTACTCTTCGTGTCTAGTCAGAAACCGCCAGGTTTAATTGTGAGATTTATCAAAAATCTTTGAAAGTTCTTCGTCGTCAAGACTTTCGCCCGATGTCAAACCTTGCCAAAGACCGACTAAATAATCCTTCAGAGAACTTGCAATATCAGTCAAAGTGTCGGCGACATTCTCTGACGAAAATCGCTCAGATGTTTCATCTGCTTTTTTCTTCATGTAGTTGAGACCGAAAATTGCAGCAGTCGCCCCAAGAAGAAACCAAAAAAGTCGCTTGATCATGATCGTCAATCCTTTTCGCTAGATTTTTTAATTTGCTGTTCTAATCGCTTAGCAATTTCAATCTCCAAGCCATGCTCGCTCGGTGTGTAGTACTCAGTCTGCCTAGAGATCGACCCTTTTGCTTCGTCGGGCAAATATTGCTGCGAAACCCAACCCCTTGGGTCATCGTGCGGGTAGATATAGCCAACTCCGTGTCCGAATTCTTTTGCAGCCTGATAATGACCATCTCGCAAATGCGCCGGAACCTCGCTAGTCACACCCTTGCGAATATCTTCGCGAGCAGACCAAATGCCAATTGCAACACGATTGCTTTTCGGTGCTGTCGCCAAGTAAACGACTGCTTGCGCCAAATTAAGTTGAGCCTCAGGCAAACCCACATGTTCTAGCGCGCTTGCGGCTGCTACTGCTACAACTAACGCATTCGGATCTGCCATACCGATATCTTCGCTTGCCAAAATCACAAGTCGACGTGCAATAAATCTTGCATCGTCTCCAGATTCGAGCATTCGTGCCAACCAAAATAATCCTGCCTGAGGATCAGAACCACGAATACTTTTAATAAACGCGGATACGACATCGTAGTGATCGTCTCGTCCGTAACGCAGCGCGCTCATGCCAAGTGCCGCATTGACATGATCAATCGTCACTGTCTGTTGTTTTTCGTGAGCGAGTGCGCATGCAACTTCAAGTGCGGTCAGTGCTTGACGAGCATCTCCGCCTGAACGCGTCGCAAGTGCATCAAGTGCTTCTGGTTGCGCCTGTGCGCCTTCGGCAATGACACCACGCTCAAGCAAAATTCGAACATCCTCAACTAGTAACGGCTCAAGACGAAATAAAGTGCTGCGACTGCGCAACGGTGAATTGATTTCAAAATATGGGTTCTCTGTTGTCGCGCCTATCAATGTGATGATTCCTGTTTCAACAGATGGCAGCAACGCATCTTGTTGAGATGTTGAGAACCGATGAATCTCGTCGATAAACACGATGGTGCCGCGACCAAATTGTCCAAGTCGATCTGAAGCACGGTCAATAACTTCGCGAACATCTTTCACACCCGCGCTGACAGCCGAGAGTCTCTCAAAATAACGCTGTGTAGTTAGCGCTACCACTTCGGCAAGCGTCGTCTTGCCCGTGCCGGGTGGCCCCCAAAAAATTACTGAAGAAAGTCGGTCTTGCTCAATCAGTGCACGAAGCGGTGAGCCTTTGGCAACTAGATGGCTTTGCCCAACAATCTCGTCAAGTGATCTCGGACGCATTCGCGCCGCTAGCGGGGCTTGTGATTTCAGTTGCTCAGCAGCAGCACTACTGAACAAGTCGTCTTTCATTTTGCAGCTGGTGGCAACAACCTGATTCCTAAATCTTTGAGTTGCGCTGGGTCAACAGTCGTCGGTGCATTTGTCATCGGGTCAGAACCAGATTGAGTTTTTGGAAACGCAATTACTTCGCGAATATTGTCTTCACCGGCGAGAATCGCTGTCAAACGATCGATACCGAATGCAAACCCGCCATGCGGGGGCGCCCCATATTTAAATGGTTGTAAGAAAAACCCAAATCGATGGTCGGCATCTTCGTCAGATATACCGAGTTGACGAAATACACGCCGTTGCAACTCTGGTTCATGAATTCGAATCGACCCAGAACCAAGTTCCCATCCGTTAAGCACAAGGTCATAAGCCAATGCACGAACAGTTAACGGATCACTCTCGAGACGATCTATATCTTCGGGATGCGGATGACAGAAAGGGTGATGACCTGGCTGCGGCAATTTCGTTGTCGGATTAATACCCACGAACATTGGAAAGTCAACCACCCATACATATCTATATGGACCTTCGTGCACCGGCGGACGACCTAAATCATTGCGCAACTGACCCAATACAGAACATGTTGTCGACCATGTGTCAGCAACGATCAAAATCAAGTCGCCTGCAACTGCACCAGTCTGTGAAACCAATGCAGTCTGCTCGGCAACCGAAAGAAATTTTGCGACAGGTGATTCAAGCGCACCAGTCTCGCCCACTTTTAACCATACGAGTCCTTTGGCGCCGAGTTTTTTTGCCCGCTCAGTGAGAGCGTCTAATTTATTGCGACCGCTTGCTGCTTGTTGCGGATAATCGGCATTCGCCACACAAATTGCTTTAATCGACTCGGCAGATGCAAACGCCTTAAATTCGGTGGCTTGAAAGATGCTGGTGATTTCAACAAGTTTCATTTCGAAACGTAAATCTGGTTTATCGATTCCGTAATTATTCATTGCCTCGTGCCAAGTCATTCGCTCAATCGGTGGCGGCTCTGAACCAGTGGCGGCTTTTGCAGCCGCAATTACGGCCGTCGAGATCATCGCAATTACGTCGTCTTTGTCTACAAAACTCATTTCAGCATCAAGTTGCATGAACTCATACTGACGATCAGCGCGCAAATCTTCGTCGCGCAAACACTTGGCGATTTGATAATAACGATCCATTCCGGCGACCATCAATAATTGCTTCCATAATTGTGGCGATTGTGGCAATGCATAGAACGAACCAGGTTCGTTGCGCGACGGCACCAAAAATTCACGCGCACCTTCTGGGGTGCTCGGCATCAATAATGGCGTTTCGATTTCAGTGAAACCTTGTGACTCCATTGATTTGCGAATCGCCGAGTTGATTGCTGCACGCAGTCGCAAGTTTTTTTGCATTCGTTCTCGGCGAATATCTAAGTAGCGATATTTGAGACGGACATTTTCGTCAACATCATCTCCGCGTTGGTCAATCGGAAATGGTGGCGGCTCGGCATTATTTAAAACCTCAATTTTGCATTCTGCCAACTCAACCCCACCTGTTGGGATATTTGAATTAACTGTCCCGGCAGGGCGAGCCTGAACCTTTCCGGTCACACGAATCACCCATTCGCTTCGCACGTCCACCGAGTTGTCAACAACGCACTGCACGATGCCACTGAAGTCTCGTAAATCTAAGAAAGCAAGGTGCTCGCCGTGCTCACGGCGACGACCTACCCATCCACACAAAGTGACAACCTGCCCAATATTTTCGACACGCATGTCTCCACACAAGTGAGTTCGCAATGCTGTGCTGTTTTTTATGTTCATTTTATTTTAAAACCTTTTTTAATTCGTTGAAGATATCTTTTCGAGACACGACATACTGCTCGCCAGAACCCATCGGACGCAACATTATTGTCGAATTAGCCACTTCGTCGGAGCCGATTATTAGGGCAATCCGCGCGCCACTTCGATCGGCAGACTTCATTTGAGCCTTGATACTGCGCAAGTCGTAGGCCCGATCAGCGCTGAAACCATTTGCGCGCAGTTGGTGACATAGATCATGAGCGTGTGTGCCATCTACCGTGTCGACTACGAACACATCTACATCAGTTTGCGGCGCAGCAAAAACTCCTTCGGCATCACATGCCAAAAGTGTGCGGTCAAGCCCTAACGCAAAACCGATCCCTGAAGTTGCCGGCCCTCCGAGTGCTTCAACAAGTCCGTCATATCTTCCACCACCACCAATCGCAGTGTGGGCTGCATCTAACGCAGTTGAGACAAACTCAAATGTCGTGCGTCGATAATAATCAAGACCACGCACCAATCGATCATTAATTTTGTAAGAAATATTTAACGCATCAAGAGCGCTTAAAACTGCAGCAAAGTGATCAGCCGATTGCTTGCTTATAGATTCGCGAATCGCTGGGGCGCCAGCAATTATTTCTTGATCGGGCTCACGTTTTGAATCTAAGACACGCAATGGATTGCGTGTCAGAGTTGCTTTACTCTCGGCAGTCAGCGATGATTCATGCTTCGAGAAATACTTTGCCAGCAGGTTTGAATATGCTTCTCGATCGCCGCCGTCGCCAAGCGTGTTGATCGAAAGTTCTACGTGATTTAACCCAAGCGCAGAATAGAACATTGACGCAAGGGCGATTACTTCGGCGTCTAAAAATGCGTCGTCGACCCCGAGTGCTTCTATGCCTACTTGGTCAAACTGTCGATATCTGCCCTGCTGGGGTTTCTCATAGCGAAAGTTTGGACCCGAATACCAAACTTTCCACGGAGTTACTGGTCGATGTTCAACGAACGCGCGGCAAACACTTGCAGTTTGCTCAGGGCGCAAAGCAACGTGTCGACCACCTTTGTCGTGGAAGTCGTACATCTCTTTGGTTACAACCTCGGTGGCTTCTCCGAGTCGCAAAAAAACATCGAGGTCTTCAAACATCGGTGGGATGATGTAGTTATAGCCAGCAGATTCGACCGTCTTGGCAAAGACTTCTTGAAATGCCCGCCAACGCGCCGAGTGCGGCGCCAAAATATCGCGAGTTCCGGGCGAAGTCTTAAAATCAGGCACGCGTGAAGGCTAGACCTTTTGACGAGAAAAGTTAATCATCTTATTGATAACAGGCTGTTATCTCGTCGCAGACGGGTGGTTCGCCTCTTCTGCTTCTAAGTCTTCATTGGGGCTACCTGGCATGACCCGGTTCGCATCGTAAACACCATCAATTCGTTTAATCATCCGCAGTACTGACTGCAAATGACCAGGGTCTGCAAACTCGAATTCGAAACGCATCTTTGCGACACGGTCAGCACCAGTATGAGTTGTGCAAGCAACGATGTTTACATGTTCGTCTGACAGAGCGTTAGCCACATCGCGAAGAAGACGAGAACGATCTAACGCAACTACTTCGACTGCCGCAATAAAAACTGCATCAGAGTTATCTGACGACCATTCGACATCAACTAAACGTGCTGCGTCTTGTGCCACGAGTGACGCAGCATTTGCGCAATCGGCACGGTGCACAGTGACGCCACGCCCCTTAGTAACAAAACCCATAACTTCATCGCCGGGCACCGGCGTACAACAACGTGACAGCCGAACCATCACATCGGGCATCCCTTCTATATGCACACCGTTTCGTTGAGGTGAGGAAGTCTTATTTGCGCTAACTGAAGACATCGACAACTGGTCGGGCTGAACGCCATCACGCATTCGCTTAGACATTCTGTCGACAATTTCTACGGCGTCAATTCGCTGATCACCAATTGCGGCGAAAAAAGTGTCGGCATCTGTGAAATCAAGTAGTGCGATCTCGTCATTAAGAACTTGTGACGAAAGAATCTTTTGCGCTGGCAAACCAACCTGACGCAATCGCTCGATCAGTTCATCTCGGCCATTTTCAACTAAGTCTTCTAGGCGTTCACGAGTGATCCATTGCTTGATTTTGCTTCGAGCTTTTGGTGAAACAACAAACGAAAGCCAGTCTTGCGAAGGTTCGCTGGTCTCACCTTGCGAAACGAGAACTTCGCAGGTGTCACCAGATATAAGTTTGTGATCAAGTGGCACGAGTCGGCCATTGACACGCGCGCCCATGCAACTGTGTCCAACTTCGGTATGAACCGCGTATGCAAAATCGACAGGAGTAGACAAAACCGGAAGTGTAATTACTCGACCCTTAGGAGTAAAAATAAAAAGTTCATCTTGTTCAAGATCGGTTTTTAAAATTTCTAAGAACTGACTTGGATCGGAGACTTCACCTTGCCAATCGATTATTCGGTTCAACCAGTCAATATCGCCTTGCGAAGCTACATCTTTGTAAGCCCAGTGCGAGGCGACTCCCCATTCGGCACGTTGGTGCATTTCGCGAGTGCGAATCTGTACTTCAATTGGCTTTCCGCCTGCACCAACAACTGTCGTGTGCAGCGATTGATACAAATTGAATTTAGGCATTGCAATATAATCTTTGAACCGGCCCACAATCGGCTTCCAATGTCCGTGAATTGCCCCGAGTACGGTGTAGCAATCTTTTTCTGAGTCAACCACAATTCGAATTGCCATTAAATCATAAATATCATCAAAGTCTCGACCTTTTTGAACCATCTTTTCGTAGATGCTCCATAAATGTTTGCCTCGAGCGGTGAGATCTGCGTTTATTTTCACTTCAGTTAGCCATTGCTGAACTTGGCCAATTGTTTTTGCTAGATATACATTGCGTTCTGGAGCGCGAGTCGCAACTAGATGGTCTAACTCTGCGTACCGTTTTGGATATAGCGCCGCAAACGAAAGATCTTCGAGTTGCTGTTTAATTTCTTGCATTCCGAGTCGGTGCGCCAACGGGGCATAAATATCAAGTGTCTCTTGAGCAACCCTTTGTTGTTTTTCATATGAAACGGCCGCAATCGTGCGCATGTTGTGCAGTCGATCTGCGAGTTTGATCATTAACACACGCAAATCTTTAGCCATTGCTACGAGCATCTTGCGCATCGTTGCTGCTTGCTGAGCTTCTTTCGAGTCAAACTGCAACCGCTCAAGTTTGGTAACACCATCTACGATTGTCGAAACTTCAGCGCCGAAGTTGCTCTCAACATCTGCGAGAGTTATCTCGGTGTCTTCGACAGCGTCATGCAACAATGCTGCAGCGATCGAAACTTCATCAAGGCCAATATCAGCAACAATTCGAGCCACTGCAATCGGATGATTGATATACAACTCTCCGCTCGATCTATTTTGTGAAGCGTGTGCAGAACGGGCCATTTCATAAGCCGCGTTAATCAACGAAACAGAACCTTTTGGATGACGCGACTTATATGCGCTCAGCAAAGGAGAGAGTTCCTCGGCAATTGTCGTATTCTGGCGCCGCCACGGCAGCACCCTAGATGAGGTGCCCATATCTAAAGCGTAGTGCTAACGCCGCTTTTTACGTGGTCGTGGTGGATGCGTAAGAACTGTTGTTGCGTGTTGCGCCGTTTGTGCAATTAGTTCTTCATTTGTAACCGGCGACGAATTAAGTTTCGAAGAATTAGTAACAACAACTCGGGATACATCGCCGTGACCCATTAATTTTGACATCGCTACACCAACGGCGATTTGGCCTTTAAACGGCTGATACTTCGGTTCATTTTGTTTAAACAGATCCAATAGCGGTACGGCGATGAAGATTGACGAATAAGTGCCTGCAAGCATGCCAACGAGCAATGCAACGGCGAAATCTTCAAGACTTTTTACACCCAAGATGAACGAACCAACGACCAGAATTGAAACGACTGGCAAGGCTGAAGCCAAAGTGGTGTTAAGTGAACGCGCCAATACTTCATTAGTCGAGACGTTGGCGATATTGGCAAACGACTGTCGAGATGTGGCGAATTTCTTTGAGTTCTCTTGCACGCGATCAAAAACCACCACCGTGTCATAAAGCGAGAAACCAAGAATCGTCAAAAACGCAACAACAGTTGCAGGTGTCACTTCAAATCCGAATAACGAATAGACGCCAACGCTGATAATTACGTCATGGGCCATCGCAATAATTGCCGCGGCTGCCATCTTCCATTCGAGACGCCATGAAATATACAGCGAAACAACGACGAAGAATATCAACAACGCCCGCAAAGCTTTTTCGGTGATGCTGCGTCCCCATGAAGAGCTGACTGACGCAACGCTGACTTCTTCGACTTCGACCTTGGCTAGTTCTGCAAATGACTTCTGCACGCTGAGGCGCACCCCTTGTATTTGGTCTCCAACTTGCACACGCATTACTTGCAACTCTGTGCCAGTAAGAAATTGAATCTTGGCATTTAACGACTCGACATTGTTGTCGTCTAAAACTTTGCGTGCGTCTTGCTCGGTTAATCCATTAGCAGGCACTTCCCATGCCACGCCACCACGAAAATCAATGCCGAGTTCAAGACCTTGAATCAATAACGATCCAGCCCCAAGCACGATGATGATGACCGAAATTGCAAAACCAATCATGCGCCGGCCAATAAAGTCAAATGTCGTTTCGCCACGATAGAGGCGACCGAGTCCAGCAATTAAAGTTTTCATTGCAACACCTCTGGGTTTATAGTTTTAATGCCGAGAATTTTTCTTCCTTGAACCCGCTTCGATCGAGCAAACAGCAAAACTGCACTGCGCGTAAAGAAATAAGTAATCACTAAATCTGTGAGTGCTGAGATACCCAAGAAGAAGGCGAAACCGCGCACTGAACCGACTGTAAGAAACCACAACACGGCTGCACACAAAAATGAAACCGTGTCTGCGGCCACAATTGTTCGCCAAGCAGATTCGAAACTACGAATAGCAGAATTTTTCAAAGTCTTACCAACTCGAATTTCATCTTTAATGCGCTCAAAGAAAACGATGTATGAGTCAACAGCAATACCGATTGAAACGATGATGCCAGCAATACCTGAAAGAGAAAGTGCTAAACCATTTGTACGCGACAAAAATGAAATCACACTCCATAGCAGCGCAATTGAGATTGTCATTCCGGCAAATATGAATAGCGCCATCAATCGATAATAAGCAATCAGCAAAAACAACACCAACAGAATGCCAATAATTCCAGAAATAATCGCTGCCCGAAGTGAGTCAGAGCCAAGTGTCGCTGAAACTGTTTGCGCCTGCGAAACACCAAAACGAACTGGCACGGCGCCGAACTCAAGAATCTTGGCTAAATCGCGAGCTTCTGCAGCCGTGAAAGCACCGCTAATTTGCACCGTTCCGCCAGTGAACTCTGGCTCTCTAACGCTTGGCGCCGAGATAACGGTTCCGTCAAGCACCATTGCAAGTTGACCTGTCGGACACTGCTCAGTTTTGTTGAAACATGCAGCGGCGAGTTTGTTCCATAACACGTCGCCATCTGCACCACTTCGCAAACCAACCACAACAGTCCACTCGCCTGTTTGAACATCGGCTCGGGCATCATTTTTGAAAACTTTTCCAGATGCACCAGCTGGTCCAACTACATAGGCAATTCCATTTTTGTCAAGCAAAACAACAGTTTGAGTTGGATCATTTGGGTCATCACCAAGTTCGAGTTTCGGTGCTACGGCTGGCGTCGCACCAACTGATGGTGTGGCAGAAGCAATAACCGGAACCGAACTAGACACGTCAGTACTAGGCACCGTTGTGTCTGGCACAGTTGTCGCCGTATTGACGAATCGCGAACTACCTGGCCCACCAGCAACAGGCACAGTATCGGTCACCGAGTTATCAGTCGTGCTTCCTGCAATTGTCGTGCTCGGATTTGGATTGAGCATTCCTGTTTCTAGAACTGGACGCAACAGCAATTCACCAGTTCGACCGATTATGTCTAGAGCTTGCTGTTGATCTTTTACACCAGGCAGGTTGACAACAACTGTGCCACCTTGCAAGATGATTTCGGGCTCGGCAACACCGATTGAGTCAACGCGTTGTCGAATAATTTCGACCGCAACATCTAACCCTACTGCGTCGTATTGGCCTTCTGGCTGCAAAGTAACTGACGCACCACCTTGTAGGTCAAGCCCAAGCGCTGGTTTGTTTCCGGCAACAAGATTGGCGGTCAGCGAACTCGCAACAATAACAATCAATAAAACTAACGTGACGATGTGACGGCGCTTATTCATTTGTAATGTTCATCTTTTCAATCACTAAGAATTTGCTAGAAATTACTTTTCTGGCTTTTTATCGGTTGGCTTGTCTTCAGCAGTGACAGAAATCTTGCGAGTTATTGATCCTTTAGAGACACGGACCTCAACTTTTTCGGCGATTTCAATCCATAGATAATCGTCCTCAATCGCAGAGACCCAACCGTAGATACCTGAATTCATTACAATCTCATCGCCTTCAGCGATACTTGATTGCAATGAAGCCGTCGCTTTTTGACGCTTTCGCTGCGGGCGCAACAACAGAAAGTACATCGCAGCAAAAATCAACACCAAGGGCAAAAAACTGAGCAACGGATTGCTTTTTGTAGTCGTGTCTGTTGCTGCCAGCAAAGACGAAAGATTAATATTTACGAGAGAAGCATGAGTTATAGACATAGCGAACGAGTCTAGTGGCTTAAGACTTGTCGTTAGCGGGGTCAGCCCAAGTTGCCAATAACGACCGTCGCAATTGATTGAACTTGCCCAACGAAATAGCCTCTCGCATTTTGGACATCAAATCAAGGGTAAACGCAACATTATGTATTGATACAAGTCGGGCAGCAGTTGGCTCGTTGACTTGAAATAAATGACGAATATATCCACGCGAATGTCGAGCGCAAACCGAACACAAACATGCAGAATCAATCGGGTCTTGACTAGTCGTGAACTCTGCACGCGTAATATTCAATTTTCCTGTTGAAGTTAGTGCTGTTCCGTGACGACCGATACGTGTTTGCATTACACAATCGAATTGATCGACGCCCAGATTGACCGCTTCAACTAACGAAGCGGGGTCACCCACTCCCATCAAATATCGTGGCCGATCTTTCGGCAAATGCTCAATAGCGGCAGCGAGTGCAACGAGCATTTCTTCGCGAGTTTCACCAACAGACAAGCCGCCAATTCCGTAGCCATCGAAATTCAAATCGGCGGTTATCTTCGCACTCTCGCCACGCAAAACTGCGTCTACTCCCCCTTGCACAATTCCAAACAGGCTCTGATCAGTTCGAGTGTGACTATTACGAGCTCGCAACGCCCATGCTGAAGTTCGCTTTAGTGCGAGCCGAATAACATCATCAGTTGAGGGCAATGGTGCACAAACATCTAACACCATTTGAATATCGGCACCGAGCAACTCTTGTGTCTTGACTGCAGATTCTGGAGTAAACCTGTGCATCGACCCGTCGTAAGTTGATCGAAACGAAACGCCATCATCATCAACAGCTGGGTTCAGAGAAAACACTTGAAAACCACCTGAGTCTGTAAGCGTTAGACCTTTCCATCCTGCAAATTCGCCAAGCCCACCAAGATCAGCAACAACTTGCGCGCCCGGCCGCAGCATCAAGTGATAGGTGTTGCCTAAAACAATTCGTGCACCCAATTCTTCATAATCTTGTGCGCTGAGGTGTCTGATCGCACCACGAGTACCCACTGGCATAAAGCAGGGTGTTTGATAGTCGCCACGATGAGTTGTTGCGACACCTGCTCGTGCAGCACCTTCATGGGAAGTTTCTTTAAAATTGACAGCAAACATTGCAGATCACGGTATCTAACTAATGTGCACGAACAGTGACGGCCCTAAAGCGTGCGATCAAGCAACATTGCATCACCAAAAGACAACATGCGATAGCGCTCATCAATCGCAGTTGCATAGAGGTCCTTCCACCTTGAGCCTATGAATGCGTCAACAAGCATCAACAGCGTGGTTCGTGGCATGTGAAAATTGGTCAACAATAGGTCTACGACTTTGAAGTCGTAGCCGCGCGAAATAAACATATTCGTGCGACCAACAAGCACACCAGTAGTTGCAGCCGATTCAAGCGCACGCGTTGCAGTTGTTCCAACAGCGATCACTCGGTTAGCCAAGCGACATTGCTCAAGCGTTTCTACACTCACGCAATATGACTCTGTATGCATTGGATGATCAAGTGGGTCACTATGTGTAACTGGCGCAAAAGTATCAAGTCCGACAGTCAAATCAACTGTCAAAATTTTGACGCCTTTGTTTCGCAACGCCTCAAGCAAAGACTCAGTAAAATGCAAACCAGCTGTTGGCGCCGCCGCCGAAGCGGGATGATTGGCATAAACCGTTTGATAACGCTCAGCCTGCGCAAGTTTGGTGGTTATATATGGAGGCAATGGCATCTCTCCATATTTTGCAAGCAGATCATTCGAAGAAGTTTTCTCGTCTACTAGAAGAGTTACAAAAAAAGTGTCGCCCGCCGCTGTGCGCTCGCCGATCTGCACGAGTGCTGTGCCATCATTTGCAAACAAAATTTCATCGCGTTTCAAACGCTTGGCTGGCCGGATCAGTGCTTCCCAGGTCGTGCTCGTCGAATCACGTTGCTCGAGCAATAAAACTTCGGCAGAACCGCCCGATTGACGCTTGAGCCCAAGACGTGCCGGTATCACCTTCGTGTCGTTAACTACCAACACATCGCCAGCTTGACAATAATCAACAAACTCATACATTTTTTTATGATCTGAGAACCCAGCACCTTTATCAATCAATAATCGTGCCGAATCGCGCGGTTCGATCGGAGTCTGAGCAATCAGCTCGTGCGGTAATAGATAATCAAAATCTTCAAGTCGCACGATATGAAATTTTTAGAATAACTCTGGCGCATTAGCGGGCGGTGTTTCGCCGATGTGTCGCCAAGCAGATGGCATCGCCACACGGCCACGAGGCGTGCGTGCAAGCAGCCCCTGCTGAATTAAAAACGGTTCATAAACATCTTCGATAGTTTCGGTCTGTTCGCTAACAGATATTGCCAAAGTCGACAGACCAACTGGCCCACCACCAAACTGACGACAAAGCGCAGCCAAAATTGCACGATCAACTTTGTCTAAACCCAGATCGTCTACTCCGAAAACTTCGAGTGCCTGACGAGCACTTACTTCAGTCACTTGACCGTCGCCGCGAACTTCGGCGTGATCGCGAACTCGGCGAAGTAATCGATTTGCAATTCTTGGGGTGCCACGTGATCGCCGTGCAATTTCGTGAGCACCGCCAGTATCGATAGGCACTTTCAGAATTCGCGCTGTGCGCTGCACGATTAATTCGAGTTCATCTACTTCATAAAAATCGAGTCGCGCAACGAGACCAAAGCGATCTCTTAACGGGCCAGTGATCATGCCCGTGCGAGTCGTAGCCCCGATCAATGTGAACCGTGGCAAAGTCAAACGAATAGATGACGCCGAAGCACCTTTGCCGACAACAATGTCAATTTGAAAATCTTCCATCGCTGGATAAAGAATTTCTTCGACTTGCCTTGATAATCGATGAATCTCATCAATGAACAAAACATCGTTTACATCGAGTTTCGTGAGTATCGCCGCCAAATCACCTGCTCGCTCAAGTGCCGGACCAGAAGTTATGTGAATCTTTGCCGCCATTTCGCTTGCCACAATTCCGGCCATCGTTGTCTTACCAAGACCTGGCGGCCCGGCTAACAAAATGTGATCAGCCGACTGCTCGCGTTTGCGCGCCGCTTCGAGCACAATACCGAGATGTTCTTTTAGTTCGCGCTGGCCAACAAAATCACTTAGAGATTTGGGACGCAGACCAATATCGTCGTGATCGGCTGGATCGGTTGTTAAATCAGGATCAGTAAATTCTTCACGCACGACGCGCCCCTAACATGTTCAGGGCTTCACGCAACATCATTTCAGAATCGTTGCTGACAGACATCTCACGAAGCACATCGCGAATTTCTTCGGTCGAATAACCCAACCCAGAAAGTGCGTCACGCACATCACCAACACTTGATGGTCCACTCAAAGTGTTGCTTGCTTCTAAAATATTTAAGTGCAGTCGACTCTTTAATTCGATAAGTAAACGCTCGGCAGTTTTTTTGCCGACCCCAGCGACAAGAGTCAGCGCAGGAATGTCTGAACCAGCGACAATGTCAACCAACGCACGCGGAGAGTGAGTCGCCAAAATCATCATTGCCATCGTTGGCCCGACACCGTGGGTCGCGATTAAAATTTCAAAACAACGTCGCTCATCACGGTCAAGAAAACCATAAAGAGTCTGGGCATCTTCACGAACATGGTGATGAATATAGATAAAAGCAGTAGTAGTTGGCTCGAGTTCACCAAGAGTTCGTGGTGTCACGTGCACGAGGTAACCAATGCCGTTGGTCTCAACAAGGACTGTCGAGTTACTTGTGCGCTCGAGCACTGTTCCACGCAATGATCCGATCATGCTGACCGCACTTTGGCTTCGCGTATTCTTTGCGCAAGTGGACTCGACGCAATGTGGCACAAAGCAATTGCTGCAGCATCGGCCGCATCTGCAGGCTTAGGAAGTGTGTTAAGACCAAGTCGCTGCTTGACCATTTTCTGTACCTGCAATTTGTCTGCCGCACCCCATCCAGTGATTGCAAGTTTCACTTGATTCGGTGTGTACTGCTCAACTTGTAAACCGCGTCGAGCAGCGGCACTCAATACGAGCCCACTGACTTGTCCGACACTCATAGCAGTACGAACATTAGATTGAAAAAATATGTGTTCGACAGCCACAACCGATGGGCTGTACTGATCCAGCAAATTATCAATTTCGATACTTATTTCTGCCAATCGCTGTGGCAATTCATGATCTGGGCTCGTGCGCAACACACCGAGCGCAAGCATCGATACCTGTGTTGCACCTTGAACTTCTAAAACGGCGTATCCGCATCGCGTCAGACCAGGATCAATGCCCAGAACGACAGAACCCTTTATCCCATCAGCCTTATCGGCGCTTTTTGATGACGAGGCGAACATATGTTCTATCCTAGTCGTTGCCTGCTTGGGCGTTTGCGATTGCTTCAGTCAGTTCGCCAACTCTTCTGAAGGTAACCCCGGTTACGGCCCGATGCACATACTTCACAATGCCTTTGGCATCAATCACAAAAATGCTGCGTCTAGATAAGCCAAATAAGCCAAGGACTCCGTAATCAGATGAAACCTGCTTATCCGTATCGGCAAGTAACGGAAACTTGAAACCATGCTTCTTCGAAAATGCTTCATGGCTGGCTACGTCTTGTGATGAGATTGCCACTACCTGTGCATCTAGATTTGCAAACTGTTCAAGTTCGTTGTTATATGAGCAAAGTTGTTTTGTGCACACAGGCGTGTTGTCACCAGGGTAAAAAACTAGAACCACGGTCTTGCCAAGATATTGCGAGAGAGAATAACTTGCGCCACCTGTGCCCATTAATTTAAAATCAGGTGCTCGGCTACCAACTTCTATCGAAGATTTAGTCAATGTCATCCAACTTCTTGCATTAATTTTTCTGAAATATCAAAATTTGCATACACGTCTTGAACATCATCATTGTCGTCAAGTTCATGCATAATTTTAAGAATTGCCTTGGCTTCGTCGGGGTTCGTCACTTCGACCGTATTCGACGAAAGCATCGTCGTCGTAGCCGAATTAACTGTAATTTTCGCAGCCTCGAGCGTCGTCTTCAAATCCCAAACTTGACTTGGATCACAAGTTACATGCCACATGTCTTCATCAGCAGTAATGTCTTCTAGCCCGTGATCGATGCCCACCAACATCAAGTCATCTTCGCTCACAGATTTTGCAACCAAGATCACACCTTTGCGTGCAAACTGCCAACCGACTGCTCCTGGCGCAGCCATTGCTCCACCTTGTTTAGAAAAAATAATTCGGACATCGGCCGCTGTTCGATTGCGATTGTCAGTGAGGATATCGATCAACATTGCAACACCGCCCGGGGCGTACGCCTCATAAGTTACTGATTCATAAACTTTGCCGTCGGTTTCTCCCATGCCTCGCTTAATTGCACGATCAATCGCATCGTTTGTCATTTGTGCCGCTTTTGCTTTTGACACCACTGTGCGCAGTGCGGCATTTATCGAAACATCTCCTCCGCCATCGCGCGCGGCAACTTCTAGCAATCGAGACAGTTTGGCAAATGTTTTGCCGCGTACTTTATCAATCGCGGCTTTTTTGTGTTTAATCGTTGCCCATTTTGAGTGACCAGACAATTTAAACCCCTTTCAAAAAAAGTTCGTGTAGTCGGATGTCATTCGTAAGCTCTGGATGAAATGATGCCACCAAAATATTATTTTGCTGAGCCAGCACTACATCTTCTCCACAATATGCCAAGACCTTAACCTGCGACCCAAGCGAAGCTATTCGTGGAGCACGAATGAATACAGCGTGAAACGGACTTTCCAACGAATCAACATCAATATCCGCTTCAAAACTGTCTACTTGACGACCGTATGCATTTCGCTGCACTTCAATATCAATCGCCCCAAACGGGGTTTGATCGTCGCGTCCGTCAATGATTTTATTCGCCAACAGAATCATCCCTGCACAAGTACCAAAAACTGCCATGCCTTCTTCAACACGCTTTGCGAGTGGCTCAAAAATCTCTGACGATTCAAGAAGTTGCGACATAGTTGTCGATTCTCCACCAGGCATCACGAGCGCATTTACTGCTTCAAGATCTTGCGGCGTGCGAACTTGTCGTGTCGCAACACCAAGTTCGGTGAGTGCATCTTGGTGACGACTAAAAGCTCCCTGAAGAGCAAGAACGCCGACTACGAGAGATTTGTTGTAAGACACACCAACCACTTGTGGTCCTTAAGTCTCTTACCAGCCACGCTCTGCGAATCGTTCTTGAATATTGTCCATCCCGATGCCGGTCATCGGTGCACCCAAATTGCGACTTACTTTTGCGATTATCTCTGCGTCGCGAAAATGGGTTGTCGCTTCAACAATTGCTTTTGCACGCGGTGCTGGGTCGTTGCTCTTAAAAATTCCGGAGCCAACGAAAACCGCTTCGGCACCTAGTTGCATCGCGAGCGCTGCATCACTTGGAGTTGCTATTCCGCCGGCACAAAACAATGGCACTTGCAGCCAACCCGTTTCAGCAATTTCTTGCACGAGTGGCAAAGGGGCTTGAAGACGTTTCGCCCATTCAAACAACTCAGCAGAGTCAGCCTGAGTGATTTTGCGAATATCGCCGATGATCGAACGCAAGTGGCGCACAGCTTCGACGATGTTGCCCGTTCCGGCTTCGCCTTTAGAACGAATCAATGCTGCGCCTTCACTGATGCGACGCAATGCTTCACCAAGATTTGTTGCACCACAAACAACTGGCGTCTTGAATAAAAATTTATCTATGTGATGTGATTCATCGGCTGGTGTCAAGACTTCGCTTTCATCAATGAAGTCAACACCGAGAGATTCAAGAACTTGTGCCTCAACGAAGTGCCCGATGCGTGCCTTGGCCATAACCGGAATTGAAACAACCGCCTGAATCTTTTCAATCATTTCTGGATCGCTCATACGAGCAACTCCACCGTCACGACGAATATCTGCAGGCACACGCTCAAGTGCCATCACTGCACAAGCACCAGCATCTTCGGCGATCTTTGCTTGATCAGCATTAACCACATCCATGATTACGCCGCCCTTGAGCATTTCTGCCAGACCACGCTTCACAACCATCGAACCCGTTATGTTTTTTTCGTTTTTCGCCACGACAAAACCTCTAAGTCTTGAAAACTATGTGCTATTCAGCGTATCCACAACGACGCCTTTGCGCAGACCAGATTTTATTTAGTTCGTAAATTTAGGGATACTTAACCGACATTGGATCAACTCCAGGCGCGAGATTCGCAGCAGACTTCTGGCGTATAACTTCTACCCATGTGCGACCTGGAGTGAGTTTAATAATCTCTCCCTTTATGTCTTTAAATATGAACGGATTCTCTGGATTTGTTCGCTCCCAAGTTCCTTGCACAAGCACACCAGCGGTGTAGATCCAAACTTCACCGCTACCTATGGATTTAGCAACTGGGCTCGAACCAGACTTCAAATAAACAACCGAGATAACTACAACATTTTGAGCGTTGATGCGAACATCCTGCATATCAACATGCGGCTTATCGTCTTGTGAGCGTGCGAAAATTAAGAGATCCGGATTCCACTCCCACATCACCTTGACGCCATCCATCGAAATCTTTACAGCGCCAGTTGGTTTTGAATTTGTTGTAACTGCTTCAGTATCAGCACGGTATTCAAATTGAGGCAGTGGCGCTTTTGCGTCAACTGGAGCCAACGACCAAAGTTTCGTAGTTTCGGCTAATAAATTGTGCGGCGCATTACGACTAGATTCACGGCGATACCCGCCTGCTTCATTGGCGACTGAGTGACTTAAATCAACAAGCCAAGACTTACGAATTGCTGTGGTTACTTGTGCGTTTCCACCGCTCCAAACAAACAACGGGTGGTTTAACGAACCCAGTAGATCGATGTCTTGCATCCGACCGCTACGAATTGGACCAACTGGGTCACTGCCTTGAGAATGAAACACTGCCGCAAAACGAGTCAACATCTCAACATTTTCTTCAAACACAATGTCGGCCTGATTAAGCCCCCACTGTGGTCGAGCCTGCGGATGATTGTCGATTTTTACAACCATCGCCGGTCGCTCAAGAACTGTTTCGTCAACAGCAGCAGCACCTGTTAGTGGTGCGCGCACCACCGGAATCGTCGTGGTTGTTGTTTCGGGGATTGTGGTTTGGGTTTCAGCAACCGAATCTTGCGTGTCTTGCGCAACAGAATCTGACGACCCACTGCAACTTGCGACAAACACGCCACCAACGACCAATAAAGCAAGACCTAATCTGCGATTTCGAAGTAAGTTAATTTGCATTTTCTACATCTCCCTCAAGAGTGCTATTCGCTCAGAGAGCGGCGGGTGGGTATTAAACAGTTTATGAAACCCAGCCAGCCTGCCTGCGTCATTCACCCCAGACAATGGCTGTTCAATCCACATATGAGCCGTAGCCATACTGGCTGAATGGGTGACCGTACTATCTGCCTGAAGTTTTTCAAGAGCTGAGATCAAACCTGGCGGATAACGGGTTAATTGGCAAGCCGAGACATCGGCCAATGTTTCGCGTCGACGACTAATTGATGCCTGCATTATTCGCGCAATCACTGGCGCAATTATCAATAACGCAAAACCAACAAAAGCCAACGGATTGCTTGAATTGCGACGATCGTTGCCGCGGCTCACTCGCCCACCGTTCCACCACATCATTCGAATTGCGATGTCGGTTAGCAAGGCGATCGTGCCAACCAAAGTTACGGCAAGTGTTGATACCAAGATGTCGTAGTTGCGAATATGTGAAAGTTCGTGGGCCAGAACTCCTTCGAGTTCGACACGGTCTAGTTTTTCTAGAAGCCCAGAAGTTACTGCAACCGCAGCATTTTTTGGATTTCGACCGGTTGCAAAAGCGTTCGGCGCCGGATCATCAATCACATAGATGCGCGGCTTGGGCAAACCACCGGCGATGCATAAACCTTCAACCAAGTTATGCAATCGTTTGTATTCGATTTCATCGGCTGGCTTCGCACGACTTACGGCCAAAGCAATCACATCTGACTTCCAATAAGAGGTAACTGACATCACACTCGAGATAATCAACGCGAACACAGTGCCGATAACTGGATTTCCGAGCACTAGCCCAGCTGCTGATCCGACTGCTACCAAAATCAATACAAAACTAAAAATCAGAAAAACTGTACGCCGTTTATTTGAAGCGATCAGATCATTCATTTTTTGTAAGTCTTTCCGAAATTAAAACTGCACCTTAGGCGCAGTTTTTTCGGCGTCAGTCGCCTCGAAGAAATCGTCGTCAGCAAACTTAAATATCGATGCGAACAACACACTCGGAAAACTATGCACAGAGTTGTTGTACGCCAAAACTGCGTCGTTGTAAAACTGGCGGGCGTAAGCAATTCGGCTTTCGGTGTTGCTCAGTTCTTCTTGTAAATTCAAAAAACTCGCGTTTGCTTTGAGGTCTGGATAGGCCTCAGATAAAGCGAATAATTGTCGCAAAGCGCCAGACAACGCATTGTCGGCACTTGCCTGACCGGTTGCCGTGCTCGGCGCTGCAATAGCTATGTTGCGGGCTGCAACGACATCTTGCAACGTCTTTTGTTCAAAACTTGCATAGCCCTTAACTGTTTCAACAAGATTAGGAATCAATTCTAAACGCCGTTTTAATTGCACATCAATCTGTGCCCATGCGTTCTTTACCTGGTTACGCCGCTGTACTAACGAGTTATAGATCATCACCGAAATTATGATGACTACAAACACAAGCACTAAGCCGATCCAGATTCCCATGATTGACCTCCGATTAGTTCAAATATCTTTGACGATTGATTGTAGTGCGGTAACTACACACCAGAAGGCTTGCGCAGTACTCGATCTGAAAATAATCTAACCATTCGACTCTTAGGTTGTAGACCAATCATGAACTGTTCTCGCTCCAGAACTGTGTGATACATCTCCAAATAGATTTCTGCGAGACGATGCATCGAAAGTTCGCTTGCGCGCACGAGTCCACCATCGCTCAACTTCTTCGCAAGTTTTTTGTCACTCAAAACACGGGTTAGCCCTTCAGCGAGTCCGAGTATGTCACCGGGCTCAACCAGCCAGGCGTTTACGTCATGGGTTCCGACATTGCGATAACCCTCGAGCGAACTCGCTACTACTGGTGCGCCTGATGCCATTGCTTCAAGAACAACAATGCCAAAAGATTCGCTGTGCAGAGATGGAGCGCAGAAAACCGAACACTGTGCTAGCCGATTGATTTTGTCTTCGTCGGTGATCCGACCCAACCACGAGATCCGATTATCGTGCGCATATTTTGCTTTCAGCAATGCAATGCCATCACCATCAGAGGCGATCCATAACTGACTATCGTCAGAAAGTTTGGCGAATGCCTCTAACAACTCTGCTAGCCCTTTGCGCGGTTCGTATCGCCCACAGAAGAAAATTATATTTTTGGTGCTTCGAGAAATATTTGGACGAGCGTACAACTCATTTTCGATACCGTTGAACAAAATTTCATATTCACCGCCCAAATAACGATTAGCGAGTTCGTGGGCTTGCGGCGAAACAGCCACTCGCGCATCTAGATGACTTGCAAGCCAGTTGACCCCTTTGTTGATTCGTCCATACCAAACGACATCTCCGGCAGCATGAAAAGTTCCAATCATTGGCGCGAGCCTCAACACCAACGCAGTTTGTGTTGGCCCAGGTGCGATTGGTTCGTGAAGATGCAAAATGTCAAATGCTTCATCGTTAATCGCACGAATTGTGCGCAACGCTGCTGATGGATCGGGAGCAAGTGGTGCAGTAGATCCGTTTGCAGCAGTAGGCAAACTATTTCCGAGCGGTGTAACAAATGGTTCTGGCGGTGGCCCATCACATGGTCCAAGCACTCGCGCTTCATGTCCCATTCGGCGCAACTCGCGAGCTAATCCGAGCACTTGAGATTGAACACCACCAGGAATCGTCAAGCTGTAGGGACTAATCAATCCGATGCGCAACATTTTTTTGCGAACATACCGCGAAGAAATCAATCGATCTTGATCTGACGCGCTACTCACGATATATACGGTACGACCATTGGTCGTTATTAAGACATTCGTTAAGAGACTCGTTAAGAGACTCGTTAAGAGACTCGTTAAGAGACTGGTTAAGTGACTGGTTAAGTGACTATATGAAGTTTGCAAGTAACTTGGCAGTATGACTAGCCCTGAAACATTTCGACCTGCGATATCAATGGTTGCTACTGCTAAACGACGCACGACAGTGCTTGACCTTGCATGCCAAGCAGAAACTCTTGGTTTTGCAGGTATCGCCTGCCCGAGCCTTGGTGCGGCGATGGCGTTTTGTGTTTCGCTTGCTCACGTCACGAAGACAATTAAATTTTGGACTTCGATTCAGCCAATTTATTACAGTCACGCAATTGAAATGGCAAACACCGCAGCGCACATTCACGAAGTTTCGAACTCACGATTTGGTCTTGGTCTTGGAGTTAGCCACGGTCCAGTCATAAATCGTCTTGGTGCAACGACCGCAACACCATTGGCAGATATCAAAACCTATGTCGAGACAATGCGCGCGCAAGAACGTTTCTCTGGAGAACTTCCACCGATCTATTTGGCTGCATTGCGCAATAAAATGCTAGACCTCGCTACCGAAGTATCTCAAGGCGCGATCTGGGCCAACGCTGCCTTGAGCAATATCTCTGCACAACTCTCTCGTATCACTGCGCCAAACCGAGCCGAAAAGTTTTTTGCCAACATGGTGCCGACGGTTATTAGCGATGACCTTGCTGCCGCTCACGAGATTCATCGCAAAACTTTGGTCGGTTATGTATCACTCCCCAACTATCGAAATTACTGGCGCTCGTGTGGCTACGGCGAGCAGATCGATGCATTTGAGAAAATTCTTCAATCACCGAACAAAGAAACTCGTTCTGCAGAAATTATTTCGGCGATGGATACACAGTGGCTCAACGATTGCACTATTTCTGGCGACAGTGACACAGTTCGTGAAGCACTTTGGACTTGGTCACAGGCTGGCGTTCTTCCGATTGCTGTTATGTCTTCAACTTCTGGTGGGCAAGCAAAGGCAATCGGCGAACTTTTCGCTGCATACGGTAATTAGAAACTAACTGCGATAGCCAGGATCACTTGGCCAATTCGGTTGAAACAGATGCCACTGTTGTGGATCATGACGAATTAGTTGTTCTAGTTCGTCAGCCAAGTTCTGCGACACCCTGTGCATGTCTTCTCGCAGAGTTCCGGTTCTGGTAACAACCAATGCAGGGCGCACGACAGTTTCATGACCATCAAGCCGGTTACTAAAATATGTTGCAAGTGGCACGAGTGCCGCTCCAGTGCGCAGTGCAAAAAAAGCAGGACCTGCTGGAATCATTGTTCGCTCACCAAAGAAATCTACTTCTATGCCCGTTCGCAGAATATCGCGATCACTAAGTAGCGCCACGATTTCATTTGCGGCCAGAGCTGTTTGCACTGAGACTCCGGCATTGTCGTCTAACGGAATCACAGAAACACCATAACTTTTACGCAGTTTTAAAAACATCTCAAACAGTTGTTGTGATTCGAGTTTCTCAACAACGGCATTGAGATTATGCCCTTGCTGTATCAACCATCTACCAGACCACTCCCAACCACCCAAGTGAGGCAAAGCAAGAATTACGCCCTTGCCTAGTTTTAAACCATTTTGAATGTGTTCAAAACCTTCTATTGATATACCGGCTTGAATTTTTTTTTCATTTAACAACGGCAGTCGAAAAGTCTCAATGTAATAACGGGCATAACTTTGATATGACTTCTGCACTGCGCGACGCAGGTTTCGCCCTTGCAGATCTGGTTGTATGCGTTGCATATGTCTTGTGACAATGTCACGTTGTTTGCGCATCAAAATTGTAACTATCGGAACCAAAACAGCGGTCAGACCAGCAACAACGAACGTCGGGGTGAATCGAGTAACTATCGCCACGACGCGATATCCAAAAATGACTAGTGAATCAGAACCAGTTTTGCGAGAAAGCGTCGTCACTGCACACGACGGCGACGCGACAGGCGCAACCGTCGATCAGCACGCTGAGCACGACGCGATGCTCGACGAGACTGACGCAACGCCACTCGCTCAGCCGTTGCAGGGGCCACTGCGGCTTGCTTCCAAACTTTAAAGAAACGTTGCACCGCAGTTATTGTGCAAAGCAAAAGCATCAGCCACATCGCCCAAAACAACAACGAATCAAATAACAAACCAACACACAACAAAATAATTCTCTCAGCACGCTCCATCAATCCACCCTTGGCTGTCAGACCAAGTGATTCGGCTTTGGCTCGCTGATATGAAATCAATGAAGAAACTGCCATTACTGCAAACGGCAACACCGAAGCATGCGCACCGCGTTGGGTCCCCAAGAACCAAGCAACACCACCTAGCAGAATTGCGTCGGTTACACGATCAATCGTCGAATCAAAAAAAGCACCGCGTTGGCTGCTTTGATTCGATGCTTTGGCAAGTGCGCCATCTAACAAATCTGGCAACGCAGCGAAAATAACGAGTAGCAAACCCACTTGCAGTTCTCCGAGCGCAATTGCTACAGCAGCAAAACAGGCAATTAATAACCCAATCAGAGTTAAGTGATCTGGCGAGAGTTTGGTACGACGCAATAGCTCGCCAACGGGACGCACAACGCGTTCTACTTGATGGCGAAACTTGCCGTCGAACATTAATTTAGTCTAACTGTCGGGGTTTGATTCGACAAGACACTCAATGATTCGAGCGTCAACAGCATCTATCAACACGAGGCCTCGCTGCAAAGGTGGCTCTTGTTCGCTATAACAAAAAACTCGCCATGTCGGACGACTACGAATACCTCGCCAGACTTGTTGTGCCGAAGCATGACCAACTGCAAAGTTGACTGCGCGCGTGGCATAGACCAATGCAAGTTTTTCATCTACTGTCATTCGCCAAGATGAAGAAAGCGAAAATAAACCAACAATGCCGAGCAATATCGCCGCGCCAAGAAAGCCATCACTAACTAAACCAGATTCGTTTGAATTCTGCAAGAACCAAAGCACTGTGCACAGCACAGCAATGCCAAGATAAATCCACCCAGGTATTTTTCGACGACTGTTATCTGGAAACTGATAAGGACCAACAAAAGCCGAAAGATTTAAATCATCTGGCAACGAATCGCGAATTTCGTTTGACGAATCACTCATGATTTCGTGCTCGACTTCCATGCTGACCGAATTCTAGATGCACTAATGTCCAATGCCTCAGGCAAAATTTTTGTATTCGCAGTAGCGACCATGAAATTTGTATCTCCACCCCATCGGCCGACAATGTGAACATGAAGGTGTTGAGCAATGCTTCCGCCAGCAGCAGCACCGATATTTATTCCGATATTTAAGGCTTCTGGTTTATAGACCGACTTAATAGCACGCACCCCATCTGTCACAGTCGCCCAAAGTTCTGTGGTTTCTTGTGCTGTTAACAATTCAAGTTCAGCAACCTCTCGATATGGAACTACGAGCAAATGACCAGACGTATACGGGAAAGCGTTCATAATCGCGAAAACAAGTTTTCCGCGGTGAACGATATAACTCTGCTCATCGGTCAGGTTGCCGTCTAATATTTGCGTAAATATTGACGCATCAGTTGGGCTCTGTGCTCCCTGCCCATGAACTACATAATCGGCACGCCAGCCGTTCCAAATGCGCTCTAACATTTTTGTGCCGTCAACATGTTCTAGTTTCGAACTGCTTCACCGACATCGGCAGCCAGTTGTTTAATAAATTGATCAAGCGCAACATCACGACGAACATCGCCGCCGCGCGGGTTAACGCCAACTGTTGCGTGAGCCACATCGTCGTCACCCACAACCAGTACATACGGGATGCGCTCGAGCTTTGATGCTCGAATTCGCTTGCCGAGTTGTTCATCAGCAACAAGTTGATCAACGCGATAGCCGAGTTTGTTAAGAGTCTCTGTCACTTGTGTTGCATATTGTTCATGCGCTGATGCGACGGCCAATACTCGAACTTGGGTTGGTGCCAACCAAGTAGGAAATGCGCCGCCGTAATGTTCGAGCAACACACCAAAGAATCGTTCAATCGAACCAAATAATGCACGGTGCAACATAATCGGTCGCTTGCGCGCGTTGTCTGTGGCAATGTACTCAAGGCCGAATCGCTCAGGCAAATTAAAGTCAGCCTGAATTGTGCTCAGTTGCCATTTGCGACCGATCGCATCACGAACATCAATATCAATTTTTGGACCATAGAACGCTGCATCACCCTCAGAAACGACATATTGCAAGCCATGACGGTTCAACGCTTCAGCCAAAGCATCTGTGGCTTTTGACCAAATTTCATCAGAGCCAACTGATTTTTCGATATTGCGAGTGCTGAGTTTAAAATCAAAGTCGTTGAAACCAAATCTGCGCAAAACACTCAGCACAAAATCTAAAAGAGAAGTTATCTCGTCAGCCATTTGATCTTCTGTGCAAAAAATGTGACTGTCATCTTGTGTAAATCCGCGAATACGAAGTAGCCCGTGCAATGTGCCGGCGCGTTCGTATCGATAAACAGTGCCAAGTTCAAATAACCGCAGTGGAAGTTCTCGGTAACTGCGCTGACGATCACGATAAATTAAACAATGCATTGGGCAGTTCATCGGCTTTGGATAGTAAGTGCCGTTGTCCATTTCCATCGGCGGATACATTCCGTCTTTGTAAAACTGCAAGTGACCCGATGTTTCAAACAAATGCGCATTTGCCAAGTGCGGTGTAAACACAAACTTGTACCCACCATTTTGGTGACGCTCACGGCTGTAGTCCTCCATTAGTTTGCGAACAATGCCACCCTTTGGATGCCACACGGCAAGCCCGCCACCAAGTTCTTGTGGAAATGAAAGCAAATCCATTTCAACTGCTAATCGTCGGTGGTCACGTTTTTCTGCTTCTTCTAATCGATTTAAATGCTCGGCTAGTGCTGACTTTGACTCCCATGCGGTGCCATAAATGCGTTGCAGCATCGGGCCCTTTTCATTGCCCCGCCAATAAGCACCAGCAACTTTCATTAACGCGAAATGTCCAAGCCGACTCGTTGATGGCACATGTGGCCCGCGGCAAAGATCTACAAAATTTTCGGTATTGCGATACACGCTTACTGCATCTGAGTTGCCGGCCTCTAGCGAGTCAGTTGAGTCAGCGTCACCTTTTGTAACTCGCTCAATGATTTCGCATTTGTAGGGTTGATCCGAAAAAAGTTTGAGTGCATCTTTTGCAGACATCTCAGAACGCACAAATGGTTGATCTGCTTTGACTATCTCTTGCATCCGATCTTGGATCATCGCGAGATCATCGTCACTAAATGTTTTACCGTTTAGCAATTCAAAGTCATAATAAAAACCGTCTTCAATTGCTGGTCCGATTGAAAACTTTGCACCTTTGAATAACTGAACAACCGCTTGAGCTAACACATGTGCCGTCGAATGTCGCAATACGTGGCGACCTGCATCCGAGTCTGAAGTGATTATCGAAACTTTTGCGCCATCAACAAGTGCGACACCCAGATCAGTTTCTGAGCCGTCAATAACTGTGGCCACTGCAGCTTGCCCGAGTCGCTTGCCAATTGACATCGCAAGATCTAAACCAGTCGAACCATACGGAAGTTCTCGAGTTGAATCATCGGGAAGCCGAACTGTGATCGTGGCACTATTCAAAGTCATGACATCAACAGTCTAGATTGCAACGGTTTTAGATGTGGGTTCGATTTGCGCTAGATCGTTTAGGCGCATACTCATAGAGATACTCCTGGCTAGTTAGCAATTGGATCTTTGTCATCACTTCATCGGTAAGTTCTCGCAAAACTGCGGGATCTTGCGCTCGTTCTAGATATTGCTGAAGAGAAATTGGAGCACCTATTTCGATCTTGCATCGCCTGCCAAATTTCGGCATCACAGTATCTGGCGCCATAATCTCACTGGTTCCTGTAATGCCAACAGGAAATATCGGGCAACCGAATTTCAACGCAAGCCGAGCCGCTCCGGTGCGGCCTTTATAAAGTTTGCCGTCACGACTGCGAGTGCCTTCTGGGAATATTCCAAACAACTCACCTCGAGCCAGCACAGCCTCAACTGCGACCATCGCCGAAGTAGCGCTGTCTCCTCCACTGCGATCTAACGGAATCATACCGATTTTTGTAAATAGCCATCTCGTCTTCCACGAATCCATATATTCACTTTTGCCAACGACTGACATATTGCGTGGCGAGTGAGTTAGCAAAAATACAGAATCCAAAAAACTTATGTGGTTAGCGCACAAGATTGCCGGACCAGTTTTTGGAATCTGCTCAAAGCCGATCAACGTGAACTTACAAAATCGATTAACAAAAAAACGAACAAATGGCCTAAACCGAGTTTGAAACTTCGTCGCGCCGACATATTTGAGAGGATCAAAACTCGTTTTACGAGCAGTCTTGGCAAATCTCATCTAATTACTTAAATTAATCCCGAGAAGTGTCGCCGAGGCAGAAATACTGTGGCCGGCTGCGACCGCGGCATCTAATACAGAAATTGCAGCCGGAACATTAAGGTCGTCATCTAACGCTTGACGAACATCTTTAAGCCCTGCTGTGCCATCTCCATTTTTTGCCTGCGACCATTTTGAAAGTCGAGCGTGAGCGCTTGGCATCGCCGATGAATCCCACTCCCATTCGTGACGATAGTGATTGACGATTAAGGCAAGACGAATAGCACGCGGATCATGGACTTTGCGCAATCGATCAACGAATTCAAGATTGCCCAAACTTTTTGACATCTTTGTGCCATCCATAAACACCATCGCAACATGCATCCAATGCTTGACAAATAGTTCGCCAGTCGCAGCTTCAGATTGTGCGCGCTCGCATTCGTGATGCGGAAAAATTAAATCACTACCACCACCATGCAGATCAATCGTTGTGCCGAGTTCACGCAGAGCCAACGCTGAGCACTCGATATGCCAACCGGGTCTGCCTGGTCCCCACATTGTCTCCCAACTTGGTTCGTCTATTGCCGACGGCTGCCACAAAACAAAATCCAATTGATTTCGCTTGTGTGGATCCTCTAGATGGCCGCCCCGTTCGGCCGCGTATCGCAACATTGTCTCATTGTCATAATTAGAAACACTGCCAAAAGATCCAAACTTCGTCACATCAAAATAAACACTGTCGCCAGATTGATATGCAAAGCCGCGATCTAAAACCATTCCAATGAATCCACGAATATCTGGAATTGCCGAAGAAGCACGTGGTTTGCTGAAAACATCCAGTGCGTTCAACGCTTTCATGTCGGCATCAAATCTCGCTTCTTCGCCGGCGGCAAGATCTAAATAGTGCACGCCAAGTTCACGTGCTTTTGCAAACAATGGATCATCAACATCGGTGACGTTGCGCACACACTTGACGGTGTGTCCTTTATCTATTAAATGACGCTGCAAAATGTCATAACTGATAAACGTAAATGCATGACCAATATGTGTCGCGTCATACGGTGTGATCCCACAGGTGTACATCGAAACTTCTTCACCAGGCGCAAATTCGACAACGCTCTTGCGAGCAGTGTCATATAACCGTAATGTCACCTAGCATCACCACGATCTGGAATACCAGTGAGTCTTGGCGCAACGCGTGTTTTGTAGCGCACATTTAATTGCAGCAGCACAGCAGTGAACGCTTCGATAGCCAATGCGTTAGACAAGGTGCCGGCATCTAATGGTCGACAACCAGGAATTTTTACAACGATATTGCAAATCTCAGCAGTTGCAGTTGGGTCATCAGAACAAATCAAAACATCGCTATCAACTTCATGTCCGAGTTTTCCGAGTTCTGTTGCGGGTAAATGTTGAAACGCAGCAACAACTCGTGACAACGGAATCTCGGCTTGAATATGTGCTGCAATACTTCCGCGAGGCGGAACAAGTGGTTGAAATTCTTTACCAACGCGGATTAATGCATTGGCCATCGTCACAACAATTTTGCCAATCAAATCTTGAGTATGTTCGTTAACGATTGTGGCAGCAGAATCCCAAGGTGTCGCAATTATCACGATGTCGCATTTCGCTGCAGCATCGTTATCTCCACCAATCAGATTTAATTTAAAATCCGGCCATTTTGAGGCGAGGTCAGCGCACACGCCTGAAGCACGTTGAGCATCTCGAGAACCAAGCACAACCTCGTACCCCACCGAAGCCAAGCGCAAACCAAGCGCACTTCCTGCCGGTCCTGTTCCACCGAGAATTCCAATCCGCATGACTTGAAAGACTACATAGATAATCCGCTTATCTATTAACTCAGATACATTGGCGCGACGCAAATTGCCTTCAATCAACTACCGTTTAAGACATGGGAATTCTCGAAGGAAAAAATATCGTCATAACCGGCGTGCTGACCGAAGCTTCACTTGCTTTCGGAGTCGCCCAACTCGCTCAACAACAAGGCGCCAATATTGTGTTGACAGGTGCGGGTCGCGGACTCTCAATTACTCAAAGAACCGCCCGCAAACTATCCAAGCCAGTCACAGTTGTTGAATTTGATGTCACCGTTGATGCACATGTCGAAAGTGCTCGTGACGAAGTAAAACAACATCTAGGTCACGTAGACGGAGTTCTGCACTCGATCGGTTTTGCACCAGCAACTTGTCTTGGTGACGATTTTATGGCTGCAAGTTGGGCAGATGTTGCAGTAGCGATGCAGATCTCTGCATATTCGCTTAAGACACTCGCTGAATCTTTTGTTCCGCTGATGACCAACGGCGGTTCAATTGTCGGTCTCGATTTTGACAACACAGTCGCTTGGCCTGCTTACAACTGGATGGGTGTTGCCAAGTCTGCCCTTGAGAGCACGAATCGATATCTGGCGAAAGCACTTGGTGCAAAACAAATTCGTTGCAATCTAATTGCAGCAGGACCAATTCGCACGATGGCTGCAAAATCAATTCCAACTTTTGGCTCGTTCGAAGATATTTGGGGCGAACGCGCACCACTCGGCTGGGACGTCAACGATTCGTCTAGCGTTGCAAAAAGTTGTGTAGCGATGTTAAGTGATTGGTTTCCCGCGACTACTGGAGAGATAGTTCATGTGGATGGTGGCTTCCACGCAATGGGCGCCTAGTTGAAAACGTTTTCAAGTCTTAAGAGACTTTTTGCGGGCGTGATCGCCTATGTGATATTATTTTCTTTTTTTCCTACTGCCGTCAACGCCCAAAACACACAAAGCACACAAAGCACACAAAGCACAACTCTGCCGATAGTAAGCGCACAAGTTGAAGCACTTGGGGTTGATGTTGGTTATGCGACGCAATGGGGTCTGCAATTCATACATGCCAACGAAGTTTGGGCGATCTCTAGTGGGACAGGTGTAGTAGTCGCTGTAATTGACTCAGGTTCTGGACCAAACCCAGATCTGAATTCAAATATTCTTCCTGGTCGCGCGATCATTCGAGGTCGCTACATCGAATCGGGTTTAGATGTTGACCCAAACGGACACGGAACTCATGTCGCCGGAATAATCGCAGCACAAAACAACAACGACATTGGCATCGCAGGGGTTGCTCCGAACGCGAAAATTCTTCCGATTCGAATTTTGGATGCTGCTGGAGATGGATCGGCAAGTGACCTTGTGATCGCTATTAGATATGCAGTAGATCAAGGTGTGCGCGTCATCAATCTTTCGCTTGGTGGCGCTCAAGAGTTAACTTCTCTGATTACTGCTCTTCAGTACGCTGCCGATCGAAATGTTTTAGTAGTTGCTGCCGCAGGCAATGGTGGACCAAGTTCGACAGTCACATACCCCGCCGGTGATGACCTAACGCTCGCCGTGACTGCGGTTGACCAACTGCTCAATGCTCCGTCATTTGCACAACGCGGATCATATATTGACATCACTGCTCCGGGTGTGGCTATTTGTTCAACCACTCGTGCCGACACAGTTGTGGATACTTCGCGCAGATGCGCCGGAACCAGCGAACCATACATAACGATGAGCGGCACTTCAATGGCCGCAGCTTTCGTATCTGGTGTCGCCGCACTAATAATTTCTGCACAACCTGCGTTAACCGCAATTCAAGTTCGCGAAGTGATCTTGGCCACTGCCACCGACATCGGTGAACTTGGACGCGATGCAACTTTTGGTGCTGGTCTGATCAATGCTTACGCAATTTTTCAAGCACTCGGCTATTTCGCTACAACCGTCGTCTATCCAACAGTTTCGTCTTTAGGCCAAGTGGGCGTCGAAAGTATCGGTTCGCTTGCACAATTGCCGACCACAGAAAGACTGCAATGGTTTCGTTGCGATAAACCTGGCGAAGCAACACTTGTCATTCCTGAAGGCTGCAAATCACTTGCTCAATCACAACAAATTACATACACTCCCGACCTAAACGACATTGGATTTTTCCTAAGATTCGCAAGTCTTGTACCAGTTAACGGCGTACCCGAGATTCGATTTTCTGCGACTACACCCCGAGTCACTGGTGTTTGGTCGAGGCTGACAGCAATCGAAATTGGTAACAAAATTTCTTTGACGAAACTTATCCAAACGGCATCTAGCGGCACTATCAGTGCTCGAAAAATTTCTGGGCCTTGCAGAATTATAAAAGAAAAAATTTTAGTAGCCAAAGCGACTGGTACATGCGTTCTACGTCTAGTCGTAGCGGCCAAGAAACCTTTTAGCCGACTTACGACACTCGCAAATATTCTTATAGTTCCAAAAATATAAGAAACCAAAAAAAATGTCTAACCGTCTTGCAAATGAAACAAGTCCATATCTACGACAACATCGAGACAACCCTGTTGATTGGTTCAGTTGGGGGCAAGAAGCTTTTGACCTAGCCAGAGAACGCAATGTGCCGATATTGCTTTCTGTTGGATACTCAGCCTGTCATTGGTGCCATGTGATGGCCCACGAATGTTTCGAAGATCTTGAAACTGCAAACTTAATGAACCAGCTTTTTGTCAATATAAAAGTTGACCGCGAAGAGCGACCAGATATTGACGCTCTATACATGGACGCGGTGCAGGCGATGTCAAGCCGCGGTGGCTGGCCAATGACAGTGTTTATGACTCCAGACGGTCACCCGTTTTTTGGCGGAACATATTTTCCGAAACCTTCATTTACTCAGTTAATGACCGCAATCAATGACGCATGGCATAACCGTCGAGACGACATTGACAACAACATTGCTGCTTTAGTCGAATCACTTGGACGCACTGCGCAAATTGCACCTGATAAATCTTTGCCAACGATTGATCTGTTTCATCGTGCAGTCAGTGATCTCAGTAAATCATTTGATGCACAGTGGGGCGGATTTGGTGGTGCACCGAAGTTTCCAAGCACGATGAGCCTTGACCTGCTCATAAGAAGTTATCTAAACGATGCCAGCGAGACGGTGGGCAACATTGTCACCACAACGCTGGACGCTATGGCTTCGGGCGGAATGTACGACCATCTTGGTGGTGGCTTTTCGCGATACAGCGTTGATGAAAAGTGGCTGGTGCCGCACTTTGAAAAAATGCTCTACGACCAAGCACTATTAGTTCGGGTTTACACGCATGCCGCCGTTGTCTTTAATCAGCCAAGATGGCAACAAATAGTTGAAGAAACTGTTGAATACATATTGCGCGATTTGCGACATTCGCAGGGTGGATTTTTCAGCGCGCAAGATGCTGACTCTTTAGATGACCTTGGACATTCACATGAAGGTCATTTTTATGTATTTACTCCAGCCGAAGTTCGCGCAATACTTCCAGAAGAACTTGTCGATACTGCGCTTAAATGGTACGAAATTACCGACACTGGAAATTTTGAAGGTTCAAATATTCCGACGCGACTCAATAATCGCGGAGAATTCAAGCGCACTAGAGAAGTTGATGACATTCGTCTACGACTATTGACAGCGCGATCAAAACGCACCTGGCCATTACTTGACGACAAAGTATTGACCGAATGGAACGCAATGATGACAGCCTCGCTAGTCGAGGCAGCGGTTTTATTTGATCGCAGCGATTGGTTGGACGCAGCCCGTAAAAACGGCGAGTTTATGTTGCGAGAATTACGCGATGACACTGGCAAGTGGTTTCGTAGTTGGCAAGAATCAGGTCAACCTCAAGCACGGCACCGAGCACTTGCCGCCGATCTCGCAAACCTGATTGATGCCTTCACTCGCCTAGGTGAAGCCACAGGCAAATCTTCTTGGATCACTCACGCTCGCGAAGTTGCCGACCAGTTACTTGAAAACTACTGGGACGAAACAAATTTTGGTTTGTTTACAATTGCCAATGACGCCGAACAATTAATTGTCCGTCAAAAAGACCTAATCGACAACGCCACACCTTCTGCCAACTCAACTGGTGCCCTAGCCCTAATGCGTCTCGCAGCATTGACTGGCGACGCAAAATATGAAACCGCTGCGCTAAATATATTGCGGCTATTCACAAGAATCACCGCAAGTGCTCCTGGTGCATTTGGCAACTTGCTAAGCGCTGTGCATCTGCAAAGTGCTGGCATCACAGAGATCGTGATAACTGGTTCTCGCACAGACCTCTTGGGTCATGTACAGAAACGTTGGCTACCAACCGCAGTAGTTGCATGGGGCGAACAATACGACTCGCCAATTTGGGCAGATCGTCCACAAGGTTTTGCGTTTGTCTGTCAGAACTACACATGTGCCGCACCAGCCGGCACAATTGACGAACTGAACGCGGCATTTCGCTCAGCGTTAAATTAAATCTTCACCATTTATTTAAATGCATTATTTGCGATGGTTTGCGACGTGCACGTTTTGCACTAACACCGTGATCACTTGAATTTTGTTTTAGTGGCCAGCCCATAGCAACCGCACCGATCAATTGTAAATCTTTTGGAACGTTCAGCAGTTCGCGCAACTCAGTCTCACCCGAAAATACTCCGAAAAATAAAGCGCCGAGTCCAACATCATGGGCGGCTAACAGCAACGACATCGTGGCGAAAGATGCATCAACTGTCCAATACGGCGTTGGCCAACTTTCTTCGCTTTCACCAAGACCAGTTGAAGATTTGTCAGCTTGGCTGTAACGCTCGAGATATGCGTCCGCATCGGCAAAGACCAAACCAATTATCGGTGCATCAAGAAGATGTTTCCATCTAAACGAAGAACGCTTCGCGACAGGCAATGTCGTATCCCAAAATTTTGAAGTCTGCGAATCTTGCAACACCAAAAAATGCCAGCCTTGGGTTTTGCCGGCCGACGGGGCCCGCGAAGCAAGTTCAACTATTCGTTCAAGCAAATCTGGCGCAACAGGATCAGTACGAAATGATCGCACCATTTTGCGGGAGCGAACGCAGTCCGCAAACTGCATAACAGAAGTCTTAGTGTTTGCCGAGCTTCAGAAGATTTTCGGTCATTGTCCAGCCGTGCACAACTAACACACCTGCTTTCTTTGCCGAAACAGTCTTAAACATTGCATTGATATCGGCTGCTGCCTTGTCTGGTTTAAGCGATTTGAAATCCATGAAACCACTTTGTCCATTGCTTTTTATTACAAATGATTGTTCGTCGTAGGTTGATTCGCACCCAAAACGACGAGCCAGACGACGACCCCAGGCTCGCTCTTCGCCGACTGCTCTGTGATCTGGTCGCGGGATCATTTCAGTCAAAGATTTAAATGCTTCAAGCGCATCTGAGTCAACAAATCGAGAACCGACAACGACATCTTCGTCAGGGAACGCCATCAGTGCACGATGGTATGCCTCACTCATCAAACCTTTAAGAATTTGATCGCGCTTCGAAGTGCCCTTGACGCTGAGCATGCCTAGCAAGACGCACGGAGTGCCACCAATACGTTCGAGAGTTGAGAACATGAAACCATGCAATTTGTCATCAAGTCGAGCGCTCGCGAAAAGTACCCAGTCTTCTTTGGCTTTAGATATTGCCCCAATGCCAAACGACCCGCCCATCGAAGCAAGTTCATCAAGGTCTGTATCCATAAGTGCCGAGGCATCTTTGGTCTTGACAACGAGCGACATGGCACCTCTATTCTGCCAGCAAAAAACCTGAATTCCGATGGTGCGACTCAATTAGTCAATAAACAATTAGTTAACCAATATAAACACGGTCTCCGTAAGAAGCACGAAGAGCACCCATAGCTCGATCAATATCAACATTGAACTCAGAAGCAAGACGTAAAGCCTTGCCCTCTGGCATATGCAATTGGACTGGTGTGTGTCCGGTGTGCTCGCGCAGCAACTCTTGCAATGCATTTATGTCTTCTTGTGACAGAGAGCTACCTGCTAGTTCAATATGCAGACTCATATCACTTGCACGCATTGGTTCAACGATCATAATTTCTTGGGCATTGAATGTAATCAATGAATCATCGCGGCGATCAAGTCGACCCCGAACAATCACGATCCTATCTTCTTCAATCAAATGTCCAAATTTTTCGTAGGTTTTTGGAAACACAGTAACTTCTATCGAGCCTTGCAGGTCTTCGATTTTCACAATCGCCATCTGCGCGCCTTTGCGTGTGAACTTTCTATCCACAGAAGTTATAACCCCACCCAATTTCAGAAAAGAACCATCCGGCTTTTCTTCGAGATCTGCCAGCGAACATTCGACACGACGACGAAGCTGCCCCTCCACACCACGAAGTGGATGATCAGAGACGTACAACCCGAGCATCTCGCGCTCAATTTTGAGTTGCTCTGACTTCTCATAATTTATTTGTGGTATTTCTATTCGCTCAGAAAAACCAGAACCTGAGTCACCACTGTCACCAAACAAACTCATCACACCTTGGTCGCGCTCACGACGCCGCTGAAGGGTATTTTCGATGATTGGTTCGAAAACTGCGAGAAGACCTTTGCGTGGATGCCCCAGCGAATCGAATGCACCAGCTTTGATCAGCGACTCAACCGTGCGCTTATTGAGCGTAGAAACAGGCGCGCGATCTGCAAAGTCGTAAAAAGATGTGAATGGACTGTTATTTTTACGGTAGTCAACCAAAATAGTTATCAGTGCCTCACCGACGTTGCGAATCGCCGACAATCCAAAACTAATTATTCGCTGTTCACCATCAATCACCGGAACAAAGTCGACGCCAGATGTATTTATGTCGGGTGTTCGCACGACAATGTCGCTGGCACGAGCATCTGCAAGAAACACTGCGGCACGTTCATAGTTGGCTTTAACACTTGTCAATAGACATGCGATGTATTCGACCGGAAAGTGCGCTTTTAGATATGCCGTTTGATATGAAAGAAAGCCATAACCATACGCATGACTTTTACCAAATGCATAGTCGGCGAAATGCTCAATTGAATCGAAAAGTTTTTCGCCCAACACCGCACCGTAACCCTTAGCAACGCAACCACTTTCAAAACTCTCGCGCTGCTTTGCCATGTCTTCACGATTCTTTTTGCCGCAGGCTTTGCGCAAGTCATCTGCTTTTTCAAGGCTGTAGCCTGCAAATTTTTGCGCAACACGCATCATGCTCTCTTGATAAATCATCAACCCGTAGGTGTCCCCCAGCAGTTCTTGAGCATCGGGGTGAAACAGTTCAGGTTGTTTTCGACCATTCTTGAAGTCGGCAAAATCATTGTGCATGTTTGCGCCCATAGGCCCAGGTCGATAAAGCGCAACGATCGCCGCGAGATCATCGATCGTGTTGGGTACCAGACTGCGAACAAGTGCGCGAATGTTGGTCGACTCAAGTTGAAAAACGCCGATGGTATCGCCACGTCGCAACAACTCGTAGGTTTTCTCATCATCAAACGAGACCTTGTCGATATCGAAATTTGGATCGCGTAACTCTTGAATCATTTTGTTCGTATCTGTAATTACGTCTAAGTTGCGCAGTCCAAGAATGTCTATTTTTAATAGTCCAAGTTCTTCAACAGCATGCATTTCATATTGCGTTACGATTGGTGCGAGTTCGGCGTCTTGCCCTGATTCGGCTTTGCGTTGAATTGGCAAATATTGTGTAAGTTTTTCTTTCGTAATCACAACGGCAGCAGCGTGAATACCGACATTGCGCTTGAGGCCTTCAAGACCACGAGCCACGTCGATTACCCGTTTAACGTCTGCGTCTAAGTCATAAAGTCCGCGTAACTCTGCGGCGGCTTTATATCCGGCTTCGTGCTTTTCGTTCTGCTCAAAGCAATATTTAAGTGGTGTATCGCGACCCATCACAAGTGGTGGCATCAACTTTGCAATCTTGTCGCCCAACCCATAAGGAAGCCCGAGCACACGTGCGGCGTCACGCACCGAGTTGCGTGCTTTGATCGTGCCGAAAGTAATGATTTGTGCAACATGATCTCGGCCGTATTTCAAAGATGCGTACCTGATCATCTCGTCTCGATATCGCGAGTCAAAGTCCATATCGATGTCGGGCATGCTTCGGCGACCAGGATTCAAAAACCGTTCAAACAACAAGTCGTAACGAATCGGGTCAAGATCGGTAATTCGCAGTGAATATGCAACAGCACAACCAGCAGCAGAACCACGACCAGGACCAACGCGAATTGATTTTTCATGGGCGTATCGCACAAGATCCCAAACGATTAAAAAGTACGAACTGAAACCCATTGTATTGATTGTCAATAATTCATAGGCAATTCGTTCAACAACTTGAGTCGGAATCTTCTCGCCCCAACGCTCTTGAGCCCCGAGCCAGGTCAAATGCTCAAGATAGGCATGGTCGCTTTCGAAACCTTCCGGAATTGGAAAGTCTGGAAGCACTGGCACACCAAATTGAATATCAACTTTTGCTCGTTCAGCAATCCATAAAGTGTTGTCGCACGCAGTCGGCTGTTCACGAAACAGCCAACGCATCTCTTTTGCTGATTTCAAATAATGTTCTTGCCCCTCGAACTTTAAACGATTCTGGTCGGCGATGGTACTGCCAGTTTGCACACACAATAAAGCGTCATGCGAGTGGCTGTCTTCGCGATGCGTGTAATGACAATCGTTTGTTGCGAGTAATGGCGCACCAATTTTTTTGCCAATCTCAATCAACTTTGGATTCGTCTCGATCTGCAATGGAATTCCGTGATCTTGCAATTCGATAAAGAAATTATCTTTGCCGAAAATATCTTGCAATCTGGCGGCTGTTTTTAGTGCTTCTTCGTCTTTTCCATTCTTCAGCGCCTGTAAAACATGGCCACCTAGACAACCAGAAGTCGCAATTAAACCTTCGTGATATTTTGTGAGTAATTCCCAGTCCATTCGCGGTTGGTAGTAATAACCCTCAAGAAATGCGAGGCTGGCCAACTGAATCAAGTTTTGATAACCAGTGTTGTTCTCAGCGAGCAAAGTTAAGTGATAATAAAGTTTTTTGCCTGCCTCAGTATCGCCGCCACTGTCGTCAAGTTTGCCGCGACGTGTCGGTCGTTCTGTACGAGTCTCGTACGCCATGTATGCCTCAGTGCCAATAATTGGCTTTACCCCCCGCTTGGTGCACTCTTTATAAAAATCAATTACGCCATACATGTTTCCGTGATCTGTAATGCCAAGTGCTTTCTGAGAGTCGTTCACGGCACATTCGACGAGTTCGTCTAAGCGCGATGCGCCATCCAACATCGAAAACTCTGTGTGGACATGAAGATGGGTGAACGAATCACCCATTACAAGTAGGTTCCCGGGCGATCGCCCGGCTGAGCAGAAGGTGTTTCGCCAGATTGAATCTGCTTTTGCTCTGCTTGCTGACGCATCGAAAGTTGCTGTGCAAACATCGTGGCTTGTATCCCATGAAATAATCCCTCGAGCCAACCCACAAGTTGTGCCTTGGCGATACGCAACTCCGAATCTGATGGAATCTCGCCATCTTTGAAAGGCAGTGCAAGCATTCGCAACTCTTCTTGCAAGTCTGGCGACAATGCCGTCGTCAATTCGGTAATTGAACGCTCATAAATTTCTGCCAGTCGTTCACGTGAAGGACTATCAAGTGTCATCGAACGCACTTCGTCGAGTAACTGTTTAATCATTGAACCAATTCGCATCACCTTGGCCGGCGCGGTGACGGTCTCTTCTTCGACAATATTGTTTTCGATAATCTCGCCGCGTTCTGGTTCGTTCATGGTGGGGCGCCTAACTTATCAGTTGCCAGTTACGGCAAGCAACGGCACATCTAGTTCGTCATCGGTCAACGCCCCGTGGCGACACTGCAACATATAGGGGCCTGAGTCGGCTGGATCATCGAAACTAATCGGCTCTCGTGGCACAAGGGCAACATCGCCCAAGCGCTTTCGGGTGGCGGCGCCCAATCTTGGTCCAAGCCATTGTTCATCAATCACTTGATCTTTACTAACGACCCACGCGCTATCACCGTGGTGTTGCTGAGCACGGGCGAGCAATTCGACTTCGGTTCCTTTTCGTGCGTGAAGCCAACGAAACCTTCCCTCGCCAGATTGATACGCAGTCATTGCCAATACATCTGCATTCGGCGGCAAAGTATTTGTACCAACCATTACTTGCCCATGATCGGCAGTAACCAACAACACTGAACCTGAGACGAGAACATCTTTTATGTTTGACACGAGCGCATCAGTACTACGCAACTCTGCTTCATAGAAAGCACCGAAGCCTCGTTCGTGTGCAATTTTGTCAACACCGTCGTAATATGCATAAATAAATTTTTCGCCACTACGCAACAACTCTCCAATCTCTACGGCGATACTCGATGCTGCACGCCAACCTTTTGGTCGCACACCCCGCAAATGCGCCTCTGTAAATGCCGAGCCTTCTAATTCGGCCTTACTCAACACGGGCACGCTTGTCCCCATAAATGGTGGACAAGGTTGAATCAAATCAGGTGGATACATATTTCGTAGATCACCTTTATCGTCGCCCCACTTAAGCATCTGCATCACTCGTCCACCCATATCGATTCGATATCCAACCAGACCATGTTCTGCCGGTGCTAACCCAGTAGTTATTGATGTCAATGCGCTAACAGTTGTCGTAGGTGCAATTGTTGTGATTGATGATCCTTGCATTGAAGAGATCGTTGGGCAGTGCACAATATTTTTTTGCAACTGATGCCAACCCAGTCCGTCAATCACAAGCAACACGACTTGACGAGCGCCTTGAACACAACTTGGCATCCAACTCGGAATCTCTTTAGTTCCAGACGGACCAAGAATCGCAGGGATTATCCCAGTGACACAACCAGATTGATATGCCGGTAATCGCGGGCCGAGTAATTGTTTGCTTGTCATGATTGTGTTCCAAGACTTTACTTCAGGGGCATCCAAATCACAGCGAGTCGCCCAAACGCCCAGTGGCGTACGATATAGACGTGAGAATTTCGACTCGAGGTGACTATGCGTGTCGGGCACTACTTTCGTTGCGTTTGCATCAAAGCGATGACGCTCCGACATCGGTGCGCGATATCGCAACCCGCACTGCTCTGCCTCAACCATATTTAGAGCAAATATTGCTTGCGCTCAAGGGTGCTGGTTTGGTCAAGTCGAGGCGCGGAGTTGGAGGTGGCTATGTGCTGGCTCGCCTAGCCAACGAAATTTACCTTTCAGAAATTATTTCGGCCGTAGATGGTCCTATCTCGGTTGGAGACTTCGGCGAGCCACATACCGATGGA
>ERZ889217.47-NODE-47-length-67881-cov-12.429098_pt1 | contig 67881 bp, 59 predicted proteins | sample MGYA00521098_ERZ889217 | MGnify/ENA primary metagenome ERZ889217 (study PRJEB32303, sample SAMEA104408613) | aquatic metagenome | biome: Brackish water; feature: Pelagic; material: water | place: Baltic Sea | collected 2014-06-10T22:04:00 | depth 2,362 m ... | reverse complement strand
ATCACAGCGATGATGTAAATAAAATCATCCTCGCACGAATAAAGGACAGCATAGGGAAAAACATGAACAAGCACACGCCGAATATCACCATCGAAAAGCCGCCACCTCTCGGGTGCGCTACACGCTCGATTGATCGCAGAATATACTGCATCTATGAAACGAATCTCCAATCCCTTCTGGCAGTTAGCGTAATAATCGGCTGCCGCCTCAAGCTCAAAGAGAGCTTCAGGGTGAAACTCATGTTTCATCGCGGATATTTTTGTCGCAGTCTAATAAGGGCTTCCTCTCCGGAAACTCCGACTACTTTACCGGATCGCAAATCCTGTAATCTTCGATTCGCCTCGTCTGCCCATAGGTTGTGAATGGTGCCATCTTCTGCTGGATCCAGGCTTTCAACGAGCCGATCTGCGAGCAAGGCCCTAGCCTCACTCGGAAGCTCAAGGGCTACATCAGTTAAGTCCTCAACACGCATGGTCATAATAAAAAATTATCGATTAATGGGGGCGATGGCAATGGAAGGTTTAACTGAACATAAAGACGCCTGAACCGATTCCCTCGCCATGGAGAAATTGCGCGTCTTCGTTTCCAACCTTCCCGGCAAACGGGCTACGCCGGGGCGGGAGAGGGGAGGCCGCCGGTGGGGAATTCGGGTTTGATCGATTCGGGTGGTTGGTGGGCGGAATCGGTGGGCGGGGGAGGAAGTGGCGGCGGGGCGGCTTCGACGATCGGTGGGTTTTTGATTTCGCCGTGCTCGAGGATTTCCTTCACATGAGAGGCGTCGAGGGTTTCGTATTCGAGGAGGGCTTTCGCGAGTTTTTCAACGGCGGTGCGGCGCTCTTCGAGCATGCGCTGGGCGCGGGCGTAGGCTTCGTCAATGATGCGTTTGACCTCGGCATCGATCTGCTGGGCGGTGGCTTCGCTGTATTCGCGGGGACGGGAGAGGTCGCGGGCTAGGAAGACATGCTCGCCGCCTTCGGCGAAGCTGATCATGCCGAGCGAGCTCATGCCCCACTCACAAACCATCTTGCGGGCCAGGCTGGTGGCCTGACGGATGTCGCCGGCGGCGCCGTTCGAGATGTCGTTGGTGAACATTTCCTCGGCGATGCGACCGCCCATGGTAACGGCGAGGAGGTCGAGGGCTTCTTTTTGCTGCGTGGAATATTTATCACCCTCGGGGAGATACATCGTGGCGCCGAGGTAGGGGCCGCGCGGGATGATGGTGACCTTGTGCAGCGGGCTGGTGTGCTCGAGGAGGACATTGAGGATCGCGTGGCCGGCCTCGTGCCATGCGGTGGAGGTTTTTTCGCGTTCGCTCATGGCCATCGAGCGGCGTTCCTTGCCCCAGCGGACCTTGTCGCGGGCTTCTTCGAGTTCGCGCATGCCGACGCCTTTAAGATTTTTGCGGGCGGCTAGGAGGGCAGCTTCGTTGAGGACATTCGCGAGTTCCGCACCGGAGTAGCCAGGCGTGCCGCGAGCGAGGACGCCGAGATCGACGCCTTCGGCGACCTTCACTTTTTTCGCGTGGACCTTGAGGATTTCCTCGCGGCCTTTCACATCGGGGAGCGAGACAGTGACCTGGCGGTCGAAGCGTCCTGGGCGCAGGAGCGCGGGGTCGAGGACATCGGGGCGGTTCGTGGCGGCGATGATGATGACGCCTTCCTGGGTATCAAAGCCGTCCATCTCGACGAGGAGTTGGTTGAGAGTCTGCTCGCGCTCGTCGTGACCACCCCCCATGCCGTGCCCGCGGTGGCGGCCGACAGCGTCGATTTCATCGATGAACATGAGGCAGGGTGCGGATTTTTTGCCCTGCTCGAACATATCGCGGACGCGCGAGGCGCCGACCCCGACGAACATTTCCACGAAGTCCGATCCGCTGATCGAGAAGAACGGCACATCGGCCTCGCCGGCGATGGCGCGGGCGAGGAGGGTTTTGCCGGTTCCCGGGGAGCCGACCATGAGGATGCCCTTCGGAATACGGCCGCCGAGTTTTTGGAATTTTTTCGGATCTTTGAGGAATTCGACGAGTTCCTGGACTTCGTCCTTCGCCTCCTCGACGCCGGCGACATCCTTGAAGGTGATGCGGTTTTTATCCTTCGAGAGCATGCGGGCTTTCGACTTGCCGAAGTTGAACGCGCCCTTGCCCGCCATTTTGATCTGCGAGCGGAAGAAGAAATAGAGGATGACCAAAAACAAAACGATCGGCAGGAAGCTGACGATGGCCGAGGCGAGGAGGTCAGTCTTCGGCGTGATGGCCGGGGTGATGCCTGCGTCGCCGAGGACTTTTTCGATTTCAGAGCCGTTGAACTGCGTGAAGATCGGAGTGCGGAATTGCATCGGCACTTCCTCGCCGGTGGCGGGCGACGGGAGTTTGACCTTGCCCTCGAAATACTGCGTGTTGCGGCCCTCTTCGACCACGAGTTGGAGCGGGGCGTCGGCAGAAACCACGATCTTGCCCTGCTTCACGAGATCGATAAAACGCGGGTATTGGATTTGCTGGATCTGGGCGAAATTGTTTCCCCGGAAGAGAAACGCGCCGCCGATGAGAGCGAAGGCGATGGCGAAAAGGACAAGCCCGCGCCAGTTGAGTTGAGGATCCTGACCGCCGCCTTGGCGTTGGCGGTTGTCATTGGGTGGCTTCGGGTTTTCGTCTGACATTCGCGCAACTTTCGCGCAAGATGCCCTCTTGGCAAATGCAAAAAACTCCCACTGATCGAGCCCTCGTCGCCTCCATCCACGATGTGAGTCCATCGACCCGGCTGCAAACGGACCGGATTCTCGAGGATTTGGGTAAGCTGGGCTGCGCCAAAACCTCCCTGCTGGTGATCCCTGATCATCACCGGAGAGGGAGGATTTCGGCGGATGCAGGGTTTTGCGATTGGCTGAAAGCGAGGCTCGCCGAGGGTCATGAGGCGGTGCTTCACGGGTATTTCCACCTGCGCGGGCAGAAGGCGGAGGATGGTTTGGCGAAAAAACTGGTGACGCAAAGCTACACCGCAGGCGAGGGGGAGTTTTTCGATCTTCCGCGCGAGGAGGCGGCGCGGCTTTTGCAGGATGGTTTAAATGAATTCGCAGCGCTGGAAATAGTGCCAAAGGGATTCATCGCGCCCGCTTGGCTCCTCGGGCGCGAGGCGGAGCAGGCCGTGCGCGAGGCGGGTTTTGGCTACACCACGCGGATTGCGACGGTGGTGGATTTTCAAACAGGAACGACGCATCAGTCGCGGAGTTTGGTTTGGAGTGTGCGCGCGCGGTGGCGGCGGGTTTGCAGTCTGGCTTGGAACCGCACTTTGTTCCTCGCGACCAAATCCTCCCCTCTTCTTCGAATCGGCATTCATCCACCGGATTGGGATCATCGTGCGATCTGGAGTCAGATTTTATCGCTGACCCGTGCGGTGCTTGCCGACCGCGAGGCGATGACCTATCAGCAATGGCTACTCCGTCAGAGGAGTCGCCCATGAATCGTTCCATCACCCGCGCCGACCTTCACATCCACTCGCGCCACAGCACGCGCGCGGCGGATTGGGTTTTGCGGCGGCTGGATTTTCCGGCAAGCGCCTCGGATCCGCTGGAGCTTTACGGAATGCTGCGGGGGGCAGGGATGCGGTTCGTCACGCTCACGGACCAAAACACCATCGACGGCTGTCTCGAAATCGCCCACATGCCCGATGTGATCCTTGGCGAGGAAGTCGCCACGGTTTTCCCCGAGGACGACTGCCGCATTCATGTGCTCGTGTGGGGACTCAACGAGGCTCAACACCGCGAGATCGAGAAGGCCCGAGAGAGCATTTACGACCTGCAGGCTTATCTCTTCGCCGAAAACCTCGCGCATTCCGTTGCCCATCCCTTTCACAGCCTGAACGGCAAACTCGGCCCGCTGCATCTGCAAAAGCTCGCGCTGATGTTCCGTCATTTCGAAGGCATCAACGGCCGTTATGGCGAGCTGGCGAGCACTTCGACGCAATCGCTTCTTGGCAACCTCACGCCGCGCCACATCGAGATTTTCAATGCCCGCACCGGCCTAGAGCCGACGCATGCCGAACCCTGGCGCAAGGTTTTCACCGGCGGCTCCGATGACCATGGCGGCACGCATCCGGCGGGGGCTTTTACGGAAACCGCAGCCTGCGCGACGGAGGAGGATTTTTTGGAAAACATCCGCCAAGGCCGTTGCAACGCCGCTGGTCGGGCGGGAACTCCCCTCGCGATGGCACATGGCACCTACAGCACAGCGTTCGAATACGCGAAGGCGCGCCTGCCGCTGAAGCCCGGTGACCCGACCGCCGCGCTGCTCGAGAAGATCACCTCGCGGTTCATGGAGGGCCGCGACCCGACCGAGTTTTCGCTCATCGACAAATTCGGATTTCTCACCCAAGGCATCCTCACGGGAAAAATTTTTGAGATCGCAAAATCCGGCAATCGCTCGATCTGGAAGCAGCTCTCCGACTCGCTGAACCAACCCGAACTCAAAGCCGCGATGGCGCGAGAAACGGCTGGCGTGGAAGAAGCCGAGCGCCGAGCGTTCTTGATGGCGAACCTCATCGCCAATCGGCTCGGCTACCGCTTCGTCACCGATTTCATCCAGCAAATCTCGAAGGGAAAATTCCTAGAGAGCATCCAGACGATCATCCCGCTCGCGCCAATCGCCGCGCTGCTCAGCCCATACATCCACGGCTTCCGTCTGCCGAAGCGCGATTGGCTGCGAGCCAACGCCCAAGAACTCTCCGGCAGCATTCCGGATTTCCTGAAAAACAAGCGGCGCGCGTGGTTTACCGACACGCTCGAAGATGTGAATGGCGTCGCCACCACGATCCGCAAAATGACCGCCGCCGGAGTCGCTGCCGGACGGGATCTCACGATCGTCACTTGCCGCTCCGAGGTCGCCGACCACGGAGTTCCCTTGAAAAACTTCGCGCCCATCGGCGAGTTCGAATTGCCCGAATACGAACTCCAGCGCCTGAGTTTTCCTCCGGTGCTCCAGATTTTCGATTGGCTCGAGCGAGAGAAAATTTCCGAGCTGATCATCAGCACGCCTGGGCCGATCGGGCTGTGCGCGCTCGCCGCCGCGAAGTCGCTCGGCCTGCCCGCCGTCGGCATCTACCACACCGACTTCCCCCAATATGTTCGCATCCTCACGGACGATTCGTTCATGGAGACGCTCACCTGGAATTACATGCACTGGTTCTACAGCCAGCTCGACATCGTCTATGTGAATTCCGAGGACTACCGCAAATGCTGGATCGAGCGGGGCATCCCAAGCGAGCGGCTCCGAATCCTGCCGCGCGGGCTCGACACCAAGTTGTTCCATCCAACCAAGCGCGACCGAGGCTTTTGGACCGCGAGGGGCCTGCGCGAGGGCGAGGTCGGGATGCTTTTTGTCGGCCGGGTTTCTAAGGAGAAAAACCTCGACCTGATCGTATCGGCAACGCGGCGGCTTGCCGAATGGCGCACGCCGGTGCGGCCGATCATCGTCGGCGATGGGCCCTACATGGCCGAGATGAAGCGAGTCCTCGGCGATGCGATTTTCACCGGCTACCTCGGCGGGGAGGATTTGGCGAAGGCCTACGCCTCGGCCGACCTCTTCGCGTTCCCCAGCACGACCGACACTTTCGGTAATGTGATTCTCGAGGCCCAGGCCAGCGGAATTCCCGTGGTCGTCTCCGATGTCGGCGGCCCGCGTGACCTCGTGGCGAACGGCAAGGATGGATTCGTCACCAAGGCCAACGACGCCGCAGACCTCGCCAATGCCATCCGCCAACTCGCCGACAACCCCGCCCTGCGCGCCTCGATGGGTCATGCTGGCAGGCGCCGTGTCGAGGACCGCGACTGGTCTGAGGCATTTGAGAAATTTTGGAACTACTCGCCCGAGTGACACGCCGGCGTTTGCATTTTTCCCAAAAAAACCCCTTGCAGTGCCTTGGCAATTCCTGTCTTTAGTCACCGTTCAAATGATGGATCGCAAAGGTTTTTGCTTCACACAGATTTCTAAATCGTCGGCATGCGGCGCTTGAGTTACTTCTTCACGCGCACATCGCGCGCAGTCATCCATCTTCGGGACGCCTTGATTCCAAGGTGCTCCGTTTTCACCATCCAGCCAAAGGGGACCAGCTATTAATATTCGGGATATTCGCATCAATGAGCGGATTCGCGCCCGCGAAGTGCGCGTAATTCTTGCCTCGACCAATGAACAACTCGGCGTCTTGCGCCTCGACGAAGCCATCCGCCGCGCACGCAGTCTGGGGCTTGATCTCGTGGAGATCGCTCCAAACGCACAGCCACCTGTCTGCCGCATCGTGGACTTCGGCAAATTCCGCTACGACCTTTCGAAGCAGGAGAAAGATAAAAAACATGCCGTCAGCAAGGTGAAGGAAGTCAAATTCCGCGTGAACATCGACGAGCACGACTACCTCACCAAAATCCGGCACGCTGAGGATTTCCTCGACAAGGGAAACAAGGTGAAAATCCAACTCCAGTTCCGCGGCCGCGAAATGGCGCACAAGGAACTCGGCATGGATGTCGTCCAGCGCGTTCGCACCGATCTCTCCGGCATGGCGCATGTGGATATGGATCCGAAGCTCGTCGGCCGTGCGATCGGCATGACGCTCAGCCCGCTCCCGGCGAACAAGCGCCACCGCAAATTCTCCAAGCATGGTGAAATCCTCGAACCCGAGCCGGTCGATCACGACCACGGGGACGACGAGGATGCAGGGGATGAGTGACCGCCGGCTTCTACTGTTCGACATCGACGGCACGCTGATCGCATCGGGTGGCGCGGGCGAATGGGCCTTGCGCGATGCGATGAAGACCCGCTTCGGGGTTGAGGAGGATTTGGGTGGAATTCTTCTGGCGGGTGCCACGGACAAGAAAATCGCCGTCGCCATGTTGGAAAAAAACGGCCTGTCTCCGAGCCTGGAAAACATCACCGCGTTGCTCGACGAATATCTCTCTCACCTGGAAACCCGAATGCCCAAACACAACGGCCGCGTTCTTCCCGGCATGATCGAGTTGCTCGAAGTCCTCGCCAAGCGCGAGGAAGCGGTTCTCGCGCTTCTCACTGGCAATGTCGTGCGCGGTGCGGAAATCAAACTCACGCACTATGGCGTCTGGCACCACTTCGAGTTTGGCGCATTCGCTGACGACCACCACGACCGCAACGAGCTTGGAAAATTTGCCCGTGCGCGCGCGCTAGACCGCCACGGGATCGAATTCCCGCCCGAGAAAATTTATGTGATCGGCGACACGCCGCGCGACATCGAGTGCGGCCGCGCGATCAGCGCCAAGACGGTCGCCATCGCTACCGGACATTACTCGTTCGAGGAACTCGCTGAGCACACGCCGGACTTTTTGTTTCGGGATTTTTCCGAGACCGAGCGCGTCGTCGAGTGTTTACTCGGGTAGCAACTCCGGCATTTGCCCGAGCCGCTTCGGCTTGATCGGTTTTTTGCCCAACAACGCGCGGCGTTTTTGGAGATATTCGGAAAGCACCGCCGTCGTCTCGCGCGCCGTGCGTTTCGTATCAAAGGTCACGCCGCTTCGCACGCCGTCCACCGCGTTGGCGAGCGACATAAACGCCATCGGGCCGCCGACAGGAAATGTCAGAACGCCCGCAACTCCCTGCGAAAAATTCGATCCGCCGGTGGTTTCGAAATTCAGAAATTCGCGAGGCTCGCCTTGCGAAAGTTCATAAACGCGAACGACCGTATCCATCTTCGTTCCACCCGCGCCGAAGCCGACGATGCTACGAAGCGCGCGACTCCCTTGGTTCACCCGCTGGAACTCGCCGGTGACGAGCCAGACATTTCCCCGAGGCAAAGTCTCGCCCTCCGCCACCACCCGCGCGGGAGCCACATGTTTCTGCAACCGTTCGGCCATCTGCCGCGCCAAGCGATCGCTCAATTCTTTTTTGAATTCCTCCAATTCCTTCGACTCGCGGTCCACGCGCAGAACCTCGTTGGTGACCTTGAATGGCCGGATTAAAATCTCGTCCGGCGATTTTTTAGGCCCTTCCTGAGGAGGGATCGCATGCCTCATTTTTTCCACACTTACCGAGGAGCAGGAGGTGAGCGCTAGCACCGCCAGCGCGGCAAAAATTTTCGATTGAGTGATTGGCATCACCTGCAAAGAAACAAGTTTTTGCCCGCCGGAGCAAGCCGGAAGCCGAACTTGCCTCGTCCCGCCCGCCGCGCTTGAATGCCCGCCCATGAATCAAGACAAGACATTCCGCATCGCCGTTCTGGCCGGCGACGGCATCGGCCCCGAAGTGATGGCCGAGGGCCTCAAGGTGCTCGAAACCGCCGCCAAGAAATTTTCCATTCGCCTCGAATTTGACCACAAGCTCGTTGGCGGAGCGGCCATCGACGCGGCTGGCAGCGCGCTTCCCGCCGACACCCTCGCCGCTTGCGAAAAAGCGGACGCCATTCTTTTCGGTTCCGTCGGCGGGCCGAAGTGGGAATCCCTCCCCGCCACCGAGCAACCCGAGCGCGCCGCCCTCCTGCCGCTCCGCAAACATTTCGGGCTTTTTGCCAATCTCCGCCCCGCCATTTGCCTGCCGGAGCTAACCCACGCCTCGCCGCTAAACCCGAAAACCGTCGAGGGAGGATTCAATGTCCTCTGCGTGCGCGAACTCACCGGCGGCCTTTATTTTGGCGAACCCAAATACATCAAGCACGAGAACGGCGAGGATTTCGCGGTCGATACGATGGTTTACTGGGAATCGGAAATCCGCCGCATCGCGAAGGTCGCCTTCGAAGCCGCCCGCAAGCGCCGCGGCGAAGTCACCTCGATCGACAAGGCGAATGTGCTCCAAAATGGCGTCCTATGGCGCCGCGTGGTGAACGAAACCGCCCGCAACTACCCGGATGTGACCCTCAAGCATCTCTATGTGGACAACGCCGCGATGCAGTTGATCAAAAACCCGAAGTCGTTTGATGTCATTCTCGCTGAGAATCTTTTCGGAGACATCCTGAGCGATGAAATGGCTATGATCGCCGGATCGCTCGGCATGTTGCCCAGCGCCAGCCTCGGGGAATCGACCGGCGGAGACACTCGGTTCGGCATGTATGAACCCAGTGGCGGCACCGCGCCGGACATCGCGGGCAAGGGTATTGCCAACCCGATCGCCCAAATCCTCTCCGCCGCAATGCTTTTGCGCTTCTCGCTCGGTCGGGAAGATGCCGCGACAGCGATCGAAAACGCCGTCCACTCCGTGATTTCCAAAGGTCTGCGCACCGGAGACATCCACACTCCGGGAACCACCCTTGTTGGCACCGTGGCCATGGGCGATGCAATCGCCGAGGCGATTTGAGCAAGTTGCAGGAAAGTAAAACAAAACCTTGACGGAATTCGGGCTGAATCCGAATGTTCGCGGCTCAAATTACAAAGAAAAGGCTCATGCTCTTAGGTGCTTTGAAACCCGCCCCATTTGAACAAACCGAGCCGCTACAATTCCTCATCACATTAGATGTTTGACAATCTTCTTGGACTTTTCTCGAGCGACATAGGCATCGATCTCGGCACCGCAAACACACTTGTTTATGTCAAAGACCAGGGAATCGTGCTTCGCGAACCCTCGGTCGTTGCCGTTCAACAGGGCACTAACCGCGTCCTCGCCGTGGGCAACGAAGCCAAGCGCATGCTCGGCCGCACGCCCGGCAACATCGTCGCCATCCGCCCTTTGAAGGACGGCGTGATCGCCGATTTCGAGATCACCGAGGCCATGCTTCGCCACTTCATCAGCAAGGTTCACAACCGCCGCCGCATGGTTCGCCCACGCGTGGTGGTGGCCGTTCCCAGCGGGATTACCGAAGTGGAAAAACGCGCCGTCAAGGACTCGGCCACGCACGCCGGAGCGCGGGAGGTTTACTTGATCGAGGAGCCCATGGCAGCCGCGATCGGTGTCGGCCTCCCCGTGCAGGATGCGGCAGGAAATATGATCGTGGATATCGGCGGAGGCACGACCGAGGTCGCCTTGATTTCCCTTTCCGGAATTGTCTTCAGCCGCAGCGTGCGCGTGGCTGGTGACGAACTCGACGAAGCAATCACGAACTACATGAAGCGGGCCTACAATCTCATGATTGGCGAGCGCACCGCTGAAGAAATCAAAATCAAAATCGGCTCCGCCTACAAACTCGAGAAGGAGGTCGCCCTCGAGGTGAAAGGCCGTGATCTCGTGGCAGGCCTTCCCAAAACCATTTCCATTACCTCGCAGGAAATCCGCGAGGCGCTCATGGAGCCGCTCTCGACAATTGTCGACTCCGTGCGAATCACGCTCGAGCGCTGCCCGCCCGAACTCTCCGCCGACTTGGTCGATCGCGGTCTCGTGCTGGCCGGCGGTGGGGCACTCCTTCGCGGCCTCGACCGCCTGCTCTCGGAGGCCACCGGCCTTCCCGTGCATGTCGCCGAGGATCCTTTGAGCGCCGTGGCGGAAGGCACCGGACGCGCTCTTTCGGAGATTAAATTCCTCCGGGCCGTATCTGCCGAGCGCCCGCACGGGCGTTGATTCCGAGGATCGGAGTGGAAATTCCGCTTCCTGAACCTGGATGAACAAACTTCACATCGCTCTGGTCGTCGCCGTTCTCGCGGTGGTGCTTTATCTTTCGACTTTGTCCACGGCGGCCATGCAATCCCTGCAAGCCGGGTTCATGTCGATTTTCTCGCCGTTTCTTCGCACGAGCTCCGCGGTTCAAGAAAACATTGGCTCGGTCGGGCAACGGCTCAAAACTCTCGACGAACTCGAGGTGGAAAATCGCCAACTCCTTACGGAAAACAACCAGCTCCGCGCCGCCAATAGCCTGCTTCGCGAGCTTCAGGCCGAGAACAGCCGCCTCCGACTCGCCTTGGATTTCCGCGAGCGCGCTTCCTTCAAGCTCCTGCCCGCACAAGTCATCTCGCGCGACGCCTCGACTTGGTGGAATACGATCCGGATCAACCGCGGCTTCGAAGATGGCGTCGAGGCCGATCAACCCGTCCTCACCGACGCCGGACTCGTTGGAAAAATCACCACGGTCTCGAAAAACGAGGCGATCGTGGTGTTGATCACCGATGAAACCTGCCGCATTGGCGCGAAGATCGAGGGCACCCGCGAGCAGGGCATCGTCTCGGGATTTCGCGTTCAGGAAGACGACGCCATGGGACTCCTTCAAATGAACTTTTTGTCCAAGAACGCCGAGATCACCCCGGGCCAGGAAGTCATGACGGTGGGTGTCGCCCACGGCTCCTTCCCGCCCGGAGTCGTGATCGGCAAAGTGAAAGAATTCATCCGCCGTCCTCTCGACGGCCAAGCCATTGTGGAACCCGCCGTGCATCTTGCCTCGACCGAGGATGTGTTCGTGCTGGTTGGGAAAAAATGAAGACGCTGATCGACCTGGCGGCTCTCTTCATCGGGGTCGTGTTGGCTTTTATCATCCAGCACGCGATGCCGCCGATGGATGGCATGCACGGGGCTCATATTTTGTTGGTGCCGCTGGTTTTTTTCTACTCGGCGATGGTCTTGCCCTTCCCGGCGATGCTTGTCGCCGCGGTCTACACCGGGTTTTTGAGCGACCTCATGTATCTGCATGTCGTGGGTGGAAAGGTTGAAATCCCGATCGGCTTCTCTATTCTCTACTTCATGTCCACCGGCTGTGTCGCCAATGGGTTCAAACCCGCCATGAGGGAAGGTAATGTCTTGCCTTTCGTTCTCACGAGCGCCCTCGGCACATCGCTCTATCTTTTCATCCAATTCGCGGTGATCACCTGGCAACGGGGAGACTTCATTTGGGAAAATGCCATCGCTTGGCGCATTTTAGCGCCCGGAGTCATGGCGGCGCTCATCGCGCCATTGTTCTACTGGACCCTTTCTCACATGGATCGTTTGCTTCCCGATGGCTCCCGCAAAGCGAGGACCATCAAGAGATGAAGCGAACCCGCTCCGGATCACGCATCCTTTTTCTTGCTTTGCTGGTGTTGGTCGCGATGGGCGCCATCACATGGCGGCTTTGGGAAGTTCAAGTCCTCAAAGGGTCCGAATACGCCTCACGCGTCAGCAGCGGCTCGCAAGTGACTGTCCGACTCCCCGCCGTCCGCGGCGAAATCCTCGATCGCAACGGGATCAAACTCGTCGAAAACCGCGCCAGCTTCGAAGTGGATTTCTACCTCCCCGACATGGTCCGCGCCTATAAGGAAGCCAAGGGGGCCGTTCCGATGGTCAGCTACCGTGGCAAGGTCCACAACATGCCCCGCGATCTCAAAGAGGCCGATGTCGTCAAAATTGTTTCCGAAACCGTCATCCCCAGACTCGAGGAAATTGGCGTCGCCAAGGATTACAGCGCCAATGCTCTTCAGATCCACTACCGCACCAATCGGGAAGTTCCCTACAATTACCGCCAAGACCTGAACTTCGATGAGATGGCTCTCTTTTCGGAAAAAAACCTCGGCCTCGCCGGAGTGAGTGTCAGCGTCAAGCCCGTGCGTTGGTATGTTTACGGCTCCGTGGCCGCCCACATCCTCGGATATGTCGGGTCCCCGCGCGACCTCGATAAACTCCCCGACCTGCGCTCTTTCAACTTTTACGAGCCCGATGTCGAAGGAAAGGCCCAGATCGAGCTTTCGATGAACGAACACCTCAAGGGCAAGCCCGGCGCCCGAATCCTTCGTCGCAACGCCAAAGGCGTGATCGAAGGCGAAAGCAGCCGACGCGAACCAGTCCAAGGAAATAATGTTCACCTGACTCTTGATGCAAAAATCCAAGCGATCGCCGAAGAAGCCCTGCGCGTCGTCGGTCGCGGAGCCGCCGTGGTGCTCGATCCGCGCAATGGCGACATCCTCGCGATGGCCTCCGTGCCGTCCTACGATCCGAATGTTTTCATCCCTTCGATCTCCGCAACGGATTGGAAAAATATTAACAAGGAAGAAACCAATCCCATGGTCAACCGCGCCATCAGTGCCTACGCGCCAGGCTCCACCTATAAAATTCCCATCGCCCTCGCCGGCATGCGTGCGGGCCTCGAGGACAAATCCTTCTCCTGCTACGGAGGCGTTCAATACGGCGACAAATACATGCGCTGCTGGATCGCGGAAAAAAAACGCACCCACGGCCAACTCTCTCTCGAGGACGCCATCAAGGTTTCCTGCAATGCCTACTTCTACCAATTCGGCAACGCCGCCGGCATCGAGCAAATCGTCGCCATCGGCAACATGCTCGGCCTCGGCCAAAAATCCGGCATTCCCATCTCTGGCGAATCCCCGGGCGTCCTTCCCGGCCCCGAGTGGTTGAACAATATTAATCCCCGCGCGCGCTGGTCGAATGGCCTCACCGCGAACACCGCCATCGGACAAGGCGATGTCCTTGCCTCCCCGCTTCAAATGGCCGTCGTCACCGCCGCTCTGGCTAATGGCGGCACCGTTTACTACCCTCGACTCATCGACCGCATCGTTTCGCAGGACGGCAAAGTCGTTCAACAAGACCCTCCCCGCGTGCGCTCAAATCTTCTCACCGATGCCGGACTCACCGCCGAGCAAATCGAACATGTCCGTCGAGGCATGTGGAATGTCGTCAATGAGGGCGGCGGCACCGCAGGCCGCGCCAAAAACTCGGACATTCCCACCGCTGGAAAAACCGGCACAGCCCAGTTCTGGCGGTCCGGAGTGAAAGACAACCACACTTGGTTCATCTCTTTCGCCCCTTTCGAAAACCCGGAGTATGTCGTCGTGGTGTTTGTCCAAGGCGCGAAGTCCGGAGGCGGCGTCTCCGCCCCGATCGCCGCGAAAATTCTCGATGGAATCCAGAAATACAAAACCGGCAAGGAGGACATCCAACTCGCCGCACTGGAACCCGCCAAGGGCAATTTCCTTTTCACCGAGAGCGTCGACTTCGGCCGCGATGTCGCCGCCACCAATAAACTCTTCGACGACGGCGAGACCGCCGAGAGCCCCTCGGCCACTGGCCAGGAAAACCGCCCCGCCGCCGAACCAACCGTGCGCGCCGATGCAGACGAAGCCGGCCGCGTGCAAAACAAAACCCAACCCCGTGTCGAAAAAGCCCAACCAGCCACCGCCGGAGCCCAGCCAGGCGCCGCCAAACCCAAATCCAATCCCATCGGAAACTTCTTCAATTTCCTCGGAGGAAAAAAAGAAAAGTCCAAGGAGACGAAGCCCGAGAAGAAAGAAAACCGATGATCTTCCCGCCGCCGAGTCCAACACCCCAGCTCCTGCAATCCCTCAGGAAATCCCAGCCCCTCCCCCGCCGGACGCCCCCACTTCTTCCGACGCTGCGCCCCAATCCGGGGAACAACCCCGCCGCCGAAATCGCCGAGGACGCCGGGGTCGCGGACGCCGTCACTCTCAAACCCCGCCTCAGGACACATCCACTTCCAACCAAGCGGTCGCCGCTCCGGCTCTGACCAAAACTTCAACACCCAAACCCGAAAAACCCATGCTAGTAGAAGCCGTAAAAAGACTTTTAGGCCTGAAGAAAAAAACAGGCATCAAACTCATCGTTAGTTGCGAGAAACTCGAGAAACGCGTCGCGCTTCTCGAGAACAACCGCCTCGAGGAATATACCATCGAACGCGAGACCGACCGGAACATCGTCGGCAGCATTTACAAAGGCAAAGTCCGCAACATCGAGCCAGGCATCAAGGCGATGTTCGTCGACATCGGATTCGAGAAAAATGCGTTTCTCCAATTCTGGGATGCCATCCCCGCCGCACTCGACAGCGGAATCGAAACGATCAACCGCGCAGGCGGCAACAAAAAGAAAGCCCCTCGCATCACTCACAAGGATGTGCCGAATATCTATCCAGTCGGCTCCGATGTTTTGGTGCAGGTGAAAAAAGGCCCGATCAGCAACAAGGGCCCGCGCATCACAACCGATATCAGTCTCGCCGGCCGCTACCTCGTTTTGATGCCGTTCAATGACCAGTTTGGTATCTCCCGCAAAATCGAGGATCCGAAAGAGCGCGACCGCCTCCGCACCATTCTCCGCGAACTCGATGTCCCCGAGGGAATGGGCATCATCATGCGAACTGTCGGGGCCGGCCAGCGCGCCCGCTATTTCGTGCGCGATCTCAGCCTGCTGCTCGAGCAGTGGGCGCAAGTCCAAAGCGGCATGGATCAAAAACAGGCACCGGCCTGCCTCTTTGAAGAACCCGACCTCGTCGAGCGCACCGTGCGCGATTTTCTCACCGACGAAGTGGATGCCATCATCGTCGATGATGCCAAGTCCGTGGAGCGCATGCAGGACATCGTCGGCCATATTTCGAAGCGCGCGAAAAAATCCATCCAGCACTACACCGGCGCCCAGCCGATCTTCGAGTGCTTCGGCGTGAAGGCCCAGATCGAGGCCGCTTTCCACCGCCAAGTCTGGCTCCCGTGCGGCGGCTACATCGTCATCGATGAAACCGAGGCGATGATCGCCGTGGATGTGAACACCGGCCGGAACAAAGGCGCGAAGGACATGGAAAAAACCATCCTTCAAACCAACCTCGAAGCCGCCGAGGAAATCGCCCGCCAACTCCGCCTCCGCAATATCGGCGGACTCATCGTTGCCGACTTCATCGACATGAAGAACCGCAGGGACCAGCAAGCCGTCTACCAGCGCGTCAAGGACCGCCTCAAGCGCGACAAAGCCCGCACTCATGTGCTGCCGATCTCCCAACTCGGCCTCATGGAAATGACCCGCCAGCGCGCCAACGAATCCCTCGCCAGCACGCTCTTCATGCCCTGCCCGCACTGCTCCGGCAAAGGCGTCATCAAGAGCCCCATGACCATGAGCGTGGAACTCCAGCGCTCCCTCCACTCCGTCATGCGCAAACATCAGGAGAGCATTCACGAGATTCGCGTCACCGTTCATCCCGACCTGCTCGCCCGACTCCGGACGGACGATGAAGACCACCTCATCGACATCGAGCGCCGCTACGCGGGCCGCTTGATTTTCCGCGCCGACCCGACCTTCCATCAGGAAAAATTCGTCATCGCCAACGCCCAAACCGGAGAGGAACTCAAAGCCTAAAACACCCGATCTTCGCGAGCGGGAAAATTTCGGTTTTTTCGCTTGCAAGACAAAGAGTGATCCCTAGTCTCCACCCTCCCGCAAGGTGTTGGGGGAATGCCGAAGCCGCATTCCCGCCGCGTCACGCGTGTTAGAAAACGATTCGAGAATGCCAACCATCAATCAACTCGTCCGCAAAGGACGCCAGAAAACCAAAATCAAATCGAAGTCGCCAGCGCTGGTGAATTGCCCTCAGCGTCGCGGCGTCTGTGTGCAGGTCATGACCCGCACACCCAAGAAGCCCAACTCCGCTCTCCGCAAGGTTGCCAAGGTTCGACTCACAAATGGCCAAGAAGTCATCGCCTACATTCCCGGCGAAGGCCACAATCTCCAAGAGCACTCGATCGTCCTCGTTCGCGGCGGCAAGGTGAAAGACCTTCCCGGCGTGCGCTACCACATCGTGCGAGGAACACTCGACAGCCTCGGGGTTGACGGTCGCCGCCGCGGTCGTTCGAAATACGGAGCCAAGCGTCCGAAGCCCGGCCAGGAAGACAAGGCAGCCAAGGGCAAAAAGAAATAATCAACAGAATTCTTATTCATTATGTCACGCCGCCGCAGAGTTATTCATAAAGAAGTCAAAAAGGACGCCCGCTACGCGAGCCCCGTTGTCGCCAGCCTCATCAGCACCGTCATGCGCGAGGGCAAAAAATCGACAGCTGAGCGTATTGTTTACACCGCCATCGAAAAAACCCGCGAGGGCACCGACACCATCGATCCTCTTGAGACCCTTAACAAGGCCCTCGAGAATGTGAAGCCCCGGCTCGAGGTGAAGTCCCGCCGCGTCGGTGGAGCCACTTATCAAGTGCCGATGGAAGTTCCCGCCGCCCGCCAAGTTTCCCTCGCCATGCGTTGGCTCGTGACTTTCGCGAACAACCGCAAGGGAGTTCCGATGGAGAACGCCCTCGCCTACGAGCTCAAAGACGCAGCCGCCGGCCAAGGCAATGCGATCAAGAAGCGCGACGACATGCACAAGATGGCTCAGGCCAATCGGGCTTTCGCGCACTTCCGCTGGTAGCATGATTTTCCCAAGCGGGCGGTTTTTTCCCCACAGGAAAAACCGCCCTCTTTTTTATCCACGAGTCCCGATTTTTTAAAAGAAACACAAAACACCATGGCAGCCACGACCGACACCTCGAACCCAAACTCCCCCAACCGCGCTTTCCCTCTCGAGCGCACACGCAACATCGGCATCGCCGCGCACATCGATGCCGGCAAAACCACTCTCACCGAGCGAATCCTTTTCTACACCGGCATGATCCACAAGATCGGTGAGGTGCACGAGGGCACGACCGTCACCGACTGGATGGAGCAAGAGCGCGAGCGCGGCATCACGATCACCTCCGCGGCCACCACTTGCTCGTGGATGCAACGCCTGGAGGAAGGCATCTACAAAGCCTACTCGGGAATCAAAATGCGAGTGAACATCATCGACACTCCAGGCCATGTGGACTTCACGGCCGAGGTCGAGCGCTCATTGCGCGTTCTCGATGGCGCAATCGCCGTGTTCTGCGGCGTCGCTGGCGTCCAACCCCAATCCGAAACCGTCTGGCGCCAAGCCACCAAATACGGAGTTCCCCGCATCGCGTTCGTCAATAAAATGGATCGCACCGGTGCGGATTTCGACAATGCCGTCAACTCCATGCGCCAAAAACTCGGCGCCAATGCCTGGCCAATCCTCATCCCTCTCGGCCGCGAGGACTACCTCAAGGGCCAGATCGATGTCATCAACCAGAAGGCCGTCATCTATCATGACAACGACGCGATGGGCTCCACCTACACCATCGAAGAGATTCCCGAGGAAATGAAGGACACGGCCAAAGCCGCCTACGACGACCTCGTTTCCCAAATGTGCGACCTCGATGAGGAAATCGGCATGCTCTACCTGGAGGAAAAACCCATCTCCATCGAGCAACTCAAGGCCGCCATCCGTCGCCAGACCATCGCGAACAAATTCGTCCCCGTCGCCGGCGGATCCGCCTTCAAAAATAAAGGCGTCCAATACCTTGTCGATGCCGTCATCGACTACCTCCCCGGCCCGCTCGACATCGCTCCAGCGAAAGGACAAAACCCCGACACCGCCGAGCCCATCGAAGTCGTTTCGAATGACAATGGGAAATTCTGCTCCCTTGCCTTCAAGCTCTGGAGCGATCCCTTCGTCGGAAAACTCGTTTTCTTCCGCGTTTACTCCGGCAAGCTCTCCAAGGGCGATACCGTTTACAATCCCCGAACCAACAAGCGCGAACGCATCAGCCGCCTCATCCAAATCCAAGCCGACAAGCGCGAAGATATCGATACCTGCTACTCCGGCGACATCGCCGCCATCGTCGGCATCAAAAACATCACGACCGGTGACACGCTCTGCGACGAAGATCACACCATCCTCCTCGAGCCACCATCCTTCCCCGACCCCGTCATCTCGATGGCTGTCGAACCAAAGACCAAGATCGACCAAGAAAAGATGGGCAATGCGCTCCAGCGCCTCGCTGAAGAGGATCCGACCTTCCGCGTCTTCACCAACGAGGAAACCGGTCAGACCATCATCGCCGGCATGGGCGAGCTCCACCTCGAGATCATTCGCGACCGCATGATGCGCGAGTTCAAGGTCGAGGCCAACTCCGGCAAACCCCAAATCGCTTACAAGGAAACCATCCTCAATCCAGCCGAAGGCGAAGGAAAACTCGTCAAGCAATCCGGCGGTCGTGGTCAATACGGCCATGTCGTTTGCAAAGTCCGTCCCAACGAACGCGGCAAAGGCCTCACGATCGAAAACAAAGTCGTCGGCGGAACCATTCCCAAGGAATTCATCCCAGCCGTCGAAAAAGGCTTCAAAGAGGCCGTCCTCAACGGCGTCGTCGCGGGCTACCCCGTCATCGATGTCCATGTGGACATCACCGATGGCTCCTACCACGATGTGGACTCGAACGAAATGGCCTTCAAAATGGCCGCTATTTTCGCACTCAAGGACGGTATGAAAAAAGCCAAGCCGATCCTTTTGGAGCCAATCATGAAGGTGGAAAATGTGACTCCAGACGAGTTCCAAGGCGACATCATGGGCGACCTCAACCGCCGCCGCGCCCGCATCCAAGGCATGGAAACCAAAGGCAACCTTTGCACCATCAACGCCGAAGTTCCGCTCGCGGAAATGTTCGGTTATGCCACAGCCATCCGATCCCTCTCGAAAGGCCGTTCCTCCTACTCGATGGAACCTTCGCACTTCGAAGAAGTCCCTGCTCAGGTCAAGGCCGCCATCCTCGAGCAGAAATCCTAAAACCCAAACCTCTCAACAAACGCCGGACCTTGGAAACAGGGCCCGGCGTTTTTGTTGACTACTCGCCGAAGAGGGATGCCAATCTCGCCTCAAGCTTTCGGCGAAGAACGGCGCGGGAAAAATATTTCAACCCGAGCTCATAATTTTTTACCGCCCAATCAGCCCGAATTTTTTCATCGGATAGAATCAGCCGGGTTTTCTCCACCGCCGCGCGGGTGACAATCTGGGACATACCGATCGTCTCGAATCCCAACGGGGCGATATCCCGGACGTATACAGCGTAATTGTTCACAAAAACCGGTTTGCCGAAATAAACCGCCTCGAGGAATGCATTGCCAAAGCCCTCGTAGTGGCTCGGGTAGGTCACCAGGTCGGCATGGGGGTAGACATCAAAGAGGGTGTAAATTTTACGCCCGTCCGGGGTGATTCCACGGCTCTCGCCAACGCGGTCTGCGATGAATACAGCCTCAATGCCCGCATCGGCTATCCGCTCGTTGATGAGTTGCATGTAGTCGTTGCCCTCATCGCCAGCCGGGTGTGAAAGGACCAACTTCATCCGGGGATCACCCAACTGCCGGAGGAGGTCGATCGCGTGCTCGATCCCCTTGCGAGCCACCACCCGGGTGGGCTGGAGAACAAGAATGTCGTCGTCCGAGAGGCCGATTTCCCTGCGAAGATCGGCGTTGTAGGCGTCGATTCCAGGCGGCGGGGTTTCGAAATCGAGCACATTTGGAATGAAGGTGGATGAAAGGCCGTAGCGGCGCGCGAGTTCCTTTTGAGCCATCGAATTGATGACCACATGCTCAATATGAAAGAGCGAAGGGGGAAAGGCCGCCATCAGGTAGTCCGATGCCGAGGTGGTTGTAAAACGCTCGCGCTCCCAAGTGAAATCGTGGTGGTGGGCGATGGTCGGGATCCCCGTCTCCGCGATGAATTCCGTAATGGCGAGGCCCAGCGCAACATGCATCGGAATGGCCAGTGTATTCTGGGGAATAAGCAGGCCGATTTCAAAACGATCGACAAAAGCATAAAGCTCATCCTTGAGCCGGTCTTTGATTCCGTTGATCAGGGCGGTTGTTCGACGGGAGCGGGTGATCTGGCCAAAAAGCTCCGCCTGGGACTCGAGCACTTCAGGGTGATTGAAAAATGCCAGCGGCACAAGCCGACTTCTCTCGGGAGGCGTATCGAGAAGTCCTCCCATCCAACAACACTCCGCCCCGGCCGCAGTCAACTCCTCCGCCCATTTACGGGCCTCGAGAGTCACCCCATCGGTGCCGTGAAATCTTGTGGAAACAAATCCAACGCGCCTAGGTAATCGTGTGCAAGTAAGTCGAGGGCTCATGAAGCAAGTCGCAGGTTGCACATGAGGACTGGTCAGTCAATCATCAGCTATGAATTGGAAGGACAGATTACGGCGCGAATTGGAATTCGTTTATGGGGCGGTTGAGGGTCCCAAACTTGCAGAGGCCTTGATCAAACTCGCCGAATCCGAGCGGGTAGAAAACTTCCATCAAGATTTCAACAATCCCAGCGAGGTGATTCTGATTACCTATGGAGACCAGGTTCAGCGTGATGGCGAACCTCCCCTCGCCACCTTGCGATATTTTTTGAGGAACCATATTAAAGACCTCGTGGATGGAGTTCATCTTCTCCCATTCTATCCGTGGTCCTCGGATGACGGATTTTCCGTAATGGATTTTTTCGCCGTCGATCCCTCGCTTGGAACTTGGGAGGATATCCGCGCTTTGGGTAGCGATTTTAGGTTAATGTTTGATGGGGTTTTCAACCACGCCTCAGCGAAAGGAGTGTGGTTTGCCAAATTTTTGAACGCGGAGCTTGGTTACCGCGATTTTTTTACCACTGTCGAGGGCTCCCCCGATCTTTCAAAGGTAGTGCGCCCCCGCGCGCTGCCTCTTCTTACGGAATTCCAAACCAAAGAGGGTCTCCGGCGGGTTTGGACCACATTTAGCGCCGACCAAGCCGACCTGAACTTCCGCGATCCCTTCGTCATGCATTCCTTGTGCGAAGCCCTGCTGTTTTACCTGCGCCAAGGCGCGCGCCTGGTGCGCCTGGATGCGATCGGCTTTATTTGGAAGGAAACTGGCACAAGCTGCATCCACCTTCCCCAAGCCCATGCGCTGGTCCGCGCTTGGAGGGCGATTGTGGACGGCGCAGCGCCGGGAGCGAGGCTGGTGACGGAAACAAATGTCCCGCATGCCGACAATGTCTCATATTTCGGAGACGGCAGTAACGAGGCCCACATGGTTTATAATTTCGCCTTGCCACCATTGGTTCTTCACACGCTCCGCTCCGGCTCTGCTGTGGCAATCAATCGATGGGCTAGTAATCTGGAAACCCCATCTCAGGAAACCGCCTTTTTCAATTTCCTAGCCTCCCACGACGGGATCGGCCTCAACCCGGCCCGGGGAATCCTTTCCGAATCCGAAATCAATGCTCTGGTTGCTGCCGTGCGGGAAGGAGGAGGCTTTGTTTCGATGAAAGCCCTACCTGGAGGAGGCGAAGCCCCCTACGAACTTAATATGAATTTTCTCGATGCACTGGCCGTCGGAACAGATTTTGATACGGCCGTCGCACGATTCCTCTGCGCCCATGCCATCGCCTTTGCACTGGCAGGAATTCCCGGAATCTATTTCCACTCTCTCTTCGGATCGCGCGGCGATGTGAAGGGTGCACAAATCTCTGGAATCCCGCGTCGGATCAATCGCGAGAAATTTGAACTCCACAATCTCGAAGAGGAACTTGGGCGCCCCGACTCGCTGCGTAGTCAGATTTTTCAAGGGCTTGCTAGCCTGCTGCGTGCCAGAAAAAGCCTCTCCGCTCTCGCTCCGGCGTCTCCACAGTGGATTGAGGATTTCGGCAACAGTGTTGTTGCGATCCGCCGGGGGAGCGAATCCAACCCGGTTATATGCTTTCATGAAATCTCCGGCGTCCCAGTAGAATTTCCCTTGGATGGTAGCTGGAGGGATGCCATCTCCGGGTGCATCCACACCGACTCCGTGAAACTGCCCCGCCTGGGAATCGCTTGGCTCAGCCGTGTTTCTTGACCGCCTGGCGAAGCTCAGCCCAATCTCCGTCGCCATCCCGATGCAGATGCCAGGTTTGGAATTCCATTGCTCGGGCGGGCAAGATGTCGTTGTCCATGCGATCTCCAATCATCAAGCAGTGGCATGGTTCCAACCCGCGAGCGAGCAGGCGGGATGCAAGAGTCTGAAAAAAATAGGGATCCGGCTTTGAGAAGCCCAATCTCCACGACCAGATGGAAAGGTCTTGAGAGAAAATTCCAACCGTCAACCCTAAGGGTAAAAGCGCAGAGCTCAGCTCTTGAAGGGTGTATGCCTGTGCATTTGAGGCGATGCCGAGTGGAATATCAGCAGCAGTCCAATCCATGAGGCAAGTGGCCGCGCCTTGAGAGAGCGAGGTGCTTCTAAAGAGACTCTGTTGGGCGACTTGGAAATCCATAGCCGCGCCTGGGGGTAATTCTTCGAATTCAGGCAACACCCTGCCGAGCACCCTATGCCACTGCACCTCCGGAAACCGGATGCCGCGATTTTTGGATTTCTCATGGAGATTAGTGATTTCCGACCGGCAGGCCATTTCGAATTCCCTTAAGCCAAAAGAGGGGGGCTTTCTAAAAAATTGTTTAAAAAGCTCCTCCCATCGCGCATCTAAATCTCCCAGTGGAGTTTCCACATGAAGGACTGTTCGGTAGATATCACAAATGATGGCTTGGTATTTCACAGTTCGGTGGAAAAAAGCAAAGGGTAGAGGTTTCGGGTGCTGAGACGGTCTCGCAGAAAGGCACGAAGGGTATGCGAGGGGGCATCCAGAGAGACCTTGGGCGCGCATTCAGCCATCTTCACAGCGGTGCAAAAATTTTCCCGGAATCGTTCCGGCGAGAGTGAGTCGGCTCCGGAATCGTTAAAGCCAGCCGGCGGCAGGTTGACGGCATTACCTTGGATGGCTGCAAGTTTTGGATTTAGCGGCGCTAGGGCCGCATGAAGGTCCTCTGAGCTTGAGGACAGGACTTCTTCCTGCGCCATGAATGTAAGCCGGCTGAATGCCACCGGCTCTGTAGCCTGGCTAAGAAAGCCGGGTTCTTCGCAGAAAGCTGCTGCCTCGGAAGGAAGTCCCGCGCGCCAGGTATTCCACCGTTGGCGCTGTCGCTCCACCTCGGCATTCGAATCGAAGAGATCGAGTGGCACGACAACCTCCTCATAGGTGGTTGGAGCTAGCAGGCCAGCGGAAACTAGATCCGGCATCACATTTGGCAGAGAACGCGCTAGCAGTGGTCTTTCCCCAGAAGCAGCCTCCAAATAAGGAAGCCCGAAGCCCTCCTGCAGGGAGGTCAGAAGAACCGTCTCCGCCCCAGCAATCAAAGCGGAAACCGGTGGGGGGTTTTTTACATCAACCAGAATCCCGAGGTCGAGTCTCCATCCATGCTTGGCAGCAGCTAAGGCGAGCCCCTCGGCGTAGTTCGATTCTTCAGCAGATGTCGGGGCACCCGTAGTCATGATATGGGCCTCGGGACGCAGCCAGCGAGCTAGTAAAACCGCCTCTGCCATGTTTTTTCTTCGAAGAAGTCGGCAGGGAAGAAGCCAATAGGGGCCGGCGAAGCCGGTTCGGGAAGCAACCCACTGCAAGGCCGATTGAGCCTCAGCGGAGCCATGCGCGGCGGGAGTCACCGCATTGGGAATCCAAAGGGCCCCCGACCCGAATCCTGCTGCCAGGCACTCGTGGTCGGCACGATTAATCGCGACATGGACGATCCGACTTCCGACTGGAAAAACGGCGGCAGCGGCAGCGTCGAGCGTGGCGGTTCCACCGGAACGCATTTCGGGCCAACGGTTCCAGCGGTTGTCGAAAAAAAAGTCGTGGTGGTGGGAAACAAAAACAGCCCCGGTTGCATCGACGGCTTCTGCCCAAGCGGAAGCCAGAGCAATATTTCTCCCCAGTCCGAGATTGTGGGCCCACAGGATCGCATCGGTCCCACTGCAATCCGCAAGAAGACGCTTGCAGATATCAGGAAGATTTTTTGTCCTCTCACGGGCGTCATCCCCCAGTTCGGACCAATAGAGAAACTCGGGGTGAACGCGGATCTCCAGAGGGGTTCCATCAAGCGAGACCCGCAAACGCTCGATCCAGGTGGATTCTGCCGACTCACCCACGGCCAGAATGACGCGCGCCATCCGGCCACCTCCAGCAAGCAGCGGCATCGCGGTTTCGATGACGCGGCGAACACCTCCGGGTCTGAGATGATAGTGCGAAACAACGAGTGTCCGGTTCATAAGGGTTGATCCTCGCAATGATTGGCTAGACAATCAAAACCTATGGCTGATTTCTTTCAAACAGGTGCAATGGCGACCCTCCATCGGCTCGGAAATTCTGGGGTGGAACGCCTCGAGGAGCAATTGCGCTTCTTTGTTCAGGACATGCCGATCGCTCTGGTGCTTCCCTGTCACATCGATGAACTTGGCACCCCCGCATTGCGCAATATTTTACGCGAACTAGACGGAGTGGATTATCTCAAGCAGATCATTGTCGGGATCGACGGGGCATCCGCCGCGCAATGGCGCAAAGCCCGGGCTTTTTTCTCGAAATCCCGCCACAGCCCGACACTCCTGTGGAACGATGGTCCAAATATGCGGCGTCTGCTGGACAAGATTTCTGATGCAGACCTGGATCCCGGCAAGCGAGGAAAGGGAAGGAACATGTGGCTTTGCTTTGGCTATGTTCTAGCGACCGAGGAGGCAAAAGTTATCGCGTCGCATGATTGCGATATCCTCACCTATGACCGGGAGCTTCTTGCGCGACTCTGCTTCCCTGTGGCCAACGACCGCCTGGGGTTTGACTTCTGCAAGGGCTATGCTGCCCGATTCACCACCCGGCTCAATGGGCGCGTGATGCGATTGATGTTCACTCCGCTGATTCGCTCGCTGGAGAGCATCATAGGCCCTCATCCCTTCCTGAACTATATGGATACTTTCCGCTATCCCCTTTCGGGCGAAATTTGCGTCGATCTGGATGTTGTCCGCCGCGCTCGCATGCCCTCCGATTGGGGCGTGGAGGTAGGAATGCTTGCCGAGGTCTTTCGGGTAACCTCCCCGAAAGCGATCTGCCAGGTGGAAATCGGCGACCGTTTCGACCACAAGCACCAGGAACTCTCCGCCCGGGATCCCTCGAAAGGTCTTAACAAAATGGCGACAGATATCGCGCGCTGCATATTCCGGACCATGGCGGCAGAGGGCATCCGACTGGACTCAGGCCTTTTCGATGCCCTCTTGAGCGCCTATCAACGAAAGGCCGAGGACACCATCCGCTTCTATAACGCCGACTCGGCCATCAATGGGCTATCGTTCGACCGTCACCAGGAGGAGTTGGCCGTATCAACCTTTGTTAAGGGAATCCGAACCGCCGCCCGCGAATATATGGAAGATCCGCTCAGCGGTTCACTCATCCCGAACTGGAACCGCGTCGAGTCCGCCTTGCCCGATTTTTTGGATGAACTTCGCGAGGCGGTTGCCTTGGACAACAAATAGACGCTTGTGAAAGGCCGCTAGAGTTGACCTGAAAACATTCTTCCCTGATTGCGGGATGCTTGCGCCCGCCGCCGCGCTTTTCTAGCTTTGGCGCTCTTACAACGGAATCCCATGAAACTCGAAACCATCTGCCTTCACGGAGGCGCCGCTCCTGATCCCATAACCCTCTCGCGCGCTGTGCCGCTCCACCGCACGAGTTCGTTTGTTTTCCGCGACACCGAGCACGCGGCGAATCTCTTCGGCCTGCGTGAACTCGGGAACATCTACACGCGCCTGATGAATCCCACCCACGATGTGCTTGAGAAACGCGTCGCCGAACTCGAGGGTGGCGCCGCCGCTCTGGCACTGGCTTCCGGGACGAGTGCGATTTTCTACACTGTCATCAACCTCTGCGCGGCGGGCGATGAGATTGTATCGGCAAACAATCTTTACGGCGGCACTTTCACGCAGTTCCACGACATCCTCCCGCAGTTCGGCATCAAGGTTCATTTCGTCGATCCCAAAAACCCCGAGAATTTCGCCAAGGCGATCACGCCAAAAACCAAGCTCCTCTTCTGCGAAACGGTTAGCAACCCCGGCCTGGATGTTGCCGACCTCGAAGCGATCGCTGCCATCGCCCATAAAAACGGCCTCCCGCTCGTGGTCGACGCGACCTTCAGCACACCCTACCTCACCCGCCCGCTCGACCATGGCGCGGACATCGTCGTCCACTCGCTCACGAAATGGATGGGCGGCCATGGCACCGCCATCGGCGGCATTGTTGTTGATTCCGGCAAGTTCAACTGGAACTCCGAGAAATTCCCGCTTATGACCCAACCCGACGCCAGCTACCACGGTGTCCGATGGGCCACAGACATCGGGCCGCTTTGCCCGGTGGCTTTTGCGATCCGCATGCGCGTCATCCCACTCCGCAACCTCGGCGCATGCATCTCGCCCGACAATGCCTGGATGTTTCTGCAAGGCATCGAAACCCTCCCGCTGCGCATGGAGCGCCATTGCGAGAACGCGCTCGCCGTTGCCAAGCACCTCAAAAACCATCCGAAGGTCGAGTGGGTGCGCTTTCCCGGCCTGCCGGACGATCCGAATTTCGAACTCAACAAAAAATACCTCCGCGGCAAGGGCGGATCGATGGTCGTCTTTGGCATCAAAGGCGGCAACGCGGCAGGCACGAAATTCATCGAGAGTCTGAAGCTGTTCTCCCACCTCGCGAATGTCGGCGACGCCAAGAGCCTCGCCATCCACCCCGCCACCACCACGCACTCGCAACTCACCCCCGACCAGCAGGCCGCCGGCGGTATCACACCCGAACTCGTTCGCCTCTCCGTCGGCATCGAGCACATCGACGACATCCTCGCCGATCTCGACCAGGCCCTCGCCACCGCGGCTCAATAATTTTTCAAATGTCCCAAGGCGTCGGAACAGTCGAAACGAAATTTTTAACTTTTGGCAGCGTGGGCGAGCCCTTCGTCACCGCGGACGGCGGCGTGTTGCCATCGGTCACGATCGCCTACGAGACCTATGGCAAACTCAATGCCGACCGCAGCAACGCGATCGTGCTTTTTCACGCCCTGAGCGGCGCCCAGCACGCCGCCGGCACCAACAAATCCGTGCCCGGCACCGACGACCGCTGGACCGAAGAAATGCACACCGGTTGGTGGGACAGCTTCATCGGCCACGGCCGCGCGCTCGACACCGACAAGTTTTTCATCATCTGCGCGAACTACCTCGGCAGTTGCTACGGCTCCACCGGCCCGGCCTCGACCAACCCCGCCACCGGCAAGCCCTACGGCTCCAGCTTCCCGCGCGTCACGGTCCACGACATCGTCCGCTCGCAACTCCCCATCCTCGAGACGCACGGCATCGAAAAACTCCACGCCGTTGTCGGAGCCTCACTCGGCGGCATGTGCGCGCTCGACTTCGCTTTCCACTTTCCCGAGCGCGTCACGAATGTCATCCCGATCGCTACCGGCCTCCGCTCCCACGGCCTCCAGCAGATGCACAACCTGGAGCAGATCATCGCCATCACGCGCGATCCAGCGTTCGGCAGCGGCGACTACTACGGCACCACCGGCCCGGTCCACGGCCTTGCGCTCGCCCGCATGATCAGCCACAAGACATTCTTCTACGCCGATGCGATTGAGGAGCGCGCGAAGGTCGCGATCGTCCAACCCGAGACCGACATCCCCTGGTATCGAATCTCCAGCGTTCTCGAGAGCTACATGCTTTATCAGGGACAAAAATTCGTCCGCCGCTTTGATGCGAATAGCTACCTGCGAATCATCGACGCCTGGCAGCAGTTCGACCTCTTCAAGGACGCCAAATCCTCGGGTGCGCATCCGCTTTTCTCCCGCTGCCGCGACCAGCAATACCTTGTCTTCTCGATCGATAGTGATTGCTGCTTCTACCCCGACTACCAATCGGAAATTTGCGCCGAGCTGAAAAAAGCCGATGTCCCGCACCTGCGCCTCACCGTGCATTCCGAAAAAGGCCACGACAGCTTCCTGCTCGAGCCCAAGCTCTACACACCGCACCTTGCCTACGCCCTCGGGCACTAACCTCGCTGACCCGCGAATTTTAGCTTGGGCAGGACGGCTGGAACCACGCATTCTCCCGCGATGATTTTTGGTAGAAAAAACGAGCTCTCGCGGAGGCTCACTCAATGATTCAGGGCTTGCCCGGGTTTCGGGATTTTTTTCCAGAGGACTGCGCGAGGCGGAATCATGTGGTTGCCACCTGGCGGGAGATTTCGCGCCGATACGGCTTTGTGGAGTTTGATGGGCCAGCCTTGGAAAGCACGGATCTCTATCGAAAGAAAAACGAAGCCGGCGCGGAGATTCTCGAGCAACTCTACTCCTTCACCGACCGCGGGGGCCGCGAGGTGGCGCTCCGCCCGGAAATGACTCCGACCCTCGCGCGGATGGTCGCCGCCCGCGAGAAGCACTACCGCAAACCGATGAAGTGGTTTTGCGTGTCGAATTTCTTCCGTCACGAGCGCCAGCAAAAGGGCCGCTTGCGCGAGTTTTTGCAGTTCAACGCCGACATCCTCGGCGAAACGTCGCCTCAGGCCGACGCCGAGATTCTCGCGCTGGCGATCGACTTAATGAGGTCCTTCGGATTCACCGCCGAGCATTTCGTCGTTCGTCTCAGTGACCGCAAGGCGTGGATGGATTTTCTCCAATCGCGTGGCTGCGACGAGGCCGCCTGCCGCACCACCCTCGCCTGCGCCGACAAACTCGAGCGCGAGCCCGAGGAAAAACTCAACGCCAAGCTCGCGGCGACGGGCCTCACCGTTGCCGATCTCAAAGCGTTCATCGCGGCCGGAAGCCCCGAGGCGTTTGCACCCGTTCTCGAGGCCCTCGCCGCGCGGGGGCTTTCCGGATTTGTCCAACCCGATCTCTCAATCGTGCGCGGCCTCGCCTACTATACCGGCGTCGTCTTCGAGATTTTCGACCGCTCGAAAAACCTCCGCGCCCTTGCTGGCGGAGGTCGCTACGACGGCCTCGTGAAGGGCCTCAGCGATGGATCCGCCGACCTACCCGCCATCGGCTTTGGCATGGGCGATGTCGTCCTCGGCCACCTCATCGACGAAACCCCAGCCGCAGCTGAAAAACTCCGCGCCGCTCTCGCCGCATCGACCGATGTTTTCGTCGTCATCGCCGACGAATCCCGCCGCCCGGAAGCCCTCCAGATCGTCCAAACTTGTCGTGAACTCGGCCTCTCCACCGACTTCCCGCTTAAGCCCGCCAAGGTCGGCAAGCAATTCCAGGAGGCCGAACACCTCGGCGCCACCCATGCCGTCGTGATTGGCCAGGAATGGCCGCAAATCAAACTCAAACACCTTGCCACCCGCGCCGAGGAATCCCTCGACCACGCCGCGCTCGCTCCGACTCTTAAAACTTACAAACTTCATTCTTAAAACTCCGATGACCTACCGCACTCACCACTGCAACGCCCTCCGCTCCGAACATTCTGGCACCGAAGCCACCCTCTGCGGCTGGGTCGCCTCCCGACGTGACCACGGCGGACTCATCTTCATCGACCTCCGCGACCGCGAAGGCATCACGCAGGTTGTTTTCCGCCCCGAGGAAAATCCCGACGCCGCGAAGAAATCCCACGAACTTCGCAGCGAGGATGTCATCCGCGTCACCGGAAAAGTCGCCCCCCGCTTGGCTGGAACCGAAAACTCGAAATTGGCCACCGGCGCGATCGAACTTGTCGCCAGCGCGCTCGACATCCTCAACGCCGCCGAAGTCCTCCCTTTCCAGCTCGACGACAAGGTTTCCAACGAAGACCTCCGTCTCACCTACCGCTACCTCGATCTGCGGCGTGAAAACATGGCTCGCAACCTCCGCCTGCGCCACCGCGTCGTGAAGACCATGCGCGATGTGATGGACTCCGAGGGTTTCCTTGAAATCGAGACTCCGATCCTTTCGAAGAGCACGCCGGAGGGCGCACGCGACTTCCTCGTTCCCTCGCGTCTCACGCCCGGAGCGTTCTACGCGCTCCCTCAGGCCCCGCAGCAATACAAGCAACTCCTCATGGTCGCCGGGGTAGAAAAGTATTTCCAAATCGCCCGCTGCTTCCGCGACGAGGATCTGCGCGCTGACCGCCAGCCCGAATTCACCCAGCTCGATGTCGAAGCTTCGTTCACCACTCAGGACGAAATCCTCGCGCTGATGGAAAAAGTCATCGCCGCTGTTTTCCGCGAGTCGAAAGGCATCGAAATCCCGACCCCCTTTCCGCGCCTGACCTACAAGGATGCGATGAACCGTTACGGCAGTGACAAGCCCGACACCCGCTTCGGCATGGAGATCACCGACCTCGGCGATGTCTTCCGCGATACTCAGTTCAAGGTCTTCCGCGGCGCGCTCGATAGCGGCGGCGTCGTGAAGGCGATCAACGCCAAAGGCCTCGCCTGCATCACCACCGGCCAGATCGAAAACCTCACCGAACTCGCCAAGCAAGCCGGAGCGAAAGGCCTCGCCTTCATTAAGGTCGAGAACGGCGAGTGGAAATCCCCGATCGTCAAATTCTTCACCGACGCCGAAAAAGCCGCGCTCACCGAACGCCTCGCCATCAAGGAAGGCGACCTCATTTTGTTCGGTGCCGACAAGTGGGAAACAGCCTGCGAAACCCTGGGCCGCGTCCGCCTGCGCGTCGCCGAAATGCTCGGAACGCTGAAAGATTCCACCGCGCTCAATTTCCTCTGGGTCGTCGATTTTCCGCTCCTTGCTTGGAACGAAGAGGAGCAAAAGTGGAACGCCGTCCACCACCCGTTCACCCGCCCCTGCGCCGAGGATCTTCCACTGCTCGAGGCCGGCGAATACGGAAAGATCCGCGCCGTCGCTTACGATGTCGTTCTCAACGGCGTGGAAATCGGCGGCGGGAGCCTTCGAATCCACGAGTCCGACCTCCAATCGAAGATGTTCAGCATCCTTGGCGTTGACGCGGAGAAGCAACAACTCCTCTTCGGGCACATCCTGAAAGCCTTCCAATTCGGCGCCCCACCCCACGGCGGCATCGCGCTTGGTTTGGATCGCCTCGTCATGCTCATCGCCGGCGAGGAAAGCATCCGCGATGTCATCGCCTTCCCGAAAAACAACCGCGGCGTCGAAATGATGACCCAGTCCCCCGCCGAAGCCGACTTCAAGCAACTCCGCGAGCTTTACATCCAAAGCACGGCAAAGAAGCAGCCATAAGGCTTCCGCTTATCACGCCGCCGCCATCGGCGGGCAGGAGCAGAAGATGTGGCGGTCGCCGTGGACATTGTCGATGCGGGCGACGCTGGGCCAGAACTTGTGCTGGCGTAGCCACGGGGCGGGCCAGGCGGCTTGGGTGCGTGAGTAGGGGCGCGTCCACTCGTCGCTCGTCACACACGCGGCAGTGTGTGGGGCGTTTTTGAGCGGGTTGTTGGTTTTGTCCAACGCGCCGGATTCGATGGCGAGGAGCTCGGCGTGGATCGTAATCATGGCGTCGCAGAAGCGGTCGATCTCGGCGAGGGATTCGCTCTCGGTCGGTTCGACCATGAGCGTTCCCGCAACCGGCCAACTCATCGTCGGGGCGTGGAATCCAAAATCCATCAGGCGCTTCGCAACATCCTCGACCTCGATGCCGGCGCGTTGTTTCCACTCGCGCAAATCGAGGATGCATTCGTGGGCGACGCGGTTGGATTTTCCCCGGTAGAGGATGGGGAAACATTTTTCGAGACGGGCGGCGATGTAGTTCGCGCTGAGGATCGAGACGGCTGTGGCGTCACGCAGGGCGCGGGGGCCCATCATGGCGATATACATCCAGGAAATGACGAGGATACTCGCGCTGCCGAGATTTGATTGCGATACGGGACCAACGGCGTGGTTTTTGCCGAGCGGGTCGCCAGGCAAGAAGGGCGCGAGGTGTTTGGCGACGCCGATCGGGCCGACGCCTGGACCGCCGCCACCGTGGGGAATGCAGAAGGTTTTGTGGAGATTGAGATGGCAGACATCGGCTCCAAAATCGCCGGGACGGCAGAGGCCAACCTGGGCGTTCATGTTCGCGCCATCCATGTAAACCTGACCGCCCGCTGCGTGAACGATCTCGCAAATCTCGCGGATGCCTTCCTCGAAAACGCCGTGCGTGGAGGGATAGGTCACCATCACGCAGGCCAGCGTGTCGCGATGCGCGTCGGCTTTGGCGCGGAGGTCGGCGAGGTCGATGTTGCCGGATTGGTCGCAGGCAACGGGGACGACTTTCATGCCGGCCATGACGGCGCTCGCGGGGTTCGTGCCGTGAGCGGAAACGGGGATGAGGCAATCGGTGCGCTGGGTTTCGCCGCGAGAGCGGTGCCAGGCACGGATGGCAAGGAGACCGGCGTATTCGCCTTGCGAGCCGGCATTCGGCTGGAGCGACACGGCGGCGAATCCCGTGATTTCGGCAAGCCATTCCTCGAGCTGGCGCGCCATTTTTTGATAGCCGAGGGATTGGTCAGCGGGCGCGGCGGGGTGGAGCGAGGAGACGGAATCCCAAGTCACCGGGAGCATCTCGGAGGTGGCGTTGAGCTTCATCGTGCACGAACCCAGCGGGATCATGGAGGTCGTGAGCGAGAGGTCCTTCGCCTGCAACCGGCGGATGTATCGGAGCATCTCGGTCTCGGTGTGGTGCGTGTTGAAGACAGGGTGGGTGAGGAAGGGCGAGGTGCGACGGGGAGTTTTTGCGGGGGATTCGGCGAGCGTCGCGCCGAAGAGATCGAGTAGTGGCGAAAGATCTTCGGTGGTTTCGTCGAGCGAGATTGTGATCGTCGTCGGGTCGAGGAGACGGAGGTTGATGCCGGTCTTTGCGGCGCGGGCGACCAAGGCGGGGGCGGAATCATTTTTCGGAGTCACGCTGATCGTGTCGAAAAACGCGGCGTGGTGGACGGTGTGGCCAGCGTTTTTCAAGGACTCGGCGAGATTGGCGGCGTGTCGGTGGATGCGCTCGGCGATGGAGCGGAGCCCCTCGGCACCATGATAGACGGCATACATCGAGGCCATGACGGCGAGAAGAACTTGGGCGGTGCAGATGTTGCTGGTCGCCTTGTCGCGGCGGATGTGTTGCTCGCGGGTCTGGAGCGTGAGGCGCAGGGCGGGATTGCCGGCCGCGTCTTTGGAAACCCCCACAAGGCGGCCGGGGAGGCGGCGCTTGTGTTCATCGCGCGTGGCGAGAAAAGCGGCGTGCGGGCCGCCGTAGGCGGGAGGAACTCCGAAGCGCTGGCTCGAACCGATCACGACATCGGCCCCACATTCGCCGGGGGGCTTCAGGAGCGTGAGAGCGAGAAGATCGGCAGAAACGATCGCAAGCGCTCCCGAGCTGTGGACGCGGGCGATGAGTTTTTCCAAGTCGCCAATCGAGCCGTCGGTGGCAGGGTATTGAAAGAGGGCGGCAAAGAAGGGTTCGGTGGGAGGATTTTCGGCAGGGCCAGTGAGGACCTTGATTCCAAGTGGCTCGGCGCGGGTTTGGAGAACGGCGCGGGTTTGGGGATGGACATGGTCGGCGACGAAAATCGCATCGCCGCCTTTAATGTCGTGGCAAAGCGTCATCGCCTCGGCGGCAGCGGTGGCCTCGTCGAGAAGGGAGGCGTTGGAAATCTGCATCCCGGTGAGGTCGCAAACCATCGTCTGGAAATTCAAAAGCGCCTCGAGACGGCCTTGTGCGATCTCGGCTTGATAGGGGGTGTAGGCGGTATACCAACCGGGATTTTCAAGAATGTTGCGGCGAATGACGGCAGGTGTGTGGGTGCCGTGGATGCCCATCCCGAGATGGTTCGCGGCGATTTTGTTCTCCGACATGATGGCGCGGAGGTCGGCAAGGGCCTTTTCCTCAGAGCGCGCAGCGGGGAGCTTCAGGTCGTTTTTAAGCCGGATCAAGGCGGGAACGGTTTCGTCGATCAAGGCGTCGAGCGAGGGCACGCCAACAGCGGCGCACATGGTTTCAATTTCCTTGGAGTCGGGGCCGATATGGCGGTGGGCAAATGCGGTCATGTCGAGATGCGGGAGTATGCGAAACCGACCGCGAATGGAGAAGAAAATTGCGAGAAAATCAGGCGAGCTTTTGGCGCAGGGCTTGAAGCTCGAGAACGGCCTGGAGGTCACGCGGTCGGCCCATTGCCCGCTTGGCATCTATCAGGGCATCGAGCGTAAGCGTCCGAATTTCCAACCCGGAAATCCGGATCGTTTGACTCAGCGGCAGGCACTCTTGGTAGCCGCCCAGCCCCTTGATTTTGCCAAGACAGTCGAGCTGCCCCCAATCCGTTCCAAGATAAAGGTTTTTTAATCCGGCTGCTTGTGCTTGCTCAGGTGTGAATGGGAGCCTTTGGGGTGTCATTCGGTGACAGGGATTCAGTTCACTCAAGGCCTCGAAAATTCGTCGCAGATTTTCCGAATCCATCGGGCAAACTATATCCACATCTCGCGTAAGAAGAGATCCTCCATGCAGGAGCGCAGCGAGTCCTCCGCAGATAATGAAATCCACATTCGAGCGGGCAAGCCTTTCAGTGATTCTCTCCAGAGTTTTCATTTAATCCGGCGAGAGCAGCCTGCAGGGCCTCAGCCTCATTCAGCAAGCGGTCATTTTGGCGGAGGCGTTCCAGCGGGGTGAGGCGAAGATTTTCGTCCAGAAGCGAGAGATCCATCCCGAAAAGTTCCGCGCGCTGGATGTCGGTCAGACCGTCGTCGGTGCGCCAGAAGCGTTCGAGTTCGGAGGGCAGTGAATCCATGGTGCGAAGGGCGTTATCCTCCGATCTGGGCTCGGTAGGCGGTGGCGTCTTTGAGGGAGTCGAGGTCGGCGGGGTTGGTGAGGCGGATTTTGAAAATCCAGCCGGTGCCGAAGGGGTCGGTGTTGAGGAGCGAGGGGTCGGCTTCGATGGCGTCGTTGCGTTCGACGACCTCGCCGCTGACGGGGGAGTAGATATCGCTGGCGGCTTTGACGGATTCGACGACGGCAGCGATGTCTCCGGCTTTCACGGTTTTTCCGATAGCGGGAGGCTCGGCAAAGACGATGTCGGTGAGTTCGGCTTGGGCGTGGTCGGTGATGCCGACCGTGCCGGTGTCTCCTTCGACGAGGATCCATTCGTGGCTGGTGGCGTAGCGGAGGTTTTCGGGAACATTCATGGTTTTTTAAGGAAAGGTTTTTTGACGACCTCGGCGCGGAAGCGGCGGTCGCGGACTTCGATTTGGACTTCCTGGCCGAGGTCGCAATACGCGGGCGGCAGGTAGGCGAGGGCGATGCCGTAGCCCAGGCTCGGCGAGAGGGCACCGCTGGTGGTCTCGGTGACGGGCTCGCCGTTTACAAAAACACGGTAGTGTGAGCGGATCGGCGGGGATTTGTCGGTGACGCGCAGGGCGCAGAGTTTGTGCGGGAGGACGGAGTGTTGCTTTTGGGCAAGAAGGGCGTCGCGGCCGAGGAAGGCGGGCTTTTTCAGATCGCAGAAAAAACCAAGTCCGGCTTCGAGCGGGGTGCGGTCGGGCGAAAGGTCGGAGCCGTTCAGCGGGTAACACATCTCGAGGCGGAGCGTGTCGCGGGCACCGAGTCCGCAAGGAGTCGCGCCGGCAGCGAGGGCGGCTTGCCAGGCTGAAACGGCTTCCGTGGCAGGAATGACCCATTCGAAGCCAGATTCACCTGTGTAGCCAGTGGTGGCGATGAACGAGCCGGGCTGGATTTCCAGCACACGGTTGCGCTCGGTAGGCATTGGCTTTTGGAAGAGTTTTTCGAAAACGGCAGCGGCTTTGGGGCCTTGGATGGCGAGGGCGGCAAATTCGGGACTGCGGTCAGTGAATACGACACCGGGCACGGCGTGTTTACGGAGCCAGGCGGCGTCTTCATCGATCTTCGCGGCGTTGACGATGAGGAGGTATTTTTCCTCCGCGAGGCGGTAGGCGAGGAGGTCGTCGATCACGCCAGCACGCTCGTTGAGGAGCAGCGTGTATTGGGCTTGGCCGACGGGGACAGATGCGAGGTTGTTTGTGAGGAGGGAGTCAAGCCAAGCGGTGGCGCCGGGGCCTTCGACGAAAAACTCGCCCATGTGCGAGATGTCGAACACGCCGCAGGATTCGCGCACGGCTTTGTGCTCTTGGAGGATTCCGGTGTATTGGACCGGCATTTCCCAACCGGCGAATTCGACAATGCGGCCGCCGGCGGCGAGGTGTTGGTCGTGAAGTGGGGTGCGCATCAGGCGGTGGGCGGCTTGGCGTGTTGGTCGTCGAAGTTCAAGTAAGTGTAGAGCGTGAGACTTTTCTCGTAGTCGTCAAGGAGTCGCATGGCCTCGTTGGGCTTGAGGCGGTCGGATTTGATAGCGGCGTCGGTCTGGGCCTTCATGCGGCGCGCGAGTTCGTTGACATCCCACTGAGTGAGGCTGAGAACTTGGCCGATCGTGCTGCCGGGGAGGATTTCTTCGATGTAGTAACCGCTGTCCTCGTCTTCATCGAGGTAGATGTGCATTTCGTTGACGCGTCCGAAGAGATTGTGGAGATCGCCCATGATGTCCTGATAGGCCCCGGCAAGGAAGAAGCCGATGTAATAGGGCTCACCGGATTTCCAGCGGTGAAGCGGGAGGGTTTCCTTCACATCCTGGATGTCGATGAACTTCGCGACCTTACCGTCGGAGTCGCAGGTGATGTCCACGAGCGTGGCGTTGCGATCGGGTGCTTCATTCAGGCGCTGGATCGGCATGACGGGGAAAAGTTGGCCGAGCGCCCAGTGGTCGAGGAGGGATTGGAAAACGGAGAAGTTGCAGAGGTATTGGTCGCCAAGGGCGTTTTGGATTTCCTGCACCTCCTCCGGCAGGGGCTCAGATTTGTCGAAAAGCTCCACGGTGCGCGTGGCGATCTGCCAATAGACGGTCTCGATGCCTGCCTTCGTGCGGAGGTCGAGCAGGCCGAGATCGAACATCGACTGCGCGCGTTCGCGGATTTCCTGGGCGTCGTGGAAATTCTCGAGGCGGCGATCCATCGAGAGTCCCGATTGGATTTCCAGAATGTCGGCGAGGAGGTTCGGCTGGCCGTCAGGGGCGGGCGTGGGAGGAATCTCTATGTGGCTGGCTTTTTCGATCGCGCCGAAGGCCTCGACAATCAACACGGAGTGCTGGGCGACGATGGCGCGGCCGCTTTCGCTGACAAGAACGGGGTGCTGAACGGACTCGGAGTCGCAGACCTCCTTCACGGTGTAGACGATGTCGCGCACATATTCGTCCATCGAATAGTTCATCGAGCTATCGAATGTGGTGCGCGAGCCGTCGTAGTCCACACCGAGGCCGCCGCCGACATCGAGGTAGCCGAGTTCGTGGCCCATCTTGAAAAGCTTTGCATAGAAGCGGGCGGCCTCTCGGACGGCGCGCTTGATGGTTCCGATGTCGGGAACCTGCGAGCCGACATGGAAGTGGACGAGCTTGAGGCAATGAGCGAGCCCGGCGGCGTGGAGCATGTCGCTGGCCTCGACGAGATCGGCGGTCGAGAGACCAAACTTGGCATTCTCACCGCCGCTGGTGGCCCACTTGCCAGCGCCCTTCGAAAGAAGGCGGACGCGCAGGCCAATCATCGGCTCGATTTTCATGTCCTGCGACACGCGGAGGATGTGGGCGAGTTCCTCGAGTTTTTCCACGACGAGGATGACTTTTTTTCCGAGCTTCCGGCCGAGGAGCGCGCTGCGGATGAAGCTGGTGTCCTTGTAGCCGTTGCAGATCACAAGGCTTTCGGGGTCGGTGTGGACCGAAAGTGCGGCGAGGAGTTCGGGCTTGCTGCCCGCCTCTATGCCGAAATGCCAAGGCGCGCCGGCGTCGAGGATTTCCTCCACGACCTCGCGGAGTTGATTGACCTTGATCGGGAATACGCCGCGATAGGGCGCGGTGTAATTTGCCTCCGCGATGGCTCTGGCAAAGGCTTTATTGATCGTCTCGACACGGTCGCGCAGGAGGTCGTGGAAACGCACCACCAGCGGAAAAGCGAGCTTGTGGGCGCGGGCCTCGGCGACGACTTCCATAAGATCGATCGTCTCGCCGTTGCGCTTGGGATGGACGACGACATGGCCTGCGTCGTTGATTCCGAAATATCCCCCGCCCCAGCGGTCGATGCTGTAAAGATTGGCGGCGTCCTGAATGGAAAACGAAGGCTGAGTCATTGTTTAATTAAAATGTGATAATCTGAAAATCGTTCTGGCTAACAGCCTGTGCCTCCTCAGGCGTGACCCAGCGCTCGGAAAATTCAGGTCCCCACGAGTCTGAAACTGCAATTTCGTCTGTTTCTTTGTTGTAGCCGATAATCATACAGACATGGGCCGTGTCTGTGAATTTTTTGAATCTTCTGCCAGACTTTCGGGCCTCGGAGAGCGTTTTTTTCCATTCTTTGGAGTCTATTGAAGTCTCCAAGCGCATTTTCTTCCGTGAGTTGGCGGCTTCGTTGAATTCATTTGTTGAAAACATGGCCCAAATCAACGGAAGGCCACGGTCGATATATTTCGAAACATTGATGGGGTTTGGCTTGATTTTAACTCGTTCAATTTTTCGACCAGAACGAATCACGGATTCGCGGGCTCCTTCAGCAATGTCGGTTAAATTTGTGCCTCCCCCCTCTTTTGTTTCTCCAGCCATTGCGAGGACATACATGTCGGCTGGAATCCCCATGTAGCGCATCACGCGTTCCCATGTCGCAGGCACGCAGTAGCCCTTGGGGCCTTGGTTAACCATCGGCATGTCTTTCAGAATCACATCCCCATTCGGACGGTTCTCAACTCGCGCAGATACCCGAGCGCGGATTTCACTATCGAGTATCCGGGATTTACCGCCGGCATCAGCTGATTCCGTGGGCATGATTCGTATTGCGACATATTCATCGCGGGGAGATGCCAAAAGAAAAGCATGCCCATTCCAGTCCCAGCGCTTCACATTTTCTCTGGTTTCACGCCCTTGACCATAGCGATCAACAACTGGTTCCCCGAAAAGTTCGGTCAAGGCGCTTTGAATCTTATTTTTATCTTCGCGTATCAACTTAGGAAGATCACGAACTTGCTTATTCTTTGTGCGGATCGTTGCCCGATCGGATTCTGAAGTTGAGTAAACAACGGCATCGCCTTTGTTCGCGAATACCAGTGACAAGCTCGAGGGCGAGCCCTGTTCCGCCAGAAGAACAGTGGAATACGGGCGGCAATCCAGAATTCGTTCATCGGTTCCGGGGTATTTTCGAAAGCTTGAATCTGTTGAAGTCTCGGATTCGAGTGGCCAATCAAGTCTCTGCGCCGTGGCACTTGCATCGTCGTCCCAGAGGTTGTCGTCATCAAAAAGTTTCACACCCAACGCGGAGTTAACATCGGCAGCGGAGGGAGCGGAGTCTTGAGCATGCAGAGTGCCCAAGATCAAAAGAGCGATAAGAAATGGAAAGCTTCGCCGCTGAAACATGAAAGTGGCGGGCACACTAGGACTCTTCGGGAAAATTTCCATGCGAAAGCGTGGGTATTTTTAGGGTGAATTGAGGAATGATTTGGCGAAGGCCAGCCAGACTTTGTGGCGGGGGACTTTGACGCGCAGGCCGAGGGGGTGTTCGGCAACGAGAGCGAGGGTTTGGCGGGCGAGGTCGAGCGGGAGTTTGCAGGCGGCGCGGAGGGCGCGAGGCTTCACGGCAGAGGCATACTGAGTGCCGGCTTCGAGGAGTTCGGAGGCGCGTTGCAACTCGGGATAAAACCGCTCGTCGGGGATGTAAACGCGGCCCGAGTCGGCATCGCGGCGGCGGTCGCGGAGGATGTTCACCATTTGCAGGCCTTGGCCGAAGATTTTCGCAAGCGGGAGCATTTCGTCGACGGGTTTGGAGGCGTAGTCGGGGATGTGGCGGAAGCACATGCTCGTCCAAAATTCGCCCACGCTGCCGGCGACGAGTTGGGTGTATTCGACGAGTTCCTCGGGCGAGAGAGGTTTTTGGGGGGCACCATCCGTGGATGGTTCGAAGCGCTCGAGGTCGAAGATTTGCCCGCGCAGGATGACACGCCAGGCGGCCTTGATTTTTGCGGCGTCGGGTAGGGCTTCGAGGGCTTTGAGGAGATCGGGCAAGCGGATGAGCAAATCGCGTTCGTCGCCTGCGAGGCCGAGGTCGGGGCTTTTTTCCGGATAGGAATCAGGCAGGGCGCGGAGGAGGGCGAGTCGTTGGAAGGTTGGCGCAGTCGAGGCATCTGCGATCGAGTCGGAAGCGCGAGCAAGCATGTAGGCCAGCGACAAGGCCGGACGGATCGAGGCTGGAAGAATGCGGAGTGACAGCGCGAAGGTGCGCGCGAGTTTTTTCAGCAAGCGCTCGTAGCCTGCGGTATCAAGGACCGTGAGGGCGAGGGCCGGAGGTTTGGTAGAACTCACAGCCACCGACAATAGGTCTCGGCGAGCGCGTTGGAAATACCGTTCAAACGGATTTGCGTTTCCTCCAAATATTGGTGGAGTCCGGTTTTGAAAATCGACCCGATGTTGGCGAAGTCGAGGTTCGAGCGGAGCAAGCCGGAAAGGCGCTCGGCCTCGTTCTCGAAATGTCCGCGGTCGGTGCCCGAGATGCGGTGAAGGGCTGAGTCGAGCGAGTCCACGCAAAAGCGGATCGAGCGGGGAAAAGAATCGTGGAGGATGAGAAATTCAGCGACCTCCCAGCTCGATACGCGGCCGTTGGAGATTTTGAAATAAGCCTCCATGGCACTGCAGGAGCGGAGGACTGCCATCCATTGAGTGACATCGATGTTGCCGCCGACCTTTTCGCCTTGGGGCAGGAGGACATGGTATTTGAAATCCAGCACGCGCGAGGTGGAGTCGGCGCGCTCGAGGAATTTGCCCGCTTGGAGAAATTGCCAGCCCTCGCCGTGCGTCATCGTGGCATCCGTGATGCCTTGGAACGAGTGGAGGTTTTCGACAAGGGTGCGATGGAAACCGATCGGGCTCTCGCGGTGGGCGGCGCGAGCGGAGGGGCTTTGGAGGTAGAGGTAGAGGCGGTTGATGCGCTCCCACATCTCGCTCGAAATCTGCTCACGGACGGTGCGGGCATTTTCGCGGGCGTGGGTCACGGAGGCCAGGATCGAGTTCGGGTTGGTTTTTTCGAAGGTGATGAACTCCATCACGGCATCGCCGCTGATTTTGTCGTGGAGTTGGAGGAAAAGCTCTTGGTCCTCGAGAGTCGCGAGGATCGGCAGCCATTGCTGGTTCGAGTCCGAGTAATTCAGCGCCTCGAAATCCAGCACGAGCTGCATATTCACATCCAAGATTCGGGAACTCGACTCCGCGCGCTCGATGTAACGGCTGAGCCAGAAGCAGGAATCAGCGACGCGGCTTAGCATGGCTGCTCCTCCCCTTCATCGAGAACCCAAGTATCCTTCGTGCCGCCGCCCTGCGAGGAATTCACAACGAGCGAGCCTTTTCGCATGGCCACACGGGTGAGGCCACCCGGGATGATCGTCGTTTTTTCGCCCATGAGAATGTAGGGCCGGAGGTCGATATGGCGGCCTTCGAATTTCCCATCCACGCGGGAGGGAGAGCGGGAAAGACTCACCACGGGCTGCGCAATGTAGCCGCGCGGGTCGGCGATGATCGCTGCGCGGAATTTTTCGATCTCCTCCTTCGTCGCGTGAGGCCCGATCATCATGCCGTAGCCGCCGCTTTCGTTTGCCGCTTTGACAACGAGATTTTCGAGATTTTCGAGAATGTATTTCCGGTCGGATTCTACGGCGGAAAGGTAGGTGTCCACATTCGGGAGAATCGGTTCCTCGCCGAGGTAGAATCGGATCATCGCGGGCACATAGTAATAGGTGACCTTGTCGTCGGCGACGCCCGTTCCAAGGGCATTGGCGAGGTTCACATTTCCCTCACGGTAGGCGTTGACGATGCCGGGGACGCCGAGGACGGAGTCCTTCCGGAAGACCGTCGGGTCAAGGAAGTCGTCATCGATCCGGCGATAGATCACATCGACCTGCTTGAGGCCTTTGGTGGTCTTCATGAAAACCCGCGAATTCTGCACAACCAGGTCTTGGCTAGTGACGATCTCGATGCCCATCGCGCGGGCGAGGAACGAGTGCTCGAAATACGCGGAGTTGTAGATGCCCGGCGTGAGCACAACGACGGTCGGATCGGGATTTCCACCCGGCGCGACATAGCGCAATGCGGCGAGGAGTTCCTGCGGATAGCGGTCTACCGGCCGAACACCATAGCGGCTGAAAAGTTTCGGGAAAACCCGCTTCATCGCTTGGCGGTTTTCCAGCACATACGAAACACCTGAAGGACACCGGCCGTTATCCTCGAGCACAAAATACTGACCGTCCGCCCCGCGCACGAGATCGGTTCCGCAGACATGAATGTAGATTCCATGAGGGACATCCAGACCGACGAGTTCGGGGCGGTAATGTTTCGCGGTGCGGATGATTTCGAGCGGAATCACTCCTTCCTTCACGATGCGCTGATCGTGGTAGACATCGTGAAGGAAAAGATTCAGTGCGCGCAGGCGTTGCTCCAACCCGCGTTCGAGGTGTCGCCACTCGTCCGCCGGGATGATGCGAGGCACGAGGTCGAACGGCATGATGCGTTCGGTGCCCTCGTCGCCGCGATAAACCGTGAAGGTGATTCCTTGGTTGAGATAAGCGCTCTCCGCCATCGCGCGCTTGCGCTCGAAAGTGGCGGTGTCCATATCGGAGAAACGCCCGAGAAGTCGCTCGTAGTGTGGGCGGACCTTGCCATCCGCCTCGAACATCTCATCGAAAAATCCCTCCGTTTCGTATTGATCGAAAAGGCCCTGCATTTGCCCGATGTTTTGCCCAACGGCCGCGCCGTGAAAAGAGAAAAATCTCGTGCCGCTTCAGCGAGCAGCAACTTGTAGAGGATCCAGCGCGCAGGAAATCTGATGGCTGCCGAACTTCGTATAAATAAATCGCGCCGATGTGGAGTTCGCTCGCGTCACGCCGCGAACTTTGTCGAGACCCTCCGTGCGGAGAAAATTCAGCGACGACGCCAGCAGGGCACTGCCTAGGCCGCGGTTGCGGTATTCATGAAGGATCATCGGTCCGCTGGAGAGGTGGTTCATTGAGTCGGGATCCGTATCCATCACCGAGACACCGATAATTCGCGAACCATGCTGGGCCACAACGCACGAGGGTGTGGCCTGTTTTTTCTCGAAGGCCTCTTCCACAAAGCGCTCCATGCTTTCATCCAAGCGCCGACTGATATCGCCCCAGGAAGAATCCATGGAAAACGCGGTGCGGAGGACCTTGCCGACGACCTCTTCGTCCTCGCGGTTAGCAGGTCGGATCGCCAGAGAAGCTGGCGCGGGCACCGAGTAATCTGCAGACACCGTGTCCCATTCAAAGCAAAGCCAAGGTTGCATTCAGTAATTCAGGTTAAATCCCTTCCGACTACACAGGTCAGGAAACCCCCTGATCATTGCGGCTGACCCACCATACGCACCCCAGAAAAACGGCGCAGACCATTCCAAATGCAGAAAATGAAAACATGAACAGCTTTGTGGTTTTTCAGAACCCTCTCCGTCGGTCAATGAAATTCCCGGAGCGAACGGGAAAAACACCGAATTGCTCGACAATGGCACATCCCTTTCCTAGAAGTCGCGGTTCAACTAAAAATTCCACACCATGATCGACAACATCGTCTCAGCGCTCGGCGACAAGGCCGACTACCTTCTCAAGCACACTTCGAAGACCGTTTCGAAGGACCAACTCCATCTTCCCGGCCCCGATTTTGTGGACCGCATTTTCGCCCACACCGACCGGAACCAGCGCGTCCTGAATAATCTCCAGTGGATCTACAATTCCGGCCGCCTCGCAGGCACCGGCTATGTTTCGATCCTGCCTGTCGATCAAGGTATCGAGCACTCCGCCGGAGCCAGCTTCGCCAAAAACCCCGCGTATTTTGATCCCGAGAATATTGTGAAACTCGCCATCGAGGGCGGTTGCAACGCCGTCTGCTCGACCTTCGGCGTCCTCGGCTCAGTCTCGCGCAATTACGCGCACAAGATTCCATTCCTTGTTAAAATCAACCACAACGAACTCCTCACCTACCCGAACGCCTTCAAGGAGATTCTCTTTGGAAAAATCAAGACCGCCCACGACATGGGCGCAGCCGCTATCGGCGCCACGATTTACTTCGGCTCCGACGACGCCCATCGCGAGATCGTCGAGGTCGCCGAGGCTTTCGCCTACGCCCATGAGCTTGGAATGGCAACTGTCCTCTGGTGCTACCTCCGCAACTCCGCCTTTAGCATCAAAGGCGACAAGGATTATCATCTCGCCGCCGATCTCACCGGCCAGGCCAACCACCTCGGTTGCACGATCCAAGCCGACATCATTAAACAAAAGCTCCCCGAGAATAACGGCGGCTTCAAAGCCCTCAACACCGGCGGCTCCAGCTACGGCAAACTCGACGAGCGCATTTACACCGAACTCACCACCGACCATCCGATCGACCTCTGTCGTTATCAGGTCGTGAACTGCTACATGGGCCGCGCCGGCCTCATCAACAGCGGCGGCGCGAGCGGCAAGAACGACTTCAACGAAGCCGTCTTCACTGCGGTCGTCAACAAGCGCGCGGGCGGCACCGGACTCATCTCCGGCCGCAAGGCCTTCCAACGCCCGATGGCCGAAGGAGCCAAGCTTCTCCACGCCATTCAGGATGTCTACCTCGCCAAAGAGGTCACCATCGCCTGATCACCCGGCGCGAAAGTTCCAAACAAAACACAGCCGCAACTCCCCTTGCGGCTGTTTTTTTTGAAAGATGGACACCGAAATCCTGATCGTGGGAGCGGGGCTTTGCGGGCTCCACGCCGCCACCCAGTTGCAGGCCGCAGGCCGCTCCGTGCTGGTGCTGGAGAAAAGCCGCGGCCTGGGCGGACGCGCCGCGACAAGGCGCTGGAACAATCGGCCTGTCGATCACGGCGCCCAATTTTTCACCGCCAAAAATCCGCAGTTCGTCGCGCAGGTCGCGCGCTGGCTGGAATCCGGCGTCTGTCACGAATGGACGCGTGGTTTGCACCACTTCTCTGGCGGCCAACTTCACGAACCCACCGATCACTCCCACCCCCGCTACGCCTGCCGGTCCGGAATGGCCGCGCTTGGCCGCACCTTGGGTGGTCCACTCGGTGAGATCGTGCAGCGCGAGTCCAAAGTCTCGCGCCTCGCCGTGGTCGAAGGACAATGGCAAGCCACCCTGGAGGATGGACGCCTCGTGCGATCGCGGAGCGTTTTGCTCACTCCTCCGCCCGCGCAAAGCAGAGCCCTCCTCGCCGAATCAGCGCCGATGGCGGCTCAAGAACTCAACCTCCACCCCTCGTGGCCTTGTCACGCGGTGGCAGCTTGTTTTTCGCGAATGGAACTTCCTTGGCAAGGCATCCAAGCTCCCGATGACGAGGTGCTGACCTGGATCGGCCACGACACCAGCAAGCGCCCGGAACTTCACCCCGAGCACACGATTCTCATGCTCCATGCCGCACCAGGTTTCAGCACAACCAACGCCGACGCTTCGGAGGGAGAAATTGCCGCCGCCTTGCTCCGCCGCGCCTCGGAGATGACCTCGCTCGATTTGCATTCGCCGCTCGAAATCTTTTTGCAGAGGTGGCGCTATGCGCTGCCGACTTCTAGCAAAACGCCATGCAGCCCGATCGCCCACACTTTCCCCGCGCCTCTCGTCGTAGCCGGCGATTGGTGCCATGGTGGTCGGATCGAAGGCGCGTGGATGGCGGGCCGCGATGCGGCGGACCGCCTCCTAGCAATACTCCGCTAAAGGCGAGCAGAAGCAGCCTTTGCCTAGTTGGCGCTTTTGCGTTTTTCCAACCAGGCTTTCGCGAATTCCCAAACGATCGGCAGGACCGAAACAACGATGATGCCCAGGATGACGAGCTTCATGTTTTTTTGAACGATCTCTAAGCCGCCGAAGTAATATCCGCCGCCGAGAAAAATCCCCACCCACAGGAATGCGCCGGAGACATTGTAGAGCGCGAATTTGGAATAGGTCATCGATCCCACGCCGGCGACGAATGGCGCGAAGGTCCGGACGATCGGAACGAAGCGCGCCAGGATGATCGCGCGGCCACCATACCTTTCATAGAACGCATGGGCCTTCATGAGGTGGGCCTTGTTCAAGAAGCGGCTTGACTCGTATTGAAAAACTTTTGGCCCCATCCACTTTCCAATCGAGTAGTTGACGGCGTCGCCGAGGATGGCCGCGACGAGAAGGAGCGGGGTGACGATCTCGACTTGAATGAGCTGTTTTCCAGCGAGGGCTCCGACGGCAAAGAGCAGCGAGTCACCGGGCAGGAACGGAGTCACGATGAGACCTGTTTCGCAAAAGATGATCGCGAAGAGCAGGGCGTAAATCCAGAAGTCGTAATTCTTGATGAACCACTCCAAGTGGCGCTCGGCATGGAGAAAAAAATCGATGAAGTCGGCGAATGTCATGGGCTGTCCTTATCAAGGTGCGAAACGCCTCTGGCAACGATAAATCCCCCGCGACTCCAAAATGACGCCATCCGTCCGCCCGCCTGTGTTCGTGTTTTCCTAAGAATTCGTTCGGAATCGTGGAATGGTCAAAACCATCCCCATCCCCCATGATGCGGCGATGAACTTGTTTCCTTTCGCCGATTACTGGTGGTTTTACTGCGGCTTCACAGTTTTTGTTTTGATCGTGTTGGCACTCGATCTCGGGGTGTTCCACCGCAACGCGCATGAGGTCAAATTTCGCGAGGCCCTCGCGTGGAGCGTCGTGTGGGTTGCGATGGCGGTTCTGTTCGGCTGGCTATTCGGAAAATTTGCGGAGTTCCGTTTTTTCAATGATGCCCGACTACTCGCCATTTCTGGCTTCGATCCGTCGGTGGAGGCCCACCGCGCGATGCTTCAATACTTCACCGGCTATATCGTCGAGAAGGCCCTCTCGGTGGACAACATCTTCGTGTTCGTTGTCATTTTCACCTACTTCAACATCCCGGACAAATACCAGCACCGCGTCCTTTTCTACGGCATCATCGGAGCGCTCATTTTCCGCTGCATCTTCATCGCGGTCGGGGCGGCTCTCATCCAATATTACTGGGTCGTCGTTCTTTTCGGCGTCTTCCTCATCCTCACCGGCATCAAAGTTATACTCGCCCCGGAAAAGCCGCTCGATCCCGAGAAAAATCCGATTCTGAAATTCTTGAAGCGCGTCCTGCCCATCACGCCGCAACTCGAGGGCCAGCGGTTTTTCCTGCGTCAAAAGGGGACGCTGATGGCGACCCCGCTCTTTGTGGCGCTTATTTTCATTGAGATCTCTGATGTCGTTTTCGCTGTCGATTCCGTGCCGGCGATCTATGCGATCACCAAGGAGCCGATGATTGTTTTCACCTCAAACATCTTCGCCATCCTCGGCCTGCGCGCGATGTTCTTCCTCCTCGCCGGCGTCGTGCACAAATTCCGTTTCCTCAAATACGGCCTCGGTCTCGTGCTCGTTTTCGTGGGTCTGAAAATGGTCTGGCTGAACCAACTTTTCGGCGGCCATTTCCCGATCGGTTGGTCGCTCATGATCATCTCGGTGCTCATCGGCTCATCGATTGCCGCCTCGTTTTTGATCCCTGCGAAGAAGGAATCCTAAAACTGGTCTCAACCGAGCTCCAGACCCGGCAGGGTCGGCTGGAGATTTTTTGCACTGCGGCGAGCGGGGGCTCGTTTGCGGCTTCCGTGACGGACAAAAACCGCCTTGGCCTCAACTCGCGTTTCCGTTTGACGACGCACGGCCGAGATTTTATCCCGAGCCTCTTTCACCGCTGCTGTGTGTTCCACAATCGGAGCAGGATAGTTTTTCCCGATGACGCATCCGCAGCGGCTCTGAATTTCGGAGGGCATTTGCTCCGGCCGTGACAGCCAGGAAACGGGAACCTCGCGGAGTTCTGGCAGCCAGTAGCGAATGAATACGCCGTCGGGGTCTTGCTCGAGGGCTTGTTTGGCCGGGGAATAAATCCGCAGCGTGTTGATCCCGCTCGTGCCACTCTGCATTTGGAATTGGCTGAAATGAATGCCCGCCTCGAAGTCGAGGAAGTGGGACCCCAGCCAGACCGCCGGTTCGCGCCAGTGGAGCCAGAGATGATACGCGGAAAAACTCGCGAGCATCGCCCGCATGCGGAAGTTGAGCCAGCCCGTCGCCTTCACGCAGCGAATGCACGCATCCACCATCGGGTAACCGGTGAGCCCCTCCTTCCAAGCATCGAACCGCCGGCGGCCTTCAGGGCCATCTGTGAATTCCTCCCTCAGCCCATCGTAGGTCCGAACGAAATTTCCAAACTCGATGCGCGGCTCGTCCTCGAGTTTTTGCATGAAGTGGCAGTGCCAGCGCAAACGGGACCCAAAACTCTGTAGCGACCCGAACCATCGCCGATCCACCGCCGCACCAACCTCCCGAGCGGCGCGGAGAGCTAAACGGCGCTCCCCGAGTTTTGCGACCACCGTGCGCATTGAGATGCAGCCAAAGGAAAGATACGGGCTGATGCGCGAGCAGGCGGTCCAACCCTCGAGGGGGCTCGACATCGCCGCGCGGTAATTCACCCCCCGCTCCGTCAGAAACGAGTGGATCGTTCGGCGAGCCGCCTCTTCACCGCCCTTTTGCGCGTCCGGCTTGTCGGAGGGAGGCAAACCCAATTCCTCGAGACCGAGAATCCCCTCGCTTCTCAACCCCTCCACTCCGCGAATCCCCGGCACCGAACTCGCTGGCCCCCGCATGAATTCCTCCCAATTTTTCGACCATCCATTGCGGGATCGCAGTCGGCGCACAACGCCGTCCTGCCGAAATTCATTCCATGGAATTCCCCGCTCGCAGCACCACTCGCCCACCTCGCGATCCCGCCGGTAGGTCAACCCGCTACCCGTCTCCTCGTGCGACCAAAGTTCGGCAAAGGAAATTTCCCGCCACAAGGTTTGCAGCACTTCCGTGACCGCCCCCCACCTCAAGACGAGATTCCCGCCTATCTCCCGCAATAAGTGATCCAGGGACCTCAGGGATTCGTTCAGAAAAACCAGATGCGCCGAGGTGAACTCCGCGCTGCCGTGCAGTTCCGGCTCGTAGACATACAGGCACGCGACCGGGCCGCGCTTCGCCGCCTCAACCAACGGACGGTGATCTTCCACGCGCAGGTCGCGCTTGAACCACACGAGTTGCGTTGGCCCCTTCATCGCATGGAGGGTCGGACGCGGCGGCACTTGTCACTGCAGTAGCGCACTTCCGCCCAGACGCGTTCCCATTTTTTTCGCCAAGAAAATGGCCGCCCGCAAGTGACGCAGATCTTTGAGGGCAAATGTTCTTTTTTCACGCCACGCATGTCTCGCAAAGTTACGAGCGGGGGCGCAGTGCCGATGCGGAGAATCGTGAAAAAGGTGCCGCCGGCTTTACTTCCCGGCGGGGCGCTTGCGAATCGTGATCCGCTTGAGGCGGTCCTCTTCAGGCGGGCTCCAAGTCTGAATCTCGGCGTCGTCTTTAAAGAGATTGTGAACGATGCGTCGGTCGTAGGAATTCAGCGGCGCGGTCTGCATCGGACGGCCCGTGGCGCGCACGACATTGGCGAGTTGTTTGACCTTCGAAACCAGGGCGTCGTCGCGCATGGCACGGTGGTGCTGCACATCCACGATCACGCGCGGGGCGGGGGGATTTTGGGCGAGAAGGAGCCTGTTCACGAGATGCTGGAGGTCCTCCATCACCTCCTCGCGGCGGCCGATCAATCGCTGGGGTTCGTGGGTGAGGATTTGGAGGACGGGTGTGCCCTCGTGCTCCTCCAGCTCGATGGACGCCACAAAGCCGAGATACCCGAGAATGGTGTCGAGGATTTCAGCGGGTTGTGGGTTCATGGCGAGTGGCGGTTTTTCTTGTTCTTCTTTGCCTCAACCGCCGCGCGCTTGGCAACAATGCTTTTCTTTTCAAGCGTCGGCAGGGGTTTGTTCCGAGTGAGGTAGAGCTGCACAATCGAGAAGAGGTTTTGGGTTGTCCAATAGAGGGCGAGGCCGCTGGCGTAGTTGTAGCAGAACACCAGGAAGATGATCGGCATGAAGTAAAAAATCCGCTGCTGCATGGCATCGCCGGTCTTCGGTGTGATGACCATTTGCCAGACCATCGTGCCGGCCATAACGATCGGGAGGACATTGATCGGAAGCCCGAGGATGTAGCCGATGGTGTCAGGCTGGGAAAGGTCGGCGACCCAGAAGAACGAGCTGTTGCGCAGCTCGATGGCGGTGCCAAGCATGGAATAGAAGCCGAAGAAAATCGGGATCTGAACGAGGAGCGGCAGGCAACCGCTGAAGGGATTCACGCCATACTCCTTGTAGAGCTTCATCACCTCCTGGTTCATCTTTTGCGGGTCGTCTTTGAACTTCTCCCGCATCTCGGTCATTTTCGGCGAGAGGAGCGCCATCTTGCGCATCTCGTTCGTGGCTTTGTTCTGAACCGGCCAGAGGGCGAGCTTGATGAGGATGGTGAGGACAATGATCGACCACGCGTAATTGCCGATGAGGGCGTGGAGGCTGTTCATCGCCCAGAGGAGAAATTCGCTCACAAATCCGAAAACCCCGAAGCTCATGACTTGCTCTTGCGTGGAGCCGAGTTGGCGGAGGCGCTCGAGTTCTTTGGGCCCGGCGTAAATCTGGAAAGACCGCGTCTCCGTGGCGCCCGGCGCAAGCGAAGGCCCGCCTTGGACAAGCCCGCCTTGGACGCCAAAAATGTCACTGCCGTTGAGCTTGGGAGCCTCGAAGCGTTTGGCCCAAACCGATTTCGTTGGCACCGTGCCTTGCGGGGTCACAATCGTGCAAAAATACTGGCTCGCGACGGCGGCCCAGCGGATCTCAGGCTCGCTCTCTTGGTAAAGCTCGCGCTCCCCGTGAATCTCGATGCCGATGAGCGGAACCGAACTGGCCGAGAACCAATTCACATCGATGTTCGACATCGAGTTCCCGTGCCCCCAATCGAAGCGCGTATACATCGGCATGTCGTAGATGTGGATTGGCGCCGCGCCGCCGGCAGCGACAAAAAAGTCAGGCACCTGCTGATGTGTCGCGCCCGTATTTCGAAACGAGACATCGAGCGTAACGATGTAGGATTTAGTTTTGTCACCCGGCGGCGGAAGCTGAAAGCGCTTGGTGATTTCGAGGCCGCCCTCACGCACGAGGTTGAAAACCGCCGCGCCCTTCGCGGGATCGGTGGTCATGTTGAATCCCCCAAGCACCTCGCCGGGCTGGAACCCAATCGCGCCGATGGGCAGCGTGCGGCTGCGGTTCAGAGAGACATGGGATTTGTTCTCGCCCATATGCATTCCCAGCACGACTTGCTCGATGCCGCCGGTGTCATTATTGAAAACAAACTCGGCGCCTTCGCCTTTGAGAGTTTCCTTGAGAGCGGTCATAACCGCTGGCGCCGGTGTCGCGGCCACCACAGGTTCTGGAACTGGAGTGGCTGATGGCGGGGTGGCCGGGGCTTGAGCGACTGGTGCCGGCGGCGGCGCCATGTATTCAGAGACATACCACTGCCAGGCGAAGAGTCCGATGACGGAGATGATGATGGCGATCCAGGATGTGCGGTCCATTTAGTGAGAAAGGGTCTTGAGTTGCGTGGGAACCGGGTCGTGTCCACATCCGCCCCAGGGTTGGCATCTAGCGAGGCGGCGGAGTCCCAGGAGGCAACCGCGCCAGGCTCCATGGGCGCGGAGGGCTTCTATACAATAGCTCGAACACGAGGGCTCGAACCGGCAGCCACAGCCAGGGCCGCCGATCACCTGTAGGAATGGCGAGAGCGTGAGCTGGTAACAGCGCACGAGAGCGATAAGCAGGTATTTCATTGAGAGTCGGGCAAAATAGAAAGTCGGCGGGCGAGAAGCAACCATTCCGCTCTCAATTCGTCGAAAGTGGCACTCGCGGCCGTGGACTTGGCGACAACCACGATGTCAAACCCCGGAGCGAGTCGAGGACGGTCGGCGCGGATGATTTCACGAAGTCGGCGTCGGGTTTTATTACGATCCACTGCTCCACCGACGCGTTTGGAAGTCACGAGACCAATCCGGCTGGACTGTGCGGCGGAGTCCTTGAGAACACCAAGACGGAGCAGCCGACCTTGCGAGGATTTTCCTTTATCCCGAACCTTGCGAAAGTCGCGGCTATTGAGGAGACGAGCGGTTTTTGGAAAACGCAGTCGAGCCCGCTCAGGCTTGGGTGTGTCTGGCGAAGTGGACTTCGACACCTTTCGGGAGAAGCCGCTTGCGGCCGTGACGGCGGCGGCGGCTCAGGATGGCGCGGCCGGCCCTGGTCTTCATGCGGGCGCGGAAGCCGAATTGCTGTTTGCGCGTGCGCTTGGAAGGCTGGTATGTGCGTTTCATAAAATTGGCAAATGGAGGCGAGAGATTAGGAGGATTTCGCAGGGCGTCAACCCCAAATCCCGCCCCCCCTAAAAATCTCCGGCCGGCGGGGAACGATTCCCATCAGGCACCGGGATTTTTCGGGCTGGCACGAGGCCATGCCGGTGCTTACGATCCGGTCCATGGCGCGAAATATTTTGGGAGGTGATCTGGAGCCTTGCTGCTACGAACCGATGACGGGGTTTTTCCGTGATGGCTATTGCCACACCGGGCCGGGAGATTCGGGGGTTCACACCGTCTGCGCGGTGATGACGAAGGAATTTCTGAAATACTCTTTCGAGCAGGGCAACGACCTCTCGACGCCCAGGCCGGACATGCAATTCCCTGGACTCAAGCCGGGTGACCGCTGGTGCCTTTGCGCAAGTCGGTGGAAAGAGGCTTTCGATGCCGGGATGGCCCCGAAAATCCGACTCGAATCGACTCATGCCTCGACTCTGGAATTTGCGAATATCGAGGATTTGAAAGCCTGCGCCGCCGAGTAGCGGCCGGGGGATCTTAGCGGAAGCCTTTTGCGTTGTTTCGGTCGGCGACGAAGAGATTCGCGCCGCGCGATTTGAGAACAAAGGTATTATTGTCGCCGTATTTGGTCCAAGGGCCGGCGGGGACATCACGGGCTTCAACGAATTTCCAGTCGCACACATCCTTGCCGCCCATGCCGAGATAATCACGCACGGCCGGGGAGACATCGAGTCCCGCGCCTTGGTTGAGGTTCGGGCGGGGGCGCTCTTTGCCGAAGACATATTGCCAGTGGTCTGTGCGGAAAGGACCGCAATCCTCCCATTGGGCATAAGCGATGCGGTTGCCGTGGCGGATGGCGAGCCAGCGGCCTTTGCAAACCGACTTTCCGGGTTTCTCAAAAGCCTCGGGAAACCAAGGAATCACGCGGCGGGATTCGGGCTTGGTCGAGCCCCTGGTGACATCGTTGTAAGGGAGGGCGACATAGAAGGGGTTCTGGCGCGGGATGAAATGCTTCGGGAGAAAATTGCGGCGCGCGGCGGGGTTGGGGTTGTCGTATCCGCCGAAGTTTTTGTGCCAGTATTTGTCCCACGAGCTCTTGCAATTCGGGACCGGGTTGTTGCGGGTGGGTTGTTCGCCGACCCAGAAAACAGTGGTAACGATGTTGAGTTTCCACGGGTAGCGGCTGGAGGAAACTCCGGTCTGGGTGGCAACAATCGGGGGCTCGATTTTTTGGATCGCTTTTTCGCGCAGGGCCATGGCGAGTTTTTTAAAATCCGACGCGCTTGTTGCAGAAGCAAACACTGTCTGCAACGACGCCAAAACCAGACTGAGGAGAAATACGCGGATGGCCATTTCCGTAAGAGAGCCCAAGGTGGGGCAGGACCCCATATGGTGCAAACTAAAAAGTCCGCCAGCCAGTTTGTGGCCCCGCTCCCGCAGACAAGAATGTTCGTGCAATTAGGAAATGCCGCCTTTTATTTCGCGCCATGTCTCGCCTTCTGCCTTGGATTCTCGCCGCTTCGAGCGGGGTGCTCCTCGGCTTGTCCTACCCGCCTGCCGATCTCGGCAACCTCATCTGGATCGCACTCGTTCCGCTCGCGTGGGCGGTGTGGTTCACCAAGCCCGCGCCGCGCCGCGAATGGCTCCGGCTCGCAGGGCTGGGGTATTTTTGCGGGCTGTTCTTTTTTCCCATGGGAGCCTTCTGGCTCACCGAACTGACTTGGCCGGGTTATATTCTGCTGGCTCTCTATTTCTCGTTCTACACGGCGGGGTGGGCGGTTTTCGCCGGGATGCTCAAAAGTCCAGATGCCGCAGATGCCTCCCCCTGGCTCGGCTCACTCCACAACCTCCGAGTCTGCGCGCTCGGCGCGGCGGGTTGGACTGCGATGGAATGGCTGCGCGGTGTGATTTTCCCCGCCTTCGGATGGAACGGCTTGGGCATCGCGCAACACGCCAACATTCCGCTCATCCAAATCGCCGATGTCACCGGAGTCGGGGGCATTTCGTTTTTGATCGCCATGGCGAACCTCATGATCGCCGCCACGATCAAGCGCCTTTCGCTCGAACTCGGCAAAGGAGCCCGCCGCGCTCATCTCGATTTCGCACTCACCATCGCCCTCGTTGCGCTTACCTGGACCTACGGAGTTCGCCAACTCCTCGACCCCGAGCCCGCCTCGACCGAACTCTCCTTCGCCGCCGTGCAAGCGAGCGTGCCGCAGCTGGAGCGCAACAATCCCGAGTTCGAAATGGAAATCCTCGAGAGCTACCAAAACCAAAGCCTCGCCGCCATCGCGATGCAGCCGGACCTCATCCTCTGGCCCGAGTCCGCCACGCCAAACCCCGTTCTCGGGCACCAGCACACCTGGGACCTCGTGCGCGGCCTCGCCGAGCAACACTCCGGCGATTTTCTCATCGGCACCGTGCATTGGGGGCAGGAGGGCGACTTCAACTCCATCGCGCTCCTCACCTCGCGCGGCTCAGAGGCCCAGCTCCACCACAAGATCCACCTCGTCCCGTTCGGCGAGTATGTCCCGCTCCGCGAGGCATTCCCCCTGCTCGCCCACATCGTTGGCGAACTCGTGCCTGATGATTTCGATCCGGGAAAAAAATTCACCCTTCTCGAAATGGAGGCCAAGCCGGTGAAACTTGGACCGCTCGTGTGTTTCGAGGACACACTCGGCGACCTCGCCCGCCGCTTTGCCGAACTCGGCGCGCAGGCCTTCGTCGTGGTTACGAACGACGGATGGTTCAATGAAAGCTCCGGCTCGCTCCAGCATGTTCGCAACGCCCTCTTCCGTTGCGTGGAAAACAACATCCCGATGATCCGGGTCGCCAACACCGGCGTGACCTGCGCGATCGACCGCCACGGCGCCGTGCGCGAAATCCTCTGCGACCCGACCGGCAATACCTTCGGGCCAGGCATCCTCTTCAGCAAAATCTCCGCCCCACAAAACCCCTCGCCCACTTTCTACTCACGCTACGGCGAAATTTTCTCGATTTCGTGCCTCGTTCTATCCGCCATCCTCGCAGGGATTTCCCTCATCCGCTCCAGACTTCAAAAAATTTCCCCTCGCCCGAACGATTCCAATCCGAAAATCTCCACGCCATGAAAGTCCATGTCTCCGTCCTGCCGAAACCATCCGTCCTCGATCCCCAAGGCGCCGCAGCCGCCGAAGCCATCCGCCACCTCGGTCTCCAAGGCGTGGGCCGCGTGCGCATCGGCAAGTTGATCGAACTCGAACTCCCCGACGCCACGCCCGAGGCCGAAATCCACCGCATCGCCCGCGACCTTCTCTCAAACCCCGTCATCGAAGACTACTCGATCGCCCGCCCATGAAATTCGCCGTCCTCCGCTTCCCTGGTTCGAACTGCGACCAGGACTGCGTCCTCGCTCTCAACGCCCTCCCAGGCGCTTCCGCCGACTTCGTCTGGCACAAAGACACCTCGCTTGCCAGCTTCGACGCCGTCGTCGTTCCCGGCGGATTTTCCTACGGCGACTACCTGCGTTGCGGCGCGATCGCGAGGTTTTCGCCCATCATGCAATCGGTAAAAAATTTCGCCGCCGCCGGAGGCACCGTCCTCGGCATCTGCAACGGCTTCCAAATCCTCTGCGAGAGCGGCCTCCTGCCCGGCGCGCTCGTTCGAAACAAGGGCCTCCACTTCGTCTGCAAACACCAACACCTTCGTGTGGAATCCACGAACTCGCGCTTCACCAACTCCGCGACCAAAGGCCAAGTCCTCAACATCCCCATCGCGCACGGCGAAGGCTGCTACTTCGCCGATGACGCCACGCTGGCCAAGCTCAACGCCAACGACCAAATCCTCGTCCGCTACTGCGATGCCACCGGCGCCGTGACCGATGCTGCAAATCCGAACGGCTCCCGTGAAAACATCGCCGGCATTTGCAACGAGACCCGAAATGTTTTCGGCCTCATGCCCCACCCCGAGCGCGCCTGCGACCCGGCTCTAGGCAGCACCGACGGCCTCGTGATTTTGCAAAGCCTCCTCACCGCCGAACCCGCAAAAGCAAGCTGACTCCGAGCCTCAGGGCACGGTGCGGATCTGGATTGATTCGAAGCGCTCTTCGCCTTCGATGAGTTCGCGGAGGACGATGAGCTTGTCGCCGCTCGCGACGAGTTTTTGTTGGATCAGAAATTTTTCGGCTTCGGCGAAAGTCTCTTCCGCGTCGGTGGTGAAATCGAGTTGGAAGGCGTGGGAATTCCAATTCAGCGTCTGGTGGCGCACCTCTTCTTGCGTGGGAGTGAAAACAAAGATCGGTGCACGCTCAGGGCGCAGGTGGCTGGTTTGGTCGGCCATCTCGCCGGTGCGGGTGAAAACCACGAGCTTCGAGTCCTCGATCGAGTTGGCGAGCATCACGGCGGAGCGGATGGTTTTTTGGCGCTGGGTGGCGAGGATGGCATCGTTCGCGTAGCCCGCGCCGCCGCTTAGGGCGATACGCCGCGCCACGCGGTCGAGGACTTTCACGCAATCAACAGGATATTTTCCCTGCGCCGTCTCGCCGCTCAGCATCACGGCATCCGCCTGCTCGAAGACGGCATTTGCCACATCGGTGATTTCCGCGCGGGTCGGAATGGGGTTCGTGATCATGCTCTCGAGCATGTGGGTGGCGACAATGACGGGACGGCCAAATTGGATGCACTCCTTGATGATCCTCCGCTGAATGATCGGGAGTTCCTCCATCTTGCATTCGATGCCGAGATCGCCACGGGCGACCATGATCGAGTCGGCGGCGCGAACGATGTCCTTGATATAGCGGACAGCATTCTGGTCTTCGATCTTGGCGACCGTTCGCGCGTTCGAGCCGAGGTTGCGGAGCACGCGCTTGAGTTCCAAAATATCGGCGGCCTCGCGGCAAAAACTCAGCGCTACAAAATCCACGCCGACCTCGACGCCCAGTTCGATATCCTCGAGGTCCTTGGCGGTGAGCGGCGGGAGGTTGACCTTCACGCCCGGGAGGTTGATGTGGCGGCGGGAGCCGAGGTCGCCCTCGGTGAGAAGTTGGCATTTCACGCGGTTGGCGTTTTTTTTCAGCACCTTCATGTGGATCACGCCGTTGTCCACCAGCACGACATCACCCACATGAATGTCGTCCACGAGTCCGTCGTAGTTTACATCCACCGAGTAGTGCTCCTCGCTTTTCGCGCCACGAACGGTGAATTCAAAAACATCGCCGGGCTTGAGATTGAGCTTCGCCGAGAGATCGCCAGTGCGGATCGCGGGGCCTTGCGTATCGAGGAGAATGCCGCAATTCACATGGAGCCCGGCGGCGATACGGCGAATGCGCTTCACCACATCACGCACCCAATCGTGCCGGGCGTGGCTCATGTTCAGGCGGAAAATATTCGTGCCCGCGAGCATGAGGTCGCCGATGACGGCATCCGAATCCGAAGCAGGCCCGAGCGTGCAAATGATTTTGGTTTTGCGCATGCGCCTATCAACAGACTCGTCACAGGCTTGGCAAGCCGTGCTTTTCGCCGATTTTTCCCGTCTTGATCTTGAGAGCCGAATGTTTAGTTTCGCCCCCCACGGCCAATTTCTCTTAATCCCGGGCCGAAATCATCCACCACCGAATGAATACATCAGTCCCCGCCCGTGCCAACGAGGCGATGATCGACGAACTCCACCAACGCTGGCTCCATGACCGGCGCTCTGTTTCCCCCGATTGGTCCGCTTTTTTTGAAGGCTTCGAACTCGGCCTCGAACGAAGCGTCGTCGAGGAACAAAAAGAGGGTTTCGGCCTGTCCGCTTCGCCTCTCCAGGCCAAGGTAGACGAACTCGTGCGCGCCTACCGCTCGATCGGTCACACTTGCACGCACTTGGACCCGATCTCCCCCGCACCGACTTTGAATCCCGCGCTCGAACCCTCGGCATTCGGTCTCGGCGACTCCGAGATGAACGAGGTGGTCTCCTCCCGCTATTTCCAAAACGGACGCACCCTTCCGCTCCGCGAAATGATCGAATCCCTCCGCAAAACCTACTGCGCCACGCTCGGTGCGGAGTTCGAGCACATCCACGACCGCGAGATTCGCGAATGGGTGGTGAGCCGCGTTGAGAACCGCGCCGCCGCCGACCGCAATGACCCCGCCCTCCACCGCCGCGTGCTGGAAACGCTCTACGAGGCCGAGACTTTCGAGTCATTCATCCACGCGAAATTCGTCGGCCAAAAACGCTTCTCCCTTGAAGGCGGCGAGTCGCTCATGGTCGCTCTCGACACGATCCTCCAAAACTGCCCCGCTTCGGGCGTTCAGGAAATCGTCATGGGCATGGCCCACCGCGGCCGCCTCAATGTCCTTTCGAACTTCGTTAAAAAACCCGCGAGCGTGATTTTTGGCGAGTTCCAGGACTTCTTTAACCCAGAGAAATTCGGCGGCGGTGAGAATGGCGATGTGAAATACCATCTCGGCTACCAAAACTCCCGCGAGCTGCCCGGCGGCGCCACGGTCGAGATTCGGATGGCCGCAAATCCCAGCCACCTCGAGGCAGTCGATCCGGTTGTTCAGGGCAAGGCCCGCGCCCGTCAACGCGTGCTCGAGGACACCGCCACGCGGAAAAAAGTCCTCCCTCTCCTCATTCACGGCGACGCCGCGTTCATCGGCCAAGGCATCGTTGCCGAGACCTTCAACATGTCCCAGCTACCCGGCTACAAAACCGGCGGCACCATTCACCTCGTCGTCAACAACCAGATCGGCTTCACCACCCTGCCGATGGATGCCCGCTCGACTTCCTATTGCACCGACATCGCCAAGATCGTCGATGCCCCGATTTTCCATGTGAATGGCGAGGATCCCCTCACTGTCGTCGAGGTCGCCCGGATCGCTCTCGAGTTCCGCCAAAAATTCGGCCGCGATGTCGTCATCGACATCTACGGCTACCGCCGCCACGGCCACAACGAGACCGACGAACCCTCCTTCACCCAGCCGGACATCTACAACATCATCAAAAAGCACCCGCTCCCGGGAGCGAGATTTTCGTCCGAACTCGCCGCGCTGGGAACCGTCTCTTCGAAAGAAGCCGAGAAAATCCGCACCGGTTGCATCGAGCGCCTCGAGAAAGAACACGCCGAGGCCGCGAAAGAAATCGCCTCGCTGAAAAAGAAGAGCGCCTTCCGCGGCTCCACCGCGATCCACCAGGCCCCCTACTCGCACGTCCCGGTCAACACCGCCATCAGCAAAAACAAGCTCGACCGCATCATCAAAGCCATCACCACCGTCCCCGCCGGCTTTAATGTCGTCCCAAAAATCCAGCGCACGGTCCTCGACCGCCGCTTGCAGGTGTGGAAGGAAGGCGGCCCCTTCGATTGGGGATTCGCCGAGGCGCTGGCATTCGGTTCGCTGCTCGTCGAGGGAACTCCCGTCCGCGTCTCCGGCCAGGACAGCCGCCGCGGCACCTTCAGCCACCGCAACGCCGTCCTCTACGACGAAAAGTCCCGCGAGCCATTCATCCCGCTTCAGCACATCACGCCAAAGCAGGAGTCGTTCTGTATCTACAACAGCCCACTCTCCGAATACGCCGTGCTCGGTTTCGACTATGGCTACTCGATGGACTACCCCTCGATGCTCTGCATTTGGGAGGCCCAATTCGGCGATTTCTCGAACGGCGCGCAGATCATCATCGACCAATTCATCGCCTCCGCCGAAGCGAAGTGGCGTCGCCCGACCTCCATCGTGATGCTTCTGCCTCACGGCTACGAAGGTCAAGGCCCCGAGCACTCCAGCGCCCGCCTCGAGCGTTTCCTCCAACTCTGCGCGCAGGAAAACATGCAGGTCGTCAACCCCACCACGCCGGCCCAGTATTTCCACTCCCTACGCCGCCAGATCCACCGCGCCTACCGCAAGCCGCTCGTGATCATGACGCCCAAGAGCCTCCTGCGCTCCGAGGATTCCGTTTCACGAGTCGAGGATTTCACCAATGCCCGCTTCGAGGAAATCCTCGATGATCCCGCCATCAAGGATCCGAAAAAAGTCACGCGCATCGTGTTTTGCTCGGGCAAGGTCTACTTCGACCTCGTCCGCGCCCGCGCCGAAGCCAAGCAGGACGCCACCACCGCGATCATCCGCATCGAGCAACTCTACCCGCTCCACGCCGACCGCATCCGCGAAGTCGTCGCCCGCTACAAATCCGTGAAGCGTTTCGTCTGGTGCCAGGAGGAACCTGAAAACCAAGGCGCATGGCTCTTCCTCGCCCCGCGCATCGCCGGCATCGTCGGCTCGCTTATCGGCTACGCAGGCCGCACCGAGAGCGCCAGCCCCGCCGTCGGCTCCTACGGAAAACACAAGGACCAACTCGCCAGCTTACTCAAACAAGCGTTCGAAATCTGAACCACCACACCAAGAGCATGAAAGTCGAAGTCAAAATTCCATCCGTCGGCGAGTCCATCACCTCCGGCGTCCTCTCCATCTGGCATAAAAAAGACGGCGAGCAAGTCGCCGCCGATGAACTCCTCTTCACGCTCGAAACCGACAAGGTTTCCCAAGAGGTCAACGCCCCCGCCGCCGGTGTCGTCAGCACCAAAGTCGCCGAAGGCACCGAGGTGAAAATCGGCCAACTCGTCGCCGAGATCGACCCCGCCGCCACCGGAGCCGCCCCCGCCACGCCCCCTCCCGCTCCTGCAGCCGCGCCCGCCGCCGCGCCAACCCCAGCTCCCGCGCCGGCCAAATCCTCCCCCGCACCAGCTCCTGCGCCTGTCGTTATCGAACCCGCGCCGCAGCCCGTTTCCTCGGACTCCCGCGCCGTCCGCAAAAAAATGACACCCCTGCGCCGCAAGATCGCCGCGCAACTCGTCAAAGCCCAGCACACGGCCGCCATCCTCACCACTTTCAACGAGTGCGACATGAGCGCCGTCATGAGCCTCCGCAAAGCGCTCCAGGAAGACTTCAGCAAAAAACACGGCGTCAAACTCGGCTTCATGAGCTTCTTTGTGAAAGCCGTCGTGGACGCCCTCCAAGCCGTCCCCGCCATCAACTCCCGTATCGATGGCGACGACCTCATTTTGAATAATTCCTACGATGTCGGCGTCGCCGTCGGCACCGAGAAAGGCCTCTTCGTCCCCGTCGTGCGCGATTGCGAAAAACTCTCCTTCGCCGACATCGAAACCCGCCTCGCCGCCTACGCCGCCAAAGCCCGCGAAGGCAAAATCTCCCTCGATGACCTCAGCGGCGGCGTTTTCACCATCAGCAATGGCGGTGTCTACGGTTCGCTCCTCAGCACCCCGATCCTCAACCCGCCCCAAAGCGGAATCCTCGGCATGCACAAAATCCAAGAGCGCCCCGTCGTGGTGAACGGCCAGATCGTCGCGCGCCCCATGATGTATCTCGCGCTCAGCTACGACCACCGCGTGGTCGATGGCAAGGAGGCCGTGACCTTCCTCATCCGCGTGAAGGACTGCATCGAGAACCCCGCGCGCCTGCTCCTCGGGGCATAAAAAAACCGGGGCACCCCCGGGTTGGAAAATCGGGCCGGAGAGATTCGAACTCTCGACCTCTTGAACCCCATTCAAGCGCTCTACCAAGCTGAGCCACGGCCCGATTTAAAGCAGATAATTTCGTTCCCCGATCCCCGAAACTCAAGAACGAATATTGCGGATTTCTTTGTTCGGACGGATGAAAAAATTGTAAAAAAAGGCGGCGGCCTTTTCGGACGCCGCCTTTTAGTTGAAGGGCTGAAAACTCAGCGCATTTTGCCGCCGTAGATGGCGTTGTCGCCGAGTTCCTCTTCGATGCGGAGGAGTTGGTTGTATTTGGCGACGCGGTCGGTGCGGCAGAGGGAGCCAGTCTTGATTTGGCCAGCATTCGTCGCGACGGCGATGTCGGCGATGGTGACATCCTCGGTCTCGCCGGAACGGTGGCTGATGACAGCGGTGTATTTATTCTCTTTAGCGAGCTCGATGGCGTCGAGGGTTTCGGTGAGGGAGCCGATTTGGTTGACCTTGACAAGGATTGAGTTCGCCACGCCTTGCTCGATGCCTTTGCGGAGAAATTCGACATTCGTAACGAAGAGGTCGTCGCCGACGAGCTGAACGCTGTCACCAAGAGCCTCGGTGAGTTTTTTCCAGCCGGCCCAATCGTTTTCGGCGAAGCCGTCTTCGATCGAGATGATCGGGTATTTTTTGCAGAGGCCTTGGTAGTAGGCGACGAGTTCGTCGGCGGTGCGCTTGGATCCGTCGGATTTCTTGAAGACATAGGCTTTTTTGGCCGCGTCGTAGAATTCGCTGGAGGCGCAATCGAGCGCGATGAAGACATCCTTGCCGAACTTGTAGCCAGCGGCCTTCACGGCCTTGGCGATGGAGTCGAGGGCGTCCTCGGCGCTGGAGAGGGCAGGGGCGAAACCGCCTTCGTCACCGATGGCGGTGGAGAGTTTACGGCCTTTGAGTTCGGATTTGAGCGCGTGGAAAATCTCGGTGCCAGCGCGAAGGGCCTCGGAGAAGCTCGAGAAATTTTTTGGCACGATCATGAACTCTTGGAAGTCGATCGGCGCATCGCTATGAGCACCGCCGTTGAGGATGTTCATCATCGGCACGGGAAGGACCTTGGCGTTTGGCCCGCCGAGGTATTTGTAAAGCGGTTGGCCAACCTGTGCGGCAGCGGCTTTTGCGGTAGCGAGGGAGACAGCGAGGATGGCATTGGCGCCGACTTTTTTCTTAGTCGAGGTGCCGTCGGCAGCGAGCATTGCCTTGTCCACGGAAACTTGGTCGGCGGCGTCGTAACCAATGATGGCAGGGGCAAGGATTTTGGTGACATTGGCGACGGCCTTGGTCACGCCTTTGCCAAGGTAGCTAGCTTTGTTTCCGTCACGGAGCTCGACCGCTTCGTGTTCACCCGTGCTGGCGCCGCTGGGAACAGCTGCGCGGCCGATGGCTCCGCCGGCCAATTCGACATCAGCTTCGACAGTTGGATTGCCGCGCGAGTCGAGGATTTGGCGTGCGCGGATGGAAAGAATGGTTGTGTCGGTCATAAGAAGGGCCTCCAAAAACCAATCCGACGCCGTGCTGGCAAGAACAAACCCTTTGAGCGGTTGATTCCCGCACGCCCCGAAACTATCCTCCACTCCACAAACCGCCATGCAGCAATTCGAAAGTCTCCGCGCCTCGTCGCTCTATTGTAAAAAATGCCAGACCGCCATGCCGGTCCGCGAAAAGCTCCTGCTCGTCCTGCCCGACAAGGAAATCTACGACTACCTCTGCACCGGCTGCGCCTCCTCGCTCGGCCAGCGCGAGGTCACGTCGGGAGAAATGATGATGAGCCGCGCCACGATGGCCCGCCAAGCCTCCTCCCGGGGGATGTATTAACAAAATGAACCACGGAGAACACGGAGCTCACGGAGAAAAATACAGAGAAAAGCCGATGCATGGAGCGTCATTCCTGTTCTCAAACTTCCCATCCTCCTCTGTGTTCTCTGTGTCCTCCGTGGTTAAATTTTCCCCTACTTAACCCATGCACATCGTTTTTTGCGGCACGGGTGAAATCGGCGCGCCCGCTCTCCAGGCTCTTCTCGCCTCGAAAAAACACACCGTCGTCGGCGTGATCACGCAACCCGACAAGCCAGCTGGCCGGGATTTGAAGCCGCGAATGTCCGCGATCAAACAAATCGCCCTCGCCCAAAACCTCCCCGTCCAGCAACCCGAAAAACTCCGCTCCGCCGCGGCGCTGGAGGATCTCCGCGCCCTCGCGCCCGACCTCATGCTCGTCGCCGCCTACGGCCAAATCCTCCCTAAGAGCGTCCTCGAAACCCCGCGCCTCGGCTGCCTGAATCTCCACGCCTCACTCCTCCCTCGCCACCGCGGCGCCTCACCGATCCATGCCTCCATCCTTGCCGGTGACCACGAGACCGGCATCACCGTGATGTATATGGACGAGGGCCTCGACACCGGCGACATCCTCCTCGCCCAAAAGCTCGCCATCGGCTCCGACGAAACCACGGGTCAACTCCACGACCGCCTCGCCAACCTTGCCGCGCCTTGCCTGCTCGAAGCCCTCGATCTTTTGGAGCAAGGAAACGCCCCGCGCGTTCCGCAGGACAACGCCCTCGCCACCTACGCGGCGAAACTCAAAAAAACCGACGGCCTTCTCGATTGGCGGGAGCCCGCCGAGACTCTTGCCACGCGGATCCGCGCGATGTCGCCCTGGCCCGGAGCCTTCTCGCACCTCAACGGCCAAACCCTAAAAATCCACGCCGCGAAAACCGACCCCGCCTCAGGTTCGCCCGGCGAAATCCTCGCTTCCGAACCCAGCGTGATCCGCGTGGGTTGCGGCTCGGGCAGCCTTGTCCTCGAATCCCTCCAGCTCCAAGGCCGTAAGCGCCTTCCCGCCGCCGAATTTCTCCGAGGCCACCCACTGCCGCCCGGCACTCGTCTGGATTTGTCCTTTCCTCCCGCCCCGTGATGCGGTTTGATCCGGCCTCGCGCATGTCCCAATCATCCCAAGCCCGCTACAAACGAGTTGTCCTGAAACTCAGCGGCGAGGTGCTTCGCGAGCCAGGCAGCAACGAAAGCATCAGCCCGGAAGTCGTCCAAAAAATTGCTGCCCAGATTGCCGATGCTACCAAGCTCGGCGTCGAGCTCGCCCTCGTCATTGGCGGGGGGAATATCTGGCGCGGCCTCACCGCCAGCCATAAGGGCATGAACCGCACCACGGCCGACTACATGGGCATGCTCGCGACCGTCATCAATGGCCTCGCCCTCATGTCCGCGCTCGAGGAACTCGGCGTCGAAGTCCGCGTGCAAACCGCGATCGAAATGCAAAACCTCGCCGAGCCATTCATCGTGCGCCGGGCCACCCGCCACCTCGAACTCGGACGCGTCGTCATTTTCGTCGCCGGCACGGGCAACCCATTTTTTTCCACCGACACCACTGCCGCCCTGCGCGCCGCCGAGATCGGTGCCCAAGCCATCCTCAAGGCCACGAAAGTCGATGGCATCTACGATTCCGATCCGAAGAAAAACCCGGACGCCAAACGCTTCGACCACATCACCTACACCGATGCGCTCTCGAAGCGCCTGCAAGTGATGGACTCCACCGCGTTCAGCCTCTGCATGGACAACAAAATGCCCATCATCGTTTTTGACATGAACAAGCCGGACAACATTCGCCTTGCCATCGCGGGCGAGCCCGTGGGCACTCTTGTTTCCGACAAACCCGATACCGCCAAATGAGCATCGAAGAAACCCTTTTTGAAGCCGAGGAGAGCATGGAAAAAGCCGTGGGCTTCATGACCCATGAATTCGCCGCGATCCGCACCGGAAAAGCCTCTCCGGCCCTTGTCGAAAATATCGATGTCGAGGCTTACGGCTCCTCGATGAAGCTCAAGCAACTCGCTCTCATCACCGCGCCTGAGCCCCGCCTGCTCGTCATTCAGCCTTTCGATGCTTCGACCGTTCGCGACATCGAGCGCGGCATCAACGAATCCCGTCTCGGCATCAATCCTGCCGTGGACGGCAAAATCATCCGCCTCCCGATACCCGAACTCTCCGAAGAGCGCCGCCGCGACCTCACGAAGACCGTCAAAGGCATCGCCGAGGAATCCCGCGTCCGCGTCCGCTCCTGCCGCCGTGCAGCCATCGACGCGGCGAAGAAACTCCAGAAGGACGGTAAAATGAGCGAAGACGAACTCCGCGACACCGAGTCCGAAGTCCAAAAGCTCACTGACAAGGTCGTCGCCGAAATCGACAAACAAACCACCGCCAAGGAAGCGGAGTTGATGAAAGTATGAAAAGCCTCATCGCCATCCTGCTCGCCGCATTGGCCTCCACAGCCATGCTCCATGCCGAAGTCGTCCGCGCCATGCCCGACTTCTCGTGGATTGACTCCACCGGAAAAACCAAATCCTCGAAGGACCTGCGCGGCCGCCCGCTCGTCATCCTCATCGCCGACAGCCCGACAGAATGGGCCTTCCGCTCCCAAGTTGGCCAACTCCAAAAAATCTACCAACGCTTCGCTGCCGATGGCCTCGTCTGCATCGCCGCCTTCTCGCGCGAATCCGGCGTCATCCGCTCCAACATCCCGTTCCTCACCGTTCCCGACGGCAGCGCGACTGCCGCTGCTTTCGACACCGCGCAAGGCTTTTCCATCTCGATCATCGGCATGGATGGTAACCTCGACTATGTCAGCAACCGCGTCGTCGCCGCCCAGCGCATCCACGACATCATCGACAATTCCTACGCCAAACAAAAACTCCTCCGCCGCGATTAAAACCGCATCCAGAAAAATTAACCACCGAGGACACAGAGAGCACAGAGCTCAAACAAGGGGCTTCAGGGAATCCTTACCATGACGCAACTCCCCGACTCCCGCACCACCCCCAGCCACTTAAAACTTTAAATTTCCCATGACCTTCCAAGCCCGCATCGACCAAGACATCAAAGCCGCCATGATGGCCCGCGAGGCCGCCAAGCTCGGCGTTCTCCGCATGCTCAAAACCTCCCTCATGAACGCCGCCATCGAAAAAGGCGGCGCCGGCAGCACGCTCGAGGACGCCGAGGCTCTCTCCATCGTGCGCAAGGAGGTCAAGAAACGCCAAGACTCCGTGGAAGCTTTTGATAAAGGCGGCCGACCCGAAATGGCTGCCGCCGAGAAAGCCGAGATCGACATCCTCAACTCCTACCTCCCCCAACAACTCTCCCCCGCCGAGGTCGAGGCTTTGGTCAAAGCCGCCATCGCCGAGGCCGGTGCCACCTCGAAAAAAGATATGGGCGCCGTCATGAAATTGGTCAACGCCAAGTCTGCCGGACGCGTCGATGGTCGCACCCTCAGCGCCGAGGTCCAAAAACACCTCCCCGTTTAGTAGGGGATCCTAGTTTCCCGTCAGGTTTCTGGGATTTCCCGGAGGGCGCAACGGTTGGCACCGATATGGAGCAGAATTAGGTGTTCGGCGGAGGAGCCGCACCGCTTTTTCCACGGCGCCAATGAAAAATCGGCCCTGCTACCCATCCAGCGGACTCCGCACCCCGACACCCGGCCGACTCAGCACATGTGTGTAGATCATCGTCGTGCTCACATCGCTATGCCCCAGTAATTCCTGCACCGTCCGGATATCCGCCCCGCCCTCCAGCAAGTGCGTCGCAAACGAATGCCGCAGCGTATGCGCCGTGATTTTTTTTGCGATCCCCGCTCGCCGCACCGCCACGCCCAGAGCCTTACCCACACCGTTGTCATGCACATGATGCCGCCGCCGCACCTCGCTGCGCGGATCCTTGCCCACGCTCTTCGA
>ERZ889217.45-NODE-45-length-69327-cov-21.612080_pt1 | contig 69327 bp, 67 predicted proteins | sample MGYA00521098_ERZ889217 | MGnify/ENA primary metagenome ERZ889217 (study PRJEB32303, sample SAMEA104408613) | aquatic metagenome | biome: Brackish water; feature: Pelagic; material: water | place: Baltic Sea | collected 2014-06-10T22:04:00 | depth 2,362 m ... | reverse complement strand
GGCGTGATGGTCACGACGTTGCCTTGAAAGTCGACGAGGATGATCGGCGTCAGGGGCAGATCGCGCACAAAAAATGAACCCATTTGAACTTCTGGAAACGCCCGACCCATCGTGTCTGCATCGACAATCGGCAATCCCAGTCGACTTGCCCACATAACGGGCTCAACGCCGTTTGAGCCACCAATTTCACTTGCCATTATTGCAACGACTGGTTTGTTGAAAACGCGCTCAACTTCTTGGCGCAACAAATATGCCTCTCCGCCGTTGTTCAACATCTCAAACGAAATTGTGGGTGCACCGATGCCGCAAATCGGCATCACTAAGCCATCTGCAGGTAGGTCTTTGAGTTGGACGACCTCTACAGATCCGAATTTTCGTATCGCGCTTCGGGTTTCAAGAATTGCGCCACCGACACTTCCACCACCACCTGTTCCAAGAAGTGCGCACCCAAAAGCCAAGTCTTCAACATCGTCATCGGTTATCTCAGTGATTTTTTCTTTCGACATGGCCACGCCTTTAATATATATATTGATAGTGCGTCGCTGAGCAGGTTTGGGCCTCCAACCGCTGTCGCGGTGTGTGTCATACTTAAGTCAAGTCAAAGTTGGGGGACAAATGAACAAGAATCTCTTTAAAATTCTCGTTGCACTAGTAGTTGGTTTTGCAGCCTTGGCTGTCTCAACGTCGACAAGTGTGTCTGCCGAAGGTGAGTTGTCTTTTACTGTCGGGGTAACTCAAGATATTGATTCGCTTAATGTCACGGTCGGATACTTGGTGATTGATTATGAGATTTGGAATCTCACGTTGCCATCGGTGACGAGTAAAGCCGCATCAGATTTTTCAATCTTGCCGTATATGGCTGAATCGTGGACCGGAAGTGATGATGGCTTGACGTGGACGTACAAATTGCGCAGTGACTTGAAGTGGAGTGACGGTGAGCCGATGACTGCCGACGATGTGGTCTACACGATCACCAGGTCGGTAGAAGAGGGCTGGTGGAATCACACTCCTGTGACTGGCAACCTGACTGCAACGGCAACCGATGCGCAGACTTTAGTTGTGACGTCATCTGTGCCAGACCCAAAGTTACCGATACTCGATGTGTACATCGTGCCTAAACACATTTACGAAAAAATCTCCGCTGAAGAACTACCGAATTATCTTGCCGACGACAATGTTTCTGGCGGCCCGTTTCAGATTGTTGAGCGCAAGGAGGGTGAGTTCATCCGACTAGTTCAAAATCCAAATTGGTTTGGCAAAGAGCCAGCAATAGAACAGTTGATTTTTCGAACATTTGAAACGGCTGAAGCCCAATACAACGCCCTCAAGGCGGGTGATTTGGATGCAATAGACGACGTGCCAGGCAAAATCTTTACATCTTTGGCAGCAGGGGATGAACCGAACATTCTTGGGGTCGCAGGAAACCAAGGATCGTTTAGCGAACTGGCGATGAATACGAGTTGTCCAACAGGTATTGGAGATGGACATGTCGCACTGAAAGATCCCAACGTGCGTCGAGCAATCAACTGGGCTATTGATCGTCAACTGTTGGTTGACAAGGTGTTGAACGGTTTTGGAAAACCGTCTGTAAGCATTTCACCATCTGCGAACCCTGCTTTCGATTATCAGATTGCGGCCGATCAAACATATTCATACGACCCTGCGAAAGCTAATTTACTTCTAGACGAAGCCGGTTGGAAAGATACCAATGGCGATGGAGTACGCGACAAAGATGGGGTCGAATTGAAGCTCCGCTATTTTGATCGCTCAGTTGGTGATGCAGCAGCAACGACACCGTTCATCACAGGTTTTTTGAAAGATGTCGGCATCGCAACTGATGTCAAGACATTTGATGAAGACAGCCTTGCATCGCTACAGGCTAAAAGTCAGTTTGATTTGTATACATGGGGTTGGTCCCCGTTTGCAGATCCGGACACCATGTTGTCGTACTTCACAACTTCTGCGGTGCCAACTGACCCTGAGGTTGGTGGATACAACGACGGCAACTGGTGCAATGCAGAATATGACGCTCTGTATGCGAAGCAAAATGTAGAACTTGATCCGGCCAAGCGTGCCGACATGATTCAACAGATGCATCAAATATTTGCTAACGATGGCCCGTACGCGGTGTTGTACAAATACGACAACCTGCAGGCGTTTCGTTCGGATCGTTGGCAAAACTTTGTGCGACAACCCGCCGAAATAGGGCCCATCATGTTTACTCAGACTTCGTCGGCGTATCTTGATTTAGAGCCAATTTCTGGTGATGCCAGTAGTGGTGGTGACACGAACACCGTCGTAATTGTCGTCATTGCAATTGCTGTTATTGGTGGAGTGTTGACACTCGTGCGGAGTCGTCGGAAGAAAAGTGCAGACGACCGCGCTTAAAAATCTAACGTGAGTTTTTTATACGTTACTAAAAAACTATTGTCAGCGTTTTTGACGCTCGTTGCCATCGTTATTTTTAATTTCTTTTTATTTCGTGTTGTTGATCGTGACCCATTAGCAAAATATAGAGGTCGCAGCAAACTCTCTATCGCACAACGTGAATTGATGATTGAGCGTCTCGGATTAAATGGTTCGAAATGGCAGCAATTCATTACTTATATAAAATCAACAGCTCAACTTGATTTTGGTCGTTCGTTTGATTCAACGCGTCCAGTGTTGCGCGAGATCGGTGACCGATTGCCTGCAACGCTTTTACTCGTCGGAATTTCGACAATACTCACGATTCTGATTGGTGTATATATAGGTGCACGCGCGGGTTGGCAAAGAGGCAGCCGTTTTGATCGCGTCTCAACATCAGCGACGATGGTCTTATATGCGACACCCGAGTTCTTTTTTGGAATGTTGCTTCTTGCATTCATTGCAGGACGAACAGGTTGGTTTCCAGCAGGCGGATTACGCGATGTGGGTGCTGACACTTCTGGTTTTGCTTCGATACTTGATCGGGCGCACCATTTAGTTTTGCCATCGCTCACCTTGACACTGGGATATCTCGGTTCGTATTCGCTAATTATGCGGACATCGATGCTCGAAACACTTGGTGAAGATTATTTAACTACGGCTAGAGCAAAAGGTTTACGCGACCGCGATGTGATGATGCGTCATGCTGTGCCCAATGCTCTTCTTCCGTCTGTTTCATTCATTGCAATTAGTTTTGGTTTCGTAATTGGCGGAGCAATTACTACCGAAACAGTATTTTCGTATCCAGGTTTGGGTCTTGCAACGGCTGATGCAATCCGCAACACCGATCTACCAATGTTGCAAGCGCTGTTTTTGGTGGCAAGTGCGGCAGTAATAATTTTCAATCTTCTGGCAGATCTCACATATGGATTGCTAGATCCAAGAATTGGGCGCGCTAAGTGAGCATCGACGCTGTGCAAGTTTCGCCAAGACAGATGACTTGGTTACGTCGTCGTCGTGCTTTATTGCGAGTTTGGCGTGAACTTCGCCATGACCGATCTGGATTTACCGGACTGTTACTTCTGGTTTTCTTTGGTGTCGTGGCTTTTGCTGCACCATTGATTGCTGATCGCAGCGAACTACTTGCCGCCGCCGGGCGAAATAATCCAGATCTTGCCGGCCCCAGTGCAAAGTTTTTGCTCGGTACCGATGACATCGGTCGAGACATCTTGGCGCAATTGGTGTGGGGCTCTCGCGTATCGCTTTTTATTGGTCTCTTGGCCACAGTCGTTGCCGTTGTAATCGGTTCGTTAGTTGGGCTCGTGGCGGGTTATGTAAAAGGAAAAGTTGCAACGGTGCTTTTAGCAATTGATAACTTTTTTCTTGTTGTCCCATTTTTGCCATTGGCAATTGTGCTCGCAGTTATCCTCGGGCGATCTCCAGTGACACTCGCGCTCGTAATCGGCTTCACTTCTTGGGCGGGTAGTGCACGACTTGTGCGTGCTCAAGTGTTGTCGTTAAGTGAGCGCGGTTATGTTGAGCGTGCTCGCGCACTTGGTGCTAATTCGCGCCACGTAATCTTGCGTCACATTCTTCCTGGCGTAGCACCGTTAATCATTGCTAATGCCACATTGATTGTGCCTGGTGCAATTTTGACCGAATCAACATTGTCATTTCTCGGCTTTGGAGACAGACTCTCTCCAAGTTGGGGAAAATTACTTGATGGTGCTCAATCGAGCGGATCAATAACGCTTAACGCGTGGTGGTATTACTTGCCACCAGGTCTTTGCATTATCACTGTTGTACTTGCATTCACATTATTCGGACGCGCACTCGAACGAATTTTTGATCCACGTTTGGCTGGACGATGATTGACTCACCCGTGCTCAAAGTACGAGACTTGTATGTCACATATCAATCTTCGTTTGGGCCTGTCCCTGCTGTGCGTGGTGTTGATTTAGATATTGCTTTAGGTGAGACACTCGGCTTAGCCGGCGAATCAGGTTGTGGAAAATCAACTTTGGCGATGGCACTGTTGCGCCTTGTTCCGCCTACAACGCAGATTTCGGGCTCAATACTGCTGGATGGTCAAAATGTTTTGACGATGAAGCCTGGGCAACTGCGCCTGGTGCGTTGGGCCCAAGCCTCAATTGTTTTTCAAGGTGCACAACATGTGCTCAATCCGGTTCAGCAAATTGGTGTGCAAATTGATGAAGCAATTCAGTTGCACCACGGTTCAACATCCTCAACTGTGCGAGAGATGTTGGCGCTAGTTGGATTAAGCGATACTCGTGCTGACGATTACCCCCACGAATTATCCGGTGGGCAAAAGCAACGGGTGATGATTGCTATGGCGCTTTCTTGTAATCCACTTTTAATAATCGCCGATGAGCCAACTACGGCTCTTGACGTGATGGTTCAGGCACAAATTTTGCAACTACTTGACAACATCAAACGCGAACGTGGTCTGTCAATGTTATTCATTACACATGATCTATCAGTTTTGTCTCATAACACTGATCGGGTTGCAGTTATGTATGCGGGACGAATTGTCGAAGTTGGTCCTGCCGAAGAACTTTTGCGCGGATCAATTCATCCGTACTCACGAGCACTCGCTGAATCTTTTCCAATTATTGGCGATCCAATGTCGCGTCATAAACCCAAGGGTTTGGCCGGAGATCCACCAGACCCGAATTCGCTGCCGTCCGGATGCCCATTTCATCCTCGATGCAATGTGGCTATAGATAGTTGCAAAAGTATTGATATTAAATTGAGTGCAGTAGCGAAAAGTGTTGATCGTCAAGTTGCCTGTGTACATGCAAATGACGAAAGTCGGTCAGTGAAATGAGTTCAAACCAGCAATATTCGGGTAACGCATTGCTTGAGCTTCGAGATGTTCATGTTGCTTATCCAGCGCGTCGTCGTGGTGGCTCGGTTGCTCGTGCTGTGGATGGTGTGCAACTCACTTTGCAACCCGGAGAGATAGTTGCACTTGTCGGTGAATCAGGTTGCGGAAAAACAACTCTGGCCAGAGCGATTCTGGGTTTGCAACAGTTGTCGAAGGGCACGATTCAATTTGATGGCGAGTCGATACCCACAGATGCGGCAGGCAAAAAGTTATTCAGGCGTCAAGTACAGATTGTTTTTCAAGATCCAACTGCCAGCCTCAATCCGCGTCAGTCGGTCTATGAAATTGTCGCAGAAGGTTTAAGAATTCACGGCAATTCAGAGAATGAACACAAAATTGTCAGCGCGGCGCTTGAGCGTTGTGGCTTGCATCCCGCAGAACGCTACTTGTTGCGCTATCCACATGAACTTTCTGGTGGGCAACGCCAAAGAGTTGTTATTGCTGGAGCAATGGTGCTTGAACCACGACTACTTATCGCTGACGAACCAGTTTCAAGTTTGGATGCGTCTGTTCGAGGAGAGATCTTGAAACTCTTGCAAGATCTTGCGCGAGATAAAAATATGGCTGTTTTAGTGGTGACTCACGATCTTGGTTTGCCGTGGAATATCGCTGATCGAATTGCTGTGATGTATCTCGGACGCATAGTTGAGATCGGCACAACCGAAGATGTACTTGCCAGACCAAAGCATCCATACACCCGAGCATTGCTGTCTGTAGTTCATGAGCATCTACAACTCGAACAACAAATTCTTAAAGGTGACACACCTGACCCAACTTCGATTTCGCATGGCTGCAGGTTTAATCCGCGTTGTCCGATGGTTCAATCGGGCGAAGCAGAAAGACTGGGTATTTTGCAAAAGTGTTTAAACGACGATCCAGTTTTACCGAATAAACAAAATAACGATCACATCGCCGCGTGTCACGCACTTAATATCTAAAGTAATCGACGGGGGATTACGCGTTTCCATTGGCGCTTAGCAAACTCAACGCCATCGAGTTTTGCATCAACTTCAATTGTCACTTGAAATGTTTCAGTGTCACTATTCATTTGTAATCGAGCTTCGACAAGACATGTCGCCTCAGGCCACGCAAGTTCGTAGCGAGTGATCGCAGTTACCCAAGAGTTTGCAGGGTCAACGGTCGAAACACCAACCTCGCCTGCGTATAACTCGTCTGCAGTTCCTGCATCTCGAATAGAACTGTGTCCACCATATGAAGTGCGTGCCGTTGTGATTCGCCGCAAAATATCTCGCTCAACTCGCCATTCAGTTGGCAATGAAGTATCGGTAGTCGGCTCGATTGCTTGAGTCTTGTCGGGCTTTATTACGGGCGCAAACATCGGGGTGCCTGCACCTTGCCCTTCAACGACTGAAAGATTTAGTTCGAGCGATTGACGCTCAACTTGCAAACTAAATTGTTGTGGCGGTGACCAAATATTTGGCCAATCAGCACCCGTAATTGAAAGCCGAATCTTGTGCCCAACTGGAAAGACCCAAGATGTCGCTTCGAATTCGATTGTTATGTCTTCAAACTTGCCAGGCGTAAGCGCCGTTGGATTAGTTGATGATTTACGATGACATAAATTAAGAAATCCACGTGTCACTAGTGCAGAAGTTCCATCCGGAAATACATCACAAAGTTTGACGCTCAATGATGCCACTGGTTGGTCAACTGCGAGACGCAATTTCGCGAGTGCATGCCCAATAACCTCAATTGGATTTTTGTCTACTGGCCATTCGTAAGTCAGCGACCATGCATCATCTTCGCGTTGATCATCTGGCTGACCCCATGGCAGACCACCCGCGCACGAGTTCCATGCCGCCGCACCGACATCTGATTTTGTTGCGATCACATCAACGCCAGGGCCGGTAATAGTTAAAACTTTTGTTTGCAATCGTTTCGGTGGCCATGTATCTTCATAGCGCCATTCTCCGTTGAACATTGCCAAGTCAGGACTTGGTCTTGTCGAATGTCGAATAAATATCCGTATTGGTGGTTCGCTAGTCACAGTTTTTTTATTCGCCTCGTCAGAATTTTTTAGCCAACGATTAAACCAGACAATCATTTCTGCAACAAGATCAATGTGTGGACCAGGCCTCGATGTTGAAGGTGAACTGTGACTCCATGGACCAAGTAACAAAGATTTCTCACACTTCAAGGCTTCGAAAGTTCTGAAAGTATTATTCCGATATCCATCGGCCCAACCGGCAACAATCATCGTCGGGCATTCGATGCGTTCGTAATCTGGTCGTAGCGAACCATGTCGCCAATACGGTCCATCATGTTGCTGCTCTAACCAGTTCAACAGCCATGGTTGGTTTTTTTCGAATCTCATCTTCCATTCTTCGAGCCAGTCATCACCAAATACGGCAGGGACTGGCGGCAATAAATTGCACGCAGTCATATAGTGGCAATAATCAACGAGATCAATGGCTCGAAGTGATCCGCCCATGTAGTGTCCGTCGTCGGTATATCGATCATCAGTTGCGTAGATTGCGCAAATAGCTTTAAGTGCTTTAGGTCTCGTGCAGGCTGCTTGAAGCGAGTTGAAACCCGAATAGCTATAGCCAAACATTCCAACTCGACCGTTTGACCATGGTTGTGTCGCGAGCCAATTAATTACATCTGCAAGATCATCAAGTTCGCTCAACGGGTATTCATCTGTGGCAACACCATGCGAACTTCCAGTACCACGCAAGTCGAGGCGACAAACTACGAAGTTTCCCTCACTCGCGAGTCTCAAATATTCTTCGCTGTGTGATGATGCAGTTAAATCATCCTTGCGATATGGCAATGCTTCAAGCAGAGCCGGAAACTTGCCCACCCCATTTGTGGGCATATAAATATCGGCGGCTAGCCCAATGCCATCGCGAACGGTGATTGTGAGACGGGTGGGCTTCATCGATTTCACTCTACGATATAAGTCATGTTGGAAGCATCGTTGAACCGCGATGCGTATGTCAGTAATGATGTTTGGGCAAAAGAACAACATAAAGTTTTTGCGTCAAATTGGGTTTGTGTTGCACGCCAACTAGAGATCGCCGAAGTTTCTGGTAGCTATCGACTCGTTGACTTGCAGGGTGAACAGGTTTTGGTTGTCCGTGGCGCAGATACAAAGTTGCGGGCATTCGTCAACATGTGTCGTCATCGCGGAACAGAACTCGTTGACTCAACAGACTTAAATGCAGCCCAAGGTTGCTTCGGCGCTCTTATTAAATGCCCGTATCACAGTTGGACATACAACGTAGATGGATCTTTGCGCGGAGCGCCGTATTTAGACGATCTTGATTTTTCAAATCACAGTTTGCTGCAACTCGAACTAGATATCTGGGGCGGATATGTATTTGTTCGACAGATCCCAAATAAAAAATCACTCAAAGATAGTCTCGGTGAGATTGCCGGTCGGGTCAAAAATTATCCGCTCTCTGAACTTGTTTCAGCGAAAACAATTACCTATCAAGTTGGCGCTAACTGGAAGGTCTTGGCAGAAAATTACAACGAGTGTTATCACTGTGGACCAGTGCACCCAGAACTTTGTGATTTGGTTCCTTCGTTTCGACAAGGCGGTGGCTCAGATTTAGATTGGATTGATGGTGTCCCGCATCGCGAAGGCGCCTACACATTTACGTCTAGCGGCACAACAACGCGAAAGCCATTCGCTGGTTTGTCGGCTGCCGAACTCGTAAATCACAAAGGCGAACTTGTCTATCCGAATCTATGGTTGTCGTTGGCTTGCGATCATGTTGCATCTTTCGTGCTTTGGCCCAACGGTCCGGCACACACGACGATCGTCTTTGATTTGTTGTTTCATCCTGATCAAATTGCTCAACTTGATTTTGATCCGAGCGATGCATTTGATTTTTGGCACGTTGTGAACTTGCAAGACTGGAATATTTGTGAGCGTGTGCAACGCGGAATGACTTCTAAATTTTTCACTCAGGGGTTATTTGCCAAAATGGAAAATCCAAGTTTGGATATTCGAGAATGGTGGCGAACTGAGATGGGCGAAAATTGAAAACAAATCGAACGGTAGATCACCTCGTCATCGGTTTAGGCGGCTTGGGCTCTGGCGCGGCCTACTGGCTGGCGAGGTTGGGTCAAGAGGCTGGACGAGATGATGTGATCGTTGGTCTTGAACAATTTGAACTCGGTCATGACAAAGGCGCAAGTCATGACCACTCAAGAATTATTCGATATTCGTATCACACAACAGAATATGTGCATTTGGCTAGTGAGGCTTATGAGACTTGGGATGCAGTTTCATCAGAGGCAGGCGAAGAACTCGTAGTTCGCACCGGCGGAATTGATTTATTTCCAAATAATTCGGCGATTCCAATTACTAGTTACACAAAAAGTCTTGATGAGGTTTGCGTTGCATATGAAGTTTTAGATGCATCAGAAACAATGCGTCGATATCCACAATTCAAATTAAAAAGTGATGTCGTCGCGTTATCGCAAGCAGACACCGGCATTGCGCCCGCGATAAAAGGCACCTCTGCACACCATCGTTTGGCAGCAAAACGTGGTGTCGAACTTTATGCAGGTGTGGCTGTAGAAAAAATCATCAGCGATGGTGCCGGCGATCTAACAGTTGTAACTAGAGACTGCATCTATCGCACAGGCTCGGTAATCATGTGTGCCGATGGTTGGACAAATGAACTTCTCAAAGATCTCGATGTTCAGATTCCACTTGAGGTGACTCGCGAGCAAGTTGTTTATTATCCGACACCAGACACAGATCTTAAAAGTTTCGCAATCGGTTCGTTTCCGGTTTGGATATGGATGGACAATCCGTCTTTTTATGGGTTTCCTGTTTATGGAGATCTTGCAGCAGTCAAAGCAGCAGAAGATGTTGGGGGACAACCAACCACAGCCCGCACTCGTAGTTTTGAGACTGATGATGCCGCACTACAACGCTTAACTAATTTTCTTGGGCAAACTCTGCCAGCAATGGTTGGCACGACAGCGCCGCGAGTCAAAACTTGTCTATACACGTTGACCAGAGATCGAGATTTCGTACTTGACACAGTCCCTGGTCATCCTGGTTTACAAGTTGGTCTAGGTTCAGCCCATGGTTTCAAATTCGCGTCGTGGTTTGGAAGATCGCTTGCAGAGCGCGCGCTAACTGGCACAACACGAAGTGCGATTCGTCCATTTCGTTTTGACCGACCAGCGATCACCGATCAAGACTTTGTGCCGAATTACATGACCTGATGGAGTACAGCCTCGCCGAAGCATTTGACGAAGCATCAATACCGACACTGTTGATGTGTTTGGTTCAGATAACTGGTGACGAATCATGGCTGCGAGAGCCTTTTTTGCCGAAGCGAGATACAAATTTATTCGCAGATGAGTCTGGTGGCATCGTCGAATCGGCACAACAACAAATTCGTGACGCGCTCGTGACCGTGCTTGGCGAAATATCTGCTGGTCAACGAGAGATGCCATCGCCACCCACTACTGAATTGTTTACAAAAATGCTGAGTCTTTGTGTGGCTGAAGAAGTTGAGCCAGAGTATGCGCCGATGATGATGGAGGCGATGGGTTTCATCCCTCGGGATGTTAGTTGGACGAAGCCATTAGCAGTTCCACACGAAACTCTTGCAGATTTTAATGTGCTGATAATTGGCGCCGGATTTTCTGGTATTTGTGCGGCGATCAAACTTGATCAACTTGGAATTCGCTGGATAATGGCAGATACAAATGCCGAGATCGGCGGCACTTGGCTCGTGAATGATTATCCAGAAGCAGGGGTTGATACCCCGAATCATTTTTATTCGTTTACATTTGCGCCAAATCATCGCTGGCCTCGCTACTTTTCAAAACGAATTGATGTTTTAAATTACTGTAAGTCAGTTGCCGAAAAATTTAAAGTTGCTGACCGTATTAGTTTGAACACTGAAGTCGTATCTACGACATGGGATGGAGCGTCTAAAACATGGAAGGTTGTGTTGCGCGATCGGCACGGCGAGTTGCGCGAGACTCGAGCCAACGTAGTTATCTCTGGGGTCGGGCAACTCAATCGACCAAAGAAGTCGTTCGTTAAGGGCCTTGAATCTTTCACTGGCCCTTGCTTTCATTCGGCGCAGTGGCGTCACGATGTTGATCTCTCTGGCAAGCGTGTGGCGATAATCGGCACTGGGGCCAGTGCGATGCAGATTTTGCGTACGGTTGCGTCGCAAGCCAGTGATGTGACAATTTTTCAGCGGTCACCGCAATGGGTGCGACCGAGTAACGACTATCACCGTGATGTCAAACCACAAACGATGTGGCTGTTCGAGAACGTACCGTTTTATTTTGACTGGTATCGCTTCGGTCTTTTCTGGAGATTTGGAGATGGGTTATTGCCAACTCTGCGCCGAGATGAAACTTGGCCGCATCTGCAACGATCAATGAATTCACGCAACGATAAACATCGAGTACAACTCACTGAATATTTGCTCACACAGCTTGATGGTCACGCTGATTTAGTAAATAAAACTTTGCCCGACTATCCGCCGTATGGCAAACGAATTCTTGTTGATAACGATTGGTATAAATCTCTCAAGCGTGAAAATGTCGAACTGGTTGCGTCTGGAGTAGATCATATTGAGGGCAATCAGATAGTTGCCCTTGACGGTTCGTCGCGCCAAGTCGATGTGATAATTTTGGCGACTGGTTTTGAGGCCGGCAAGATGCTTGCTTCGGTAGCGGTGACGGGCCGCAACGGCATCACATTGCGTGAAACTTGGGGAGACGATAATCCGCGCGCATATAAAGGTATGACGATGCCGAACTTTCCGAATTTGTTTTGCCTGTATGGACCAAACACCAATGTGGCCCATGGCGGCAGTGTGATCTTTCAAGCTGAATGCCAAATGCGATATGTCACGAGTTGCATCACGCAGATGATTGAGTCGAAAATTTCGTCAGTTGACGTGCGCCCTGAAGTTCATGATGCCTATAACAAAGCAGTCGACGATGAGCATGATCAACTTGTTTGGTCACACCCGGGCATGGATAGTTGGTACAAAAACTCGCAAGGTCGAATATTTTCGCCAATGCCGTGGCGGTTTGTTGACTATTGGGCAATGACTCACGATGCAGATCTGAAAGATTACGTGTTAACGAAGTAACTTAGAACTGGCTAGGCGAGTGCGCGCAAAGAAATATCATTGCAAGATTCGCAAACGCTTTCGGGGATCGCGCCGAGTTTCATTAAATAACTAAATGCAATGCAACCCAGACAAATCGCAAACACCGACTCAAGCAGGGCGGCGAAAATTAAGCCAGCTATAACAAGTTTCGCGGCCAGTGAGAAGTCGAGAAGCGCGAGCAACAGAGCCGACGACGAAAAAACTAATCCAATTGTTTGGGCAAACCTTTTTGGTGGGCCAGGCACAAATTTGTGGTTGAAATTTAACTTTGGTGTGACAACGCGTGTCACGAATAGCGCGAGCGGACTAAATGTTGGGCCAGCAGCAACTCGTGCAGCGAACCCGTATGCGAGCGCGACGAGCACGAACGTTGAATTGGTGAGCAGAAATGTTGTGCTGATTAAAACGACACCTGCGGCGACAAGTCGGGCTGATGTTTCATTGGCTGGATTCGGAAATGGGAAGCGCTTTGTCATGCGCCCCAGCATATACAGATACCCGACCAATTTAGTCAAGTATTAAGTTTTCTCTGAGAGGGTTTACCTAACCGATTTTTGGGTGCGGGTGGCGGCGTTGATGTGGTCGACGGTGAGGCCGCAGCAGCCGCCAATGAGTTGCGCGCCGTGACTAATCCATTCGGTGTAAAAAGTCTCGAGACGCTCAGGCGAAATCACATCCACGAATCGCCAGTCGGGCATTTCAAAGAATCCTGAATCTGGATACGCCGAAAGTGGACCAGCAAAGTCTTTGCGTAGTGCATCCAGCGATTTGCTGATCAACTCGGCACCTGTGTGCATCACACCAGCAACATCAACACCAGATTTGGGAATCAACTTAGTGATCTCGCCCAGTTCTATTTCTTGATGCTGGTCAAAACTGATCACACGACCATCAGCCGCGCGGCGCGCACTCATCCCAAACCAAACGGGCAAACCAGTTGCAAGCGCTGCGTTCAACGCAATCGGCACGCGATTTGGTTCGTACATCATCTCAAGCATGATGTGATCGACGCCAGAATCTTTTAAAATATTTGCGAGTTCACCAAATGCATTCGCTAACTCGTCACTTGACGGCAGGCGATCTTGATCAACTTTTGCGGTGCCTGCAGCAACCGGTACCATGTGTGAGAGCGAACCAGCAACTGCAATTTTGCGACCAGGTGATGTCAACGTCGCCAAGTCACGCGCACGCAATGCTGCTTCAACTGCAACACGATTGATTTCTTCAACTCGATCGGCATAACCAGCAGGTGTGAGCATCAATCGCGAGGATGCAAAAGTATTCGCAGTAATCACATCGGCTCCTGCATTGATGTAGTCGAGGTGAACTTGCGTCAACAATTCGCTGTTGTCAAGCGACGCAGGCCCACACCACGCAGAAGGGTCCATTTGTGCACCGCGTCGCTGCAGTTCGGTGCCAGTTCCACCATCAATTACGACGATTTCACCAGCATCTAAGCGACGCTTGACATCTTGATAACTCATGGCACGCAACTCTAACTGCTTTAAGCCAATATTTCTGCCTTAAAACGAGCCTGTCGTTTAGGATCAACACATGGTGATTGACGAATTGAAGGCTGCGCTTGGCGAAAAAGTGACGATCAATGCGACGATTCGCGAGCATCACTCGAAAGACGAAAGTTTTCACACGCCAACATTGCCTGATGCGGTTGTGTTTGCGACATGCACGCAAGATGTAGCGATAACACTGAAAATTTGTAATGCGCACCAAACACCAGTTGTGGCTTGGGGTGCTGGCACATCACTTGAAGGCAACAGCAATCCAATTCGCGGCGGTGTCTCTCTAGATCTTTCACAGATGGACAAAATCTTGCGCGTGAGTGGTGAAGATTTAGATTGCACAATTCAACCTGGAGTGCGACGTAAACAACTCAACGAGTATTTATCGCAATATGGATTGTTTTTTCCGGTTGATCCTGGCGCAGATGCAACTTTGGGTGGCATGGCATCGACCGGTGCATCTGGCACAACGACCGTGAAATACGGGGCGATGAAGCAACTGGTGATGAGTCTGACAGTTGTGACCGCAAACGGTGAGGTTATTACGACTTCGCGTCGTGCGCGAAAAACATCTGCGGGCTACGACTTGACGCATTTGTTCGTCGGCTCAGAGGGGACACTTGGAGTTATAACTGAGTTGACGTTGCGTGTATTTGGTATCCCAGAAGTAATTGCCGCCGCCACGATGCAATTTGCAAGTGTGCGTGAAGCAGTAGATGGTGTAATTGAAGTGATTCAACTTGGAATAGATGTTGCTCGAATTGAATTGGTTGATCGAGACGCTGTAGTTGCAGTAAATCGTTACTCTAAAACTCAATTGCCGGAAAGAGATCTTTTGTTACTTGAATTTCATGGATCAGCCGAATCAACAGCGATTGATATTGCACAAGCACGTGAAGTTCTAGGGCGTTATGGTGGGGCCGGTTTTTTGCAAACCACAGATGAGGCCGAGCGACGCAAGTTGTGGCAGGCACGACATGACGCTGGTTTGGCATGTCGGTCGCATCAGCCAGGTGGCCGAATTTTTTCGACAGATGTTTGCGTGCCGATCTCAAAACTCTCGCAATGTATTGAAGAGACACAACGAGATCTTGCTGACTCAAAAATATATGGGCCAATAGTTGGTCATGTTGGCGATGGCAATTTTCATGTGCTGCTCACAGCCGACCCGAACGATCATGCAGCCCTTGAACGACTTGAAGAATTTCACACTCGTTTAGTTAAGCGATCTTTGAGCCTTGAAGGCACTTGCACTGGCGAACACGGAATTGGAATTGGTAAAATTGATTACTTAGTTAGTGAACTTGGCCGTGAGGCAGTTGGTGTGATGGCTTTGATCAAGAAGTCTCTTGACCCAAATGGCATTATGAACCCCGGCAAAATAATTGACGATTCGTTTTATCTTTGATGCATTTCGTAAAAAATCAGTTGTTGCCTTTTGATGGCACAGCAATTTTGTTTGAGAATTTTCTCACCGCAGAATTTGCCGCGCAGGCTTTTGACGAGATAAAAAATGAAAATAAATGGGAGCAACCAGAAATAACAATTTTCGGCAACACAGTGCTTGAACCCAGACTTTCGACCTGGCACAACGAACTTGGTGAGGGATACAAATATTCGGGTGTGATGCGCCATGCGCAACCATTTTCAGAGACCCTTAGTGAAATTCGCAACAGATGTGCAGAAGTCGCAAATACGCCGTTCAACTCTGCGCTTGTCAACTTGTATCGCAACGGGCAAGATGGGGTCGGTTGGCACTCAGATAACGAGGCTTGCAATGGCCCAGAGCCGACAATTGCGTCTGTCAGTCTTGGTGCAACTCGTCGCTTTGACATGCGTCACCGCAAAACTGGCGAGACGATCAAAATTCAACTTGAATCAGGCAGTCTGCTTGTGATGGCGGGTAAGTCGCAGCAATATTGGGTACATCAAGTTGCAAAGACAAAGCGAGTTCACGAACCACGAATCAACCTGACTTTTCGTCGTGTAATTGAAGGCTTATAGAACTAGAATTATCTGCATGCAAACAAACAGTTTCGTGATGTACAGCACTCAGTGGTGCGGTTACTGCAAGCGACTAAAAGCGATGTTAAATGCTGACGGAATTGAGTTCACTGAAATTGATTTAGAGCAAACTCCAGACGCTGTTGCAATTGTTGAGCGTGTCAATAATGGCAATCAAACTGTTCCGACATTGGTGTTCTCAGATGGCGAAGCGATGACTAATCCATCAGTGGCAAAGGTTAAAGAAAAATTAAGTTTGCTTGCTACTAAATAGTTAGTTAATGCCTAACAACTAAAAATTACAAATTCTTGCGTGGTGACGGAATCACAATTGGGCCAGTGTCGTCGTTGACGGTGACTACATCGATTTTGTGCTCATAGATGTTGCTCAGTGTTTCTGCAGTCATCGTTTCGCGTGGAGCACCAACTGCCACCTGCGAGCCTTTTTGCAATAACACAACTCGGTCAGCAAATGACATTGCCACATTCAAGTCGTGAAACACCGCGATAACTGTTCGGCCGTCGTCAACTAGCGAACGCACAATCCGCATTAGTTTTTCTTGCTGGCCGATATCTAACACTGCTGTTGGCTCATCGAGCAGCAACAACTGTGTGTCTTGAGCCAAAATTCGTGCCATTGAGACGCGAGCCTGCTCACCGATAGATAATGAGCGATAAAGACGACTGCGCATTTCGAGCACGTCAACTCGTTTCATTGCCATCTCAATTAACTCTTGATCTGTGCTTGTCGATTTTGGTCCACGACCCATTTCAACGATTTCTTCGACACTGAACGGAAACGAAACCGTGACCTGTTGGGGAAGAACGGCACGACGTAGTGCAAGTTCAGGTTTGGTCAGACTTGCAATTTGGTCATCGCCGAAATGCACAGCACCAGTATCTGGTGCAAGATCTCCGGCTAGTACACCAAGCAAAGTTGATTTGCCTGCGCCGTTTGGTCCAAGAATTGCAACTAGCTCACCTTGATTGGCATGCAATGAAACATCACGAAGAATTGTTGTCTCTCCACGAACAACCGAAATATTTTCGCATTTAATTACCGGACTTATGTTTTGGTTCATGTCCAGCTGCTTTCACTAGAGCGCATCTTGCGCAACAGCCACAAGAAGAATGGTGCACCAATAAGCGCAGTCAGCACGCCAAGAGGCAATTCTGCTGGCGAAAGCAATGTGCGTGCAGCGAGATCAGCAAGCAATGTGACGATTGCACCGAGCAACGCTGCTGCCCATAACAAATCGCGATGTTTTGGCCCGAGCACGAGACGCAAAATATGAGGAACAATTAATCCAACGAAAGCGATGATGCCAGTTGCTGCAACTGCGCTTGAAGCGAGAAGACCGACGATTGCAATTGTTTGCAAACGCACGCGTTCGACAGGCACGCCAACATGTGATGCAGCACGGTCGCCGAGCGCCATTAAGTCAAGCGTGCGCGAATATCTGGTGCTTAACGCAATGCCAACAACTGCAAGAGGCAAAACCATCGCTACTGCGCGCCATGTTGCAAGACCTAGCGAACCAAGACTCCAGAATGTAACCGTGCGAATCTGATCGTCGTCGGCGACGAAAACTGCGAGACCGATTAACGCGCCTGATAATGCGTTAATCGCAATGCCGGTCAAAATTAATGTGACCACATCGGTTTTGCCATCGATGCGCGACAAACCATAAACGACAGCTGTTGCCAAGGTGCCACCAATGAATGCAAAGAGTTGCACACCCATCGGAAATTTGCTCAACCCGAGAGTGATCGCGATAACAGCACCGACTGCTGCACCGCCCGAAACACCAACGGTTGCTGGTTCGGCCAGCGGGTTACGAAAGATTCCTTGCATCACTACACCAGCAACTGCCAATGATGCGCCGACGACAATTGCAAGTACTACTCGTGGAAGACGAACGTTCCAAAACACTGCATGGCTAACACTGTCGGAAGCGGTGTTATGTGCGGGCCCTTGTAATAAAACTTTTATTAATTCGCTGAGCGAAATTGTGTAAGCACCAGTTGAAAGTGCGTTAAGAACTACAACGATCAATGCCAAAGTTAAAACAATTCCAACTACTTTTGGATTGATGCGCCGAAGGTCGTTCATTTGATTTAGTTATTTATTTGCCGTCATAAGTGTGTCAAAAGATTGTGCCAAATGAACAATCAGTGACCCAGTTCTTGGACCAAATGAGAACAATAAGTCATCGTCGACAGCAATGACTGCGCGAGTTTTAGCGGCTGGTGTCTGGGCGATTCCGGGCAGAGCAAGTAAGCCGTCGATTCCACCTACTGATTTTAGACCAAGTGTCAAAACAATAATAATGTCAGGATTTGCTTTAACGATTGCTTCGGTTGTTAATGGCGTAAACGACGCAAGACCGAGATCTGTTCCAACATCGATACCTCCCGCAGCACGGATCATTTCATCGGCGCCAGATCCTTCACCACCAAGTAAAAAAACTGAAGCGGTTCCGCGCACATAGAGAAATGCAACACGCGGATTTATTTTGTTGACAGTTGCCTGATTAAGTGCCTGATCTATTTTTGCTTGAGTTTCTTCAAGAAGCTTCTTGCCTGATGCTGCAACACCGAGGGCTTCGGCGAGAAGAGTTATCCGCGGCGCAATTTCACTCAGTTGCCAAACTTCTGGCGTCAGTAAAATTGCTAAGCCTGCTCCGCGAAGTTGTTGCATTGCTTCTGGTGGGCCAGACCGAGTGTCGCCAATTACGAGAGTTGGGCGTAGCGCGAGCACACTTTCGGCACTGACATCGTGACCACTACTAACTTTCGGAATTGGCTTTAGCATTTCAAGAGTTGTTGTGGCATCTCGACCAATAATATTTTTCAGAAATCCAAGTGAAATAACAATTTCGGCAATCGCGTCATTCAGCACGATGATTCGTGATGTGTCTGTGATTGTGACTGTTTGATCGTCGGCAGACTTGACGGTCACAGGTAGTTCTGATTGGCTTTTAGCAATAATTGGCAATTCGAAATCTGCCGCCGCGATCACAAGAGGTCGAACTGGTTCGGGTGATAAATCTACTTTGCTTGCACTCGTACTTGTGCTTGAAGTTGAGTTTCTATCGGCACACGCCGAGGCCGTTATAGCCAGAGATGCAACGGTAATCAGCACAAAAAGTGAACGTGTGCCGGCTTGTTTAGCGCCTGATTCTTTAATACTTTTCATCGCATCTCAACATTTGTCATAGCCATCTCAATCTACTAGTGAGTTTCGGATTGGTAGAATTCGCCGAGATGAAACTTGCCGTGCCATTGATCATGACATTTTTGATTAGCGGTTGTGCAGGTGTGACTGAAAATACTGAAGTGTTAGTTGCGACTTCAATAACTGCGACAACTTCGCTTGCGGCTAAATCAACTGAGATAAGCACAAGTACATCCATGACCACGATTGCGCCTGTGGTTGTAACTACGGTTTTGCCAATTTTTTCAACCACGGTTTTGCCAAAGTCTGTGACTACAACTCCAACAACTAGCGTCATTATCAGTCGGCCAAAACTCACGGTCAGTCAAACAACAAACCTAAATCCGAATGGGACTTCAGTCACAGTGCGCGGATCTGGCTATGACATCTCAAAAGGCGTCTATGTAATTGTTTGCACACAAGCGGCTCCAGGACCACAATCAACTTGCGTTGGTGGTGTAAATATCGATGGATCAGCATCTAGTTCGGTTTGGATTAATTCGAATCCTCCGAACTATGGCATCGGTCTCACAACTGAGTTTCAGCCAGATGGTTCATTTAGTGTTGTGTTGTTAGTTGTTGCGAAAAGTGGCGATTTGGATTGCACTGCAGTTAAATGTGGTGTAGTAACCCGGTCTGATCACCTTCGTTACACAGATCGAACACAAGATGTTTTTGTGCCGATTGCATTCAATACGAATCCGTAGTTTTTAATCACATCAATTTGTAGTGCCCCCCGATACAAAGGAATTTTATTATGAAGAATAAATCAATGATCCGTGCAGCAATTGCACTGCTGATCGCAACCGTTTCGTTTTCAGTGGCTGCTTCGCCAGTTTCAGCCTCGGTTGGTGTCAAATTAAATCAGACCGCAAAACTTGCTGACCTGCAAGTTATCTCAATTAGTTTGTCAAGTGTTCCTGCTGGTCAAGGCGTATACATCTCTCAGTGTTTCAAAGCGCAGATCGGCCAACGTACGGCAACTGGCCTTATTTGTAATGGCAGTATCGCTGAGCAGGGCACAATGATCTGGGCAACCACAGACGCATCGCGCGGTTCACAATCGGCAAATGACCAGTTGACGCTGATGTTGCATTCAAGTTTCAAAAAAGTTGACGCAAATAATGTCTCAACAACTTACGAATGCGGTGTAAAGAATTGTTCAATTTTTGTCTATCGCGATCACCGCGGACTTTCAGACACTGCGCTTGACACAATCGTGCCGATTAAGTTTTTGCGATCACAAGATGTAGCGCTTGATGGCCTTGGTTTAAAGAAAGACGGTGCAAAGTACGTTGCAGGCAGTTCGGTTTCGATTAGTGCCAGCAAACTGGTGACTACAAAGGGACAACCAGTAGTCGTGTCTAGTTCAGAAACTCGTTCAATTTGCACTACGAGAGGTACTTCTAGTTTTACGATTAAGTTCAGAAAAGCTGGTATTTGTTCGATCACTCTTTTTGCTAAAGGCTTGAACAATTTTGATCAAATGATCAAAACGATTACTTACATCGTTAAATAATTTTTAGAAATTACGGCGTAAACACATCGATTCTGTTTATTAATGCGGCGCTCGCCTGAGCGTTGTCATATGTGACAAATCCAGTTAGGGCATCACCAAGAATGATGCATGACGCGAGATGAATCGCGTCCAATGTGCGAAGCGATGTTGGGCTAAGAGTTTCGGCGATTGTTAAAACTTGAGTAGACACTCGAATAACTCCGAACCTGTTGATAATTGTGTTGAGTTGTTTATTCAGATTCGGATCAACTCGAGATATCGCTCTGCTTACTTCGGTGCGAGCAAGTTCGGAAATAAATAAATCTTGCTTACAACTATCAACCCAACTGCCGAGAGTTTTTGAGTGTTGTTCGCTAACAATTAGCTTGACAAGCGCCGAAGAATCAACAACATATGCCATTAGTAGCGCTCTTTGTTGCGCATCTCCGTTAGTGCATCGCTGAGCGTTAAGGTTTTCACTTTTCGCGAAATCGGTGGAGGCAGCTTCTTCTTTGGAGTCTTTGCGCGCACGATCATTCCGGTTGCGATGTGTGCTGCCAGTTGTGATGTCGGCAACGGCGATATTTGAGCTACTGGTCTTCCGCGATCGGTGACGATTATCGTCTCACCGTTTGCAACTTCGGAGATTACTTCGGAGGCATTTTGTTTAAGGGCTCGAATTCCGACTTGTCGCATGTTCTACATTGTAGCACCTGAGTGTTTGATCAAAGATGTAATTTTTTAGTTGAGTGGTCCGGTTACGGTTTCGGCGACTATACGTATTTGGCCAGATGCACACAGAATCTCAACTCGTGCCATTTCTTCAGAAAGGATGCGGTCGGGTCCTGGTGAGTCAACAACTTTACGAACTTCGGCACACACCTTTGTCAATGCTGGAGAAGATTTAAGCGGCTGGCGCATATCAAGCGCACGAGTTGCAGAGAGAATTTCAATCGCCACGATTCTGCGCAGGTTGTTGATGACGAGTCGCAACTTTCGACCAGCACTCCATCCCATTGAAACGTGATCTTCTTGCATCGCACTAGTTGGAATTGAATCAACACTCGCTGGCACCGCAAGTCGTTTATTTTCTGAAACCATGCTGGCTTGCGTGTATTGGGCGATCATCAAACCAGAATCAACACCAGCGTTGAACGCTAAAAATGCAGGCAGACCCATTGAACGATTTGTGTCGAGCATTCGATCGGTGCGGCGTTCGCTCATCGACCCGAGATCGCAAGCAGCAATGGCGAGAAAATCCAACACATAACCAATTGGGGCACCGTGAAAGTTTCCATTTGAACGAATTTCACCAGAACTCGTAATAACTGGATTGTCAATCATCGCCGCGAGTTCTCGTTGCGCAACATTTAGCGCGTGCGTGATCGTGTCACGAACTGCGCCGTTTACTTGTGGCGCACAACGCAACGAATATGCATCTTGCACACGGGTGTCGTCTTCACGATGTGATGCGACTAGCGGAGAATTCTTCAGTAAACCAAAAATATTCGCAGCACTTGCGATTTGTCCAGGGTGTGCACGCAAAGGTTCGTGCATTTCTGGGGCAAAAACTTGATCTGTGCCGAGTAGCGCTTCAACGCTTAACGCAGTTGCGATGTCGACAAGAGTGCAAAGTTCGTTGAGATCAGTGATTGCCAGTAGCAACATGCCGAGCATTCCGTCGGTGCCGTTGATTAAGGCGAGACCTTCTTTTTCGCGCAACACGATTGGTTTGATATTGTTTTCTTTGAGTACTTCAAGTGCTGGTCGACGGTTCGCAGATTTGTCGAAGACTTCACCTTCGCCCATCATCGCGAGTGCACAATGTGACAGGGGTGCAAGATCTCCACTACAGCCAAGTGAGCCGTATTCGTATACAACTGGTGTAATTGATGCGTTCAACATTGCTGCGATTGTTTCGGCGACTACCGGCCGGACACCGGTTGCACCACTACATAGTGTGCGAAGTCTTAAAAGTTGCATCGCACGCACTACTTCTGGCTCGACAACCTGCCCCATGCCGGCTGCATGTGAACGAATTAGAGATTGTTGCAATGCGATTCGATCTTCGGGTGCAATATGTTTTGTGGCGAGTGCGCCGAAACCAGTTGAGATGCCGTACACAGGCTGATCTGATTTGGCCAAGTCTTCAACGATCTTGCTCGATCGTGCCAAAGCATCTAGAGCACTTTGCGTGATTTTAACTTCAGCGTTATTGCGCGCCACATTGATAACCGAGTCACGATCAAGACCAGAAGTATTGACCAAAACTGGGGCGTTATTCACGACCGAACTCTAGTTGGCTGTTGATTGTTGCGAAAATACGACCACCGATTGACTAAAAACTGGCTGATCATATGGGCGAAAAGTAAAGCGACGGATGATCTCGCCGTATCCGCCACGATACAGGGCATCAATTTTTTCGGCGCGCTCGTATGCGTTTAGTCGTATTGCTGTTTCGGGTACTTGATACCACGGAGTAGATGGCTCGTCGTGGTGGGCGATGTGCAAATTGTTGTTGAGCATTAAAAGGCTCATGATGCGTCCTGCGTCAATCATCGCAGTGCGCGTTGAGTCTTCGCCGAGAGTTTTATGCTCGGCAAATGAGCGCATCATATTCAGCGAGTGAGAACCAAAAACTCCGCCGATGAGATACTCAAGCATTGACATATCAGCAAGGCGAGTGACGATAAAAATTACGGCGACGATTCCGGGTGTATGCAGCATCCAAGCACTTCTGGCGTTCGAGATATTACGAACTGCACGCCATGCATCGGCAACAAAATATTGCACAGCACTAAACACTGACCACACAGTTAAGCGAAACGCAAGAGTGAGATTTGCCCAGTAGATCAATTTCAAAAACCAATTTGAACTCTGCCATTTTTCTGGCATTGAATAGTAACTTTCGGTGTCTAGTTGTGGGTGAGTCAGAGTCGTGTTGTGATGTGAGATGTGATCACGCTTAAAAGATAAGAACGGAACCCAAATAGTTACCGACAATGAACCGAGCGCAGCGTTGAGTCTTGGATTGCGAAACGGATGTCCGTGTACGAGTTCATGTTGCAGGCTTAAGTGCCAAGCACCGAACCAAGTGAGGAGCGCGAAAGTTGCCCACCATGGCAACTGTTTATGCGTGAAAATTGTTGCGAACCAACCGCAGTAAACCACAACAGCAACAATTAGTGTTCGCCAGTCTCCTGGTGATTTAAGAAATGTTTTGCTCGAATTGGGCACGAAGTTATTTTATGCCAGAGAACCGGCAACGCACTTGCCTTGTCGTACAACTGCATCAACGAGTTTTACGCCCGGACGATAGGCAAGGTGAATATGGCTTGTTGAATTGAGCAGTGCAAAGTCGGCTTGCGCACCAACACGTAAGGCACCTATATCTGTGCGCCGTAATGCAGCAGCGCCACCCGCAGTTGCTGACCAGAGTGCTTCATCGCAAGTCATATTCATGTTCAAGACAGCCAGCGAAATCACCAGTGGCATCGATGTCGTATACGAAGATCCAGGATTGCAATCTGAGGCAAGCGCAACAGTGACCCCGGCATCAAGTAATCGTCGTGCATCAGGAAACTTGGCTCGGGTGCACAATTCTGCAGTTGGCAAAAGTGTGGCGACGGTTTTGCCTTTCGTGTCAGCCAGCGCGGATATATCAGCCTCACTGAGGTGTGTGCAATGGTCGCAAGATGCAACGCCCATCTCAACACCGAGTTGCACACCGCCACCATGTTGCAACTGATTGGCATGAATTCGCAGTCCAAGCCCTGCGTGTGCGCCCGCACTTAGAATCGCTCGAGCATGGTCGACGTCAAATGCACCTTGATCGCAGAACACGTCGATCCACTTTGCGTTTGGTGCACATTGGGTGAGCATCTCGCCGCAAACAAGATTTACGTATTCGTCGATCGTTGACTCTGGTGGCACAACATGTGCCCCAAGAAAAGTTGTCTCCGAAGTAATTGAAGTCGCGACTTGCAGTGAGCGAGTCTCATCTAGAACTGAGAGACCGTAACCCGATTTAGTTTCTAGTGTCGTTGTGCCCGTGTTCAATGCTTCGCTTGCAAGCCGTCGTGCATTAGCAACGAGCACATCGTTTGTAGAAGCACGAGTCGCTGTCATCGTCGTGCGAATTCCTCCAGCCGTGTATGTCTTGCCCGACATTCGCGCTTCAAATTCTGTTGCGCGGTCACCGCCAAAAACCAAATGCGTGTGACTATCAACAAACCCAGGAATAATCGCTCGACCACCGACATGAATTGCATTGTTTGCAAATTCGCCCGGCAGATTTATTGATTCACCCGTCCAAGCAATCTTGTTGTCGTCACCAACAACAAGTGCCGCATCTTTGACTAATCCGAGTTTGCCTCGCTCAAGACTTGCATCGTTCGTAACTAACGTGCCGATACCGGTGATTGCAAGCACTACGAACCAAACTTTGCGACAAGTTCCTTCACTCTGATGACAAAGTCGTGGTGCTTGTATTTGTCAAACGAATCCCAAGTCGCAAGCGTGCTTGTGTCTTCAACTTTGTCCATAAATAAAAGACCGTCAAGGTGATCAACTTCGTGTTGATATGTGCACGCAGTCATGCCGCGGATTATTTCGTCGATTTTGTTTCCGTTGCGGTCGAGTGCTTCAACTCGAATTGACGTGTACCGCCAAACATTTCCACGAAAACCTGGCACAGACAGACAGCCCTCATTATTTTCGAACATGTCTTCATCAAGTGGCGTGAGAACTGGGTTAATCAGAATAGTCAACGGCACTTGTGGCTTATATGGATATCGAGGATTGTTATTAACTTCGACTGCGCAGATTCTTTGATGTCGAAGCACTTGTGTTGCAGCCAGCCCTGCGCCATTGGCATGACGCATTGTTTCAACCAAGTCGTCGATAAATGTTTGGATTTCTGAAGACTTAATTTCTTTTGGGTCGACTTCGCTGGCACGAATTCGCAATTCTGGATGTCCGATGGTGGCAATTGGAAGAATAGTCATAGTGAAGTAAGTGTAATTAGAGCACCGCGGCAATCGCAGTGCGCAAAGACTCTGTAATATTTGGTATCAACTGGTGCGTTCGATTGCTGACGACTTGTTCGCCGCCAACCCAGACATCGCTGACGTCTGAACTCGTGGCGCTGTAAACGAGGTGTGCGGCACCATTTTCGGCGTCAAATGTCGCCAGACGAACCGAATCTATTGCAATTGCGATGAAGTCAGCAGGGGCGCCAACGACAAGCCCATGATTTTTAGTGCCGAGCGAACTCGCACCGTGCAGAGTAGCGGCTGCAAGAAGTTCGCTACTGCGGTGCACGCCTCGTTTATTTGTGATGAGTCGCTGATGCATTTCAACTGCGCGAGCCTCTTCGAACATGTCAATCACTGCATGCGAATCGGTACCGAGACAAAGTGATGAGCCAGCAGTGACTAGTTGCTCAGATGGACCAATGCCGTCAGCGAGATCACGTTCTGTCGTCGGACAAAAGCAAGAGAAAGTTTTACTGCTGCCAAGTAGGGAGATGTCGCTGGCTTCTAAGTGTGTTGCATGAACAGCGGTCATGAACGAGCCAAGCAGTTGGGCGTCGCTCAATAACTGTGTTGGTGTTCGACCTGTTGCGTTGCGACACGCATCATTTTCTGCTGGCTGTTCAGAAACATGAATGTGCACGACACGGTTGTTGCGATATTTGGCGATTTGTGCGAGTTCAGTTTCGTGCACCGCACGCACACTGTGTGGGGCAAGACCAATCGTGTGCATAGCGTCGCCTTTACCGAGAGCTTCGACACGCTGGAGCCATTTTTCGATAGATGAATCGTTGAATCTTTGTTGTTCATCTCGAAGTTGCTCGCCATTTAGTCCGCCATGAAGATATGCGACGTCAAGCAATGTCAACTTTAAGCCCGCACGTTTTGCGGCTTCGATAATTACTTTGCCCATTTCGTTTGGATCGTCGTATGGTTTGCCGTTTGGCTGATGGTGCACATAGTGAAATTCACCAACACTCGTAATACCCGCAAGTGTCATTTCGCTGAACACTGCAGTGGCAAGCGCGAGATAATTTTCTGGAGTCAGTCGGTTGGCAACTTGATACATCAGCGTGCGCCACGCCCAAAAATCTCCAAGACCAGAATGTGTGCGACCACGTAGTGCTCGATGAAAAGCGTGGCTATGAGTATTCACAAAACCTGGCATTAAAACACCTGATACTCGTAGATCATTGGCGCTATGCGCAGAGTCGGTCTCGATCGCCGAAATTAATCCGTTATTTATTGTGATACGAACATTTGTAGCGCAAGATTCGCCACCGAGCCAGGCGTATTGAGCGTGAACCGAACTCATTGCTCACGCATCGGCAATCGCACACCGCGTTCATCTGCAACTTTGATCGCCGATTCGTAACCAGCATCGGCATGACGAATGACTCCCATTCCTGGATCACTAACAAGTACTCGTGAAAGTTTTTCGCTCGCGAGATCTGTTCCGTCGGCAACGCAAACCATGCCTGCATGAATGCTGCGACCGATACCAACTCCGCCGCCGTGATGAATGCTGACCCAAGTTGCTCCGCTCGCCGTGTTGACGAGTGCATTGAGCAATGGCCAGTCGGCAATTGCATCTGAACCATCAATCATTGCTTCTGTTTCTCGATATGGAGAAGCAACGGATCCAGAATCTAAATGATCTCGACCAATCACGATCGGGGCTTTTAGTTCGCCGCGCTTAACCATTTCATTGAAGCGCAATCCGAGTCGATGACGCTCGCCATAACCGAGCCAACAAATTCGCGCAGGCAACCCTTGAAACGCAACTTGTTCGCTGGCAAGCCGCATCCATTTTGCGAGTGATTCATCTTCAGGAAATTCTTCGAGCACGGCACGATCGGTTGCCGCAATGTCGGCTGGGTCACCAGAGAGCGCAACCCATCTGAATGGACCTTTGCCTTCACAAAATAATGGACGAATATATGCGGGTAAGAAGCCCGGATAATCAAATGCACGGTCGTAGCCGCCGAGTTGTGCTTCGCGCCGCAAAGAGTTGCCGTAGTCAAAAACTTCTGAACCAGCGTCTAGAAACCCGACCATTGCGGCACAATGCGCAGCCATCGCTGCTCGCGAACGGTCGATGTAATGCGCTGGGTTTGTCGTGCGAAGTTTTTCTGCAGCTTCAATAGTCAAATCATTAGGAACGTAGCTCATTGGATCATGGGCACTTGTTTGATCTGTGACAATGTCTGCGATGAAACCTTGTGCTAATAATTTTGGAAACATGTCAGCGGCATTGCCGACAACACCGACAGAAAGTTTCTTGCGCGCTTTTTTCGCAGCTTCACAACGTGAGACTGCGTCTTCGAGTGAATCTGCGACTTCATCTAGGTAACGAGTTTCAACTCGGCGTTGCACCCGAGTTGGGTCGACATCAATACATAGGGCGACACCGTCATTCATCGTGATCGCAAGTGGTTGAGCGCCACCCATGCCGCCAAGTCCGGCAGTGAGCGTGATTGTGCCAGCAAGTGTTCCTTTGAACTTGCGACGGGCGATTTCGGCGAAACATTCGTATGTACCTTGCAAGATTCCTTGTGTGCCGATGTATATCCACGATCCAGCAGTCATCTGGCCATACATCGTTAGGCCCATGTTCTCGAGTCGTCTGAACTCGTCCCAAGTTGCCCAATCGCCGACGAGATTCGAGTTGGCGAGTAATACTCGGGGCGCCCACTCGTGTGTGCGAAATACACCGACAGGTTTGCCGGACTGCACAAGCATTGTCTCGTCTGGTTTTAATGTCTGCATTGTGCGCATCATCGCATCAAATGCGTCCCAACTTCGCGCGGCTCGACCTGTGCCACCGTAAACGACAAGATCATCTGGTCGCTCAGCAACTTCTGGATCTAAATTATTTTGAAGCATTCGATAGGGCGCTTCAATTTGCCAGTTCGCACAACTTAACTCAGTGCCTCGTGGTGACCGTACAACTCTTGGACCACTCATGTTCTATATTCTCACCGATATAGCGCTTGCCCTCATAATTCAGCGATCAATAGTTATGCGAGGGCTATATGGGCAATTGTGCCTGAGATAAGTGTGATTTGATTTTGGTTGGCATCTAGAAATGCATCTTGGTGCTGCAAAGAAAATCTTTCACCGTCTACTGAGATTTCGGCCGTATCTGACACGGCAACGAGCATTTCGGCTTTAGCCAGTAAGCCTGGGCGAGTGATGTGAGTCATAACTCCAGATGCTTTGCCGCGCACGGTCATCAAGTTCAAATCAACAATTGGTCCGTCAACAAGTGTTGCTGTTGTCGCAATATCGCCAGCGAAAACCGCGACTTCGCCAGGTTTGCAAACAACCGTTTCGCCTCCGACATTTAGAATCATTTCACCACCAGAAATAATTAACAATTGTCGATGCACATTTTCAAAGTGAGAAAAATCGCAGTCTTCAAGAACTGGCGCAATCGCCACGCGCCATGTCCAGCCGGCAACTCCAGGTGTTTGGCTGGCGATTTCGTAACTCGTGCCTTTGCCATTTGGCCACGGAGCCGTCAAATGTTCGTCAAATCTTTGGATTGGCATAATTCGAAACTAGTGCGCGACGAACAGTGAAGGCAGACCGCCCGTATGAATAAAAACAATATTTGAATCTGCGATAAATTTATCTTTCGCATCTAGGCCGAGCAACCCTGAGAAGCCTTTCGCGCTATAAACAGGGTCAAGCACCCATGCACCGCGATGCGCTGCCCAAATTGTTGCGTCGGATGCTGCCTTCGTCGGCACTGCATAGTCGCTGCCCATGTAGTTGGCATCAATAATTATGTCTTGTTGACTTGTGCGTGCCGATTCTTTGAGTAGTGCCAGAGTTTGATTTGCTAATTCGGCAACACGACTTGCACTAAGCGCAACACCTTTTGCGACACCGATGCCGATTATTTTTGGTAGTTGTTTTTGCGGATTGTTAGCGCGGGCGCGCACTAATCCAGCAATAAGTCCGGCGTGTGTGCCGCCACTTGAAGTTGTAAACACAATTGCATCAGCAACAAAATTCTCTAAATTACATTGCGCAATAATTTCGTCAAAGGCGACTGCGTATCCGATCGCGCCCACCGCAGTGCTTCCCCCAATTGGTATCGAATGAGGTCGGTGCCCACCGCAAACTAGTTCTTCAGTTAATTTGGCACGCTCAGATTCAAGATTTGCCCAATCATTTGCGTCAAGACCTGTGTGATGCAAAGTCGCACCGAACATCGCTGAGAGCATTTGGTTGCCTTCAAGTTGCTTTGGTTTTACGCCTGACAAGACAAGATGTGTCGGCAAATTGAGTCGTGCACCCGCCGCCGCGGTCATTCGGCAGTGGTTAGATTGCGCGGCGCCAACAGTTACTAAACAAGTCGCGTTGTTGTCAAGTGCTTCACCGCAAAGAAATTCAAGTTTGCGAGCCTTATTGCCACCGACGCCTAGTCCAGTTAAATCATCGCGCTTAACCCACAAATTTGCGCCACTCTGAAGTTTGCCGCCCGACTCAAGCGGTGTTGGCAAAGTCGCGAGAGTTATTCGACTTATTTTTGATTGCGCCACGAAACCCCTGTCGGCCATCGTCCAACTCCACCATTTTCAAGCAACATTCCGGTGAGAGTGCGTTCGGTGTGGTGTGAGCGCCACAACAACATTTCTTGGGCAATCGGTAAAACTTTTGCTGGGTCATCAATCGTTGTTCGCCATGTTGGATCACTGGCTAAATCAAATGCCAACCAACTGCCGTCGCCGAATTGCACGTATGCGCAGTCAGAGTTGCGCCGCACCGCCAAATGTTGTCGTTCAAGTCGACCATCGTGCGGCCAGTTTTTTGCGGCGCCCATTGGATTGTCGTCTATATATATGTGTCGCCAGTCGAACTCATAAGACGCACCAGTGCGCCAGCGCTCAGGCTTTTCGCCACGCAAAAATTCGCCTAACGGCATTCCATCACACTGCAGTGGAACTGGAGCCGAAATTGCTTCGGCAATCGTCGGCATGATGTCAACATTCTCAGTGAACTCATTGACAACGCTGCCGTGCGCATTTGGATTTTTTGGATCGCGAATGATTCCGATGATGTGATAGCTACTTTCAAAAAAACCAAGTTTGTCTTTCAGCCCGTGGTCACCGAGTTGGTCTCCATGGTCTGCCGTAATAATTATCAGCGTGTTATCCCATTCTTCGCGCACGCGAAGTTCATTGCAGATGCGGCCGACTTGAAAGTCGACTTCGCCAATCATCCCGTAATACTGAGCGCGCATTTCGCGAAGTTCGGTTTCGGTTTTTGGTGCCGCGTTACCACCTGTGTGCATCACTGCCTCATGAAATGGGTGCCGAGTATCAGAAGGTTGAATCGGCATATCAACTTCATCAGCCGAATATTCTTTTGACCATTTGCCAGCGGCCGCATAAGGTGGATGCGGACGCAAATAACTCAAATGCGCAAACCATGAATCATGAGTTGTCTCATCACGTTTTGTTAGCCATGAGAAAAACTCATCCGTAAGAAAAGTTGAGATGCTTAGGTCTTCGTGACGATCCGGTTCAGTGCGAAGTGTCTCGTTGTAATCGTTTCCGATGTTGTAGCCATGTTTTTTTAAATTCTCGATCCAGGGCGGATACGGTTCAGAAAGATTCAATATTCGGTCAAACCCAGGCAGTACATGTTGATAACTAGAAAGTCGTTCATCGTTCGGCGAAGTAGTTGTGCGTGGATCAATGCCTTGGTCGGTATATCCAAAAATTACTGGCGCATAATCATTACGAGAAGCCAGCCGCGCAACATTGTCGAAGCGGTCATCAAGTGGTGTGCCGTTCGCGCAGACTCGATGATTCATTTGATACAAGCCGGTGTACAAACTTGCACGACCTGGCGAACATGGTGCTGCTTGGCTGTAGTGATTAGCTAAACGCACACCATTGCGTGCGAGTTCATCAAGGTTTGGTGTGCGAATAACTTTATGGCCCGCACTCGATAAGCAATCACCGCGAAATTGGTCAAGAGTAATTAGCAGTACATTCGGCTTCACGATAGGCAGATTACTACGACTAGTGACTTTCAGTCTTGGGCGGCAGCCAATTCACATGCTTTTGGTGATTCTTTAATGATCCTATTTTTTGCTGCAACTGGCGACTTGTTGATGCCTTTGCGCCAAGCATCCAAGAATTTCCATGGCCAGATTTCACCTTGCAGAACTTTGTATTCACTTTGTGGACAGATACGAGACATGCCGAGATGTGTATGACATTTTGTGATTCGGGCGTTTCCCGAAGAGCCCATCACACCGATCCATTGACCCGGTTCAACGTGATCTCCGGGTTCGACTTTTACACGTCCAAGATGAGCAAAGAAGTACCGAACACGATCTTTGCCGTGAATTGTGATTGTTAGACCACCGCGAGTTCCAGGAGCATCGATTTTTTCATCCCATAGGTCTTTCGCCTGAACATCAAACACGATCCCTGCTGTTGGTGCGAGAACGCGGGCGAAACAGCCGTGAACATCGGCTGCGGGATATTGCAAATGATCATGAGAATAAGTGACAGGCACTTTTGAAAAAGGAAAGACATACTTTTGTGCACTCGGATTATCTGAGTCAGCGCCTGCTGCTAGAGCAATCGAGTTATGAACACTTAAAACAGTGACGACTAAAACAATTAGTCGCCGCAAAATCAATTGTCACTTATCTTTTGAGAGAACTTCTGAAGCCCGCTGAACAAGCAGTTCGCGCTGGTGCTCTGAAAGTGGGCGAGATGTGCGAACGTTAAGTTCGACTCTGTCACCTTCTCCAGCGGCTTCAATGTCGTCTACGAACAACACTGTCGTCAGACCTTTAGTGCCCGCCAAGTTGCGCATCGTATTAGAAACAGTGTTGGCACTTGCATTACTTGATGAAATATTCATTTCAAGTTTTGTTGTAACTGGTTCTTGACTTAAATTGCGCACACTGGCCAACTGACTGTGCGGAATATGCACTGTGCTAATGCCGTCACGAAGTCGTGTTGTAACCATGCCAACATGTTCAACAAATCCATGCACAGGTTTTTGCCAACCAAGTTCTGCTTCAATCTCGTCTCCAACGCCGTATCGATCTTCTAACAACACCGCAAGGCCGGTTAAGTAATCGTTAACGCGATGTTGGCCGCCGACGGCAAGCCCCGCGCCTAAGAATCCGGCGCTAGAAAGAAAAAAGGCCGCATTCAGATTTAATACGTTGAATATCGCGATCAGCGAGATAATCCAAGCGGCGAGACTGATGAAGTGGTGCAACATTCGTGTCGCTGCATCAATTCGTTGTCGCCTTCGATGCTCTCCACCTTCAATTGTTTCGGCACCGACTCTTCGAACACTATTTCGCCACCAATTTGCGGCGTTTGATGGACTTCGATCTGAAATTCGTCGAACCGTGACGCTCAATATTGCATACGAAATTCGGGTGAAAATAAAACAGCCAACGATGATCAGAACCACAATAACTGGTGGTGTAAGAAATCTCGTGAATCCAGTTGCTTCTTCGGTCTTTTTGGCGGCAACGAAAATTAAGTTAAGTGTTGTTTGCATCTCTATATAGTGTGCCTCACTTTTTCGCAGGCCATGCGCTACTAAGGTTAAAGGCGTGAAACTAGCCAAAATTCAAGCAATCGCTTTACTTGTGGCAGTTGCTGGCTGCGGTACGCAATCAGCTTCACAATATGCCACCGAAACTTCGAATGTGCCAGAAGTGACAGAGTCTTCAATCGTTGAAGTCACCGATGTTTCTTCTGTCAATGAGGAAACAACTACTACTACAACATCTACAACATCTACAACAACAACTACTTTGCCACCGACGACGACAACAACCGTGCTCGACACGCTGTGCATCAAGTTCACGCAGTGTCAATATGCCAACCTCGTCGGCGTTGATTTTTCTCGGTTGCAACTTGATTTTCAGAACTTCAGTGTCGCTACTTTGACTGGTGCGAGTTTTGCTGGTGCAAATCTGGCTAAGTCGTTATTTATTCGTGCTGATTTAACAAACGTTAATTTCGTCGGCGCAAACCTTTCAGGTGTTGATTTCACGGCTGCACTGATGACAGGTGTAAATCTTGAAGGCGCTAATTTGACTGATGCGATTTTTTGTGATGTTGACTTAAAATCTTTCTCTGGTACGACAACATCACAACTGGCCAAAGTAAAAAAATTCAAAACAAAAGGCAAGACCTACTGCCCTTAAGATATTTAAGATATTTAAGATATTTAAGACATTTAGGACTTGGATCACTTTTGGTTGCCAAAGAGGTTTCTTGCGATATGACATGTCTGTGATGAGTGGGTTAGATTAAGAGCAGTTAGAACATTGGGGGATGAGATGGCTGTTGTAATACCAGATTCAATTAATGACGTAAATGCTCAATGGTTGGCTGAGGCAACTGGACTTGATATCAAAACTGCCGACATCGGCATCATCGGTGTCGGAGTTGGTGTTGCAAGTGCGGTGTATCGCGCAAAATTAACCGGCAACAATTGCCCGGCGAGCGTGATCGTGAAATTGCCTGCACTCGACGAAGCTGCAGTTTTCACTTCTTCAATTTTGCGAATGTACATTCGTGAAGTTCTATTTTATAAATCTCTAGCCAAAGAGTGCCCAGTAATTACACCCCGCTCTTATTATGGCGATGTGAATTTAGAGACAAGCAAATTTGCAATGGTGATAGAAGATCTTTCTGGCATGCGAATAATTGATCAAACTCTCGGAATTTCTATCGATGATGCGCGGATTGCGATTGATGCACTCGCAAAAATTCATGCGAAGTGGTGGGGTAAAGGCGAAGCACTCGCTGCTGAAGGCACAACAATGCCATTTAGTGATCCGATTTATCCTGCAATTTTGCCGATTGTGTTTGCAGAAGGCTGGGAGAAAATTACAAAAGAATTAGATGTGTCTCAGGCAATTAGAAAAATTGGTGACAAATTTGCTCCACAAATCGCCCGGCTGATGTCATCAATGATGGATGGCCCGTCAACTTTGGCGCATGGAGACTTTCGCGCCGACAATATGATGTTCAATAGCAAGAATGAATTCGTATTAATCGATTTTCAATTAATCGGTTCTGGGACTGGCGCATATGATCTCGCATATTTCATAACACAGAGCCTGACCTCTGATGATGCAAGTAAGTATGAGCAAGAATTGTTTAATCGCTGGATAGAAGGTCTTCGCCTAAATGGTGTGACTGACATAAATCGTGAACATCTGTGGTTGGAATATCGGGGTACCGCTTTGTTTTGTCTTGTGTACCCAGTTGTGGCTTGTCGTGGAATGGATCTGAATGAGCCGCGTTCTCGGGCATTAGTGACAACAATGAATTCGCGATTTGAGCGAGCGTTGAACGAACTAGATCTGCATAATCTAATTTAGATAAATGGAGTTAGTTCTTGTTCGGCACGGATTGCCGATACGCCGCGAAGTTGCTGAAGGCCCCGCAGACCCTGAACTTTCTGTTGAGGGTCACGATCAATCTGCGCGCTTAGCAAAGTATTTGGCAACCGAGTCAATTGATGCAATTTATTCAAGCCCGATGAAACGCGCGATGCAAACTGCTGAACCACTAGCAAAAACTATAAATTTGCCGATTTCAGTTATCGATGATGTTGCAGAATTTGATCGACTTTCAAATGAATATATTCCGATTGAAGAATTACGTGCCGCGAACGACGATCGTTGGCACAAACTTGTGGCAGGCGAATGGGATTCAGAGTCTGACACTCTCGACGAGTTTCGCAGTCGAGTAGTTACAAGTATTGAGAAGTTGATTGCACTACATCCATCTCAGCGAATCGTCATCACGTGCCATGGTGGTGTGATTAATCAATATTTGGCGCACATTTTAGGATTAGAAACAGAGCGAGGGTTTTTCTATCCGCAATACACATCAATTCATCGAGTGATTGCGGCACAAAACGGTTTACGGTCGATTGCTTCGCTAAACGAAATCGCACACCTGCGCTAGTAAGGCGCGCTGTTATTTGCGCGAAAGCGGCGCAGTCAAACAAGTAGGCCCGCCATCACCTTTGACAGCAACATTGGCGCCATTAAAAATATGAACTGTCACGCCAGACTCACGCAACTTGCCTTCAATCTCTGGGTTGCCGGCGGCGAGAACTACAACGTCTGGCTCGATAGTCAAAATATTTGCGCCTTGAGTATGTACTTCTGTGTCATTAACAGTTAGCCAACTAATTTTTCGAGACTTCAGAAATTCAAGCAGCCGCACCGGAGCAAGCGGTTCGTAGACAACCGCGCGCGAGTGGCTGATTGGTGAAAGCACCGACATCAAGTGCAACACAGCATCAGGCCCTTGAAAGTGTGGAAGATCAAAAGCATGAACCTCAACTTCGAACGGTGAGAGCATATTTCTGATTTGCGAAATGCCTTCACCGTTGGTGCGATAGCCGTGACCAATTAATAAAGTTTTTGCATCAAGCCAAACTTTGTCGCCACCATCGGCGATTGCCGAGCCAGTTAGTTCGCCAAGAATAGTTACGTTTAGTTTTTCAAGGTCTTTGCGGATTTGTGCTGGCTCAGGTTGGCGAACGCGTTTGCCCATCTGCAACAAGATCGCACCATGCGGTGTCATGATCATCGGGTCGTGCATATAAACGGCGTCAACTAATCCGTCGACTGCTTGAGCCGTATGCACCGTGCAGCCGAGTTTGCTGAGTAAATCTACGAATTCGCAATGCTCTGGCACAAGCGCGTCACGATCTGGTTCGCGCCATTGAGCGTCTTCGACAAAGTTTCCAACTGTTGTTGGCGTGCGCACAAGAACATGTTCGAGTTTTGAAACCATGTCTGGTGTGCCCCACATAGGTGCTTACGCTACGCCGTAACGACTAAAGTATTTGTATATGGCCACTGTTTCTGAATTAAGAAAATCTAGTAATCCATTTTTGTCGGGCAACTTGGCGCCAGTAGATGTTGAAACCACGGCGTTTGATTTGCGCGTGACGGGCAAGCTGCCTGATGAGTTGACGGGTCGCTATTTGCGCAACGGGCCTAATCCAATTGGTCAAGTCAACCCCGATTCGTATCATTGGTTTTTGGGTTCGGGCATGGTGCACGGCATTCGGATTACCGACGGCAAAGCAGAGTGGTATCGCAATCGTTGGGTGCGTGATCGCAATGTTGCAAAGAGTCTCGGTGAGCAAGCACCGCCATCAGACTGGCCGGCCGATCATGCTCAGTTTGCTTCGAATACAAATGTGATTGGTCATGCTGGTACGACTTGGGCGCTTGTTGAAGGTGGCTCTCCGCCTATTGAAATGAATTACGAACTTGAAACGGTACGTGTTTCAAATTTTGTAAATACATTGCCGCAAGCATTTTCAGCGCACCCAAAACGCGACCCGCGCACAGGTGAATTGCATGTGATGACATATTGGTGGGGTTGGGGCAATCAAGTTCAGTATCTCGTTGTCGGCGTTGACGGTAAGGTCCGTCGCTCTGTTGATATTGCATTGCCTGGTGGCCCAATGATGCACGATTGCGCGATTACCGAGAAATATGTTTTGGTTTTTGATTTACCATGCCTATTTAATCTTGAGTCTGCAATGTCAGGGCGATCGTTTCCATATATTTGGGATGCTAACTACACAGCAAGAGTCGGATTGTTGCCGCGCGAAGGTTCGGCTAGCGAGATCAAGTGGGTTGAAATTAATAGTTGCTATATTTTTCATCCACTGAATGCATATGACGCGGCAGATGGCACTGTTGTTCTGGATGCTGTGCGTCACGAAAAAATGTTTGATGTCGAACAGCGTGGACCAAATGAAGGATTACCAACCCTTGATCGCTGGGTTCTTGATCCGCAAACCGGCAAAGCAACTCAAGAACGTCTAGACGACCGCCCACAGGAGTTTCCGCGGATGAACGAATCGCTTGTTGGGTTTAAGAACGAATTTGGTTATTTCGCCGGCATCTCAGATGTTTTTAGGCAAGCAGATTTAATCAAGCAAAATCTCGCCAAGCGCACAACGCAAGTGCGTCATGACGGCGCGAATTTTGGTTACGGCGAGCCAGTATTTATCGCGCGAGAAAACTCAAAATCGGAAGATGACGGTTATGTAATGGCGTTGCGTCACAACACAGATACTGATCTTTCAGATTTGGTTGTGCTTGATGCGCAAGACTTTGTTGGCGAGCCAGTCGCCGTTGTTTCGTTACCCGCGCGCGTACCAAATGGCTTTCACGGCAACTGGGTTGCCGACGCCCAGCATGAGTGAGTTCCACTACTAATTCGCTCAGGTAATTGCACTCTGGCAATCGGGCCGTCGCTGACGCTTTGCGCATCAAAGATCACGCATTGTGAAATATCGCGATTAATATCCGAGACAAAAGTTACGAGGTAGGCGTCGTCTTCACTCGTCGCGTTGGGCCTTGGCGCGACAACAGTTTCGCTGCCGTAAACACCTTCGCCAAACAAATATTTTTCTTCAGTTCCATTTACGACGTCGTGCTTGATTAGCCCATCAAAAGTGAATTGCCCTTTGGTAGGAACAGCGCTGTAGACGTATTGATATTTGAGCCCGGCATAATTCTGATTTATCATCCCGAATTCTGTGATCGTGTCGCTGAGTGGACCTTCGTGCACGGCGCCAGTTTTCATATTGAATCGCCACCTGTATGGCCGTGACTGCATTAAATGCAAGTCAAGAAATCTAAACATTCGAGTGTTCAGATCGGCGTCTCGACTCACACTTGGCGATGGATCGTATTCAAAGTAACCGTCAAGAATTACTTCGTCACCAACTTCGTAGGCGTTGATCCAATGCAAAACGAAAGTTGATTTTGTGTCAAACCATTTAATGTCGTTATTCGTACCACGCCGTGGAATAATCCCGATTCGCATTGGCAACTCGGGGTGGTATCGGGTCGCATAAACGCCTTTTTCGATTAGTGACTGATCCCAAAAAAGTGGGCAATCGTTAAGAATCGCGTAGTTGGTTGTGAAAGCCATATCGTGTGGCAACCTCGGCCCGGGCAAATCAATCGCCGTGTAGTGAACTAGTTCGCGATCTGCAGAAACGACGCCGTAGTGCAAGTATGGCGCGGTCGTTTGATAGTTGAAAAATAATAACTCTCCAGTTCGCTGATCAACTTTTGTATGAGCTGAAACACCCTGAGTCGGAAACTTTCCGTGCCATGTTTCTCGCCCGAGATCTTCAAGTGTTCGCGGATCAAGTCGATACAGGTCGCCACACTGATAAAAACTAGAAACGGCGACACCAGCGTGAACAACAATGTCGGTGCTCGACGCATCTTTCATTCGTGTTCGTGCACCCCAGCCGTCGGTGCGGGGTGATCGGGCTGGAAGTTCGGCAAGCCCAGCCCATTGCGCACTGCCGGCAGCAATTTCGGTTGCGAGTCCTTGAGTTCGCACGAATCTGTTGCGGTATTGCGCCTCGCCATCTTCGAACGACATCATGTGAATCATCCCGTCGCCATCAAACGGGTGATAACGCTCAAGCGAATCGTGCAATGGATTTTCGGTGTTGCGCAAATAAACGCCGCTCAAATCTTTTGGAATCGCCCCTGTTACAAGCATTTCGCTTGCGGTATATTCGGTTGACTGCGGCTGCCATGCACCACTTCTGTATGGATGCGCATCGTTTTCTGGTAGGCGCGAATTGAATCGTTGATTGACTTCAACTTTCAATGCGACACCCCCGTTTTCCTGTCGTGATAGATAGATCTTAGAGAAAGTTAAGTCGCAAACCTTTATACGGCCATTTCATTGAGACAAGTTTGCCTCTGCCAGAAAGCGTTACATAAGCCGTTTGAAAGTCTGGCCCGCCAAAACAAATATTGGTTGTGATCGGATCGCCAGTTGCAATGTGCTCAAGAATTTCGCCAGTCTTAGAGATCACTGTGACTCCGCCATTAATTAACGTCGCGACGCATATATTTCCGTCGCCATCAACAGCGAGTGAGTCGAGATATTGCAATCCAGATAAACCAGCCAAACAACTTGCAGGATCTCGCATTGATTTTCTCTCCACTTCGCCTTCACCAGTAATTGTCGCTTTATGCACACGACCAGTAAAAGTTTCAGCCCAATATAAAGTTTCGCCATCGGGAGATATGCCGATGCCATTTGGGGCTTGGCATGGGAAGATCACTTCGCGAATCATTGAGCCGTCGATTTTGGCGTAATAGATTCCAGTGAGGTCGTAGATGCGACCATGTCGAATGCCGTGATCAGTGAACCAAAAACCGCCACTTTTGTCGAAGACAATGTCGTTTGGCCCGCGAAGTTGTTGGCCGTCACAGTGCGTATATAAATCTTTGACCTCGCCAGTGTTCAAATCAACGCGCTGAATTCGTCCACCTATATATATAGATGGATCAAACGGCCCCGGATATGTCACACCGTTATATGTTGTTTCAGAAAATGATCCGCCATTGTTGCATAAATAAAGCGCTCCGTCTGGGCCGACTGCTAGTCCGTTTGGCCCGCCCGCAATCTCGGCAACAGTTTGTTTTGTCAAGTCAGGCATTATGCGAGTGATGCAACGACCCATCATTTCGACAAGCACAACACTGCCATCAGGCAACGCCACAGGCCCCTCAGGAAATCTCAACCCATTCGCAACTTCAACAAATTCTGTCATCTGTTTTTATCCAGTCTGTTGAACGAATAATACCTAAGTTAATTATCTAGTTGATGGAAAAGTGTCGTGATAGCTCGTCCAATCTCTCACCGACTCAGCATTGAGCATCGCGTGGACAACCGCTCGTGCAACGCAATCTGAGGCAGCTGAAATTATTTCGTTGATTTTGTAAATTCGTTCATCGCCAGTGTTGATCGCACCCGATGCCGCTTCGCCCTCAGGAAACTCTTTCTCGCCAGTTGAAAGTGCGAAGACAGTGTCGCCATCTGTGTAGAGATGAATCGGCGAAATTGATCGTGCCATTCCGTCATGACCAGATGCTGCAACTCTGGCGCACTCGTGCTTAGCCAGACGCACATCGGTGACAATTACTGCGAGTGTGGTATTGAGTGCTGGTGGTGTTCGTTCGGTTTCGAGCCAAGCGCGAAGTTCTTCTTTTTTCGGTGTGCGCAAGTGGTCAAACTCGTCGCCTAACCCGTAGCGAGCACCAAGTAATTCGCCCGACTTTGGGTCAACAGTGCTGCCCGCAGAATTTAGTGCCACCAGTGCTGCGACCGTAATGCCGTTGTGCAATACAACGCTCGCAGATCCGATGCCTCCCTTCAATCCTCCAGACCGTGCACCTGTTCCCGCTCCGACATTGCCGAGTCGGGCGTCGGTCTTTGAAGCACGATTTGCAGCCTCCCAACCAAAGTCTGTGGTTGGTTGATTTTTAAAGTTGCCACCTGCTCCGAGATCGAAAAGGACCGCCGCTGGCACGATAGGCACCACGTGATGTGCTTCTGGTCCAATTTTCAAACCGCGATTTTGACTAGCAAGCCAGCGAACGACGCCACTAGCCGTGTCAAGACCGTAAGCACTCCCACCAGAAATACAGACAGCATCAACGTTGCTGACCATTGTGGTTGGCGCCAAACAATCGGTTTCGCGCGTTCCCGGACCTCCACCCCGCACATCCGCACTTCCAACGGTGCCCTGCGGTGGCAAGACCACGGTGGTGCCGGACAACCATCCGTCACCAATCATTTGGTAATGACCTACATGGACACCCTGAATGTCAATTAGATGATTACGAGTACCAAGAGTGGGTGTTGGCGTCTTCATACCAAGCGAGTCTACAATGCCCAAATTGACCGATTTGCAATGTCAGGTTGAGGAAAGTAGTTTCGTTTTAGGAATAATTCTAAATTCAACTGGGGGAAAAATGAGAACATCAAGAATTCGTAAATGGTTGGGCGCGTTATTGGTTGTCAGTGTTTCTGCTGGCTTTATGGCTATTGGTTCGCCAGTATCAGCTGCATCAGACTCAGTTGTAATTGGCTTCGCACTTGAACCACTCAACTTGGATATCAGTGGCACAGCCGGCGCAGCCATTCCTGAAGTGCTTCTGAACAACGTTTATGAGGGGCTATTACGCATTCAGTCGGATGGAAAAATCGTCCCAGGTCTTGCGCAGTCGTATACGCAATCCAAAGATGGTCTCACCTGGACTTTCAAACTTCGCAAAGCGAAGTTTCACGGCGGTCAAATCCTGAATGCCAGCGATGTCGTTTGGAGTTTCAATCGTGTACTTAGTCCTACGGACATTTCAGTACTTCCAGCGCAAAAGAAGGAGTTCACGAACGTTGCATCAGTGACTGCCAAAGGGGCAGACACCATCATCCTCGTACTTAAGGAGCGTGACAACAACGTTCTGTTCAGTCTTACGCAGCGAGGTGGAGTCATCTTCAAAACTGGTTCAACAAACTTTGCAACTACTGCAAATGGCACTGGACCTTACAAATTTAAGGAATGGAATCGTGGCAACAACATCACATTGGTGCGAAACGATCAGTATTGGGGAGCAGCAGCAAAAACAAAGAATGTTATATTTCGCTACATCAACGATGCAACGGCATTAAGTAATGCGATGCTCTCGGGTCAGCTTGATATTTTGACTACAGTCGCCGAACCACGTCTACTCGCTGCATTCAAGGCAAAAAAGAATCTGCAAGTAGTTGGTGGGACCACGAACTGCGAGGTCGTTCTCAGTATGAACAACGCCAAGGCGCCGTTCAATAACAAGTTCGTGCGCCAAGCAGTTCGTTCGGCCATTGACAAAAAATCACTAATTAAGACTGCGGCTGCTGGCTATGGAACCCAAATTGGTAGTTTTGTGCCGCCAACCGACCCGTGGTACGAAGATCTCAACGGCCTCTTCCCATACAACTTGAAGACCGCAAAGGCTCTGCTTGCTAAGGGTGGGTACCCGGACGGCTTTAACGTTCAACTTGATGTGCCACCTGTGTGGTACGCGCGTGACTCGCAAGAGTTCGTTGCCGCTTCGTTAAAGAAGATCGGTATCAATGTGACACTCAAGCCAGTCGCCTGGGGTGAATGGATTGATCGAGTGTTCACCAAGGCAAATTACGATATGTCAATCGTCTGCCATATTGAACGCAACGACATGAGTATCTATGCAAACCCGAACTACTACTTCAAATACAACTCCGCCGAGTATCAGGGACTTCTGAAAAAAGCGAGCAGCTCTAAGACTCCAGCAGGCCAAGTTGGTTTCTTGAAGAAGGCGGCTCGTATTCTGGCGGAAGACTCACCAAGCGACTGGCTCTTCTTGCAAGCACGAAATCAAGTTGCGCGCAAGTCTGTAACGGGCTTTCCAGCAAACTCAGTCGGGGATTCATATTCGGTTTCTGACATCGTTAAAGGCTGAGTTCGACATTCATAAGCGTTGAAGGTGAGACACACCTAAACAGTGTGTCTCACCATTTAACATTGATGTTTGTCTTTGGTTGCGCGTCATGAGAACGGCCATGGCGCTAGAGATAAGAAAGGACGTTCGCATTTGAGCACTGGATGGTACGTGCTACGTCGGCTCGCTCTTTTGGTGATGTCGCTGGTTGTCTCAAGTGCGCTCGTATTTCTGTTGCTTCGTCTCCTGCCTGGAGATATCGCACAGGCAAAGCTGGGAATTTATGGTACGCCCGAAGCGCTCGAGCAACTCCGAGCAGAATACAATTTGGATAAGTCATTACCAGTTCAGTATCTCAATTGGTTGTCTGGTGCCGTTCGTGGCGACCTCGGTCTTTCTGTTCTCACTGGGGTAGATATCACGCATGAACTTGTTGCAAAGTCGACTCTCACACTTCCACTCATTGGTTTCGCATCTTTTTTTGCAATTATCATTGCGGTTCCGCTCGGAATGTTGGCGGCATTGCGATTTCGTAAGTGGGACGGTGTGGCGACTTCAGTCGTCAGTCAACTTGGTATCGCAGTGCCCACATTTTGGGTTGGGGTGATTCTCATCACGATTTTTGCGGTGCGCAACCAAGTATTTCCATCTGGTGGATTTCCCTACGAGGGATGGGCGAACTTCCCCGCGGCAATTTCCTCGCTTATCCTGCCCGCATCGACTCTTGCGCTTGCACAAGGCGCGGTTCTTATGAGGTTTGCACGGTCGGCAACGATTGATGTGATCCAACAGGACTACTTCCGCACGGCACGCGCGACTGGTCTGAGTCGATTGCAGGCGCTTCGCGTTCACGGTGTTCGTAACGCGATGGTTCCTGTCGTGTCTGTACTCGGAATGCAAATTTCTACATTGATTGTTGGCGCGATCATTGTAGAAAGTGTTTTCGCCCTTCCTGGTGTCGGACAAATGTTGCTACAAGATGTCAACGTTCGTGACTATACAAAAGTTCAGGGCACGGTCGCGGTCACCACGGCCTTCGTTTTTGTCATCAGTTTTGTGATCGACCTGGTACTTGGAATATTGAATCCGCGAACGCGACAAAAAATATGACAAGAAATCGAACCCTAATGATCGGCGCCTCGTGCGTAATTTTCAGCGTATTCCTTGCAGTGCTCTCGCTCATTTGGACACCGTACGACCCTCTTGAAATGAATCCAGAACTTTCGCTTACGGGACCATCTTCAATGCATTGGTTCGGCACCGACGAAAACGGTCGCGATATTCTCAGCAGCATCATTGTCGGTTCGCGAGCAACCCTGATGACGGGAATTTTGGCGGTAATCATTTGCATGGTGATCGGGGTTTCAGTAGGTATCGCCACTTCGGTAGCGCCGAAATGGGTCGAAATGCCTGCAATCTTCGGGATCGATATCGTCCTTGCACTACCTACAGTTCTATTCGCAATCGTGCTCGCATCTGTTTATGGTCCTTCCACACTGACTGCAGTGTTTGCGATCGGGATCGCACTTTCTGCGTCAGTTGCCCAGGTGACACGTCGTGAAGTCGTAGTGGTGCTGATGGCCGATTATGTAATGGCAGCGCGTGCGTCTGGCTGTGGTACTTGGCGAATTATCCGAAAACACATTCTTCCAAATATCCGTGCTTCATTGCTTGTTCAAGCATCTGGGGCGTGTGCGATCGCGATTCTTGCTGAGTCGACACTCTCTTATCTCGGGTTGGGCACCACACCACCTGCTCCGTCGTGGGGTCGGATGATGGCGTCTCTTCAGCCATACCTGCTTATCAATCCAATTTTTCCGCTGTGGCCCGGACTGGCGATTGTTATAACTGTTCTTGGTTTCAATTTGTTGGGAGACGGACTGCGTGAGTCGCTCGATCCAACTTTGCGTCAATCGGAGAAGTGATGCTGCTCGAAGTGCGAAACCTAACTATTCGATTTGGTTCAACGACGGTTGTCGATGATGTTTCGTTTGATGTTGATGCTGGCGAGCGTTTAGGAATCATTGGAGAGTCTGGTTCGGGAAAGACACTCACATCTCTTGCCGTGATTGGTCTTCTTCCCGATGTTGCAAATATTTCAGGCAGTATAAAGTTCAATGGACAAGAACTTACGGATCTTAAAGATCGAGAACTGTCATCTATTCGTGGCAAGCACATCGGTATGGTTTTTCAAGAACCGTTGACTGCGTTGAATCCACTTATGCGAGTCGGAAAGCAAATTGCCCAGCCGCTGCGCAATCACCAAGGAATGTCATTGAAGGAAGGCATGAAGCGAGCGATTGCTCTGTGCGAGCGCGTCGGACTTCCTGATCCGGACCGCATCGTCCGATCGTTTCCTCATCAACTATCGGGTGGACAGCGACAGCGAATTGGTCTGGCGATCGCACTTGCGTGCAGTCCTGCACTGCTGATTGCCGACGAACCGACTACCGCACTTGATGTGACGGTGCAAAAAGAAGTGCTCAAGTTGATGAATGATCTTGTAAGTCAAGAAGGCTCGGCTCTAATTTTCGTCTCACATGATCTACCCGTCGTCTCGTCAATGACTGAGCGCGTCGCGGTGATGCAACACGGAAACATAGTCGAACTCGCGTCAGTCGACGCACTTTTTGCAAACGCGACTAACGATTATTCAAAGATGCTCATTCGCACTGCACAACTGAGTGACGACAGTTTCGCTCGTTTCACGACTGGGTCTGCTCAGTGACCGTTATTTTGGAAGCGGTCAAACTTTCACGATCATTTCGTCTACCGCGCACCGGGTTTGGCAAAGAGCGTGCAATGCGTCTCGCGCTCGTTGACGTCGACTTGCAAGTCAACCAAGGTGCCCGTTTGGGTATTGTCGGTGAATCTGGTTCTGGCAAAACGACACTTGCCAGGCTGTTGCTTGGCCTCGACACACCGACTGCGGGGTTTGTAAAGTTCCGCAACGAGCCCCTGGTTGGTCAAGACATGTATCAATTTCGTCGCGATGTGCAAGTCGTTTTTCAGGATCCTCGGAGTTCGCTGAACCCTCGAATGTCGGTGGAGAACATTATTCGCGAGCCACTTGAGTGTCTAAATGTTCCCGGTGACCAAACAGCGAGAATTGATGAGGTTCTCACGGCTGTAGGTCTCTCGCTTGACCTTCGACATCGGTTTGCCCACGAACTCTCGGGTGGACAGCGCCAAAGGGTTGCGATCGCGCGCGCTCTTGCCCCGCACCCAAAAGTATTGATTGCAGACGAACCTGTTAGCGCACTTGATGTTTTGGTTCGCGACGAAATACTCGGTCTGCTCGCTGGGCTTACTGATAATCTCGGTCTCACGCTGATATTGATATCTCACGACTTGAGTGTTGTCGCTCGTCTTTGCGAAGATGTAGTGGTGATGCAAAATGGAGTCATCGCTGAGCGCGGAAAGACCGCTGATGTGTTTCAATTTCCGCAGCATGAATTCACCAAAAAACTCATCGCGGCGGTTCCGCGGTTACCGAGTAATTCATGACATTGTTCACGCAAAAATGGCCACGCGGTCTTCCAATTGGCACCGACTGGGTTGTGGTGCGCGAAGAGCCAGTTCTGTTTCCGTTCACTGGCGAGCAAGTTGCACTAGCACCTGTCGGTGATGCTGCGCTTGCAACTGCCGCGATTGATTCTGCACTTGCTGTTCGAAGTGAAATGTCTCGTCTCTCGTCTCGAGTTAGACGCGAGTGGTTGCGCGAGACTCATGGCGCGTTGGCTGAACGGAGCGAAGACTTTGAACAACTCTTGGTGCTCGAGACCGGTAAACCACTTCGAGATTGCAAAGTTGAAGTAGCACGTGCCCTTGTCACATTGGAAGTTTCTGCAGAAGAGGTTGCACGCCTACACGGCGAAACGGTGCCGCTCGATCTACTGCCGAGTGGTGATGGGATGATTGGTTTTTGGCAACGCAAACCAATTGGAGTTGTCATTGGGATCACCGGATTTAACTATCCGTTGTTGTTGGCAATGCATAAGATTGGGCCGGCGATCGCTTCAGGATGCCCGATCATCGTTAAAACTGCACCTGCCACACCGCTGTCGACTCTTTGGTTTGTGTATCTCTTGCGTGAAGTTGCGGCACGAATTGGCGCACCAATTGCCGGGGTACAAGTAGTCACTGGCGACGCGAGTGTAGGTCAGGCTCTCACCGTCGATCCACGAGTAGGAATTGTGAGTTTTACCGGTTCGTCGGTCGTCGGACACGCAATCGCGAAGGCTGCGGCACCTCGCAAAGTGGTGCTCGAACTTGGATCAAACGCAGCACTGATAGTGGCTGGTGATGCGAATGTGCGCGCCGCAGCGCAAGCAACCGTGCGTGGTGGCTACTACGCATCGGGTCAAGCATGCATCGCAATCCAGCGCGTTTTAGTCGTTGAGTCAGTTGCAGACGAATATCTAATACATCTGAAAAAGTTTATGAGCGACGTGTTAGTCGGTGATCCGCGTGATGCGGCGACTCAAGTTTCGGCGCTCGTAAACTCTGATGCGACGTCGCGAGTGATTTCTTGGATTGAAACCGCGACCAAAGTCGGAGCGACAGTTATGTGTGGTGGCTCACTAAATGGAACATGTATTGAGCCGACGGTTCTTTTAAATGTGCCGACCGATGTTGACATCTGGAACGAAGAAGTATTTGGTCCGGTGGTTTGCGTGCGAAGAGTTCAAACTCTTGACGAGGCTCTCAATGAAGTGAATTCGTCTCGATTCGGACTTCAGGCCAGCATCTTTACATCCTCGCTCGAGAATGCATTTCGGGCCATCGAACAACTTGAAGTTGGTGGAGTAGTGGTAAATGAGGTACCTGGCTATCGATCCGACACGATGCCTTATGGTGGAGTTAAGAACTCTGGAATTGGTCGTGAGGGACCACGATTTGCAATCGAGGAGTTCACTGTGACGAGAATGGCGATAATCAAACCAGATCTTGGAGACCGATGAGATGACCACAAATTACTCACAACTTTTTCGAATGGATGGTCGCCAAGCTTTGGTAGTTGGTGCCGGAAGTGGAATCGGGCGGGAATCTGCACTGGCGCTTGCAGCACATGGTGCATTGGTTATTTGTGCCGACGCTCGCATCGACAGTGCAATCGAGACCGCATCTATGGCGGATGGTTTGACTGCCACTTCGCTCGATGTGCTTGACATCAAGGCGGTGAACTCGTTCGTGCAAGAAAATTCAAATATTGATGTGCTTGTTCACACCCCGGCTATGAATGTGCGCAAGGCGATACTCGACTACTCGCTTGAAGAATTTGACCGAGTTATAGGTTTGAATCTTCGTTCAACCTTTCACATGATTCAGTCTTATGGTCGCGCTATGGTGGCTCGCAAACGAGGCACCATCATTACTTTTTCGTCAATTCGCGCGGCGACTGTCGAGCCCGGTCAGAGCATTTACGCAGCAACCAAATCGGGTCTCGAGTCGATCGTGCGCACGGCGGCGGCAGAGTTTGGTGTTGCTGGTGTGCGCGTCAACGCCATCCGACCTGGAGTCGTGGAAACTCCGCTGACACATCAATTGAAAAATAATCCTGAGTGGTACGACGCTTACGCACGAAAATCTGCGCTTGGTCGGTGGGCGACAGCAGACGAGATTGCCGGCGCTGTTGTTTTTTTGGCCAGCGACGCTTCGAGTTTCGTAACTGGTACAACAATTACAGTTGACGGCGGTTGGACGGCAATTGACGGTCGATATACCCCACCGTTGTGAGTCACAAAGTAAAACAAGAAAGTGGAACTACATGAGTCGTAATCTCGCTGATTTCGCAGCCACAGAACTTCTCGCTGGATATCGCTCACGAGAGTTTTCGCCAATTGAGGTGATGGAAGCGGTGCAGCGCCGAATTCAAGAGCGCGAGCCAGTGGTCAAGGCGCTCTGGGCGGCAGACCCCGATCGCGCAATGTCTCAGGCCCGAGAAAGTACACAACGCTGGCAAAAACAATCGCCAAAAGGAGTGCTCGATGGCGTGCCATTCACACTGAAGGAAAACATCGCAACAAAAGGCACTCCGATTCCGCTTGGTAGTGCAGCGACAAATTTGCAGCCGGCAACCTATGACGCGCCACCTGCAGCACGGTCGTTAGAAGCCGGTGCAATTCTTCTCGGCAAAACAACGATGCCAGATTTAGGAATGCTGTCTTCTGGGCTCTCGAGCTTCCATAAATTGACGAGCAATCCGTGGAACCCGGAGTGGAACCCTGGCGGTTCAAGCGCTGGAGCCGCCGCAGCAGCCGCAGCTGGATATGGCCCGTTGCATGTGGGCACGGATATTGGTGGCTCGTTGCGTTTACCAGCAGCGTGGACCGCGACTGTTTCGTTAAAACCTAGCAACGGACGAGTTGCAATAAATCCTCCATTTATAGGACGAGTGGCTGGTCCAATGACTAGAACTGTTGGCGATAATGCTTTGTTTATGAGCGTGTTGGCACAATTCGACCGCCAAGATTTTATGGCGCTTCCTCCTGCGACGATCGACTGGACGCTCGTAAATAATATTCGCATCGACGGTTTACGCATTGGTTTGCATTTAGATGCCAACGCGGGGATGCCTGTAGAAAAGTCGACACTCGATGCAGTGACGGCCGCGGCAGAAGTTTTTGCGAGCGCTGGGGCAATTGTCGAGACTATTGATCCGTTCTTTAGCGACGAGATGCTCAATGATCTAGACACATTTTGGAGAGTTCGCAGTTGGGTTGACTCGCGTCAAATGTCGCCTGAGCAGCGTTCGAAACTCTTACCATTCATTCAAGAGTGGATTGCGGTTGGAGAAAATATATCGAGCGATCGATTGATGCGCTGTGTGAATCAAAAACTTGAGGTGCGCAAAATTACCCAACAACGCACAGAAATATTTGATCTGATTCTCTCTCCTGTTTCTCCAGTTCCTACTTATCCAGTTGATTGGCCTATGCCGAGCAACGACGTGGCACGCTCAATGGCCCATATCGCATTTACTGTGCCGTACAACATGTCTGAACAGCCAGCGGTTTCAATTAATTGTGGCTTTACGCCCGAGGGAAAGTCGATTGGTTTGCAAATTTCAGGGCGTCGTTTTGCCGATCTTGAAGTGTTACAAGCCGCTGCATGGTATGAGTCGTCGCGTCCGAAAGATGCGCAGCCCGACTGGTCGATACCATCGCACGGAGCCACCGGCACGACAACGAAGTCTTAGTCGGACCGTCTCGCAAGGCAAATATTTAATCGGCGCTAACCGGTTCGAAACTTTCACCAGCACGCACTTGGGATGCGTAAATTGAGTTCAAAGCCATTAACTGTTCGTGCGTGCCCTGTTCGGCGATGCCGCCATTACTGAGTACAACAATTCGATCGGCATCACGGATCGTTGATAGTCGGTGAGCAATAACTATTGCGGTGCGGTTTTTCATCGCTTCTGTGAGCGCCATCTGCACAAGTATTTCGCCCTCGTTGTCAAGGTGGCTAGTTGCCTCATCGAGGATCATCACGGCTGGGTTCTTGAGCAACAATCGCGCAATTGCCAGGCGTTGCTTCTCGCCGCCCGAAAGTCGATACCCGCGTTCGCCGACAATCGTGTCATAGCCGTCTGGTAAAGCCGAAATTACTTCGTGAATTTTTGCGGCCTTACATGCATCAACAATTTGCTGTTGTGATGCATTTGGCTGGGCATAAAGCAAATTTGACTTAACTGATTCGTGAAACATATGTGAGTCTTGTGAGACAACACCGACTGCTGAGCGCAACGAAACACCAGTCAGATCACGAACGTCGTGACCATCGATTCGTACCGAACCACTAGTGACGTCATATAAACGAGCGATTAATATCGCCAAAGTTGTTTTGCCAGTACCACTCGCGCCGACAAAGGCAATTGTTTCGCCAGCAGCGATGCTCAGTGAAATATCATTCACTACATCAACGTCTGGGTCTGCGCCATGCATCACACCGGAAAGCTCGAGTGAAGCGATTGAAAAACTTGCAGCAGGCGGATATCTAAATGAAACATGATCAAACTCGACTTCCCCACGCGCATTTGTCAATTCAACTGCGCCAACCCGATCGGTGATTGATACGGGTGCATCAAGTACTTCAAACACTCGTTCAAAACTTACAAGCGCAGTCAAAATTTCAAGGCGAGCATTTGTTAAGCCCGTTAGCGGCTGATAAATGCGTTGCACAAACGCCGCCATCGCCACAAGTGTGCCGATCGTGATGCCACCCGAAACGACCATGAATGCGCCAACTCCATAAATTGCAACTGCACCTAGAGCGCCAACTAAGCCGAGCGCAACAAAAAATACTCGTCCATACATCGCAGTTGTAATACCAATGTCGCGTACGCGAACGGCGCGCGAACCAAATGCGCCGACTTCTTCGCGGTGACGACCGAATAATTTAACTAACAACGCACCAGAGACGTTGAATCGCTCTGTCATCTGTGTGTTCATGCCTGCATTTAATCCCATTTGCTCGCGAGAAATTTCTTGTAGGCGATTACCAACGCGCTTTGCCGGCACGATAAACACTGGCAAGACAATTAGTGAAAGCAAGGTGAGTCGCCATTCAAGGGCCAACATTGCGACAAGAGTTGTCGTAAGTATCACGACATTTGAAACGACGCTACCAAGAGTGCCTGTTACTGCTGATTGTGCACCGATCACATCATTATTGAGTCGGCTGATTAATGCGCCGGTCTGGGTGCGTGTAAAAAATGCGATTGGCATATTTTGTACTTTGTCAAATAGTGCGACACGTAGGTCATAAATTATGCCTTCACCGATTCGCGCCGAATACCATCGCTGCACGATTTGTAGTACTGCGTCACCGAGTGCAACAACGACGAGCACAACAGTAAGGGTGACGATTCTGCGCTTGTCTCCATCTGGGATTGCATGGTCGACAATCATTCGAAACATAAATGGTGGGATCAGCGCAATCACGGCCGTCACAAGAATTGTGATTAAGAAACCAGAAATAGATCGGCGATAGGGTTGCGCGAATTGCCAAACTCGGCGCAACGCAGTTCTACCAATCTTTGCGCCGGTGACGGCTGATTTATCACGCGGTATTAAATGATGCGGAAGCACGCCCTAAGGCTAAGGCTTAAGCGTGAGTTTTTTTGTGTATCTTGCCATCAGGCATAGTCGCACCAGACAAATCAGCGCCAGTCATATTTGCTCCTGTTATGTCGGCTCCAGATAAATTTGCACCAGACATATGTGCATTAGTTAAATTTGCTTGGTGCAAGTGAGCCTTAGACAAATTTGCGCCAGTTAGTTTCGCCTTAGAAAGTTTTGCCTTGGCTAAATTAGCGTTCGAGAGATTGGCGTTAGTTAAATTAGCCTGAGTCAGATTTGTTTTGCGCAAGTTCGCGTGCATTAAGTCTGCGCCACTTAAATCGACATTCGATAAATCTGTGCCACTTAAGTCCGCATTCGGTAAATGAGCACCAGGTCCGATTTCGAGACCGTTTACCTGCATAGCCACAACATACTGCCAAGTCGTATGCGACTGTTAATGCAACCAGTAATAGATTCAAAGCATGACCTATTACGTAGAACGCAGTGGGCAAAGCACTTTTAACTATGCCAATTTGCATGGTGGGAGTGGCGAAATTGCCGTTCAAAGACTTTTCGACAAACAACACTCATGGGAAGTTGATCTTGACGTCTGGGAGATACCACCTGGCGCAAGCGAAGGTTCGCATACTCACGACAGTTCTGATCTTGAATATGGGCTGATGGATGAGATTTATTTAATTATTAAAGGTCAAGCCGAAATGACTATCGATGGCAAAATTGAATTGCTTAACGAAGGCGACTCGGTGTTGTGCAAGGCAGGTTCAGATCACAATCTTGTCAATATCGGCACGAACAATTTGAAAGTATTGTTAATTAGCGACCGAGAATAATTGGTTACGAACGTTGCTTGGCTTCTGTCAGTGCATCAAAAACTAGAACTTTTGCTAAGTGCCGACGATAGTCAGCCGACGCCCGAATATCTGAACTCGGTGAGGTGCCTTCGTCTGCAAAATTTGCTGCTTGTTCAAGGTCGGCGCCAGACGCGATTGCTTCTTCACACTTTCCAGCACGAAGCGGAATTTCTCCCATTGCGCCAAGAATTATGTTCGACTCGCTAACTGCAACCGAAACTACTGCCCAGTCTTGTGAGCGAATAGTAAATTTTTGGTAACTCCAATTTGGTGTTGGTGCAAACGGAATATGTATTTCAGTAAGCACATCATCTTGGTTAAGGGCAGTTGTCCAAAATCCTAGGAAAAAATCAACAGCAGAAATTTTTCGAACACCTTTCGGGCCCGTGGCAACGAACGATGCGTTAGCCGCAAACAAAGCGACCGAGAGATCAGATGCGGCGTCGCCATGCGCGACAGATCCGCCGATTGTGCCACGGTTGCGAACCTGAGGGTCACCAACAAGTTTTGCTGCGGCACCAATCAGCGGCGCATATTTACTAATCAACGGCGAGTTTTCGATTTGTTCGTGTGTCGTCAGAGCACCAACCACTAATTTGTCTTTGTCTTCTCTAATACCGCGCAGGTCACTGATGCGCGCAATATCTATGAGAACCGCTGGCGTAGCAAGTCGCAGTTTCATAAGAGGTAGTAGTGAGTGACCACCGGCAATAAGTTTTGCGTCATCGCCATAATGCTTGAGCGCATCACTAGCTTCTTTCACAGTCGTCACCGGAACATGCGTGAATAGTGCTGGAATCATTTTCCGCCTCCGTTTTCTGCTGCCCAACGAACCGAGTTGACGATCATTTCGTAGCCTGTGCAACGACAGATGTTGCCTTCAAGCGCGTGTCGGATGTCGTCTTCGTTTGGACTTGGATTTTCACGCAACAGGGCAGTCGAAGCCATGACCATGCCTGGCGTACAGTATCCACATTGCAGACCATGTTGTTGTCTGAATCCTTCTTGAACTGGGCTTAACCCATTGAAGTCACCCGATAAACCTTCAACAGTGGTTACTTCTTCATCTTGGGCTTGAACCGCAAGCACAGTACAACTTTTTACGGCTTTGCCATTGAGCAACACAGTGCAGGCACCGCAATTAGATGTATCGCATCCGATGTGTGCGCCGGTGAGGCGGGCATTTTCGCGAATGTAGTGAATTAGTAAAGTTCTATCTTCAACATCGTGCTGTTGTGGTACTCCGTTAATTTTTATTCTGACGACTGTCATTTTACTTTCTCCCATTCATTGCGTGCCAAACTTTTTCTGGTGTGACAGGCATATCAATATGTTCAACACCGAATGAAGATAATGCGTTGACAACAGCATTAACCACGGCAGGTGGACTTCCGACTGCGCCAGATTCGCCGATGCCTTTTGCGCCAAGAGGATTATTCGGGCACAGTGTTGTGATTCGACCAGCAATGTAATTAGGTAGATCTGGTGCAGAAGGAATTAGATAGTCAATTAAGTTTGCCGTGATCGGCTGACCTGAAAATGGGTCATAACAAACTTGTTCGTAAAGAGCCTGAGCAATGCCTTGTGCGACACCACCGTGCACTTGTCCTTCGGCGAGCAATGGATTAATTACGGTGCCGCAATCATCAACGACGACCATTTTTTGAATCTTGACCTTGCCAGTCTTTCGATTGACTTCGACAACACACGCATATGCTCCAGATGGATAAGAAAAGTTTGGGCTTTCATGAAACAATCGCTCTTCAAGGGTGCCTGCCTGCAACTCTGGGGGAAGTCGAAGTGGTTGAAAACTTGTTAAGCCAACATCAGACCAACTGACTTTTTTCCCAGGGGTACCGCGCACATTAAAAGCGTTGTCTTTGACTTCGATATCTTGCTCGGCCGCTTCAAGAAGATGCGCTGCAATTTTTTTCGCTCTGACCATTAGCCGCTCACTTGCAACTTTGACTGCCGAACCAACAGTTGGGACACCACGGCTTCCCATTGTTCCGATTCCTTGAAGCACTGTTGCTGTATCACCATGAATCACACTGATTCGTTCAAATGGAATACCCAATTCGTCGGAAGCGATTTGAGCAACAAAAGTTTCATGCCCTTGACCGTGTGGTGATGAGCCAATAAAAATAGTCGCAGAGCCATCGGGGGCGATTCGAATTTGCGCAGACTCCCAAGATGCAAGATGGCCGAAACCTTCTAGAGAACCATTTGGTCCGAAACCTGCGATTTCGAGCCAACAAGAAAAGCCGACACCGATGAGCGGAGCATTTTTGTCGGCAAGATTTTTTGCCTGCTGTGCTTTGACCGCGTCATAGTCAAGCAACCGCAAACATTCATCAAGTGCCTGCGGGAAGTCTCCCGAGTCGTAAACAACTGCTTCATTATGAGTCTCATACGGAAACTCGTTTGGCTGAATGAAATTGATTTGCCGAACTTTCACTGGGTCTAAGTTTGTCTTTAATGCAACGAGATCAATGATTCGCTCAATTGAAAAAGTTGCCTCAGGTCGACCAGCCCCGCGATATGCAGCAACTGGAGTTGTGTTTGTTACTACTGTTCGAAAGCCGGTTGAAACGTGTGGAATTTTGTAACAACCTGCAGCCATCCAACCGGTCAATGTTGCGAGGCCAAGACCAGTCGGGTCGCCGTATGCGCCGAGGTTCTGGCTAATCACCATTCGCAGTGCGTTGATCTTGCCGTTTTTCTCGAACCCGACTTCAATTTCGTGAACCTGGTCGCGACCGTGAGTCATCTGAACCATTGCTTCGGATCGAGTTTGCATAAATTTCACAGGTCGGCGTAGCCATTTAGATAAAAGTGGTGCAACAAAAAACTCTGGATACCAAACTATTTTTGCGCCGAACCCACCGCCAACATCTGGGGCAATCACGCGGCACAAATTCTGTGGCGTATCAAGCCACGATGCGAGTTTGTTTCTTAGGTGATGTGGTGCTTGCGTCGTGGCCCAGATCGTCAACCCGTCAATCGTCCAGTCGGCGAGACAACCAACTGTTTCAATTGGCACTACAGCACATCGCTGATTGACGATGCGTAGGCTCGCGCGATCATGCGACTTCGTAAAGTGTTTTTCAAGGTCATCAAGCATCGGCACTTTCGTCAGCACATTTGACTTACGAGTTTCAAACAACATCGGGGCACTCGGTGAAGTGGCTTGCTCAACCGTTGTAACAGCATCAAGAGTTTCGTATTCGACTAATACTGTCGGCACAGCATCGGCAGCCTGGTAGCGATTTTCTGCGACGACAATTGCAACTGGCTCTCCGGCCCATCGCACACGATCGTGAGCAAGCACAGGTCGCTCGAAATCTGTCATGCCTCCTGGCAGATTAGGAAACGAAATAAAATCAGCGGCGGTCCAAACCCCGAGGACTCCAGGCATCTTGAGAGTTTCACTGACGTCAATCGAAATAATATTTGCGTGTGCTTGATCAGACATCACGAACTGAGCAAACGCCGTATTAGGCGGAGAGAAGTCGTCAACAAATTTGCCTCGACCAGTAAGCAGACTCGGGTCTTCTTTTCTGAGAACTTTTGCGCCAACAAGACTCATGAACGGTCTCCTTTAGTGAGTGAGTGATTAAAGATCATGGCTTGTGGTGGTGAGCTTCTGAATCAGATGGATCATGCCACCACTCGTTTTTGTCGATCTCGCTATCAGCAGAGTTGCTGAGTTTGCGTGGACCCCAGCCCAATAATCTGCCGAGCAAATATTCTGGACCACTTTCTTCACGGCGCCACCAACGACGCTGACCGCCGTGTACCCGTTTCTGAAATGTTGACAGACCAACCGAGATGATCAGTGCGCACCCGAAGAATAAATTTTCTACCCAAACTGAACCTACGCCAGCGAGTTGCAATCCTTTAACTCCACTCTGCAGCGCGATCACGCTAAGCACGGTGCCGAAAACATTAAAGCGTCGTTTGAATTGTGTTGCGCCTAAGAATGCAGCAGAAAACGATGGCAATAAATACGGCGCACCTGATTGGGCTTGAATCGAACCAAACTGCGACGAAAGCAATACGCCAGCAACTGCACTAAACAATGCTGAAGTGATCATTGCTCCAGCGATGAACCTGTCGGTGTGAATGCCTGCGAGTCGTGCCGCATCTCTGCCCCCGCCTGTGGCAAAAAAGTATCGACCAACAGGAGTGTGCTCAAACATAAACCACAGACCAGTTGCAAGAACAATTGCAATTACAACAGTGCGCGTCAGACCAAATGCGAACTCATCTGTGATCGATTTGAAAGAGTCAGGTAGTCCAAGAATTGATCGGTTGCCCGATCTCCAGACGCTGTAGGCAGTGAGTACCGAACTCACACCGAGAGTGGCAATGAACGAATCTATTTTTACTCGCACAATCAAAAATGCATTTAGCGTCCCGATCAAAATGCCGAGTGTGAGTGCCGCCAAAATTGCAGGCACGACAGCCCACTTATGGTCAACTAATAGCCACGAGACAGTAACGGCTGAAGCTGAGACGGTAGCTGCAATTGAGAGATCAAAAACTCCAGCCGATAGTGGCACAAGCAGTCCGAGTGCAACAACAATCAGAATCGACTGTTGATTAATTACTGAGCGGTGCGTTAACCAAGTTAGCCACGTACTTGGTACCCAAATTGAAAAAAGTAACCACGCAACCAAATACAGATAAATTACGCCGATATTGCGTGGATGAAGTTTTTTTAACTTAAACGGAGAACGACGAGTATCGAAACGGCTGTCAATTTTGTCAAGCCGATCGGTTCGTTCATATTTGACACGCCATCGTCGGGTGACTTTATTCTTTTTGAGAACAAGACGAGCCTTTACCTCGCCTGTCTTTTCGTTTATCTTCATGAATTCCCCCGAGAATTTGATGCAGGCGACTTGTCTCGAATTACTTGTGTTGAAATTCGGCGAGGCGCGATTCGCGAACCAATTCTATTTGATGTGGCACCAAGAGTTTCAGTCACGATGCGAGATGCCGTGATTTCATCTCCAAATAGTTCGCACGCAACAACTCCGCTTCTTATGATTAAGACTCTGTGGCACAAACGAACTAATTCGTCTGTATCCGAAGAAGCGACAATCACTGTGCCGCCGAGTTGAGCAAACTCTTCAACACGTTCATAGACGGCAGACTTTGAACCAATATCAACGCCTTGGGTTGGTTCGTCAAGAATTAAAACTTGCGGATCAGTCCGTAGCCAACGGGCGAGAACAGCTTTTTGTTGGTTACCGCCAGAGAATTTTTCCATTTTTCGACGAAGTATTGGCGGGTCAATTTTCATTTCAGTAACCCAACTATTGACGTCAGATTTCAAGCGTTTGTAATTGAGTGTTAACCCTCTGCGAAGCGTAGAGAGTCTCGGCAGAGGAATATGTTCTTCGAGACGTTCAGACAAAATTAGACCAATTCGTTTTCGATCAGCTGGCACAAGAGCCATACGAGCCTTGATTGATTGATGAGGGTGGGCGAAAACTTTTTTCTTGTTTACAAGAACTTTGCCCATGAATCGTGGTGACACACCAAATAAACAATTAGCAACTTCTTCACGGCCCGAGCCAATCAGCCCAGCGATGCCAACAATTTCGCGCTGATGAGATTTTAAATTAAGCCCTCGCAGTGTGAAACCAAATAGGTTTTCTGCTTCAAGAACAACATCTCCGTGACCATCTTTATTTGCAGTTCGCTCAAGTGAAAGTTCGCGTCCAACCATTAATTGCACTAGATCCATCGCGTTAAGCTCTTTCACATCTTGGCTAGCTGCGACAACTTTGCCGTCACGCAAAACAGTTACCTTGTTTGCGAGGCTGAGAACTTCATCCAAGATGTGACTCACAAAAACTACGCCAACCCCAAGACTTGCAACTCGGCGCACTTCTCGAAAGAGCGCGTCAACTTCGCCGCGGTTGAGAGCGGCAGTTGGTTCGTCAAGAATCAAAATTCCAGGTTTATCAAAGTTCCAATCTTGCAGCGCACGAACAATCGCTATGGCTGCACGTTCTCCCGATGTCAGTGTTGCGAGCGGGCTTCGAACATCTGGTGCTAATCCAAAACGAAGAAGAAGTTCTTGACAACGCTTTGCTTCGGCGCGCCATTTAATGCGCCCTGCAAAACCGGTTTCATATCCGCGACCAAGACCGAGGTTTTCGATCGCAGAAAGCGTATTTACTAAACCAAGATCTTGGTGAACGATTCGGATCTGCGTGCGATCTTGTGGAGAGAGTTGCCAGAAATCAATTTGTTGATCATTGAAAAAAACTTTTGCGCCATGGTCGGCTTTGATGTAGCCAGCGATCAGTTTTATTAGCGTTGATTTTCCTGAGCCGTTTTGGCCGATCAGGGCGTGAATTTCACCTGGCCGAATTTGAAGGTGAGCATTGTCGAGGGCAAGTTGACCAGGATACGTTTTCGATATTGAGCGGATATCTAGAATTGAAGCAGGCTCATTCATGACATGAGAATCGTATAAACGTCAGAGGGGTAACCGCCGAACAAATATTGCTCGACAATTACCCCGAATACTGACTAATTAGTTTCTAATTACTTCTTTCCCCAACGAGTAAGGAACTGATCCTGGAATCCTTCGATTCCTGGCCATGCCTTAGTTGGGTCTTTGATTGTGTCGACTTGCAAGATTTGCAATGGCAAACCGTTCAAACCGATATCTGAGTGACCTTCAATTGTCTCTGTTGCTGGTGCTTTTGAAACGCTGCCACCTGACAAAAGACTTACTGCCATGTCAACTGCGCGCCATCCGAGGAGCTCAGAAGCGAGTGCAACTTCACCCAATTGATGACGACCAGTTGCAATGAAATCGAAGTTCATTGGTCCACCAGCTTGCGAAACTGCTTTCGCCTGATCGATCAATCCAGCTGCATCAAGTGCGTCTGGTACTCCGTACATCATTCCGCCGAACGCGTAAACAATGAAGTCAAGTTCTTTGTCGGCCTGCAATGCAGAGACAATTTGACCTGGCAAGTTCACACCAAGGTCTGCAATCGCAACTTCTTGAGTCTCGAGTTTGCATTCTGGGCAGATCTTTGCGAGTTCATCAGTGAAACCCTGTTGAACAAGTGAAAGAACCGGGAACACTGGCAATCCGACGAATCGAATGTTCTTGTTCGCGCTGTTGGCAACTGCGTAGTCAGCCATTAATACTCCATAGAAGTAGTAATCGTCAGCCGACAAAATGTTTGCTTTGACAACGTCACCTGGCTCGTAAGGCTCAGGTAGCGACCATGCAATAACCGGAATGTTCATCGACTCAAGTGTCTCAAGTTGAGAAATAATCCAGTCGCGTGGGTCTCCACTCCAAAACACAACATCCGGTTTTGCGGCAATAGCGGCATCAAAAGCTGCGACAACACTCTCTGGAGTGTCTTGGTGTGCAACTGTCTTAAAGTTCCATCCAAGCGCCTTTACTGCTGCTTCTACTCCGACTCTAATTTCTGCACAAACACCTACGCCGCACTCCAGGTAGAACACGGTCTTTCCCCCTGGCGCTGCTGCTGGAGCATCACCAATGTTTAGTGTTGAGTTTGTCTGCAAGTATTTTGCGACACGAGCAGCAGCAATGTCTGCTGCTGACTCACCAGCGGCAACTGTGTCGGCGCTCGCAGCAACTGTTGTATCAGTTGACTCTGAACTACCGCCACACGCAGTAAGCGCGAGTAAGCAAGTTGCAGCCAACGCGAGACCGCGTCGCAACTTAATTGAATTTGTCATTAATTATCCCCTTTATAGTATTGATTGGTACTAAAGCATATACGGCGGATATAACGCCTGGCTAGCTTCGGCCAGCTCTGAGGATCTTGATCTAGTCAATCAGGATGCGGCAATTAGCTTGTTCAAATTTTCAACGAACATAGCCAGAATCTTGTCGCTGACATCAGCGAGTGCGCCGCGGCCGAATTGTGCAAGCTTGCCCGTAATTAGGAGATCGGTGTGAACCAAGCATTTCGTAGACGTATCTGTAACGGCCTCAAGTCGCGCTGTGATGGTCGCCGAGGTGCTGCCTTTGCCGGATTTATCGCGACCTTCACCTTTAAGTGCTGCACGGTGTTCGGCTTCGTTGCGTTCAAGAAATTGGGCTTGGCCATCAAATTGAGCAAGGATTGGCCCTACTTTGACTTTGACATTTCCGAAATAAGTGTCGCCGTCGATTTCGGTTAATTGTGCGCCAGGTAGACACGGTGCGATCAGTTCTAGATCAGTGAGAATTGTCCAGGCGTTTGCGATTGGCACATTAACTACAAATTCGTGATTAAGGTCCATAAAAATTGTCTCCGGATGTACTGTTTAGATTTATAGTTTAGTTCTCTAGTTTAAAAGGCGTGATGAAAACAAAAAATAATTTGATTCTTTCTGGCGGCTGGGCACATAATTTTGCCACAAGCGTGCCGAATTTGGTTGAAACATTAAACGCAGTGGGGTTTGCTTCTGATGTAGCATTCGATGTTTCTGAATCAATTGAATTGCTTGAGTCGAAGAATTATGACTTGATAACTGTCTTGGCTTGTTGGTTTCAGATGAAGGATGCTCGATACTCACAGCAGAATCGTGAGATTTGGTCGCGTACAACTACACAACAGTGGCGAGAAGCAATGTTGAAGCAAAAAGATAATGGTGCTGGGTTGATGGCAATGCACACTGCAACTATTTGTTTTGACGATTGGAGTGAGTGGTCAAAATGGATCGGTGGTTCTTGGGATTGGCAGAAGTCATCGCATCCGCCGCTTGGTGATTTGAATGTCGCACCTTGTGCCGACCATGTAATCGTTGCAGGCGTCGAGCCATTTGTTGTTCGCGACGAACTGTACTCAAATCTTTCACGAGATGATTCATCGCAAGTAATTTTGCAATCAACTGATGGCAATTCAACTCAGCCAACTTTATGGATTAACGAAAATAATTTAGGTCGTGTTGTTTATAACGCGTTGGGCCACGATTTAGTGTCGGTTTCACATTTAACTCATCAACAACTAATTAAGCGCAGTGCGATGTGGGCTTGTCGCGCCACCGACTTTGAAGTAGAAGCCGTAACTTTGTAGCAGTAATCTAATCGTATGAACTATCGCGTTGAAGTTAAGAAAGACTTGTGTATTAGCTCTGCAAAATGTGTGAGTGATGCACCAAAAATTTTCAAATTTGATCAAGACGAACTAGCAGAGCCTGTTAGCGAAACGACTCAGGAGCAACTGGCAGTGTTAATTCGTCTGGCTCGAAACTGCCCGGGCGAAGCGATCACTATCTACGACGAGAACGGATCAGTAATCAGTTTGGAGTAGTGCATACCGGGTTTCAGATAGTCGCTTGACGGTGAAATATGACCGGATACGAGAGCCAGTTTTTACGCGCAGACTGCTCGTCACGTCGAGGTGGGTTTTGTGGGTCAACGATTGCTCCATGACTTAGAACGATTTGGGCCATCGTGGCGATCGCCCCGGTGAGCGAAATTTCAGAATCGGCAGGCTGGCTTTCAAGACCGCTGACTAGTTCTTGGCCGATGCAAGCGTGAAACCCAGAACCAAAACTAAGTCCCCATGGGGCGATGCCTTCTGGAGTTTCTCGAAACGGGTTGAACTGGTCTGAGTCACTTCCGAAAACGTTTACATCACGATTCGCGGCTCGCATATCGATCGTGACACGGGTATCTTGCGAAATTAAAACACCAGATTCAAGTGTTGTATCGGCAACGGCCACACGACTTGACTCTGGGCTCGCAGGGTTGAGTCGAAGTGACTCAAAGCCAAATCGTTGTAACAGTGAAATATTGCTTACCAATTTTTCACGGTCGTTTGGGTTGTGGCTGATCCACTCAAAAATATGATTCATCAAGTTAACGAACGCTCCAGATGTTGAATGTGAACCCACCCATGGGAAGTATGCGATTTCATGCAATAACGATTCATCAGAAATTTCGAGATTGTCATGGTTGACTAGCAAAGTTGTCAAGACATCTTTGGGCAGGTCATCTGCAGACTTTGTTTGTTGCGACACTTGTTCAATCAGCGCAAGCCTATTTTTGCGTGCTGGCTCAAAAAATTCTTTTGCGAATAGTTCAAGTGCGGCGTTGCCTTGCTCAATTACAGACTGTTTGTCACCGATGAAGTGGTTGACGCTTGAAGCGCGAGCAAGCGAAGCCATGATGTCTGCCAACAAAGAAAACCTATCTGGGTCAGTGCCAAGATCAATGCCAGCGATCCCGGCTGAGATGCGCATCATTGTCAAGCGGGCGAGTTGCAAAAGATCTACTTGACCGCCAACAATATGCGGTTGAATGCTTTCGTAGATGTTGTTGGGGATTAGGTTTTTCTCCCAAAATGCAAAAGTGTCACGGCGAAAAAGTCGATTCTCTAGTCGGCGACGTGCGTTATGTTCTGCGCCATGCAAATTTACGATCACACCGTGCATCAGCGCGATGCCTTCGTCGTATAGACCCTGGCGCAGATCTCGATTGCGCAACGCCGATTTGGCATCAACCCAACTAGAAACCGTGATGTTTGACATTTTTATCTTCGGCAATTTCGGGTTATTTCGATTAATTCCGGTGCAGTGCTTCGCAGATCTGAAATTATTTTTCAAATAAAACGTGGTACGAACCCCAGTACGGACGCTTCGTCGTTGTGTCGATTTTTGCCGGTTGGCTTGGGTCAGCAATAACTTTTCGATCAAACATCGCCTGAACTGCAACAGTTGCCAAACCAAATTCATAGTCAGAAGTTTCTTCTGATCTTTCAGATAGTCCGGCGGCTAGTTCTTGACCGATACACGCGTGCATTCCGTGCCCAAATGAGAGACCCCATGCGGCCACATTCGGTGTTGAAATCTGGCGATGTGGGTCAAACTCGTTTGCATCAGCGCCGAAAATTTCAGCACTGCGGTTTATCGACATCAGGTCAATAGTCACTGTTGAATTTTTCGGAACAATAGTTCCTGATTTGAGAGTTACATCTGACATCGCTCGTCGCATCGCAGTTGGGCTTGAAGGGTTCAGGCGAATAGTTTCAAACATCGCGCGTTGCACGAACGACTTGTCGTTTGTTATCAACGCGGCATCTTCAGGGTGTTTCTTTAGCCAATTAAACAAATTATCGAGAGTGCGAACAAATGCGGTTGCTGAGGTGTGAGCGCCAGCGAGAAGAAAGAACGCGATCTCTTTCAGAATTATTTCATGCGGAAGATGTAAAGAGTCTTCATTTTTGAGAAGTTCCGTGAGAATATCCTTAGGCAAGTTTTCGCTACCGCCGTCTTTTGACTCGGCAATAAGTTTTTGCCGTCGAGCAATAGATGGCGCCAGAAACTGCGTATCAAATTCAGACTTTGCTTGTTCTATCTCTACCGTGACTTCAGCCGGGTCACGAGTGGTGTGGGCAAGTGTTGCACCTTCAATGAACTTCATCATGAAGTTGTAAAGATTGGCTGTCTCTTCTTTGGTTTTAAGCGGCCGATCAACTCCTGCATTGAGTGCTGCAAGATTCATCATAAGTTGGTGCGAGAGCGTCACGAGTTCAGCCCGACCAGCCTGCACAAACGGTTCAAGTGTTTCTGAAATTACTTGTGGAAACAAGTCTCTTTCGTAATGCACGAGGGTCTCGCGACGAAACAAACGATTTTCGAGTCGACGTCGCGCGCGGTGCTCATCTCCATGAAGGTTGACAAGCACACCTTCCATCACAACTTCGCCGGCGTCGTATAAAGCCTGCTTGAAATCTTTGTGACGGTAAATTTCTTTTGCTTCTTCGAAGTTTGTTACCGTCAAGACATTTTGTGAATTCATTAAGAAATAACCCCCAGACCCATCCCACCATCTACCGAAAGTACGGTACCAGTAACCCACTCAGCTCGGATTAGATATTCAATTCCTTCAGCAATTTCGAGTGAAGTACCAATTCGCCCAACAGCGTGATGATTTGCGATCGATTCAAGTCGTTTTGCCGCGGCTTCATCGTCGTAGAGTCCTGCACGCTGATTGATCTCTGTCAAAACTGCACCAGGTCGCACCGCATTAACGCGAATCTTTCGCGGTCCTAATTCTGTTGCTAAAACTTTTACCAATGCTTCAAGGGCACCTTTGGTTGCGGCATACGGTGCAGCACCTGGATATGCACGAACTGTATATACAGATCCGATAAAGATGATTGCCCCCTCGGTCGCTACAAGATGTGGAAGCGCGACCTGAGTCAGCATCATTCCTGAAATAACGTTGTCGTTAAAAACTTGCAGCAGTCGTTCTTCTGTCCATTCTTCGACTGGCTTTCGCTCCATGTTGCCAGCGTTAGAAATCAATGCGTCAATGCATCCACCGTGCAAAATCGCCGTATCGATTAGTTTTTGGCGATCAGCACTGATCGTGACGTCTGCAGTAACCCAGGCGCAGTTGCTGCCAATTTCTTTGGCGACAGTTTTGATTCGATCTTCTCGCCGGCCACAGATCGTTACCTTGGCACCTTGAGCTGCAAGATAGCGAGCAGTCGCTTCACCAATACCTGAGCCGCCACCAGTTATAACAACTGACATTTCCTTAATTGGTTTCATTATTTACTCTGACGGGCCAACTGAGTCAACACTCTTAGGTCGTGGGAGTGTCGACAAAATGCTCATTGTGACTCCACCGTCTACGAGAATGTTCTCACCAGTGATGTATGAAGACTGCTCTGATGCGAGAAACGAAACTAGGTTTGCGATGTCTTGAGCAGTTCCGAGTCGGCGAAGCGGAATTCGCTTCTCACGCGCCTCACGAATTTCTAGATCGGCGTGCACAGCATTACTCATGCCGGCATCAATTAGCCCCGGGGCAATTGAGTTGACACGAATACCGTTTGGGCCCCATTCAAGTGCCATCTGTTTAGTCAATAACGCAACGCCAGCCTTTGTTGATGTGTATGCACCACTATTTGGGCCCGGGACAACACCATTCATCGATGTGATGCTGATTATGTTTCCAGGTTTGTCATCGGCAATCATTAGCGCAGCAACTTGGCGCGAGACAGTGAAAGTTCCGATCAGATTGACGCGAACTACTGCTTCAAACTCTGATTGAGCGAGCGTTAGTAATGGTCCGAAGCGAACGATTCCGGCGTTGTTGACTAGCAAATCTGGTGTCGAACCAAATTGTTTTATCGCTTTTTCTATTGAATTCACATCTGAAACATCTGCAGAAATAGCAACACAGTTTTTTGGCAACTTTTCATCTCGTTCAACATCAGCAACGTTGAGATCAAGAATTCCGACCTGCCAACCTTCAGATGCAAGTTGATTGACAATTACTCTGCCGATTCCATTCGCTCCACCGGTGACGATTGCACTCTTCATTTTGAGTAGGCAAGTTCTCTTGTCAGCGCAACATCTGACCAACCCGAAGATTGCTCTCCGCGAAGCATCGCGCGTGGTTCAATAGGCGAGAGGTCGATCATTTTGCCACGACAGAAAAGGTGGCGAAACAAACTTTTATCACCTAGTAGTGAAATATCTTTTGAAGGATCTCCGTCAAGAACTAAAACATCAGCGCGATATCCAGTAGCGATGCATCCGGTTTCACCGTCTTGATCTAATGCGACCGCATTGTCTTTCGTTCCACAAGTAATTGCCTGAAGTGGGGTCATTCCGAGATGCTTTACAAAGACTTCCATTTCGCGAGCATGCCAATGCCCATATGGCGTCATTGAAAAACCACTTTCTGAGCCGCACAACAGTTTTACGCCAGCGTCATATGCCTGTCGTAATTTCGCGCCAGTGTTTTCAAGTTCTCCGGCGAAGATTGATTTTGCTGAAGATGTTGCACCAGCCTTATGCCCGAACTCTGAAAGATTTGCAAGAAATGTAAAGACCGGGCCAACAGGAACTTTTTTGTCGATTATTGCTTCAAGCGATGCATCACCAAGAAACGATGCATGCCAAATTATGTCAACGCCAGCCATCACAGAATCAAGAGTTGCTTTATCACCACGACAGTGCGCTGTTACTCGCACGCCTAAATCGTGCGCTGTATCGCAAACGACTTTCAACTCTTCGCGTGTCCAGACTTGAATCTCGCCCGACCGTGTAGGGATTGAACCAGTGACATGAATCTTTATGCAGTCTGCACCGTCTTTAACTTGACGACGCACAGCGAGCACAGTCTCTTCTTTGTTACGTACGACTTCGGCATATCCGGCAGTACCAGAATCAGGAATCAGTTTGCCGGCTGTTCCGCCAACTGCAGTCATCAACGCATACGAACCAGATTTCATTGTTGGGCCTTCAACGACGCCAGCATTAATTGAATCGCGAAGTGCTGGCCCGATGTTAAAGATGCCATCTACGTCAAACATTGAAGTTACGCCGGCCCGCAGAACTTTTCTAACGTTGTAAGCGGCGAGAATTGCAGCGGTAGCTGGGTCGCGATGCATAAAAAGCTCATCATTGGTTCGTGGTTCGCCAAGAGTGATATGGGTGTGTGCATCAATTAGCCCAGGCATCACTGTTAATCCAGTTGCATCAATACGTCGTACTTCGCGCTCACTAGATTTTTCTACTACGAGGTTCTTGCCAACAGCGATAATTCTGTCGCCCTCAATTAATACATCGGTATTTGGCTGGGGCTGTGAGCCAGTGCCGTCAATTATGTTTCCGCCGCTAATCAGTAACGCGTGCAAGGGGATTCTCCTTTGTTGAAGTGAGATAAGGATACATATATATAGGAGTTAAATCGGTGCACGTTTCAACTCAACGGTTTCAAAAGGGTTCAACTCGGCGAGTTTTAGGGGTATTGCATTCCTGCCCACCAAGCCTGCAGTTGCGGTCGGGCAGCGATGTCAACGATCTCAATTCGTTGACCTAAAGGATTTTGCAAGTATGCAAAGCGGGCAGGTTGACCATCTGAGTCGACCATCCACGATTCAAGTTTGTGCCCCTCACTAACGAGATCGAAAATTGACTTTTTGAAATCGTGTGACCACCATCCGAGATGATGCGGGCCGCCGTTGGGTACATGATCCCACGGCGAGCCAGGACACTTTTGAATAAGTTCGACATGCATTGGATCATGAATTGAATAAGTTACAAAAATTGAAAATTCAGTTATCGCTGTCGTTGGTGTTTGTACTTTGACAGTGCGGATTGTTGGTGTTGCCCATTGCAACCCGGTCGAGCCAAATGCTTTCATTGATAACTCGAGATCATCTACTACCCATGCGATGTGATAAAGGTCTGTGTTATCTAATGGCATAAAAATTAAAGATTAAAAATTCTCTTCGCGTTTCCACCCAAAATTTTATTCACATCATCTTCTGAAATATCTAATTGTTCAACCATTTGTCGATATCCGTCTTCAGCATCCCAACCGCCAAAGTTTGAGCCGAGAAGAACTCTGTCGCAACCTTCGGTGTCAACAAGAAATTGCAATGCGTCGCTGCGATGCACAGCCGTATCAAAACTTAACTGCGCCCATTGTTCTTCGAATGGCCGACTGAGCAGACCTTTGCCGAAAGGTCGTTTTTCGAGAGCAGCCTGCAATCGACCTTTTTGATACGGCGCGAAGCCACCACCATGAGCGATGTGGACTTTTAATTTTGGATGTCGATCAAGCACACCTGCAAACAATAAGTGCGAAACCGCAAGACCTTCGTCAATTGCAAAGCCGTAAATGACATCTAGCTCCCACTTGTTGAAAAAATTATCAGGTGTCTGATATGTGCCTCTTGGGCCTGGGTGAATAACAACAGGAATGTCTAATCGTTCGTGCTCTGACCATAATTCTTCGAACCGTGAGTCTGAAAGTGCAACACCGTCAACATCGGTGCCGATGTATGAGCAGACCATGCCCAGCGAAGAAACTGCTCGGTGTAATTCTTCGCATGCAGCCTTTGGGTCTTGCAATGGAAGCGCAGCAGCACCGATTAGTTGAATGTGATCTCGACAGATTGCCGCAACTTCATCATTGTGCTTCTTATTGAATTCGATACTCGAACGAGCAGGTTGGTGATAAAAATAAGTAATTGGATTAGGCGATACGAGTTGTAGATCAATTCCGAGTAGTGCCATTTTCTCGACTCGTTTTTGTGGGACAGAAAATGGACTGTTATTAAATTTGACATTTTCTAAAACGTAGTCACCAGCACGAAAAAATTCGTTACCGTTATCGCGAAATCCCATCTCGGGGCCGGCCGCACCGCATGATCCCATTACACCAGGAACCAATATGTGTGCATGAATGTCAATTACTTGATTGACCACCATTTGCAAAGTTTAGCGCTGGGTCTTTATTCGTAAGGTTACGAACGAACCTGTCAATGACTAGTGCCACGCCGAGTAGTGCGATCGCAGC
>ERZ889217.44-NODE-44-length-69947-cov-10.730756_pt1 | contig 69947 bp, 65 predicted proteins | sample MGYA00521098_ERZ889217 | MGnify/ENA primary metagenome ERZ889217 (study PRJEB32303, sample SAMEA104408613) | aquatic metagenome | biome: Brackish water; feature: Pelagic; material: water | place: Baltic Sea | collected 2014-06-10T22:04:00 | depth 2,362 m ... | reverse complement strand
CGCCAATGTTTGGTAATTTCACTTTAATAGATTGATCAGTTAATTGGGATGTGACAATCTTGGGATATCTCTTTGCAAGTAGCGCCTTAGTTGCAGTGAGCGCATCACTCTGCGAAGTTTTCATTTCAATTTTAGATTTCTTCTGCTCTTCTTTAGTGGAGGTGTTCTTCTTATAAATAACAGATCTCGGAAGAACTACGCAATCAGCTCTAACCCAGCAGCCAATGACTTCAGCTCCAAGGATTTTTGCATCAGGGTTTGAGACCCAGATCGAGAGCAGGTAAATCTGGCCATCAGAGGTATATGTGGGTGCATCGCTTTGAGAAATTGTTAAAACTTTAGGAAAGAGAGGTGTCCCATCCCCCGGTTGAATAATCACAAAGTTAACCGGAGTAAAGAGTGGAACGATAAAGAAGAGCGCGAAGAGCGCCTTGAGTGTTCGCGGGGTTTTAGAGAAGCGCAGATTCATCTAAAAACTCGAAGCGGCTTACTTCTTCTCATCCTCTGGCGCGCTCTGGCGGAAAGAATCTTGGAATCGCTGAAATTGCCCGACAGAACGTGATGTCTCAGTTTCAAACTTCGATTTAAATTTGGAAATCCAGAGCACATACCCAGTCGCTCCAATAAGACCCGTCAGAGGTACTACCCACCAGATCAGAGCTGCAAATGCGCTTGAGCCTGCAAGAAGAGCGCTGGGGGCTCCTAGAGCCGCTTCAACTATCTGGGTACCTGCAACTATTTGGGACATATAAAAATCTTAGTGGTTTCGGGAAGAAAGCGCTTACCTGGACGGTTACAGCTAGTAGATAGTATTAATCTAAAGCGCGCTCGACCCAATCTTCACCTCGTGCCTATCTTTAATGTGAGGAGTTACCGATGTCACCATTTGGATTTACACCTGACAATGGTGACGAGGAAAATTCACAACCTGAGGATTTAGCTGCGATGATGAAGCAGATGCAAGAACAGATTCAGAAGCAATTTGAGCAACTTGGAATTACTCCGGCAGGATTTGTTAATCCCCTTGCCTCCTTTACCCCTGGCTCGCAAGATGCGCTTCCACAATCAATTGTTCGAGATACTGCGAAGAAATTTGTCCACGCTCAAGGCTCTCAACTAATTGGCATCAAAGATGTCACTGTCGTCACTAACGCATTTGAGATCGCAGATTTATGGCTCAATGAGGCAACTGTCTTTCCAGCAACTCCGGGCAATACATCTCAACGCGCTGTCAGTAGAGCTGACTGGGTCGATGAAACCCTTAAAGGCTGGCATACCCTGATGGAGCCGCTTGCAACGGGGCTCGCCTCTGCAATCTCTGGGTTGCTCGATGATGCCATGAGAGAGCAAGAGCAAGATTCAGATAATGAACAGGCGATGGCTGGGCCAATGGGCGCAATTGCTGGCCTTCTACGAACCTTTATCGGCTCCATGATTGCAACTCAACTGGGCCAGGCAATTGGCAATATCTCAGCTTCTGCAACTGGCGCCCACGATGTCTGTCTGCCACTGCTTGCACCTGCTCGCCCACTGCTCATTCCAGAAAATATTGAGAATTGGGGCGCAGAGCTGGAGATCGCACAATCTGAGGTCTATCTCTTTCATGCGCTGCGAGAATCTGCGATAGCTCGACTCTTCGAGCACAATCCTTGGCTGGTCTCTTATATGCGCAGCGCAATCGTTGAATATGGTCGCGGCATTCATATCGATATGGAAGCTATACAGCGCCAAGCAGAAGAGGCGATGCAGAACTTCGATCCATCACAATTTGACCCAACAAAGATGAGCCCTGAATCAAACGAGAATTCATTTGCGCTAGCGCTCAATAATGGAATTTTTACTCCTGAAGAAACTCCCGCACAACGTGAAGCGCTCTCAAAGTTAGAGACTACTCTCGCACTCGTTGATGGTTGGGCCGATGAAGTAACAACTCTTGCAGCAGGTGATCGACTTCCATCTCTTGCACAACTGCGCGAAATCTATCGGCGTCAACGCGCAACGAAGGCTCCATCACAACAACTATTTAAAACGCTCTTAGGTTTAGAGGTCACTCCAAAACTTGCACGTGAAGCGAGCGCTTTCTGGAACAGAATCCGAGTCTCGCAAGATATTTCAGCGCGAGATCAGATATGGAGTTCCATACTGCCGACGGCGGATGAGTTATTAGATCCTGAGAAGTTCCTGACATCTACACAAGTGCCCGATGATCTCAGCGGATTGCTCTAATTAATCTAAAACGTCTTCCATAGAAAAGCGAAGTCCCCGGGCGCACATTTTGATATCAGCCTTCCCCTTGCTGATATCAAACGGTTATCCGAGGACTTCGTATGAGAAAAGTACGGCCTAAAGTGGCGAGAATCAACCAAAATTAACTAAGACACAAGAAAAAATTTCTGTCAAAAAAATTACTTTTCGCCAACCAGCCATCAAATTTCCAATACATTTCCTCAATGACAAGTGGAGACTTTTCGCCAGAGTTTGAAGAGGTGACTCTGCCCGGAGTTGATGAGGGTGAAATTCTCGTCATCCGTTCTACCCGGCGTAAGAAAAGTATCTCCGCCTATCGCCAAGGCGGTCGAATCGTCATCTCCATTCCCGCCCGATTAAGTAAGGCAGATGAGAGAGCGATCGTTCCCGAGATGATTGCCAAGATTCGTAGCCAAGAAGAGGCGAAGACTCCGGGTGAGCAAGCTCTGATCGCCAGAATCGATGAGCTACTTACTGAGTTAGCTCCGGAAATTACCGAGCGAGCCCACTCTGTAAGCTGGCGAGCCATGCGCGAGCGCTGGGGCTCCTGTACAAGCGTTGACCGCTCCATCCGCATCTCCGACCGGCTCAAGCTTGCCCCCGCCTACGCCCTGGATTACGTCCTCTTTCACGAGGCGATCCACCTCCAATTCTTCGACCATGGCGCCCAATTCACCGAGATTCTCGCTCGTTTTGAGGATTCTGAGCTCGCCAGCGCCTATCTGGATGGCTATGAGGCCGCTGAAAGGGCTCTCCTGGCCCCCACAGAGCTCGATAAAATCTAGCTAAATCCCTCCAGATTTCCCGCGTGGAGTTGCTACTTTGAGCGTGGGCACGGGTATGGTTCTAACCAGCACACATGAGCGCCAAGCACATGTGTCGGACGGAGGCAAAAATGACAGAGGTAGAGACATACAAGGGTGACGCTTACTGCGTGAAATGCAAAGAGAAGCGTGATTTCGAGGGAACTGTAAAGATCTCAGAATCCGGTCGTCGCATGGCACAGGGCATTTGCCCAGTGTGTGGCACGAAGGTAAATCGCATTCTCGGCAAGAAGCCAGAATAAGTCTTACGTCACCAAACGTAGAAATAACCCCCGCTCAATCGAGCGGGGGTTATTTCTTTTTCCTTTCCCTGCACACTTGTATGTAACCATCCGTCCTAGGACCTAGCTCATAGGTGTAATCCAAGCGGCTTGTGCACAGTCAACTGAGCTCACTCTCATACGGGGTTGAGATAACGCGCACAATTCCCCGCTATGAAGAGAATTAAACGTGGAGTCGCCCTCTTTGAGCGCGTTGCCGATGGTCAATACTTTATTGGAACCCGAAAGCGTGCAGCCCCGCTCACTACTCCGGCAGAGAGAGTGATTGCGCGGGAGATGATTCGTGGAGCAAGCGAGGATCAACTGTTAGGTAATTCGGATGCACGCCCCCTAGAAATTCAGAACACGCTCGCCGAGCTTGCCCACCATCACTTGCTTGATACAAAGCAGAGCACGCTACGCCTATCGAAACGCTTCATCTCTAAAGTCGATCACCGCGCACGGAAAAATAGCCGGCCAGAGAGCGATGCAGCCTTTGCGCAGTTACAACGGCGAGTTGCTCCTGAGCTCACACAGATAACGTGGATCGCAGGAGTTCACGATGCCGGCATAGAGGTATTGAGCGCTCGGCAGAACTATCTTGTAGAAATTTCTGGCTCTGACCGAGTCGCCACACTCCTCTATCCCATTCTCCTATCCAGTGGTCTATCGCACGCTCGCTTTACCCCTAACTCGCGTGGGAGGCAGGTGCACATTGGAGATCTCGATATTGCAGTATCTGGATTTAAGGCATCAGAGATTGGATTTTCATTTGCCAAAGAATGTGAAGATCGCAGGCGTGATTACTCGCTATTTCCCATCGATCGCGATGAAAATTATCTCGATGAAATTTCTACCCCTGATTTAAAAGTTCATTGCGGTGAAATCGACCCTGAGCAGCTCAGCCTCTGGATGAGCTCCGGTCAGCCATTTCTCCATATTCCGGCGCCCCTTGCAGATCGAGGACAAGTGGGCCCACTCGTGATTCCCGGAAAGACGCCATGTCTGCGATGTGCGCAGCTGTTAGAGGAAGAACATACCGGTATCTCATATTCGCAACCTCTGAGATTTGAGAGTGAAGATTTTCCTCAGGTAGCGGCTCACTTTATTGCAGCTCTTGCAGCTTCTCAGATTTTGCGTTTCTGCGATTGGCAGACGATGTATGGCGCACTAACTGCAGAGAGCGATTCAAAGAAGTACCAAGAAAAATTGGTAGGCGATGAAATTACGGGGAAGATAATTTCAATCGACTACCAATTTTTAGAAGTTCCAGAGGTGGTGGCAATTACTCGCCATCCACTCTGCGGCTGCGCTTTCTAACTTTTATACTCTTATAGCGCTAGCGTTGCTCATCCACAATGCGAGCTGCTGCAATGACTTGACGAGGCGGACGACCTGCACGTCGCTTGCGTTCGATGATCACGCCATCTTCAATAAGTTGGCCGCCCCAAACACCGCATGGCTCTCGGCGCGATAACGCACCATCGAGACACTTATTGCGCACAGGACAACTGCCGCAGAGCGCCTTGGCTTCTGCAATACCTTGATCAGTCTCAGAGTAGAAGAGCTCAGGATCTGCAACATGGCATGGCAGGGTAAAGGCCTTGGCGTTGTCATAGCTAAAGGTCACATCCTTTAAGCCCATCTTTTCGCCGCTATCTGCCCAGCCTGGTACCTGTAGTTCACTGAAGAGAACTGTCATAGCTCTCACCTCTTCTCTCTATTCGGTTTCTTTCTCTCGTTGCTTCTTGTTTTGGTTTCCATATTTGGTTTTTCTGTAGGTAATAAAAAAGGACCTCCAAATCCATCGAGTGGATTTGAGGCCCTTGTGGGTCTGTTCGAAGTTATTCGACTAGAGCTCCTGTGGCCTCAACCACTGCATAAAAGTTGGCGTAAAACGCTGACTTTGGTGCGGTGGGCCAAGCTGTTCGCTTATGTGAACGCTTAGCTGTTGAGGTTGTATGAGTCGCAGAAGGCACAGCAGCGCGTGCGTCTGCTGTTAACGGTGAAGTGAATACTGAATTCATTTCAACCCCTTCTCACCTAGATGAAGAGCTAAGAGTACGCGATGGGATATCGCTCTGGCAACCTAATTAAATGGGCAGCTTGCTGGCTCTACGAACTGGCGAGTAACCCGGCTTCACGCAGGAATGGACTGGGGTTTGAGCGGTACGAAATATGTAAATCGGCTTTGGCTCGGGTGATTCCTACATAGAACAGGCGCCGCTCTTCATCAATAGATGCATCGGCCACAGGTAGTTGGCCATCAGATGCGCCGATTAAAAAGACTCGCTCCCATTCAAGGCCTTTTGCAGCATGCAGAGTTGCAAGAGTTACTACCGGCATCGTTGGCGGATTATTCTGCTGAACCCGATCTTCTACTTCTCGCAAATACCCACGCAGAGTTTTTGGAGTGAAGTTCTCATCGTTATCGAGTTCGCGGGCAAGGTGAAGTAGCGCTGCAATTCCATCGATAGTTTCACCTGTCAAATAGGGTTGCGCCAGGGTGCGAAGTTCATCAATCCAGCCCTGTCCTTCAGCCGGTATGACAGATGCTTTACGAACTTGACCAAGGAAATCTCGGATCTCTCTGCGATCAAAGAATCTCTCTGTGCTGCGCACTTGATACGGCAGATTAAGTTTTACCATTTCTCGTTCTACGCTCTTAAGTTGTGAATTTGTGCGGGCCAAAATTGCCACTTCGTGTGGTGGAGTTCCAGAGGTAAGCAGCTCTGTGATTTCACCTAAGACTCCAGCAACCTCTGCTGATTCATTTGCATATGCAACAACGCTCGGCATCGAGCCATGCTCGCTTTGTGCAACGAGCTCCTGCCCCATAGAACCATGGCGCAGTAGAGCATTTGCCGCAAAGGTAATTTCAGGGGTAGATCGGTAGCCGGTACTTAATCGAATTACCTCAGCCTCTGGAAAGCGTTGCGTAAATGTATTTAAGAAAACAGGTGTTGCCCCGGCAAATGAATAAATCGTTTGTGCAGGATCGCCAACGACACAAATATCGTGGCGCTTACCCAACCAAGCATTAATTAAACGCTGTTGAACGGGGGAAATATCCTGATACTCATCAATTGTGAAATAACGATATTGATCTTGTACACGCTCGCGAACATCGGCCTCTTCTTCCAACATTCCTGCGCAGAGTAAGAGCACATCTTCAAAATCAATTGCTAGCTCCTGCTTTTTTACACTTTCGTAAGCGGTATAAATCTGCACCATCTGCTCTGGAATAACGCGTGGTTTCTGCATGCGCTTGCTGATCTCATCAATAAAATCACTAGGGGCAACTTGAGAAACTTTTGCCCATTCAATCTCTGATGCAATATCTCGCATGAGTTCACGATTGGTGGTGCGCACAGAATCTGATAGCCCAGCGCGATTGATAGCTTCAGTAATAAACCCAGTCTTGGTTGTCATTAAATCCGGAGTGCGCCCACCAAAGACAGTTGGCCAGAAGTAGAGCAGTTGGCGAAGGGCTGCTGAGTGAATGGTTCGCGCTGCAACTGTTGGTACGCCAAGGGAACGAAGTCGTGCGCGCATTTCTCCTGCGGCTTTTGCAGTAAATGTCAGCGCCAGAACTTTCTGTGGATCCATCGTTCCAATGGCGGCAGCGTATGCAATTCGATGGGTAATGGCGCGAGTCTTTCCAGTACCAGCTCCTGCGATAACACAGACAGGTCCACGGGTGGCAAGTGCTACAGCGCGTTGATCGGGGTCGAGGGCAGCGAGGATTTCGCTTTCTAGCGCCATGTGATGCCGCCATATAAATGGCTAAAAATTATCGCCATGCTTCGCCGCCGTGCACCTTTTCCCCGAGCCAGCGTTCAATCATTTTGCGAGCAACAGAAATTGATGGTGGAAGTAAGAGTGAACCATCTGCAGCTGCCGCCTTGAGTTCAGCGCGTGAAAACCATTTCACATCCGTTATCTCTTCGCCATCTCCTTGAGCACTTTCGGGGCTATCCGTTACTGCTTCAAAGGCGATCATGATGCTTGCTGGAAATGGCCAGGGTTGTGAACCTAAATATCGCAACTCACTGACTTTGACATTGGATTCTTCAAAAACTTCTCGCGCAACACATTGTTCAAAGGTTTCACCGGGTTCGAGAAAGCCCGCAAATGTGGAGAAGCGACCTTCTGGCCATACTGGTTGATGTCCCAGCAAGATGCGATCTGCGCGGTCTTTAATCAGAACGATGACCGCTGAATCAGTTCGCGGGTGATGGTGGCTCTGATCAACATCGCAGAATCGAGATGCTCCACCCAGATCGACTCGAGTAATAGCCCCACAGTGTGGGCAACGAGGATGCGCTCTATGCCAATTCGCAAGAGCTGTTGCGTGAAGGGCTAGCTCGGACTCACTCTCTGAAAGTTCGGCACCGATTTCGCGCAGCGTTTTATATCCGCTCTCTTTCTCACTATCGCTTACTTCTGCGCGCCAGGTTGTATCCCAGGCAAAGAATGGTTGGCGAGAATCGTTATCTAGGCCTAAAAAATATTGCGAGCCCTCGTTAAATTTTTCAGATGCAATCTCATCTGCGACATGACCGGCTGAGAGTAAATTGAGTTGGCTCGTACCTGATAAGAGCCTTCCTTCGCAGACTTTAATAATCTTAGCTTGCGACCATAGTTGATCCAGTGTTGCAGGATTTGTTCGGAGCTCACCGGCGCGATCTATGCGGGAAGGGTGCTGATTTATCGCGCTCACAGGTGCAGGTTACTAGTCTGTGGGGGTGCGCATCACCTCGTGGAATCTCCTGCATGGAATGCAGATACCCCCGCAGAAAAAAGCAGACCCTTCCGCTCTTACTCGAGCGGTTGAGGCCCTTAGATCTGATTTCTATGCGCTTCAAGAGGTAGACCATTTCTTGCCGCGTTCTCAATCACGTCCACAGATGCGAGATATTGCAGAGGCGATAGGGGCTCGCGATTGGGCGATGGGACCAAGTGTGATGGGAACGCCTGGTCAATCTTGGAGAAAGAAGCACGACCATGAGCCAGAAATTATTTCTAATAACTCACCTCACTCAGAACTAGTACATGAAAGTTATGGAATCGGAATCGTCTCAAAGATTCCAGTGCTCTCTTGGCATCGCTTAAATCTTGGAAATGCACCTGTTGGCTTACCTCTGATTGTTCCCGGCGACGAAACTGGAAAAGGAAAGCTGAGATTTATCTATGTGAAAGATGAACCTCGTTTAGCGCTAGCTGCAGTTCTTAGTAATGGTTGGACCGTGGTCAACACACACCTTTCGTTTGTCCCTGGTTTTAATACGGCGCAGCTAAGAAAATTAAAGAGGTGGGCCCTTGAACTTGCCGTATCCACGCAGACACGTGCGATCGTGGTTGGAGATCTTAATTTGCCTAAGAACCTTCCTGTCTTGGGTTCGAAGTGGCAATCACTTGTAACCGAGAATACTTATCCAAGTTGGAGCCCTAAGATTCAATTTGATTATATTTTGAGCAAAGATGTAGCTGTCGATGGCTATCGCACTATCAAAAATAGCGCCACAGGGGTAAGTGACCATCTGCCGCTCTCTATCGAATTGATAGAAGGTCTATAAGTTGGGCCTCACTTAATAAGTTAGCCCGGCGATCTGTTCTATTGATTGGTACATAGTGAAATGCAGCGGTTACATCTTCGACGGCAACACCTTGTAACTTAGCCCAGGCAAGGCGATAGACCGCAAGCTGGACAGCGGGGGCTTGCCCAAGCTCTTTTGAACCAGTCTTCCAATCGACAACTTCAAATCCATTCTCGTTCTTATATACGGCATCGATTCGCCCACGTACCAGAACACCTGCAATGACTGTTTCAAATGGAACTTCAACGGCATAGGGATGCAACGTTGCCCATGATGAAGCCAGCCACGCAGCTTTGAGATCTTCTAACTTCTGATCCTCTTCAAAGGGTGTCAACAGATCAAAATCTTCGTCGTCAAAGAGCGTCTTAGCGTTGAAATGATTTTCGACCCACACGTGAAAAGCTGTTCCACGGTGCGAGTATTCATCCATAGCGCGTGGCATTGGTCTGCGAATTGTGCGCGCAAGTTCTGCAGGATCTTGAGCTAGTGCAATCAGCGATGAGGTTGAAAGGCGCGCAGGTAGTGCAACATCTAAGGCTCCTGCCTTAAATTCATTAAATTCAGCGATGATCGCTCGCGCATCATCAACCCAACCCTGAACTTCTTTATTTACTTCTGCATTTACCTCTGCGCCCAAATCAAGCGGCGCCGCGCTTTCAACGAGCGCGACTGTGCGATCAAAATCTGCTCGACGCTCGCCCAAGGGATCTCGTGGCCATTGCGCTGTTATCTCTTGATCGTGGGCTGGATTGCGATCGCTGCTAACGGGTGCAACAGGTGCCGATAAAACGGTGCCGACAGCGCTTGCAACCTCTTGCACTCGTTCGTAAATAATTGAAGGATCAACTGGTTTCTTACCATCTCGCCAAAACGATGTTGAACAGAATAGGTGTGTACGAGCTCGAGTCATTGCAACATAACCAAGTCGAATTTCTTCACGTTCTTTATACGCCACACAATCGTGAGCAAAGGCATCAATTGCCTTTTTTGCCTGTGCATTTGTCGTCGCAGCGTTCCAAGTAAAGAGAGGCAGGAGCGCGCCATCTCCACGAAGTGAGAATGGAATATGGGCTTCGTTGGTAATCCAATTATCGGGATCTGATGTATTGCCGCTGGGGAATGTGCCTTGCGCAAGGCCTGGAACAGCTACAACATCCCATTCAGCACCCTTTGCCATATGGATAGTAAGAATTTGCACAATACTGCTATCGACTTCAGGGGCGCCAGCTTTAAGACCACCTTCTTCTTCGCTTGCAATATCTAACCACTGTAGGAACGCAGATAAGGTGCCGCCGCTTCGTGCAAACTTTGCAGCCTCATCTAAGAAGCGATCAAGGTGGCGACGACCGCGTATGCCCCCATCACGTAAGATCACTTCAGATTCCAGGTTTAAGTAGCGCTCGATATCAACAATAAGATCTGTAATGGGTGCAGATGCACGAGAACGTAGTCGGCGAAGGTCTGAGGCAAATGATGCAAGGCGTTGATACCCAAGCTCGCTGAAGTTTCTCTTGTCACACTTTTCAATTTCATCAAGTGCGTCGATAACGCTTCCAATAAATTGATCATCGCTCTCGGCAGATTGAGGATTTCCCGCAATAATATTTTTTACAATACCTCTGCTATCTGTCCGCATCTCCTCCGATCGCGAACGAGCAAAGCGACCCAGCGCCGCGATATCGCGTGGACCAAGATTGAGGCGTGGACCAGTCAGTAACCTCATGAGCGATGAGCCTGCATCAGGGTTATTAACTACCTTCAACATCGCAACTACATCTGCTACCTCAGGTAGATGAACAAGACCGCCAAGGCCAAGAACTTCTGAAGGTATACCCGCGTAAGCCAGGGCCTCTTGAATCAAGGCAATTTGAGCTCGTTTACGAACAAGGACTGCAAAGGTCTTTGGCGCCTTAGAGCCAGCCTGAGTACGGGCCGGGTTATTCCAGAGGGGCGCAAAATATTCAGCGATTGCAGTACTTTCGGCCTCTAGATTCTCAAAGATACCGCAGGTTAAATCGCCCTTGCCTGCGCCTTTGCGCGCCTTAAGGGGCGCAACATCAATTCCTTCAAGTGATCGAACATCTGCTGAAATTTCATTTGCAAGAGTCAGAATCGCATCATCGTTGCGATAGGTAGTCAGTAGCTCGTATACGTTCTTACCTGTTGCGCCATTCGCCTTTGGGAAGTTGCTATTAAATGCGCTGATCGTGCCAGATGATGCTCCGCGCCAGGTATAGATTGATTGGCATGGATCTCCGACTGCGGTAACGGGATGTCCGCCACCAAAGAGCGCCGACAACATCCGAACCTGTGATTGAGATGTATCTTGATATTCATCGAGTAAGACCACTGGATACTTTGCCCGCTCTAGCTCACCGACATCAGGAAAGTTAACAGCGATATCTGATGCAAGTGCGATTTGGTCATCGAAAGAGAGTTCGCCTGATTGACGACGTACCTCAAGGAAAGATTCAATCATCGGAAGCATTGCCATGCGCTGGTTTACAACTTTGGCAACTTTTCGAGTTTCTTCATTAGTTGGACCCGTCATCGCCGCTAGCTCTTGAAGTACTTTCTCATCGGCTTCTCGAATCTCGCTAAAGCTGACACGATGTTCGAGAATCATTGAGGTAAGCCCCAGCAAATCTTTGACAACGGTACTTGCAGCATCATTGCTGGCAAAAGTTCCGTCATCCCATTGGCGAACCAATGCATTGGCAGCCATCCAAAGAGAAGCTTCACCGAGCGGTTGAACGTCGGCATCGATGCCGTAACGAATTGCATGTTCGCTTAATAACCGTCCTGCATAGGAGTGATAGGTAGTAACGGCTGTATCGAGGCTATTAAATGTGCGGACAATTCCTGCCTTATCTTGAGCCTGCTGAAACTGGCGTAAGCGCTTACGAATTCGAGTGTTGAGCTCACCTGCTGCCTTGCGAGTAAAGGTAAGCCCCAAAATTTGATCAGGCCGCGCAATTTCATTGGCAACGAGATAGACAACCCGCGCTGCCATTGTTTCGGTCTTTCCAGATCCGGCACCGGCAATAACGACCGCTGGTTCGAGCGGATTATCTTTAATTGAAATAATAGGACGCTGTTCATCTGACGGTAAATAAAATGTCGGATCAATAGAGATGATCATCTGCGCTACCTGATCTGGTGAATACTTTTCAATAAGCGGCTTATCTATCATTGATGGACCGCCTTTCCCTCTAGATAAAGTGGGCAAGAAGGTTTAACTCTGCACTGCTTACAGAGCTCGCTCTTACGGGCTGTAAATGTGGCATCTCCCATGCCTGATGCAATATCTGAAAGCTCTGTTGATAAACCTTCGATATCGATAAGCCCATCTTGCTCGCGAGTGCTGTAGCTCTTATTCTTACTTGCAAGATAGACCAATTGCGCACCGCTTACCGCTGTAGTACTTAACTTATTGGTAAAGCCATCGAGTGCGACTCCGAGTTGATAACAGGCTAGTTGTAAATTGGTCTTGGCATCTTCGCCTGTGATCTCTTTCTTGCCAGTTTTAAAATCAATGATAAAGTGCCTGCCTTCGCTATCTACCTCAATGCGGTCAACGTTTCCTCTGATGTGCGCACGCCCAACGGTGATATCAAAGCTCTCTTCGACCCCGGCCACAGTGCGGATATTTTTGGAGAGTGATTCTTGGTGAAAGAGCGAGAAACGTTCGAGCATCTTCTTAGCCCTCGCAAGGGATGCTGTGCTGATCCATCCCTGTGCATCATCAATCAGTGGCCACGCTTCTAGTAGTTTTTCCTGCAGCATCGCATCGGTAATTGCGGGCTCTTCTACTTTAAGACGAGCGAATTCGTGAATGACAGAGCCCAGAAGTTGCGCTGTTGAATCTCCATCTCTGCCGCCGCTCTTTTCAAGAAACCATTTCAAGCCGCATTCGGTGAAATTTTCAGCACCCGATGGCGAGACCGGGACGGTAATTGCGGGGTCAATAACAGCTTCGTTGCTAGTAATGGGCGCACTTCCAAGCCACTGGGAAGGAAGAGCTAGATGGATGCCACTGGATGAGAGAGTCTTAAGAAGGGATGCAGCTTCCTTGTTATGTCCCAGATTTACTTCACGACGTAAGGTCGCAACGAGGGCGGCTGCTGTCAGTGGCCTTGGAACATCGACTTCTTCATTGCCATGGTGATCCCCGCCTTCATCTCGTAGCGATTGCGCTAAATCTTCAAAGTAGATTGAAGGAGCCGCATCTTCTCGAGAGATAGCTGTGACGAGCAGGCTCTGTCGAGCCCTGGTTGTTGCAACATGAAATAGCCGCGCTTCATCATCGGCAAGGGATGATGCTGCAATCATCGTCAGAACGTTTTGAGCTAGTTCATCTCCGTGGCGCACACGTTCTACTAAACGTTCGGCGCCAAGGAGCGAACTTCGTTGTTTAAGGTTTGGCCATACTCCCTCTTGTACTCCGGCAACTGCCACATGGCGCCATTGACGACCCTTTGCTGAGTGCACAGTAAGAATTTCAACAACATCTGGGCGAACTCCACGCGCTGTAATGAGGTCGGTAACAATCGTCTCTTTCTCGATTTCTGCAAGAAAGAGATCTGGTTTTGCTCCAGGAAAACGTTCGATGTGGCGAGCTGCTGTATCAAAGAGCTGAATCATTGCATCGAGATCGCGATCGGCGGATGCGCCGCGCAAACCGCCACGAAGGGCTGATGCACGCCATGCATCGCTTAACTTTTCGTTATCACGATTTACTGCGTTATTCCAGATTGCCCACAGTAGATCGTGGATGGTTGCGTTCTTCTTAGCAATTGCCTTCTTTGCACCTTTAAGAAGTGCATGAACTTGTAAGAGCTCTGCGGAATCTTCAATGGCCACTTCGCCTGTAAGAATGGCATCGATAATTAATTGCGTTCCGCTTCTCTTATCGTGGACTTCATCGCGAGCAGCAAGCAACGCTGCACGGGTTCGACGGAGCGAAACTGAGGTTGCTCCCCCGAATTCAGATGTCAGTAATTTTTCGGCTGTATCGAGATTGAGCGGAGTTTTGCCCGTTGCAACTCGTGCGAGGAGTAAAAAGGGTGCAATAGCTGCGTTATGAGCCAGCGCTTCTATATCTCCGGCGACGGGAATTGAGACATGTGCAAAGGCGCGACGCAGAGCTGCTGTGGTCTGCCCTTGTGATCGGACGATAACTGCCATCTCTGAATATGCAACGCCATCCATCAGATGTGCACGTTTGAATTGATAGGCGATGTATTGAGCTTCTTCAGATTCCGATGTTAAACGCGCGACCTGGACCGCCGGAGTTCCGCGGAAATTTATCGTTAGTTCGATCTGCGTTGCGCCGTGTGAAATATAGGAATCAATTACTGCGGCAACGCCTTCAGGATCTGCTCCACGGAATCGTCCGACTGCGCTTGCAGCATCGGCTGCGATAATTAAATCATTATCTGCCAAAAGGCTCAGTAGCGTGCGTTGAGCAGGGTCGCTCTCTTGAAATTCATCAACGATTATTGATGTGAAGCGACTGCGGAGCTCTTGCAGTAGTTCAGGGTTACTTCGAAGATAGTTGACTGCGCTATTGATGATTTCAGATGGGTCGATACGAACTTTCGCATCTGCAGCTAATACTTCTTGCAGTGTCATGGCGCCTAGATAGCGCTTCCAAAATTCGGCTGCACCGTGCCAATATTTCTCACCTAGCTGATGGCCGCGCTCTGCCAACTTTTCTGGAGTAATGCCACGTTCATTTGCGCGCATAATGAGATCACGCAGCTCGCGAACAAATCCTTGAGTCTGTAGCGGTTCACCCAGTGATTCGGGGGTGCGATGTAGATCAGGATGCCACTGCTTGTAGCCATCTTCTATATCGCCCTCAAGAAGTTGAGCGATAAAATTTTCTTGTTCAGCACCCGATAGTAAAACTATGTCACGGTAGTTATCACCGGTACGCATCTTAAGAATTGAATAAGCGAGTGAGTGAAATGTGCGCGCAAGCGGTTCGAATGCGGTCTTTTCTGATCGCGTCACAATTGCATCTCGTATTTCAGATGCGCGTTCGCGCCCAAAAGCGATCACCAGAATTGAATCCGGAGATTGACCGCTATTGATACGAGATAGAGCTGCTTCGATGAGAACTGTGGTTTTACCCGTACCGGTGGTTCCGGTAAGAATCAGCGGTCTTCCGCGATGGGCGATTGCGTCCAGCTGCTCTCCGCTGAATTTAAGCTCTGATTGGTCAGGGGCAGCACGTACAAGACGTAGTGGCGGTGCGGGCTGCTTACTCACAGTTCGTATTCAACCGCAGAGGAGTGACAATTAGGCAGATGTGAGGGTTTAAATGAAGAAGGGGCATCGCTGCGGGACTTTAACGAGCAAATCCCAAGCTAGCCCCTTCTTCATTAATGCGATCTAGCTCTGGTTATTCTTCTTTGCTCGTGATGTGGCTCGTGCGCGCTCTGCGCCATCGAGGGTCACTTTACGAATTCGGACAACAGCTGGAGTTACTTCGACGCACTCATCTTCACGACAGAATTCGAGAGCGCCTTCCATGTTGAGCTTCTTAGGTGGAATCAATTTTTCAGAATCATCAGTTCCTGATGCACGCATGTTGGTAAGTTTCTTTTCGCGTACGCAGTTGACATCCATATCGTCTGCACGAGAGTTTTCACCGATAACCATTCCTTCATACACTTCATCGCCAGGTTCTACGAAGATTGATCCTCGCTCTTGAATTCCAGCAAGTGCATAAGAGGTAACAGCGCCCATGCGATCTGAAACAAGTGAACCTGTTCCACGAGTACGTAACTCACCAAACCATGGTTCGTATGAATCAAATACATGGTGTAGCAAACCTGTTCCACGAGTCTCTGTAAGGAACTCAGTGCGGAAGCCGATAAGGCCACGGGAAGGAACTTTGTAATCAAGACGGATCCAACCGGTTCCGTGATTGACCATCTGCTCCATGCGGCCCTTACGAAGTGCCATTAACTGAGTAAGTACACCGAGATACTCTTCAGGTGCATCAATGGTAAGTCGTTCCATTGGTTCGTTGAGTTTTCCATCAATTATCTTGGTAACCACTTGTGGCTTACCAACTGTAAGTTCGAAGCTTTCGCGTTTCATAATTTCAACAAGGACTGCAAGCTGAAGTTCTCCACGGCCTTGAACTTCCCAGGTATCTGGACGTTCGGTATTAAGCACACGCAGTGAAACGTTACCAACAAGCTCTTTATCGAGACGATCCTTTACTTGGCGAGCGGTAAGCATCTTGCCGCTCTTGCCTGCAAGTGGAGAAGTATTGATTCCGATTGTCATCGAAATAGATGGTTCATCCACTGTAATTAGCGGCAGAGCATGTGAATTCTCAAGGTCGGCGAGGGTTTCACCCAGCGTAATGGTTTCAATACCTGCGACAGCGATAATGTCTCCGGGACCTGCTTCAAGGGCTGGAATACGTTCAAGAGCTTCAGTCATCAGAAGTTCTGAAACCTTTACGCGCTCAGTTGTTCCATCGGTTTTAATCCATGAAACTGTCTGGCCCTTCTTAATCACACCTTCGTGAACGCGGCATAGCGCCAAACGTCCAAGGAATGGTGAAGAGTCAAGGTTTGTCACGTGTGCCTGAAGCGGAGCGCCTTCGTGATAAACAGGTGCTGGAATTGCAGAGAAGATGGTGTCGAACAATACGTCAAGGTTCTCTTCTTCCGGCATTCCACCATCTGCTGGACGGGTCAGTGATGCACGACCTGCCTTAGCTGATGCATAGACAACGGGAAATTCGATCTGCTCTTCATTGGCATCAAGATCGAGGAAGAGTGCATATGCCTCATCGACAACTTCTGCGATACGTGAGTCAGAACGATCTACCTTATTGATAAGTAAAATAACTGGAAGGTTCTTCTGGAGCGCTTTACGAAGAACGAAGCGAGTCTGTGGAAGTGGGCCCTCTGAAGCATCAACCAGCAAGATCACGCCATCGACCATTTCTAATCCGCGCTCTACTTCGCCGCCGAAATCTGCGTGGCCTGGCGTATCAATAATATTGATGACAGTGTCACCACGACGTACTGAAGTATTCTTTGCAAGAATCGTGATTCCCTTTTCGCGTTCTAGATCCATCGAATCCATCATGCGATCTTGGCCTTCTTCTTGCTTCTTATAAGCGGCAAAGGCTCCGGATTGCCACAACATCGCATCAACGAGCGTTGTCTTTCCGTGGTCAACGTGAGCGATGATCGCTACGTTGCGAAGGTTGTCGCGGGTCTTCCGTGGAAGATCCTTAAGGTGCGCCTGATTAAGTCGCGCTCGTGCAGTATTTAATACTGGGCCACTTTGATTTGGGTTATTAGACATTGAATCTGAACTCCACTACGTCTCCGTCTTGCATGATGTATTCCTTGCCTTCCATACGCACTTTGCCCTTTGCCTTCGCATCGACCATCGAGCCTGCTTCTACCAAGTCGGCAAAAGAAACGATTTCAGCTTTAATGAAACCTTTTTGGAAATCTGTATGTATGACGCCAGCAGCCATTGGTGCGGTATCGCCCTTATGAATTGTCCAGGCGCGTGCTTCCTTTGGCCCGGCTGTTAAATAGGTTTGAAGGCCCAACGTGTCAAAACCAACTCGGGCAAGAGTTGCTAGCCCTGGCTCGGTAAGTCCAATTCCTTGTAAAAGTTCGAGAGCATCTTCATCAGAAAGTTCGGCAAGCTCTGCCTCTGTCTTTGCATCAAGGAAGATAGCTTCTGCCGGTGCAACAAGGGTTGCTAACTTCTTACGAAGCTCCTCATCGGCAAGCTCTGCAGCATCGACATTAAAAACATAGAGGAAAGGTTTTGCAGTCAGTAGGTGCAGCTCATGTAGAAGTTCGCGATCAATCTTTGATTGTGACAGTGGCTTTCCAGTTTGCAACCATTCGTTAGCTTCTTTGACTGCTTCAAGAATCGGCGCCTTCTCTTTGGCAACGCGCGCCTCTTTCTCAAGACGAGGAATTGCTTTCTCAATTGTCTGTAAATCTGCGAGTGCAAGTTCGGTATTGATGGTTTCGATATCGCCAGAAGGATCAATGCGACCATCGACGTGAACAACATCACCATCTGTAAAGACACGAATGACCTGACAGATTGCATCGGTCTCGCGAATATTGGCGAGAAATTTATTTCCAAGGCCAGCGCCAACGGACGCGCCTTTTACAATGCCTGCGATATCTACAAATGAAAGGGCTGCTGGAAGAAGCTTTTCCGAGGTAAAGATGGCAGCAAGCTTTGCCAAGCGCTCATCAGGTACGCCTACGACGCCTATATTGGGCTCGATCGTGGCGAAGGGGTAGTTGGCGGCCAATACATTGTTCTTGGTCAGAGCGTTAAAGAGGGTCGACTTTCCGACATTCGGCAGGCCGACGATTCCAATTGAGAGGCTCATAAGTAGGACAGCCTACGCGGAATTGTCAGTGCCTCCTGCCACGATAGCCCCATGCCCAGCGCACTCGTGACCCTCATAACTCTGATTCTTGGCCTCTTTATCGGTTTGGGGCTAGGTATCTGGATTTCTCGCACCAAGAACGCTGCGGGTTCGGGTACTCATCTGGCGCAAGAACTTAACGATCTCAAAGTATTGCTCAAAGCATCCGATGATCGCCTCAAGGCCGCCGAAGCAAAATCTGAAAACGATACAAAGATTGCAACTCAGATGGAAGAGATGAAAGCCTCTGTCGAACGTATGCGCATACAAGCCAATGATGCTGCTGAAAAACGCGTTGCATCTGAAGTCCAACTCATTGGAACTATCGATGAGATGCGCAAAGCTTCAACATCTTTCTTTGACGAAACTAAGAAGATTGCTGGAGCTCTAGCTAATTCACAGACCCGCGGAAAATTTGGCGAAGCGCAATTGCAATTGCTCCTCGAGCAGGCAGGTCTTCGCGACGGCCACGAATATCAAGCACAGCGTTCAACAACTGATGCCGATTCTTCAGGTATCCCTGATATCACCGTTCATATGCCGGGGGGCTCTAAGTTATTTATCGACTCTAAATTTCCATTCGACAGATTCCTTGAGGCATTTGCTACAGAAGATCAAGCAGAGCGCGATGAATTACTTGCGCTGCACACTAAAGATTTGCTCAAACATGTCGATGCCCTATCTAAGCGCGGCTACCACAAATCACAGGGGTCGCCTGATTTCGTCGTTCTCTTCCTCCCCTTTGAAACCCTTCTGGCAGAATCACTTCGTATTGATCCGCTCCTTCTGGAAAAATCCTTTAAGGTCGGAGTCACCCTTGCCACACCTACATCGATGATGGCCCTTCTTCGCACTGTCGGACATATCTTTACCCGCAATCAATTGGCAGAAAATGCCGATGACATCACTAAAGTTGCCGGAACATTTCTTAAAAATCTCACACTGCTGCACACCAAGATTGTCGCTGTTGGCAAGGCGATCAATTCAACGTCAAAGGCTTATGAAGATCTCGTTCCAACCGCTGAAAAGACTGTTCTCTCGCCGGCGCGACGAATCCATAAACTCGGCGTTATTGGGGATAAAGAGAAGCTCGCAATCGAATATCCTGAAGCCCCTGCATTAGTTCGCGAGCTGCAGAATTCAGAGCTAGATAGCCCCGATGATTTTATTGATGTTGAAGTAGTAGAGGAGTAAGAGATGAGCAATCAGAAGAAGAGACCTTCGCTTTCAGGTCCAGGACTTAAGAAAGAGGGCGTTGTCGTTCTCCAAACTCTCTTTATCCTAATCTTTGTCTCTCTCGAAATATGGGTCCGTTCAGGAGCTGGAATCCTCTCGGGTCTGATTATCTGCCTTGTTACCTACGGCGGTGTTGCATATGGGCGCAAAGGCACTCGCTATGTATCTGCTGTAACTCCACCACTTGCCTATGCAGCAACAACTCTTTTGATGACGATCCTCAACGATGGACTTCGTCCTTCACGTGTGGGAATCGATTTTGTTGCATCCCTTGCAAGCGTTGCGCCGTTCTTACTTATTAGCGCGCTCTATAGCTGGTTTATGTTCTTTAATGAGAAGGCAAAGAACCGTCCTTCAAAGCGTTTACAGACTCTTCCAGAAGCTCGCTAAAACCCTCGCAGTATCCTTTGGCTGATCTTCATTCGGGCAATGTCCGGCTGCTTTAATTATTGTCAGTGGCGCACCTAAATCCTTTGCCATCTGATCCTGCATCTCTAAAGGCCAGGCATCATCGTTCTCACCATAAATGACATGGACTGGAACCTTTGTCGCGACAATTTTCTCAATCAGTGACTGCGCGCTCTGTAAATGCAGGGCCATATCGTGGGTGGAGCGAGGATCTGATGAGGTCCAACGTTTCTTATAGAGCTCATAGCGCGGAAGCAATTTATCTGTCTCTTCTTTAAAGCGATCCCAAGAATCCTGCATCGACATACTCTTCATGATTTTTATTGTGCCCTCTAGATCTGGTTTATCTGGAATCCAATGTGGGCCACTGCAGAAAATCGTTAACGATGCCCAAAAATCGGCAGACTCAGCAAGTACCTGCTGAGCGACAAGGCCGCCGAATGAGTGGCCTAGAAGATGTGGTTTTTCAAAGCCGTAGTGATGTGCGATATCAAAAACATCTTGTGCTAACGATTGAACTTGGTAGGCGTCTTCGCGCTTACTATGAGCGGACTCGTGTTGTCCACGATTATCAAAGGTCAGTACTCGATAGCCCATATCAGCCAGAATTGGGCCGATGAGATCAAAGTCTTCTTTGCTTCCGGTAAAGCCATGGACAAGCACTACATCTGCTATTCGTACTGCTGGTTCGTAGATTTCGACGGCTAGCTTCTCACCTTGGATATCTACGAAAGCGGTCACTGCTTAAGCCTTCTTTAAATCAGCGCGGAGCTCTTTAGGTAGAGCAAAGAGCAGAGTCTCCTCCGTTGCTCGAATCTCTTCTACATCGTGATATCCATGCACGCTCAAATGCTTCAATAAATCATCGACAAGAATTTCAGGAACTGATGCACCACTTGTAACACCGATTGTTTCAGCGTTTGCTAACCACTCTTCTTTAACTTCAGCTGCATAATCAACGAGATAGGCAGCCTTTGCGCCATATTCGAGGGCAACTTCAACAAGGCGCACAGAATTTGATGAATTGGTAGAACCGACGACTAAGACCAGATCTGATTGTGGTGCAATAGCTTTGATTGCTTCTTGGCGATTCTGTGTGGCATAACAAATATCATCTGATGGAGGATTTTGAATCTCAGGAAATCTATCTTTAAGTATTGCAACAGATTGCATCGTTTCATCAACTGAGAGAGTGGTCTGCGTAAGCCAGACAAGTTTCTTTCCTGGAGTTGGCACAATCGTGCGAGCTTCATCAAGTCCATCAACGATGCGTACTTTGCCAGGTGCTTCACCGGCAGTGCCTTCAACCTCTTCGTGTCCGACGTGGCCAATGAGTAAGATCTCAGTCTCTTCATTAGCAAATCTCTTTATCTCATTATGTACCTTTGTTACCAGCGGACAGGTGGCATCGATAGTTTTGAGGTTTCGGGCGGCAGCTTCTGCGTGGACGGCAGGAGAGACTCCGTGTGCTGAAAAGACAACTGTTGAACCTTCTGGAACTTCATCGGTTTCGTTCACGAAGATGACGCCGCGTTGTTCGAGGGTAGAGACCACATGCTTGTTATGGACAATCTCTTTGCGCACATAGACAGGCGCTCCATAGAGTTCGAGAGATTTTTCAACAGCAATCACCGCACGGTCCACCCCTGCGCAATATCCACGAGGCGCGGCGAGGAGAACTCTCTTCTTCATAAGTGCAGTCTATTAGGCTCTGTCTATGTTCGAAACTTCAAGTCAATCTCCGGCGCCGGTGCGTCTGGTCTCTGAAGCTATCAAGGATTACATCGATAGATTAGGCCCTATCTGGATTGAGGGCGAGATTTCTGAACTCAATGAACGCAGCGGCGGAATGGCCTTTATCCGCCTTCGCGATACCAGTGCAGATATGAGTATTTCGGTGATGTGTTATAAAACTGTCTTAGCTTCAGTGCAACCCCTACCTGCAAATGCTCGAGTAGTAATTTATGCAAAGCCTTCATGGTTTACAAAAAATGGGTCACTCACGCTCTCTGCCAAAGAGATTCGCCACGTTGGAGTCGGTGAATTACTGGCTCGTCTTGAAGCGTTAAAGGAGAAGTTAGCTGCCGAAGGCCTCTTCAGCGCCGATCGTAAAATTGCACTTCCACGTCTGCCCAGAAAAGTTGGTTTGATCTGTGGACGTAATACCGATGCGGAAAAAGATGTCGTTGAAAATGCTCGTCGTCGATGGCCCGCAGTTCAATTTGAAATTCGTGAGGTAGCCGTGCAAGGAGCGGCCGCAGTTGTTGAAGTATCTGCAGCCCTTGCTGAGCTAGAGGCAAATTCAGAAGTCGATGTCATTATCATTACTCGCGGGGGTGGCTCTTTTGAAGATTTGCTGCCTTTCAGCGATGAATCTCTGGTTCGACTTGCATCTGAATGCACCACAGCAATAGTCAGCGCCATTGGACACGAGAAAGATGCACCACTGCTTGATTATGTCGCTGACTATCGCGCATCCACTCCGACCGATGCTGCCAAGAGGGTTGTGCCAGATATCGCTCAAGAGATCAGTGATATCGAAAAGATTCGCGATCGCATCTATCGTAGACTCCTCTCAACGATTGATTATGAACTCAACCAGATTGCCCAGCTACGAAATCGCCCCGTCATGAAAGATCCAGGCCTTATGGTCACAGCCAGGCGCGATGAGATCAAAGCCTTACGCGATCGATCCATGCGCAGCTTTACCTCAATCCTTGAAATCGAGAAGAAGGAGTTGAAGGGCGTTAAAGCCCACCTTCGTTCGCTTTCTCCCCAGTCAACGATGGAGCGAGGTTATGCCGTGGTTCAATTTGCAGATGGAGGCATCGTGCGAGATGCCACAAAACTCAAGGCGGGTACGGCTTTACGCATCCGCGTCGCAAAGGGCGAGACCGGCGCCACAGTCACCGATTAATAAGATGCGAGTAGATTAAGCACATGGCCACAAAGAGTGAGAAGCCTTCCTATGAAGAGGCTCGCGATGAACTCGCAGAAATTGTTGAATCCCTCGAAGATGGCAGCGCAACTCTTGAAGAATCCCTCACACTCTGGGAACGAGGCGAAGTATTAGCAAAGATCTGCCAAGAGTGGCTTGATGGGGCAAAGAAATTAATTGATGCGGCGAAGAAACCAGCGCAGTAATGGCTCCCGAATTTACCTACTCTGAATTACTGCCACTGGGCGCAGATAAGACCACCTACCGTTTAATTTCTAAAGATGGCGTAAGCGTTATCAAGCTCGGTGATCAGGAATTCTTACAGGTATCCCCCGAGGCGCTGACACTGCTGACTGAAACAGCTATCCACGATATTTCGCATTACCTGCGCACTGAACATCTTGAGCAGCTGGCAAAGATTTTATCTGACCCAGAAGCATCCCCCAATGATCGCTTTGTAGCGTTAGATCTTTTAAAGAATGCCAATATCGCAGCGGGTGGAATTCTGCCAATGTGTCAGGACACTGGAACTGCTCTGATTATGGGAAAGAAGGGTCAGTATGTTCTGACCACTTCTAAAGATGAGGTCGCACTTTCTCAAGGAATTTACGACGCCTTTACCAAATTAAATCTTCGCTATTCGCAGATGGCCCCTCTCACCACATGGGATGAGAAGAACACAGGCAATAACTTGCCAGCTCAAATTGAGATTTTTGCAGATAGCGATCACGCTGACGAATACAACTTCCTCTTTATCGCCAAGGGCGGAGGAAGTGCCAATAAGTCATTTCTCTATCAAGAGACCAAGGCAATCCTTAACCCCGTCTCATTCATTGCGTGGCTGGAAGATAAACTTCGTTCCATCGGAACTGCAGCATGCCCTCCGTATCACCTCGCAATTGTTATCGGTGGAACCAGCGCTGAATACACAGTAAAGGCTGCAAAGCTTGCCAGTACTCACTATCTCGATTCTTTGCCAACAACAGGGGATGCCGTAACGGGCCATGGTTTTCGCGATCTTGCTCTTGAGGAAGAAGTCTTTAAGCTCACGCAGAAGCTAGGAATTGGCGCACAGTTTGGCGGCAAGTACTTCTGCCACGATGTTCGCGTCGTTCGCCTTCCACGCCATGGGGCATCTCTGCCAATTGCAATTGCAGTCTCTTGTTCTGCAGACCGTCAAGCAAAGGCGAAGATTACAAAGGATGGAATCTTCCTCGAAACTCTTGAGACCGAACCCGCACATTTCTTGCCCGAGACCACCGATGAACATCTCGACGACAACGTCGTTGCCATCGATCTCAATCAGTCGATGGATGCAATACGCGCAGAACTTTCAAAATATCCAGTCAAGACTCGACTCTCATTATCTGGCACCATCGTGGTAGCTCGCGATATTGCTCATGCCAAAATTAAAGAGATGCTCGATGCAGGAAAGCCGATGCCTGAGTACATGAAAAATTATGCTGTTTACTATGCAGGACCTGCAAAGACTCCAACGGGAATGGCATCAGGTTCTTTTGGGCCAACAACTGCCGGCCGCATGGATTCCTATGTCGAGTACTTCCAAGCAAGTGGTGGTTCTTTCGTCATGCTGGCAAAGGGCAATCGCTCCCAAGCGGTCACCGACGCCTGTGCCAAAAATAGTGGCTTCTACCTAGGCTCGATCGGAGGGCCTGCAGCGCGCCTTGCCCAAGATTGCATCAAGAAAGTTGAAGTTCTCGACTTTGAAGAGCTGGGCATGGAAGCTATCTGGAAGATCGATGTGGTGGATTTTCCAGCCTTTATCGTTGTTGATGATAAGGGTAATGATTTCTTTGCGGAAACTTTGAAAATGGTCACGATTGGTACAAGACCGGAAACATGATCTGCCAAAGGCGGCGCGCAGGTTTGAAAGACCTTAGCTAAGTTTTTAATTTAGTAGTAATTGCTCTGCTTAAATTTTGACCAAGCCTTACATGGGCTGATGTATCGAATATCGATATAGCGAAGACCCCAACGGATCTGAGTAACCGGGTTGGTGCGCCAATCACTTGAAATAATCTCCATCTTGACTGCAGGCAGCGCTTGAGGAATTCCGTGGGCACCCGAACTGTAATTATGTGCCTTGTAATTCCAGTGGCTCTCTCTCGTCCAAAGGCTATTAAGACATTCGAATTGGTAATCACCCCAGCCGTATTCCTCGGCCATGATCAACCGGGCAACTCTCTTGGCGCCATTGGTTGTTCGCGCTACCTCTACCTGGCGGCTCAGTGTTGCAACCAAGGCCATCTCTGCGATCTGAGCTGATAGAGAGGCGGCTGATGGATTGGAGGCCACAGTCAGGTTCTTTGAATTTGGCAGGGTCAGGCTAGTTGTCATTGGGAAATCTAAACCATTTGCACTTGGTTGAGCCGAGGCCAAAAATAGGAGAGAGGCAATTGTTACCCAGAGAGCTGGGTTGCCCTTCTTCAGGGTTTTCAAGGTTGCAAGGAGGCGAAGTGACGATGACTTCATCAGCGTTGCTCCTTCTCTTCTAGGCTCTTCTGGACGTGCGCTATCAACCTCGAAAGAGGGTGAAGGTATGGGGGAATGGGTAAATGCTGGCGTGAGCAGCGGTGAGTCGCAAATTTTGGCGTGCGTGAGTCGCAAATTCGCAGAAAAGGTGGGGGCTGTGGATAGGTAAAAGTGCAGGTCAGCTAGGGTAAAGTCCTATATGTCCGATTTATCACTGTGACATTTAAGGAGGGCCATTCTGGCCCATTTGCGGGTCTCCTACTGGGCTGGACCTTCGAGCATTTCGGTAACAAGGGCAGCGATTGCAGACCGCTCTGACCTGGTCAGGGTCACATGGGCGAAGAGCGGGTGGCCCTTGAGGGTCTCAACGACCGCGACAACTCCATCATGGCGACCAACGCGCAAGTTATCGCGCTGAGCCACATCGTGGGTCATCACAACGCGAGATCCTTGGCCAATACGAGAGAGAACGGTGAGTAAAACTCCCCGTTCTAGAGATTGGGCTTCATCAACAATAACAAATGCATCATGCAATGAACGTCCGCGAATATGAGTCAGCGGTAAAACTTCGATAAGACCACGATCAATGATTTCATCAATCACTGTCTGGCTAACGAGAGCTCCCAAAGTATCAAAAACTGCTTGGGCCCACGGTGACATTTTCTCGCCTTCACTTCCTGGTAGGTAACCAAGTTCTTGCCCACCGACAGGATAGAGGGGGCGGAAAATTACAACCTTCTTATGAAGGCGTTTCTCCATCACAGCTTCCAAACCTGCGCAGAGAGCGAGCGCCGATTTTCCTGTTCCGGCCCGGCCACCCAAAGAGATGATTCCAATGCTGTCATCAAGAAGTAGATCGAGAGCAATTCTCTGTTCAGCAGATCGGCCATGAAGACCAAAGGCTTGGCGATCTCCGCGAACCAATTGCAGGCGCTTATCCTCAGTAACTCGAGCCAGGGCGCCGCCTTTTTCTGAGTGTAGAACGATTCCTGTATGCACAGGGAATTGATGTGCACATTCGTGATCTGCCCGATCTGATGAGTACAGCTCATCAATAATGCTATGACCGACTGAAACCTCTTCAATTCCAGTCCAGCCACTATTGGAGACAAGCTCGGCAAGATACTCCTGGGCTTCAACGCCCACGGATGAGGCTTTAACGCGAAGTGGTAAGTCTTTAGTTACCAGAACAACTTTCTTCCCATCGGACATGAGGTTCTTTGCAATTGCCAAGATACGAGAATCATTTGTTCCATCGCGCAAAAAGCCGTGAGGCAAGGTACTTAAATCTGTGTGATTAAGCTCGACCGAAAGCGTTCCGCCTTCTGGGGTCACAGTCAGTGGCGCATCTAGGCGGCCATGTTCGATACGCAGATCATCGAGTGCGCGAAGAGCAGCTCTGGCAAAGTAGCCAAGCTCCGGGTGATCGCGTTTACTCTCAAGTTCACCGATTACTGCAATTGGAATAATTACTTCATGTTCTTCAAATCGTGATAACGCCCCGGGGTCTGCCAGCAGCACAGAGGTATCTAAAACATAGGTTTTACGGGCGGAATTGCTCTTATCTGCAGCAGTCGATCGTGAACTAGCCGAACGCGAAGTAGCCAAGGCTTAACCATTCTCTTGAGTTGTACTCGTGGGGAAGAGATTGGATGATGCTTCTGACTCGTAAAAGATAGAACGAATGAATTGGACTATCGGTGCGACACGCCATTAACTACCAAAGAGGTCACCAAGATTTAACTTAAGAGTACCTCTTGACAATCCTACGCTCTGCGATAAATGAGGCAAAGGGCAGAGTGCCAGCTGCGATAAGGGCCAGAATCACAGGCAGTGACATCCTCTTTTGAACGCCAATCTGAAGGGCGGTCAAGATATAGACGATATAGAAATAGCCGTGAGCGATAGGAATTGCGATCAGCCACTGATTAGAATCGATTGCCTCAAAGAGGTACTTAGCTGGCATATACCCAAAGATCAGAAGCAAGAGATTGACGCCACAGATGATGGCCATCAAGCGGAATCGGGTCAGGGCGGCGGTAGATGGTTGGCTCATGGTCATACTCTAAACCCTTACTGGCCCCGTCTATAGAAAGGTAGCCAGAGAATTAAGAGCGCCATAAACCACCAGATGATGACATAGGAGATGTGCTGCCAGTAGTAACCGGGAACCGCTGACGTCAGTTCGGGGGTAGATATGAGGTTTCTGTCGACTTCCCCAATTCGGCTCTTCTCTGAAGTGGCCAAGATGAATCCGTCATAGAGCTGCATCTCTGTAGTTGCAACTAAGAGGCTGCTATCGAGGCGAGAAAGTTGCGATGAAGTCTGGGCTGCGCGATCTTTGCTTTGATGCGGCAACAAGGTGCCTGTAATTTCAACGTTGGTCGACATTACGATTTCCGATGTTAAGAAGCGATCGCTCCACAACCCTCGCACTACCAAGATCGCTGTTCCAAGGTCGTGCTGCAGTAGCCCGACCTCCCAATCGGAAGCGATACCAGAGCCATCAATCTGGTTAGGCGCCTTGAAGTTGGCGATGTAATAGCCAGAAGTTGTCACAAGCTTTCCGACGCTTGCAGCCGGAATAATCCCAGTAGGTGTTGCCATTTGTTCAAGGGGATAAATCTTCCGATCAATCGGAATTTCCTTATGGGCGTTGAGCTCTTGCGCTCTCTGTAACTGCCAGAGCCCTAGACCAATAAATGAGGCGGTCAAGAAAAGTACTACGAGCGCCTGCCCGAACTTTTTAATTCTCGCCTTCGTTCTCGCGATTCTGGGCTCGCGTGAAACGCTTGTAGAAGCTCCGCAATAGAAGTGTCACTGAAGTAAAGAGAACAATCATTGTGAGCGAACCCGCTACACCTACATCGAAATCTTCTACCATGAGAGGATTCTCCCATGTCACAGGTCAACGACCAATTCGATTTTAACGATCGTTACGGAATTAAGCCTGCTCGCGCTTGGGTTAAATATGCAGCAATCGTGGCAATCGTGGGTGGTGGCTGGCTATTGTGGGCTGCGCTCTATCACGCAAACCCCGAACTTCGGTCAGAGTTGATTTCATTTACTACAGATGACCCCCGCAACCCTGAAATTCGTTACTACATAGATCGCGCAGATGGTTCCAGGGTCGTGGTCTGCACTCTGGCAGCGCGCGACTATGAAATGAATGTCGTTGGACAAATTGATGACACGATTGCCGCCGGTGATACCTATATTGAGCGCACAATCCCAGTTCCTACCCGCGCGGATGCAGTCAATATAGGCCTCGAAGGTTGCCGACTTCTCCCCTAAGATTGTGGTCTATGACTTCGCAACAGACGTGGCTCACCCAAGAAGCAGCAGATCGCCTTGGGGCCGAACTTGCCTACCTTGAAGGTGAAGGCCGTAAAGAGATCACAGCAAAGATTGAGGCGGCTCGCGCCGAAGGTGACCTCAAGGAAAATGGCGGCTACCACGCAGCTCGCGATGAGCAGGGAAAGATGGAAGCGCGTATCCGTCAGCTCAAGCAGATGTTAGAAAATTCGCACATTGGTACACCTCCTGCCAGCGCCGATGGAAAAGTTGGAGCCGGCATGGTTGTGCTTGCCGTGATTGCAGGAGATGAGATGAAGTTTCTGCTTGGCTCACGGGAAATCGCATCGGGAGATCTCGATGTTTACTCTGAGAAATCACCACTCGGCTCAGCAGTTCTCGGCGCCGAAATTGGTTCGACAGTTTCTTACCAAGCACCTAACGGGCGCGAAATAAAAGTAGAAATTAAATCTGCTGAGTTCTACTCTTAATCTTGCCTAGTCCGTCTAATCTGCATAGTTGCGATATTTACGAACGCTCAGCGGTATAAAGATCGCCATAATCACGAACATATAAAAGAGTGAGGTTATGAGCGGGTGCTCGCTGGGAAATGAGCCAGCTGTTGCGCCGAATTGATTCTCAAGTCCAAAGAGTTGGCGGCAGGCTGCCACCATTGTTGAGACTGGATTCCACTCTGCAAAGTATTGAAGGGCTCGTGGCATTCCTGTTGTTGGCGCAAATGCGTTGGAAAGAAATGTCAGAGGGAAAGTCACGATAAAGCTCACGTTCTGAACAACACGGGCATCTTTTGCTGAGAGTCCAACAAGGACTCCAACCCACGAAAGTGCATAACCAAAGAAGAGTAAGAAGATAAATCCAAGGCCAATACTTGCAAACCCACTTGATGGACGCCATCCCACGATATATCCAGCAGTACCCATCACCGCCAATACAACAATGTTAAGAAGTGAATCTCCTAGCGTGCGACCTACGACGAGCGCTGATTGCGAGATAGGCAGTGATCTAAAGCGGTCAATAAGCCCCTTTTTCATATCTTCAGCAAGGCCCGAAGCCGTTCCTGCAAGGGTAAATGCCACGGTCTGCACAAAGATTCCTGGCATTAAAAGCTGCACATATCCACCCGGTTGGCCTGTGGCAATAGAACCACCAAAGACATATCTAAAGAGAAGCACGAACATCACAGGTTGAATCGTTGAGAAGATCAAAACCTCTGGCACTCGTGAAAGAAGTAAGAGTTGTCTGCGCGTAATAATTGCTACATCATTGATTGCGCTCATTTGGCCTTCTCCTTTGACTTCTTCTTGCCTAACTCTTCTTCTACCTTCTCTTCTGCAACGTGTCCTGTCAGAGAGAGAAATACATCATCGAGCGACGGTCTCTTTAAACCCACATCCAAGGCATGTATTCCGGCGCTATCGAGAGCTTTCAAAACTTCAAAGAGGGCTACAGACCCTGTAGAAACTGGCGCAGAAATTTGGCGCAGCCCCTCATCAAGAGTTACCTTGTTGTGGCTCACAGCTGCAACGATCTCCATTGTCTTAGCAACATGTGCTTGTTCGACAACTACTTCAAGTCGCTCCCCGCCTACCTGTTTCTTCAGGGTATCTGATGTCCCCCGAGCAATGACCTTTCCCGTATCGATTACCGCAATCTCGTCAGCTAACTGGTCGGCCTCTTCAAGGTATTGAGTAGTAAGCAGCAGTGTGACGCCACCTTTTACCAACTCTTGAATAACGCCCCACATCTCTTGGCGACCACGAGGATCAAGGCCAGTTGTGGGTTCATCGAGGAAGAGAACCTTTGGTTTAACGATTAACGAAGCTGCTAAATCTAAACGGCGACGCATTCCACCCGAGTATGTCTTGATAGGCCGCTTTGAAGCTTCTGTGAGTGAAAAACGCTCTAGTAATTCATGAGCTCGAACAACCGCCTGCTTCTTACCTAGGTGATACAGCTCACCGAACATCACCAAGTTGTCATATCCAGTCAAAATCTCATCGACTGCTGCATATTGTCCTGATAAACCAATGACTTCACGCACTTTTTCGGGGCTCTTGATCACATCGATACCGGCAACTGATGCGCTACCTGAATCAGGTCGCAACAAAGTAGTCAAAATACGGACCACTGTTGTTTTCCCTGCGCCATTAGGTCCAAGAACACTCAGCACTGTTCCTTCTTCTACATCCAGACTCAAACTATCGAGTGCGCGGACTTTGCCTTTGTCATAGGTCTTCACGAGGTCGTGGGCAATTATTGATTTCACCCCATAAACTTACCGCCTATGACAAATGATGGCCCTACCAAAATACATACCCACCGCGAGATTATGATCATTCTCAGTGGGTTGATGACAGGCATGCTACTTGCAGCCCTTGACCAGACCATCGTTTCAACTGCCCTAAAGAGTATTGTTGAAGACTTTAACGGCCTCGATCATTACACATGGGTTGTAACCGCTTATCTTTTAACGTCAACAGCATCAACTCCACTCTACGGAAAAATCTCTGACCTTTACGGACGGCGTATCGTCTTCCAGTTTGCAATCGTGACTTTCCTTATCGGTTCATTTGCAGCGGGTGCATCGCAGAGTATGGCGCAGTTAATTGGAACTCGCGCAGTTCAAGGACTTGGCGCAGGTGGCCTGATGGCACTGACCTTTGTGATCATCGGTGACATTGTTCCTCCTCGCGAACGCGGTCGTTACCAGGGTTACTTCGGAGCGGTGTGGGGCTTGTCATCTGTTGCAGGTCCACTCCTTGGCGGATTCTTCTCTGACCACGCAACAATCTTTGGCATCACTGGGTGGCGTTGGATTTTCTACATCAACCTTCCATTCGGAATTGCAGCTCTTATCATTACATCAGCGGTGCTCCATATTCCAAAAATTAAGCGTGAACATAAGATCGATTATCTTGGCGCAATACTTCTTGTTAGCGCAGTAACAACAACTCTTCTTGCAGTTTCAATCTATGGCCCCCAAAACGGCTGGTCTGACTCTCGCACAGTTGGATTCCTCGTAATCGGTTTACTTCTGACTCTTGCCTTCCTTAAGTGGGAATCCAAGGCAGTAGAACCAATCATCCCTCTATCTCTCTTTAAGAATCACACCTTCTCTTTGACATCAATTCTTGGTGCAATCATTGGTGCAGGCATGTTTGGGGCCATAGTGATGTTGCCTCTCTATATGCAGGTTGTTAAGGGATATTCAGCTACAGAAGCGGGACTTAAATTAATTCCACTGATGCTCGGCATCGTTACCACCTCTATCGCAAGCGGTAAGTTGATTACTAAGCACGGTCATTACAAGCGCTATCCAATTATGGGTACCGCAATTATGTCTCTTGGCATCTTGGCAATGGTTCGACTTAATATCGAGACCCCTTTCTGGGAGCTTTCAATCTATGCAATTATGGTCGGCGCAGGGCTAGGACTATCTATGCAGACAATTGTTATCGCACTGCAAAATGCAGTTGATTTTAAGGATATGGGAGTTGCAACAAGTTCCAATACATTCTTCCGTTCACTCGGTTCCGTATTCGGAACAGCAATCTTCGGAACAATCCTTACCAACCGACTTGGACATTATCTACTCACTTCTGGCTTTGATCCTGCACAAGCCGAGCTCATTCAAAGCAATACCGCGGCCATTGGAGCGCTACCTGCCGAAAGCAGAATGACAGCGCTTAGCGCCTTTGTAGATTCTTTCCATGTTGTCTTCCTTGTTGCAGCTCCAATAGTTGCTCTTGGATTTATTGCAGCTCTCTTCCTTCGCGAAGCTCCACTGCGTACCAATGCGGATTACGCAACAGCGCGCAGCGAAGCTGCTGGTGAAGCTCTCGGTTAACCCGGGAGCTTTAGAAAATTACAATGAAGAATAAGTTCACAAACCCTTTTGCGGAATTTCCGCGAGAAGTTGGAGTCCTTGTCTTTGCCTCATTTTTCGTAGCTGTTGGCTTTGGAATCATCTCTCCCACCTTGCCGCTCTTCGCCCGTTCATTTGGCGTCAATAACGCACAGGTTGGGGCAATACTTTCAGCCTTTGCCTTCGCGCGGTTTGCCACAGGACTTATCTCAGGAAAGCTTGTCGATCACTTCGGTGAACGGCTTATCTACTCATTTGGAATTGGATTTGTCTCAATTACCTCATTTGCCGCAGGTATGGCACAGAGCTATGACCAACTGCTGATCTTCCGCGCAGTGGGTGGTTTTGGCTCATCCATGTTCTCTGTTGCAGCCGGTTCAATTCTGCTTCGCGCAGTCGATGATAGCCACCGCGCACGTGCACAATCGCTCTATAACGGCTCATTCCTTGTCGGCATGATGGCAGGGCCAGTTGTTGGCGGAATACTTTCAGGATTTTCACTTCGCGCACCGCTGATTATTTATGGATTTCTTCTCATTGTCGCCAGTTCATCGGGTGCGGTCCTTCTTCGCAATTCAGTACTTGCCGCAAAACCCATCGCAAAGCAGGGGCGCCAGACAATCACAATTAGAACTGCTCTTGCTCTCAAGCCTTATAGAAGCGCGCTCATTATCTCTTTCATCTCTTCATGGGTTCTCTTCGGCATGGGCCGTTCAATCTTGCCGCTCTTCTTAGTCGAAGATATCAAGGTAACTCCAAGCTTTATGGGTCTTGGCTTCACCATTACAACAATCATTAATGGCGCTTTCCTTCTCAAAGCTGGCAAGCTTTCAGACCTTAAGGGTCGTAAATATTCGGCCATTATTGGCACATCTTTCATCGCTTTGTATATCCTCGCGATTGCCTTCACTACTCAACCTTGGATGTTCCTTGCAGCTAGTGTCATTGTTGGCTTTGGTGGAGCATTCCTATCGACAACGCCTGCCTCAATTGTTGGCGATGTACTTGAAGGTAAAGGCGGCCAAGTAATCGGTCTCTTCCAAATGGCAGGAGATGCTGGAGCAATGGTTGCCCCTCTTGTTCTTGGAGTAATTGCAGATCATCATGGATTTAGACCAGCATTTTTAGCAAGTGCTGCGCTCATGGCAGTTGCAGTATTTGTGGCAACAAAATTGCCCGAGACGCGGTCTTCGCATCGCGGGCAACTTGCTAAATAGCTACTTAATTAATCACCACTTCGAAGAATTGAAATCAAGCGCAATACTTCTAGATAGAGCCAAACAAGTGTGACCATAAGGCCAAATGCACAGCGCCATGATTCCTCTTGTGGAACGCGCGCTGCGACTGCCTTCTCGATCTGATCAAAGTCCATCACAATAAACATTGATGCAAGAGCGACTCCGCCTACTGAGATCAAGAGTCCAAGGCCTCCACCTGGGAATCCAACGAACATTGAGAAGAGAGCGAAGACAACATAACCAATAAGCGCACCCATCATGATGCGAGTGAACTTAGGAGTCACGCGAATCTTGCCGCTGCGGTATGCAACGAGCACTCCAAGGAATGCACAGAGAGTGCCAATAACAGCCTGTCCAACAATGCCAGCGTATGCATCGTTATAGATACGGCTAATTGTTCCGAGTGCAAGACCCTGAGCTGCTGCATAGGCAATAACTAGAGGTGGGCGAACTTTCTTTGAAAAAGAATTTACTATTGCTAAAGCGAAGCCGCCAAGGAAGCCAACCAGTGCAAGGGATGGGCTATTAGCTCTCCATGCAAAACCTCCGACTGTCACAAGGACAGCAAAGAGGGCTGCGGTTTTAATAACGACATCATCGATAGACATCGGTGCAGATGTTGGTCGGCTCTCAATCGTATTGAGATCGCGAACGGCGGTGTCGCGTGTACCAATTGCATCTGGATTGATACGAGCAAAACCGCGGCCTGTAAGGACTGGGTTAGAACTGCGCATTAATTTCTCCTCATATACGTGCGGAGAAAAGCTCTCCGTACGGTTCTTAAAGTACGGCAAAGCCCCCAATTTTCAACTTTTTGGTGAGCGTGAATTTTGAGAAATAGTTGTGAGTTGCGCCTTACTCGAGTACATCTTGGCGATCTATGCCCTTCCAAACAGTCAGCTGAGGGAATGGGAATTCAATCTCTGCCTCATCAAAACGTTCCTTAACCAAGAACCGTAACTTTCGCGCCATATCCCACTGCTTGCCAGCTGTCACTCTAGCTACGACTCGAAAATCGATAGAGCTATCTGCCAGGCGTTCAATACCTAAAAGCTCAGGCGAATCAATCAAAAATTCCTTAACATCTGATTGCAAAGAATATTCGTGCAAAATCGCCAAAATTGTTTTCTCGACTACCTTGAGGTCGCTCTTATATGCAACGCTTATATCAAGGACCATCCTTGACCATTCTTGGCTCTTATTGGCAACGCGCTCGATCGAGCCATTAGGAATATGCCAAAGAGTTCCATCAAGAGAGCGAATTCTCGTGCTTTTTAAAGTAACAGATTCAACAACCCCGATTGCATCCCCCAGATCAACAACATCTCCCACGCCGTATTGATCCTCAGCTAAATTCGATATTCCGGCAATAAAATCTTTCACTAAATTCTGAGCGCCGAAACCAATTGCCACACCAAATACGCTGGCTCCAGCTAGCAGGGGTGCCAAATTTACCTTTATAAGGTCTAGAAAAAGGAGAAATGCAAGAACAGTAAAAAATATTGAGACAAGTGAATTTGAAACTGCCGTCAAAGCATCTGCTCGTTGATTAATTCTTTTATCTAAGTTTGACTCAATTTGCCCAGATTCGCGGATGCGCAGAATTCTCACAATTGTACGATGCATTAAGAATCTTATTACTCGGATCAAAACCATAAATCCTAGAAAAAGACCAACAATTTTAGCTATCAGAATCCACGTGCTAGCAATTTCTATACTCACACATCAACCATACATCGTTTTTACTATTCTCCGGTGCAGTGCGCCTGCTCTCCTTCATTAAATTTGAAATAAAAATTATAAGCACAGGAGCGCTAGAGAACGAAGATATAAAGAAGTGCATTATCTGCAGAGAAGAACCATATATCTGCAGAAGAGAGCTACTTTAAAAAATAATCTATAGCGAAAGATCTGGAGCCCTCGGTCGGGATTGAACCGACGATCTGCTCGTTACGAATGAGCCGCTCTACCACTGAGCCACGAGGGCAAGTTAATAGTTCTTAACTTCAGGGAAATCGTAACCCCGATTCTGTTTTACTCCAATGGCCGCAGACAAGGTGGAGTGCGAGCTTTGCTCGAGCGCAGATGCTTTGGGCTGAGAGATAACGAGGATCAGAGCATCGCCTTCAAATCCTTCAGGCGGTGTATGAAATGTGTATTAGTTTTGAATTGATACACCTTGAGTTATCGAGGATCAGTGCCATAATTTACGCACGAAGATAACTAAATAGCCTGCACAACGTGCCCCCAATCGGACTCGAACCGATACTGGAAGGATTTTAAGTCCTCTGTCTCTGCCATTGGACTATGGGGGCCAATAGGTGCCGAAGTCTACTAGGTGAAAAGTTAGAGAATTCCCGCGAATTTAACGGCTTTTTTCAATACCGTATCAAGCATCGGCTTTGTGAGCTTTCCTGTAAATGTGTTCTGCTGACTTGGGTGGTAGCTGCCGATGATCATGTAGTTAATTCCGTTATGCGAATACTTAATAGTTGAACCGTGGCCAAATTTAGTTGTGGGAATTACGTGGCCCTGTGCTTTCAGAGATTTGATAAGAACTTGCCATCCAAAGTTTCCTAGCGCGACAAAGGAGCGCACGGTGGGTGCAATGAGTTCTAGTTCGTTCACGAAAAATGGTGCGCAGGTATCGCGCTCTTCCGTGGTGGGTTTGTTTTCAGGGGGCACGCAGCGAACGGCCATAGAGATGCGAGTCTCTTTAAGCTCTTGTCCATCATCACGTGAAGTTGAGGTAGCAATCTTTGCAATGCCGATGCGATGTAATGAACCGTAGAGCCAATCCCCCGATGAATCACCAGTGAAGATACGACCGGTCCGGTTAGCACCATGTGCACCTGGGGCTAGTCCAACAATTAACATCTTGGGTTTTGATGAACCGAAGCCTGGAACTGGTTTACCCCAGTACTTCTGATCTTCATACGATTTACGCTTGGTAACTGCTACTTCTTCTCGCCATTGCACCAAGCGTGGACATTGGTGGCATTTCACTATCGCCTTATCGAGAAGTTCAATCGACTTATACAAGCGACCAAGCCATTCCATCGAGAATATCTGATTCAGATGCCACGAATTCTGTGGCACCTGTGGCCAACATGATGCGAGAGAGAACAAGTGTTCCAGCGCCAATGACATCGACGCGACCTGGGTGCATATAGCCAAGTGCTTCTCGGTCTTCGCGTTTCATCGATAGAAACATCTTGGATAGGGCGTGAACTTTTTCAGCTGGGATACGCGCCAGATGTATTGCGTAACGGTCATATGCAGGAAGGTCCAGAGCGGCAGCGGCCACAGTTGTAGCAGTTCCTGCAACTGCAATAACGGTCTTGGATTGCGTGATGGGAACTATCTTTCCTGCTTGTTTAATAGCTTCATCGATATCTTCAATCGCGGCTGCAATTTGACCGGGATCCGGATCTCCATTGGTGAAGTGGCGCTCTGACATACGAACGCAACCAATGTTCATACTCTTTGCAAATTCGACTTTGTCGGTTCCGAAGACGAATTCGGTTGAACCTCCACCGATATCTATGACAAGGAAGGGGCCTTCGCTCTTATTGAAATCTTTGGTGGCGCCTTGGAAAGAGAGTGCAGCCTCTACTTCACCAGGGATTACTTCAGGTTCAATACCAAGGCGCTCTTTTACTCCATTGATGAAGAGATCGCGGTTGGTTGCATCTCGCGTTGCACTGGTGGCGCAGAATCGAATCTTCTCAGCTCCGCGTTTAGTAATTTCTACTGCGTATTTATCGACTGCGGCCAAGGTTCGAGCAATTGCATCTGGATGAAATTGTCCTGTCTTATCAACGCCTTGACCTAAACGAACGATCTCCATATCGCGGCTGACTTCGCGAAAGTTTGTGCCATCAACATCTGCAATGAGCAGGCGAATTGAATTAGTTCCGCAATCGATAGCTGCTACTCGCATGGCACGCTCTTCCACCATTCAGGAAGGGCTGCGAGCGCTTCATCACCGAGCGGATTTACATCTGGGCCCGCAGATAGAGAGTGAGCAATAAGTGAATGCAGGCATTTAACGCGATCTGGCATTCCCCCGGCCGATACATTTTCAACTTCTGGAACATCCATCTGTAGGGCAGAACGGGCTGCGATGTAATCATCATGGGCTGCTGCATAGGCGCCGGCAAGTTCGGCATCGCTTTCAAGGCGTGCATTCATCTGCCCCATCATCCCTGTTGTTTCAAGGGTAGAGATGGCAGCCGTTAGACGTGGACAGGTTGCGTAGTAAAAAGTGGGAAATGGTTCGCCATGTGAAAGGCGGGGTGGAGTTTCAACAACTGCAGGCTTTCCACATGGGCAGCGATATGCAATTGCATGGACATCACGCGGGGTTCTTCCTAGTTGAGTTTCGATAACTCGTAAATCATCTTCTGTTGCCTTGCGGCTTTGACTGCTCACGCCTTACCTGCTTCGGTGATGGATGCAATCATGCGTGTGTACCAGGGTTGTCCCTCTGGAAGGTTGGTGACAACGTCTGTCTGTGTTGCTTCATCCGTTGTTGATCCATCGGTTCCGGTAACGATGTATTGACGTTCTCCTGGCATGACGAAGTGAAGACGTTCGCGCGCTTGAGACTTTACGTATTCGGGATCTTGCCACAAGGTGAGCTCTTTGCGAGCGGCATCCAGGGCTGAGTAATCGCTATTGAGCTGCGATTGCAGTGCGCTGATTTGTGCTCGTTGTACAAAGTAATTCTTTACAGGGGGTGCAAGAAAGAGCGCCAACATAAAGAGGATTGCGGCAAGAGCCAAAGTGCGCCCAGATCCTTGGTTGCGATTGAAATTTAGATTCCGCGAACGGTAACCTTTTTTTCGCTTGCTGACCGAGGATCTGCGCGCCATGTGGAAAGTCTTAGCTACCCGTTAAAGCGTGGGAATGCTTGGCGACCTGCATAGACAGCGCCATCTGAGAGCTCTTCTTCAATGCGAAGAAGTTGATTGTATTTAGCGACGCGCTCCGTGCGAGATGGTGCGCCAGTTTTAATCTGACCACAGTTGGTAGCAACTGCAAGGTCGGCAATAGTGGTGTCTTCAGTTTCACCTGAACGGTGCGACATCATGCTGCGGTAATTAGCGCGATGGGCAAGGTCTACAGCGTCCAAAGTCTCCGTCAGAGTTCCGATCTGATTAACCTTCACAAGTAGCGCATTTGCAGTGTCAGTTTCAATGCCCTTTGCAAGGCGTACTGGGTTGGTAACAAATAGATCATCGCCCACAATTTGAATCTTTGAGCCAAGGGATGAAGTCATTGACTTCCAGCCTGCCCAATCTTCTTCATTGAGTGGATCTTCGATTGAAACGATTGGATAGGCGCTTACGAGCTCGGCATAATAGGCAATCATTTCTTCCGATGTGCGAAGTGAGCCTTCAAATTTGTACTTGCCGTTCTCGTGGAATTCAGTTGCTGCAACATCCATTGCAAGTGCGATTTCACTGCCCGGCTTAAAGCCTGCTGCGGTAATTGCCTCGAGAATTAAATCAAGAGCTGCACGGTTGCTATCAAGGTTTGGCGCAAAGCCACCTTCATCGCCGACAGATGTTGCAAGTCCGCGCTTTTTTAGTACTGCTTTGAGTGCGTGGTAGATCTCAGCTCCCCAGCGAATTGATTCGCTGAAAGTTTCTGCACCGATTGGCGCAATCATAAATTCCTGAATATCAACGTTGGTGTCAGCATGTGCTCCACCGTTAAGAATATTCATCATCGGAACGGGAAGAACATGCGCATTAGGTCCGCCTAGATAGCGGAACAAGGAAAGATCAGATGATTGAGCTGAAGCCTTAGCAACGGCCAGTGAAACGCCAAGAATTGAGTTGGCTCCAAGACGTGATTTATTAGGAGTTCCATCAAGTGCGATCATCTCTGAATCAATCAGGCGCTGATCTTGTGAGTCATAACCTTCAATAGCTGGTGCAATTTCGTCGTTAACAAATGCAACTGCGTTAAGAACACCCTTACCTAAGTAGCGCTTCTTATCGCCATCACGGAGTTCGGCTGCTTCGAAGGCACCTGTTGATGCACCACTTGGTACTGCAGCGCGTGCCTGTGTTCCATCTTCGAGCTGGACTTCAACTTCAACAGTTGGATTTCCGCGCGAATCAAGAATTTCGCGGGCGTAGATTGCATCGATAATTGCCATGAGGGGTCTCCCTGAAATCTATGAATTCTTCTTATCAGCGCTCCACGCTGAACGGCAGGAGGCAATCCTATCGCGACCTCGAGATGCCTCTTTCTAGCCCTGCTTCTCTGCGCTCTGAATCTCTCTGATCATCTCGCGCGCCTTGGCGCGTAAAGCGTTTTCCGGGTCAATTCCATTGGTATGCGCCCACGCAATCACCGATGCGAGAGCTTCACCGACACTGGCTTCAGTTGCTTGATCTTGCGAGAATGGCGCAAGATTTACATCGACCTTGTACTTCTCGGCACGATAGAGAATTTTGGCAACCAAAGGGAGTGCTGGTTGAGCCATTGCTATCCCATCAATTGCTGATGTTCGCCCCTTTTCGCGAGCCTTCAGGGCTTCCCAATTTTCAATAATCTCTTGGGTTCCACTAACTTCAAGGTTTTCAAATACATGGGGGTGACGGCTGATTAATTTATCTGCAATCCCCCGAGCAACATCCTCAATTGAAAATGCATCTGTCGGATGATCTTGAGCCATGCGTGCATGAAAATATACCTGCAGTAGAACATCGCCTAGTTCTTCGCGCATACCGGCGCGGTCATCGCTTTCAATTGCATCGATAAATTCGTATGACTCTTCAAGTAGATACTTGATCAGTGATTCGTGAGTCTGTTCTGCATCCCACGGGCATCCTCCCGGAGAACGCAACCGATCCATGACTTCAACGAGCCGCTGAAGTTCGGATTGAGCCATGCGAGTAAAGGCTTTACTTACCAGATGGGACTACAGCAGATCCTGCAGAATCAGTTGCGATGATGTCACCGGATGCTTGATCCCAGGTTCCGTAGCGAGGATTCACTTCAACTTTGAGCTCCGCAGCCTTTGCATTCACTAGCTGTGTTAGGCGCCCTGAAACTTCAGCATCTGGAATTCCCGAGGCAGCAAGCGCCTGTTGAATTTTATTAGAGGTAATGATCGCACGGATATAGCGATCAAAGTTAGAAGGTGCGATTTCAGCTGAAACCAGATTCTGGGCAAGAGCTTCCTCTCCGCCACTTTGTGCAAGGAGGTCAGTCTTTGTCGTGTCCATCTCTGTCGATGAAACAGTTAGCTTGAGCTCTTTAGCGATTTCATCAAAGATAGTTGTAATAATTGTGAAGCGAAGTTGGCTGCGATTGAGATCTCCACCTGTTTGAAGTTGCATCTCTGATGTATCGACCTTGGCGCGTTCGGCCAAAATTTCATCAATAGTTGCCTGCGCAGATTTCTGCGAGATAGTGATTGAGCCAAACGTTGCAGCGTTATCAACTTTTCCACATCCTGTAAGTGTCAGTAATGAGATAACACTTAAGAGCGCAAGGGTCTTCTTCACGTAGTGCCCGCTTTCGTTAATTGATCGAGGGACTTCGCTGCCCACTCCAGGAGAGAAGTATCTCCTATGACAGCCGACCCTTGTGCACTCGGACTCCACGCTGCAGCACGAGGAATGGCAATCATCACGATATTTGTCGCTGATTTATAGAGAGATCCTGGAAAAAGTCGGTCGAGGCGAAGCTGCTTTGACTCAGCCAATACCAGCGGAGAAATTCTCAAGAATTTACCAGCGGCTACAACTTCTCTGATGCCTAGCGCCTTCGCATCTGCTCGAAGCAGAGCGACCTGAAGGAGTGATTGCGCTTCGGGTGGTAGTTCTCCAAATCTATCTATTAGCTCTTCGCGAATAGATTCAACATCACTTCCTGCGCGTACATCAGCCAAACGGCGATAGAGATCAAGACGTAAGCGCTCTCCAGGAACATAAACTTCGGATAAATGCGCATTGACAGGTAGCTCTACTTTGCATTCGTGGTTCTTCTCTTCGGTTTCAATGATTCCGGTCTTGTAATCATTTACTGCTTCACCCACCATGCGCATGTATAAATCAAACCCCACATCTGCAATATGTCCTGATTGTTCGCCGCCTAATAAATTACCTGCTCCGCGAATCTCTAAATCTTTTAAGGCAACGCGCATACCTGAACCCAAATCAGTATTGGTTGCAATTGTCTTTAATCTATCGAGTGCAATTTCTGTCAGTGGTTGATCTTGCGGATATAAGAAGTAGGCATAGGCTCTTTCGCGCCCACGACCAACGCGCCCACGTAGTTGGTGAAGCTGTGACAGGCCAAAGTTATCTGCGCGTTCGACAATGAGAGTATTTGCATTGGCGATATCAAGGCCGCTTTCAACAATTGTTGTGCAGACTAAAACATCGAAGTCGCGATTCCAGAAAGCTAAGATGACATCTTCAAGGGCGCCTTCACTCATCTGGCCATGTGCAATTCGGATACGAGCCTCTGGAACTAACTCTTGAATCTTTAATGCAGCGCGATCGATAGATTCAACGCGGTTATGGATATAGAAAATCTGTCCATCACGTAATAATTCACGGTGAATTGCAGCCTTGATCTGCGCATCTTCAGCGGGCCCCACATAGGTCAAGATGGGGTGGCGCTCTTCTGGCGGGGTAGTAATCGTGGACATCTCACGAATTCCGGTTACAGCCATCTCAAGTGTGCGTGGAATAGGCGTAGCTGACATCGCGAGGACATCGACTGTGGTGCGCATCTTCTTTAGCGATTCTTTCTGTTCAACGCCAAAACGTTGCTCTTCATCAACTATGACAAGGCCGAGATCTTTAAATTGAACATCCTGAGAGAGAATGCGGTGTGTGCCTATAACAACATCAGCAGCCCCTGATGCAAGCTCTTGAAGTATCTCTTTACTCTCTTTGGCGGAATTAAAGCGAGAGAGCCCTGCGACTTTGATGGGAAATCCTGCATAACGTTCCGCAAAAGTCTTTGTATGCTGCTGAACAAGAAGGGTTGTTGGAACAAGGACAGCAACCTGTTTTCCATCTTGCACCGCTTTAAATGCCGCGCGTATAGCGATTTCAGTCTTTCCATAACCCACATCGCCGCAGATGATGCGATCCATTGGATAAGGGCGCTCCATATCCCGCTTTACATCTTCAATCGTTGAAAGCTGGTCTGGTGTTTCAATGTATGAAAATGCATCTTCAAGTTCGCGCTGCCATGGAGTATCAGGTGAAAATGCAAAGCCAGGTGCGCTGGTGCGCGCTGCATAGAGACGTATCAGCTCTCCTGCAATTTGCCTGACAGCTTTGCGCGCACGACCCTTTGCCTTCTGCCATTCACCGCTTCCAATTCGGTGCACCGTTGGGGTTTCACCTCCAACATACTTGCTTACCTGTTCCAAAGTATCGGTTGGAACAAAGATTCGATCGCTAGGTTGTCCGCGCCTTGCAGGCGCATATTCGATAACTAAATATTCGCGAGTTACCCCGCTAACGGTACGTTGGATGAGCTCTACATATCTTCCAATTCCATGTTGTTCATGAACAACAAAGTCACCGGTTTTAAGTTCTAACGGATCAATGGCTTGTTTTCTCTTTGATGGCAGACGCGCACCATCTTTGGTACCGGTCTTACTTCCCGAAAGATCCCGCTCTGTAATAAAGAGAATCTCGGCATGATCGCTTTTAAAGCCATAGCCAAGAGTTGATTGAGTGATGTGGATAGAACCCTTTGTAGGTTGGGCTCTGAGATTTTCAACCATCTGAACTGGCAAATCTGCATCTCTGAATATTCCCGCATAGCGCTCTGCCATTCCGTGGCCAATGGTTGAGAAGATCACGCTGTAATGAGATTCGAGCCCAGTGCGTAGCAATTCGCAGAGCGCTTGGACATCACCTCGCATCGGATCAATTGCTGAGATATCAAGAAAGCGGGCGCCTTCATCTAAGTCGCTGCCAAATGCATTAAGGGCCCGAACTTCAAGTGATAACCGAGCTATCTCTTGATGCACTTGCTTCCAGTCAAAGTAGGTGATTTGTTCTACGGGAAGTGGCGCTGAGCCTCCGATAGCTGCGTTGGACCATGATGCTGCAAGGAATTCTTCATTGGTCTCAATTAAATCTGCAGTGCGCGAACGGATTCGTTCGTCGTCGATAAAAATTACCTCGGTGCCCTGTGGCATGCGATCAAGAATTGTTTCGAAGTTATCTGAAAGAAGCGGAATAAGAGATTCCATTCCATCGACTGCAATACCCTGTGAAATCTTCTCGAGTATTTCCAAGGCGCTTGGATACTGCTCCTTAATCTCTTCTGCACGATTTCGAACCTGCTCCGTTAAGAGAAATTCACGACAAGGCAGGATTGCTAATTTTCCAATCACTGCTTCCGTAGTGCGCTGGTCTGCAACTTCGAAGTAGCGCATCTCCTCAATTTCATCACCAAAGAAATCAATACGGACCGGGTGCATCGCAAGAGGTAGGAAAATGTCAACGATGCCACCGCGAACAGCAAATTCTCCCCGTTTTTCAACAAGGTCGGTGCGTGTAAATGCCAACTCAGTTAAGTGTGTTATTAAATCTGTAAGACCAATTTCTTGGCCAAGTTCAAGAGTCCACAAAGGGTGCCTTGCAAGATCTGCAATAAAGCGGTGAATGGTTGCGCGAATGGGGGCAACAACAATGGGATTAATATTCTCTTCATTAAGTGAATAAAGGGTAGAAATTCTCTTAGCAACAGTGTCACTGCGTGGGCTTAAACGTTCATGCGGAAGCGTTTCCCATGCGGGAAATTCATAGACCGATGGGTGCAGACTCTTGAGATATTCAGTTAAATCTTCAGCGCCACGACTTGAGCTGGTCACGACCAGGAGAGGCTTTTCATGCGCGGCAAGTGCAATCAAAAATGGGTAGCTCGATGATGGCGCGATGATCTTTGAGGATTCATTGAGCGCAGATATCACTTCAGTATCACTATGTAATACTGAGAGAAGACCTCTCATCATCTACTCCTTATTCTCGTGAGCATTGCGCAAACACCATTGGCCCCGCTTCAGAAGAAGGGGGCTAACAATTGCAGTCTATCGGGGGCTTTCCATCTGAGATAATTCTCAGATGACTGAGAGCCAGCAGACGAAAAATCTCGTTGAAACAGACGATGCCACCCTTCGCAGCGATGTACGCCGATTAGGCGATCTGCTTGGCCAATCCCTGGTTCGTCAAGAAGGTTCCGAGCTTTTAGATCTCGTTGAAAATGTTCGCAAGAGCGTTCGCGACGATGGCGGAGTCCAACTGCTTGAAAAACTCTCTGTCGAAGAATCCGTGCAACTGGTGCGTGCTTTTAGTACTTATTTTCATTTAGCAAATGTTGCCGAGCAAGTTCATAGATCACGAGTTCTTGCAGATGTGCGCGCACAAGGTGGTTCTTGGATAACTCGTGCAATCGACAAAATTGAAGATGCAATGATGAATCCTGTGGCAGGACATGAAATAGATAAGGAAGCCTTAACGAAGTGGATCAGCGAACTTAATATTCGTCCAGTATTTACAGCCCATCCAACCGAAGCTGCTCGTCGATCTATCTTAAGTAAGCTGGGTGAAATTGCTTCCCTTTTGGATTCTCCAGTTTCTGTAACTCAAGAAGAACGTCTTGCCGAAACCGTTGATCTCTTGTGGCAGACCGATGAACTTCGACTAGACCGGCCTGAACCACTGGATGAAGCAATGAACGCGCTTTACTACCTTGATGATTTAGCTACCAACACAGTCCCTGAAGTACTCAATGATTTTGCACGCGAGCTCAAGCGCCTTGGAATTGATTTACCTGTAACTGCACGCCCACTTACCTTCGGTACGTGGATAGGTGGAGACCGTGACGGTAATCCAAATATCACGCCCGAAATCACAGAGGATGCCGTCGTACTCCAAGTAGGACATGCGATTCGCACAACAATCGGGGCAATGAACCGGTTACGCCAGATGCTCTCTGTATCTACTCGTATCGCCGGTGCGACTCCCGAACTCAGCGCTTCGGTTGAAAAAGATATTGCAAATATTCCTGAATTTGAATCTCGATTTCTCCGCCTGAATGTGCAAGAGCCTTATCGACTTAAGGCAACTGCAATCGTGCATCGCCTTGCCTTTACACGCGAACGCCATGCACAGCACGGGCCACATATTCCTGGCCGTGATTATAAAAATACCGCTGAACTCCTTGCAGATCTGACTTTGATGCGCGATTCACTCTTTGCCCACCGCGGAGAGCTGCTAGCCACAGGCCTTCTCGAACGCACAATTCGCACCGTTGCAGCCTTTGGATTAACCCATGCCACTTTGGATATTCGCGAGCACTCAGATGCCCATCACAACGCGCTCGATCAAATGATTGCTGGTGGCTACATCGCCCTTTCGCATGAAGAAAAATTCCCAATACTTAGCGCAGAACTTGGGTCTAGTAAGAAACTCGATGCATCAAAATTGGATGCGGCAGGGCTAAAGACTCTCAATACATTTATTGCAATCGAAGATTTGATTGAACGTTTTGGGCCAGAAGTCATCGAGACATATATCGTTTCGATGACAAAAGGTGCAGATGATTTAATCGCAGCAACAGTTCTTGGAAAGCAGGCTGGCCTTGTTGATCTCAACGCCAAGATTGCAAAGATAGGTTTTGCTCCTCTTCTTGAAACAGTTGCAGAGCTACGTGCAGCCGGTGAAATTCTAGAAAAATTACTTGCAGATCCAACCTATCGAAAGCTCGTTGAACTCCGTGGAAATACCCAGGAAGTCATGCTCGGATATTCAGATTCAAATAAAGATGCTGGTATCGCCACTTCGCAATGGGAAATCCACTGTGCACAGCGAAAGTTGCGCGATGTTGCTAAGAAATATGGCGTCAAGCTTCGACTCTTTCATGGTCGCGGTGGTTCAGTCGGCCGCGGTGGCGGTCCCACCTATGAAGCCCTCGTTGCCCTTCCTTGGGGTTCAGTCGATGGTCAGATTAAGATGACTGAACAAGGCGAAGTCATCTCAGATAAATACTCTTTGCCCGCACTTGCTCGCGAAAATGTCGAACTCACGCTGGCCGCATCCCTTGAGGCGACAGTTCTTAATCGTGGCCCACGTCAGAGCGCCGATGATTTGATTAAGTGGAATGAATGTATGACTGTGGTCAGCGATAGTTCATTTGCCCAATATCGCGCACTCATAGATCATCCAGATCTGCCTGCATATTTCTATGCATCAACTCCAGTAGAACAGCTAGGAAAGCTCTTCTTAGGATCTCGCCCTTCACGTCGGCCTGATGCTGCAGGTGGCCTTGACTCACTTCGTGCAATTCCATGGGTATTTGGCTGGACTCAATCACGACAAATTGTTCCAGGTTGGTTTGGTGTCGGAACAGGGCTCAAGGCTGCACGCGAGGCAGGTAAGTCAGATGTCTTAAAGCAGATGCTCGCTGAATGGCACTTCTTCTCAACATTTATTAGCAATGTCGAGATGACTCTTGCTAAGACTGATTTAGTTACTGCTCAACGTTATGTAGAAACTCTGGTTCCCAAAGAGCTGCACCATTTCTTAGGAAGAATCAAAGCTGAATTCGAACTTACCGTTGCGGAAATATTAACCCTTACTGAGAAGACTTCACTTCTGGGTGATCAAGCAGTTCTTGCTCGCACACTTGAAGTACGAGATACCTATCTTGCTCCATTGCAATTGCTACAAGTAACACTGCTCCATCGCGTACGCGAAGAAGGTGAGAAGGCTGATCCAATGCTAATCCGCGCGCTACTTCTTACAATTAACGGAGTGGCTGCCGGCCTTCGCAATACTGGCTAATTAAGAGTTAAATTTAGATTGGGTTAAATCAAGACCTTTTTCAATAAGGAATTCGACGCAATCTGCAGCGCGATCGATAAATTCCCCTAGAGTCCTCTTCTCTTCTTTGCTAAATTGCTTGAGAACAAAATCCGCTGGATCTTGTTCTCCCATGGGGCGACCGATACCAAGGCGTACACGGAAGTAATCAGGTGTATCGAAAGATGACGTCAGTGATTTCAGACCATTATGCCCATTATCGCCGCCAGCAACTTTGGCACGTATTGCGGAAAATGGAATATCAAGTTCATCGTGAAGAATAATTATTTTCTCCGGGGCGACAGAGTAGAAGTTAGCGAGCGCCTTGATCGGTCCGCCTGTTTCATTCATGTAACTCTTTGATTTAGCGAGAATTATTGAATGCGCATCGATGCCAACACCTAACTTATAGGCTGCAATTTCGGTACGAGATTTGTGCGAAGAAAGTTTTACGCTGTGGCGTTTAGCGAGATGGTCAATAACCATCTGACCCACATTGTGACGGGTGGCAGCATATTGATCCCCGGGATTGCCGAGACCCACTACCAACCACGTCATAATGGTTAAAGTCTAAAGGTTAAGCGTCATTCTTCTCTGCATCAGCGTCTTCAGCAGCAGGTGCATCTGCAGCAGGGTCCACAACAGCAACTTCTTCAACTGCAGTTGAACGCTCAGAGAGGTGAACGATGATTGTGTTCTCTGGGCTAACAAGAGTTGTGCCAGCTGGAAGAACGACATCTGAGGCGTACTTAGAAGTTCCCGCAACCATGCCTTCGATATCAAGAACTAGGAACTTAGGAATAGACGTTGCCTCGGCTTCGACATCGATTGTGTTGTTCTGGTGCTCAAGAATTCCATCTGGATCGTGCTTTCCTTCTGTATGAACAGGAACTGCAACAGTTACCTTCTCGCCGCGACGAACAAGTACGAGGTCGATGTGCTCGAGGATCTGCTTCAGTGGATGGCGAACAATAGACTTTGGAAGTGTAAGTTCAGTCTTTCCATCGATATCAATGTTAAGAAGTACGTTTGACTCTTTTAGGGCTACGCCGAGTTCGCGTGCTGGAAGAGTGATATGAACCGGCTTTTCACCGTGGCCATAGATAACAGCTGGAACAAGGCCTGCAACGCGCGCGCGACGTGAAGCACCCTTACCGAATTCGGTACGTGTTGTTCCTTTGATTGATACTTCTGCCATTTTAAAACTCCCTGTTATCGGTTACTTCACTTGTGTTGCGCGAAGTTCCAGCAGGAGTTGATACCTACGCCGTCGATCACGGATAAATTTCACCCTCGCCGGAACGAGGTGAAGGTTAGCGTGACTTAGCTGTGCCCGTCAAAAAGGCTAGTTACAGAGCCATCTTCGAAGACCTCGCGGATGGCCCGGCCTAGAAGTGGGGCGATTGTGAGCACAGTCAGCTTGTCAAAGCGCTTATCGTCTTCGATTGGTAATGAGTTGGTGACCACGATTTCGACGGCTCGACAGGCCTTGAGACGCTCAACTGCAGGGCCTGAGAAGACTGCGTGGGTTGCGGCGATGATGACATCTTTTGCTCCACCTTCGAAGAGCGCATCTACTGCCTTGGTAATTGTTCCCGCAGTATCGATCATGTCATCGATTACAACGCATGTACGACCTGCCACATCACCGACGACGCGCCCTGTCACTGATTCATTAGGAACCAGTGGGTCGCGAGTCTTATGGATAAATGCGATGGGGCATCCACCTAGAAGTTCTGACCAACGTTCTGCAACGCGAACACGACCGGAGTCAGGTGAAACAATGGTGAGCATTGAACGATCGACTTTGCTGCCAACGTAATTTGCAAGCATGGGTAGTGCGAACAAGTGATCAACTGGACCATCGAAGAAACCTTGAATTTGAGATGTATGAAGATCGACAACCATCAATCGGTCAGCGCCCGCAGCCTTATAGAGATCTGCCATTAAGCGAGCCGAGATAGGTTCGCGACCACGATGCTTCTTATCTTGACGGGCATAGCCATAGAACGGTGCAACGACAGTAATACGCTTTGCTGATGCACGCTTGAGCGCATCGACCATAATCAGTTGCTCCATGATCTGCTTATTGACAGGAGTTGCGTGTGACTGCAGGACAAATGCATCGCATCCGCGAACTGATTCTTCAAAGCGGACAAAAATTTCACCATTTGCGAAGTCATAGGCAGATGTGGGAGTAATCGAGACACCGAGTTCGATGGCGACTTCTTCTGCTAACTCTGGGAATCCGCGGCCTGAAAAGAGACGCAATCTTTTTTCTGAGGATAAACGGATCTCGCTCAAGGAAGTTAGCCTTTCTGCTCGTCGCTACTGTGGCGCGAAGCCGCCTCAGCAGATTTAGTACCGGAACGCTTACGCAGAACCCAACCTATTACATTTCGCTGCTTTGCTCTACCAACACCAATCGCGCCGGGAGGAACATCTTCTGTAATCACAGATCCGGCCGCCGTATAAGCGCCATCTCCGATTGTCACAGGTGCTACCAACATTGAATCGCTTCCGATTCGAACATGGTCGCCAACGACTGTGTAATGTTTTTCAACTCCATCGTAATTAACAAAGATTGTTGCAGCGCCAATATTGCTGCCTTCGCCGATAACTGCATCTCCGACGTATGAAAGATGTGGGACTTTTGAACCTTCACCCAGTGTCGCATTCTTCATCTCAACGTAAGCGCCAACTTTGGTATTGCTGAGCAATTTAGTTCCGGGACGAAGATAGGTATATGGCCCGACCTGTGCGCCATCTCCAATAATTGATTCTGCGCAGCGAGATTCAATAACGCGAGCGCCAGCGCCTACAGTGCAATCGACCAACGTTGTACGCGGTCCGATAATGGCCCCTGATGCAATTGTCGTTGAACCGCTAATAGCAGTGCCTGGCATCAGCGTTACATCGCTAGCCACAGTGGCAGTTGAATCTACCCAGGTATTAAGTGGGTCGATGATTGATACACCTTCGCGCATTAAATCTTCATTGATGCGATCGCGTAAAAGGGCTGCTGATTCTGCTAACTGCACGCGGTCATTGACTCCAAGAATTTCGATGAAATCGTCAATCATCACAGCAGCGATTGTTCCGCCTTCGTTACGAAGAATTTCGATAACATCAGTCAGATAAAGCTCGCCTTGCGAGTTATTAGATTTGAGCTTTCCAATAGCCGCAGCCAACTTTGCAGCGTCAAATGCATAGACCCCTGAATTAACTTCGTAAATATCTCTTTCCGTATCATCGGCATCGCGCTCTTCAACAATACGCAGAAGTGAATCGTCATCGGCACGAACGATGCGGCCATACCCTGTGGGATCTGGATGTTCGGCAGTCAGAACTGATGCGGTAAAGCCACCTTCATGGTGGTGTTTAAGAAGTTGTGAAAGCGCTTCACTGGTAAGCATTGGTGTATCCCCTGCAAGAACTAAGAGCGTGCCTGTTGGTTTCAAGCCATCAAGTGCCAGCTGGGTTGCATGACCTGTTCCGCCGCGCTTTTCTTGAAAGACAGTAACGGCAGTTGGTGCGATCTCAGATATATGAGCTTCAACTTCTTCGCGACCTGCTCCGACAATAACTCGTACCTGCTTGGGTGATAAAGAGCTGACTGCATGTAATACATGGCCGACAAGTGAGCGACCTGAAATTGTATGGAGAACCTTGGGTGTTGCCGACTTCATACGAGTACCTTCACCAGCAGCGAGAATCACTACGGTTTCAAGGCTCATAGGTGGAGTCTACTTCCTCAACCTGAGATTGAATCAGTGGCTGCGCCACTTCAATTGGCTGAGCAATACCTTGCTCCGCCACCAGGTATCGATCCTGGACCCTGGGCTTCAAAGGCCCATGTGCTAGCCACTACACAATGGCGGAACCTGTATTCTCCCTTATATTCGGTAGTGCTCGCGACCACTAAACTCATCTCTTATGGATGCCAATTCAGCTTCACACGCGCGGGATGAAGTAGACCGCCTTATCGCTGCGTGGAAGCGTGAAAGGCCTGATCTAGACCTCTCACCCTTCTCGGTCTTGAGCCGGATTACTCGGATTGCACGCCATCTTGATATCGCAAGGCGCGATGCCTTCGGAGAACTTGAAAATTGGGGCTTCGATGTTTTGGCAGCCCTTCGCCGCGCAGGTGCACCCCATCAACTTTCTCCTGGGCTATTAATGCAAGAGACGATGGTGACGAGCGGAACAATGACAAACCGACTTGATCGACTTGAAGAGCTACAACTGATTACTCGCGAGCAAGATCCAGCCGATGGTCGTGGGTCTCTCGTCACACTGACAAAATCTGGAATGCGCGCAGTTGATGCAGCTCTTGAGAGTCTTCTTGAGAATGAGCGTGAACTATTACGAACTCTTTCAGTAAAAGACCGTGACGTTGTTGCCGAATTACTCAGCAAACTCGTTACAGAACTTGATGGCGATTAAATAATCTTTGCGCCAGCAACTGGGCCATGAGCTCGTGCGACACTTCCAACAACTCCGCTAGCCGTTAAGGCAACAGCTAAATCAAGGCCTGCATCTTCATCGGCAACCAAGAAGGCAACCGTTGGGCCAGAGCCAGAAACAATTGCGCCCAGAGCACCATAATCGTGACCAACTTCTAACACTAAACTTAAAGCTGGGCGAAGAGAACATGCTGCGTTCTGTAAATCATTAGTGAGAGCTCGGCCCACTGATTCGGCATCCGCTGCAAGAAGTGATTGCATCAATAAATCTGAGACGTTCGGTGGTGCAATATCGAGTTCTGCGCGCATGCGATCACACTCTGTGTAAACGGCTGGAGTTGATAAACCTACGCTCGAAAGCGCTAATACCCAGTGATAGGTGCCGCGCGATAGCGCAGGAGTCAGTTGATCACCGTGTCCTTGGCCAATTGCAGTTCCCCCTGAAATAATAAACGGTACATCGCTTCCTAGCTCTGAACCCAATAAATGTAGCTCTTCACGAGACATCTCAAGTTTATAGAGAGCATCCATTGCCACAAGTGTTCCTGCCGCATCAGCGCTACCGCCAGCCATTCCGCCTGCTACAGGGATAGATTTCTTAATCTCAATATGTACATCTGCATCGAAATCATATTTGCTCCCCATCAGTTGAGCCGCGCGGACCGCGAGATTTGAGTGATCCTCAGGCACTCCATGGGTATGTTCGCCTGTTACTGAAATCGTCACACCGCTACCAGGATTAGATTTAGTTACGGTGACATCATCGAAAATCGAAATGGCTTGAAAGACTGAAACTAAATTGTGGTAGCCGTCTGATTCACGCGGTCCGACTGAGAGTTGCAGATTTACCTTTGCAGGTACTCGCACCGTTACTGAATTATGAGCCACGTTAAAACTCTACCCTTCTTTAGCAATTGCGCAGAAGGAGGCGATATCCAGAGCTTCCCCACGAAGGGTTGGATCAATTCCGGCAGCGTTTAAATGTGCTTGCGCTGCTGCAGAACTTCCATAGAGTGATGACAAAGCTGAACGGAGCATCTTGCGACGTTGAGCAAATGCTAAATCAATGATTGTAAATACTTTTTTACGTAACTCTTCATCTCCCGGTGTTGCACGTCGCGTAAAAGCAACTAATTTAGAATCAACATTAGGTTGTGGCCAGAAGATATTGCGAGAAACAGAGCCGGCTCCTGTGACATCAGCCCACCATGCAGCTTTCACGGTTGGAATTCCATACTCCTTTGTATTGGGCTTTGCAGCAAGCCTGTCTGCGACCTCTGCTTGCACCATCACGATTCCACTTCGAAGGGAGGGAAGAATTTCAAGCAGGTGAAGAAAGACTGGTACTGAGACGTTATAGGGAAGATTTGCTACCAGAACTGTTGGGGCTACCGGAAGTGATTGCAAGGTGAGTGCATCCTGGTTAAGCACCGTCAAAAGCTCTACCCGTTCTGAATGGGTTGCAACAGTTATAGGTAATTGGGTTGCTAAGCGTCTATCTATTTCCACAGCGATAACTGATTGTGCCTGTTCAAGCATTGCTAACGTCAGTGAACCAAGACCCGGTCCAATTTCAAGTGCAATATCATTTGAGGTAACTCCAGCAGTTCGAACTATTTTTCGACAGACATTAGCATCGTGGACAAAGTTCTGTCCTAAAGATTTTGAAGGTTTGAGATCAAGTGCTGCAGCTAACTCGCGAATCTCGGCCGCGCCAAGAAGGCTCATACAAAAGATCCAAAGATTCGCTCTGCATTGACAGATAGCGCTGTTGCAAGCTCGGCTATATCTTCATCGCGCTCGATTGCCATCGCGCGGACAATATTTGCAATCTGTGCCGGTGTATTAAGTGCGCCCCTATGTGGCACAGGGGCTAAAAATGGAGAATCCGTTTCGACTAATAATTGATCATGCGGAACGAGTTTGACCGCATCTCGCAGCGCAGGTGCATTCTTAAATGTCATGGTGCCTGCAAATGACAAGATATATCCGCGTTCAATACAGGTTTTAGCCATTTCTACATCCCCTGAGAAGCAGTGAAAGACAGTCTTTTCGGGAGCTCCAACTTCAAGGAGGATTGATAGGACATCGTCATGAGAATCGCGATCATGAATGACGAGCGCTTTCTTGGTTCGTTTGGCCAAATCAATATGCCACTTAAATGATTCTTGCTGACGTTTTTGTAGCTCAGGTGGCGTTCTAAAATAATCAAGACCTGTTTCTCCAATTGCGCGAACACGTGGCTCTTGCGCAAGTCGTTCGATAGTTGCCAAATCAGCGCCTAAATCTCTAACGGTAGGAGCCTCGTTGGGATGCAGCGCTACAGCTGCAAGCACCCTACCTGGAAATGCGTTAGCCATATCCACACACCACTGTGACTGTTCTGCTGAATATCCAACCTGCACGATTCGATCGACATTGACCGACTTTGCATCATCTAGAACTTGTCGAACTGCATCTGAATCAGGTGAATCATTGGTAACAATTTCAATGTGTGCATGCGCATCTACCGTTGGAACGGGAAGCGGTTCAGGTAGTGGTGCTAATTCGCGATCAATATCGCGATTGTGGCGATCGGCCATAGAAAATTACTCTTTAACTTCTAACCGTGGAAATAAGACTGGCGTCTTTGTCACGGTGGCACCTTGTGGCAATTGACCCCACGTTGCAACCTTTGAAATCTTTTGCGCACCGATAGCGCCAAGGGTGACGTTGGCTCCCAGTGATTCCCATAAAATTTCAGTTGTGGCTGGCATTACTGGATGCAATAAAACTGCTAGCGCCCGTAAAGATTCTGCAGTGTTATATAAAATTTCTTCAAGAGCTGCTTGATTGGCAGGATCTTTAGCCAAAATCCATGGCTCTTTCTCGGTTACATAGCCATTGACTTTCTTGCAGTAATCCATCGCAGCGTTGATGCCACCTTGAAAGTCCAGTGCGACCATTGCTGAGTCACACTTTTCAACTGTCACCTTCAGCGCCTCTGATAACCCTGCATCGTGAGCAACTGCTGGAACCTTGCCGCCACAGTACTTTTCAATCATCGCAGCAAGCCTGGATGCTAGGTTTCCAAAGTCATTTGCAAGCTCTGATGTATATCGCGCGCTCATATCTTCCCAAGAGAACGAGCCATCGCTTCCAAATGGAATAGCGCGTAAGAAGTAATATCTAAAGGCATCTACTCCAAAGTGGTCAGTGATATCTGATGGCGCAATTCCGGTCAGCTTAGACTTACTCATCTTCTCGCCACCAACAAGTAACCATCCATGCGCAAATACTTTCTTAGGGATTTCGATGCCAGCTGCCATTAACATTGCTGGCCAAATAACAGCATGGAAGCGCAAAATATCTTTTCCAACGAGATGAACATCTGCAGGCCATGTTGCCGCAAACTTCTTTCCGCCTTCTGAATCTGCTGCATCTGTAAGTCCTACAGCAGTTGCATAATTAAGAAGTGCGTCAAACCAGACGTAGACAACTTGGTCGGTATCCCACGGAACCGGAATACCCCAATCAAATGTAGATCGTGAAATTGATAAATCTGAAACTCCACCCTCCAGGAATGAGATGACTTCGTTGCGAGCGCTTTCAGGCTGGCATGCCTCTGGATTCTTCTTGTAATGATCAAGTAGTGGTTGCGTAAATTCAGAGAGCTTAAAGAACCAGTTATTTTCATTGACAAGTTCAATGGGCTTGCTGTGAATCGGACAGAGTTTTTCTCCATCTGCATCAATTAAATCGCCAGGTAATTTAAATTCTTCGCACCCAACGCAATATGGACCTTCATATTTTCCAGCGTAAATATGGCCTGAGTCTTTGAGTGATTGCAGAAACTTCTGTACGCGCTCTGTATGGCGCGGCTCCGTTGTGCGAATAAAGTCATCGTTAGCGATATTGAGAGCTTTCCAATTGGGTTTCCACGCTTCTTGTACTAACTTATCGACCCACGCTTGCGGTGCAACGCCATTTTGTTCGGCAGTACGCATTACCTTCTGGCCATGCTCGTCGGTGCCAGTTAGGAACCAGACCGATTCTCCTCGTTGGCGGTGCCAGCGAGTCAGAACATCGCCAGCAACTGTTGTATATGCATGGCCGATATGGGGCGCATCATTTACATAGTAGATAGGCGTAGTCAAGTAGAAAGACTTCATCTGCTCATCTTATTCGCATCGACTACCGCTGCATAAACAATCTTCTTTGGTAGCTCGAACTCCTCTGCCACTGTGGCGATCGCGCCTTTTCGGTCCATTCCGGCTGCTTCATACTCGCGTACCCGCGCAACCGCATCCTCTGCAGTCTTGCTCTGTGATCCGGCTTCAACGCCTGCAATCACCAATGTAATTTCACCCAACACTTCATGGTTATTGGCCCAATCAATAAGTTCTGCCAATGTGCCTCGAATTGTCTCTTCATATGTCTTGGTCATTTCGCGGCAGATTGCTGCTTTTCTATTCATGCCAAGAATTACTGAAGCATCTGTGAGTGATTCCAGTAGTCGATGCGGGGCTTCAAAAACCACCATCGTGCGTTCTTCAAAGCGCAGAGTCTCGTAGAAAGTATTGCGAGCGCCTTGCGCACGTGGAGCAAACCCTTCAAAGGTAAAGCGATCAGTCGGAAGGCCTGATAACGCAATTGCCATAGTGGGCGCGCTAGGCCCTGGAATCACAACTGTAGGAAGGTTTTCTGCTATTGCATCTCGCATTAAGCGAAATCCTGGATCGCTAATTGTTGGCATTCCAGCATCAGTAACTACTAAGACCTGACGGCCTTCGCGCAATAAGGACAATATCTCTTGAGTACGGTCGGTCTCATTACCTTCGAAGAAGGAGATGATCCGCCCTGTAAATGTGACTCCAAGATCAGAGGCTAACCGGTGAAATCTGCGCGAATCTTCTGCTGCAATAATGTCAGCTGAGGCGATTGCATCCTTGAGTCGCTGGCTTGCATCAAGCGGATTTCCAAGTGGAGTCGCTGCAAGAACTAGGGCCATATGCGAATACTCCCATATTCTGTACTCATGACAGCAGGTATCGCTCCGATACTCATCGCCCTCTTATCTCTCATCCTTCGAGTCATCAATCTCGGCTCAATCAAGGAATTTATCTTCGATGAGGTCTACTACGTTGACGGTGCTCGCGATCTCTTGAAATATGGCGTTGAGGTAGCTGGATCAAAGCCAGAATTTATCGTGCATCCTCCCGTTGGTAAGTGGCTTATTGGAGCCGGCATCCAACTCTTTGGTGACACTAGCTTTGGGTGGCGCATCTCAACTGCCTTTATTGGCTCCCTAATGATTCTTCTAATCGCACTCATTGCTCATAAGCTATTTAGAAGTACTGCGCTTACAGCACTTGCTAGCGCTTTGATGGCAATAGATGGCTTAGCGCTTGTGCATTCACGTACCGCTCTCCTTGATAACTTTCTCGTCTTCTTTATTTTGATTGCTACATACTTTTTTATCACCAAACGTTATTGGTGGACGGGTATCGCACTTGGCTTTGCGATGGGTACAAAATGGAGTGCGCTCTATTTTCTGATTGCCTTTGGTTTAATCGGCCTCTATCGCGCATTTACTCATCACAGCGGTCGAGATTTAATTAAGCCAACTCTTACTCGTATTGCTCAATTCGGTATAACACCGGTCTTGCTTTATCTCTCGACATGGACGGGCTGGTTGACAAGTAACCGCGGATGGGATCGCAATTACTCATCCAATATTTTTACTTCATTCATCTACTATCACCAGCAAATCTTGGATTTTCATACAGGGTTAACCGCCCAACATAGCTACCAAGCAAACCCATGGAGCTGGTTAGCCATGGGGCGTCCAACCTCGTTCTATTACCAAACACCTAAGGGTTGCGGTGCTTCAAGTTGTTCACAAGAGATACTTGCGCTCGGTACTCCACTTCTCTGGTGGCTCGGCACAGTTGCGATTGCTGTTGTCATCGGATTGTGGATTCGCAGCCTGGTATTACGACGCTTAGATCCTGCTTTGACCATCATTGTTACTGGAATCGCTGCAGGCTACCTACCGTGGTTCTTCTTCCAACAGCGCACAGTCTTTACTTTTTATGCAATCGCCTTTGAGCCATTTTTGATACTTGCTCTTGTTTACTCTGCGCGTTCAATTATGAATACCTATGCGGGGGCTGGCCAGATTGCCGTTGCAACGATTTTCATCGTGCTATTTCTTAACTTTTTATACTTCTTGCCAATCTTTCTTGGCGATGTGATTACCTACCAGGCATGGCACGCCCGAATGTGGTTTCCGAGCTGGATTTAATAGAAGTACTTTCTTCTCTATTCGTTAGCCGCGCGAACTTCCCGTAGGCGCTCGACTGCTTCATCAGCCAACTGTTGGTCAAATATCTGGTCGCGAGATGGAGCGGCGGCGGCGAGTGCCTCGCGCTCGAGACGTTCTTGCTCTTCACTCCACCTACCTGGTTCAGTCAGATCGATAACGCGTCGACCTTGAACAGCTTTAGGCGCTGTGACATACGTGGGTGCTGGGATCTGATTTGGCTGCCACTCTGAACGAGATTGCGCAGTTCCTTTTGGAAAGAGTGTGACTCCTCTTAATTCGCGCTCTGAAAGTGGAACCCAATGATCTTGAGTAACTTTAACTTCATGAGTAGTTTTTGTTGTAAGAACATCTGAAAGATTTGTGTGTGACACACCTTCAGTAGTTTTATGAAGTTGATCTACACGGCGACGTTGAATGCGTTCGCTATTTTCTTGGCGGCGCACATACGCGATGTAGATGATGAGTCCAGTGACTGGAATCGCGATTGCTAGATATGAAAGCGTTTGCATAATTGCACCTACCATCGTAAGTATTAGGGTTGTTGTTATTAATGTGAAGATAATTCTGCGTCGCATCAGTTGTTGTGCAACTCTTCCTGCGCGATCGACATCTGTGTAGATAACTCCGCTGCCAATTTGTGCACCCGGTGTTGTGCTTGCAACTACTCGAAGTGCGCTTTTATATCGTTCGATGCTCTTTCCGGAGAATTCATTCTTGTTATGAACCCAGCGAGGCAGAAAATAGGCAACCCACATGCCAATAATCGCTAGATAGATAATTCCAGAAGCCATGGTAGGTAAAGGTTAGAGGGGTGACGCTATTTCTCTGTGGATTTCAAGGGGGGTTTACTGGACTAATTCATTGTTCTTAACAAAGCAGAGATGGTCTCTCCATGCCCCGTCGATATGTAGAAAAGCCTTTCTTTCACTTTCTAGAATAAAGCCAGCTTTCTGCGCAACCTTGCATGATGCTTCATTCTCTGGTCTGACATTTATCTCAATCCGATGTAACCCGAGTTGTGAAAAACCAAAGCCAGATACCAATCTGACGGCTTGAGTCGTATACCCACGGTTGGCAAAATTACGGTCGATCCAATAGCCAATATGTGCACCCCGCAGCGCTCCGTAGATAACTCCACCCATAGTTATTTGCCCAACAAGATTTACACCGCTCCAAATAAGAAAAGAATACGACCGCCCCGCTCGCGCCTCGCGATTAAGGGCGCGAACCATTTCAAAGAAGGATGGGGGCTGAGTCAGGTACTCGCTCGCGGGAGAACCTTCAGGAGTTCGAGGAAGAGTGGCCTCCCATGGTGCTAGCCACTCCTTGTTCTCGGCACGAACCTGATTCCACTTGGCTCGATCGCGCATGCGTGCCGGCTGCAAGGTGATCTCATCACCATGTAAGTCAACTGGCCAGGCAGATGCAGACATGGCCGCTAGATATATCGACGCTCGAGAACTACAACAGTGACAACTGCGCCAGCCGAAAGACTGGTCTCGCCTTCAGGGACGGCAATGAATGAATTGCCATCTGAGAGAGAGGCTTGTTCATCTTGGGAAGCAAGAGGTGCAACCGTTTTTCCATCTTCGCTAAGAACTGCGCGAACGTAGGAGCGATATCCGCCTGATGATTTGAGCGGCTTCTCAAGCTTTGCCTTTACAGATGGGCGGTGAATTGTCGCTGTGCCAAGCATGGTGCGAATCATCGGACGGACAAGAAGTTCAAAGGAGATGTATGCGGCGATGGGATCTCCTGGAAGTGTGACAACCGGGGTCTTATCAGGGCCGATGGTCCCATAATTATGTCGACCGCTGGATTCGATGGCGATTTCAACAGTATCGATTTCACCCATCTTTGAAAGCGTTCGTGTAATCAAATCAAATGAATCATCATGACGTTCTCCGCTAATAATGATCAGATCTGCTCGCACAAGCTGATCTTCGATAACGCTCTGCAATTGTGATTCATCATCCGGAATCGAGTGCACGCGATATGCAACCGCTCCGACTTCACGAACTGCAGTAGTCAGTAGCCATGAATTAGTTTCATACTCTCGATCACCTGTAAGAGCGTTGCCCGGTTCGACAAGCCCTGGGCCAGCAGAAATGACAACAACTCGCGGATGTGGCCGAGTTGGCAGATGATCAAGGCCAATGGATGCTGCAAGACCAATCTGAGTTGAACGAATTCTACTTCCGGCTTTCATGACGAGTCGTTCACCAACATAGATATCTTCAGCAAGGGTTGCATCATGTGCATCAAGAAGAGGCATATCAAATGGTTCTAGGGGACGACATAGATCAAGAAGAGAGGTAAGCACTTCATCTACACGTGAACGTTCTGACATAATCACTAACCTTACTTGGATAAGACTTAGTACTAGGGGATTTAGATGGGTATCAGAGACGAAAAGTCATCACTTCGTACTCGCTATCGCCATGAACGCCATGAACGTTTTATCGACCATAGCTTTGAATTCCTTGCAAGCTCCCCGGAAATTTCAGAAGCTTCTGTTGTTGCAAGTTATATGTCATATGAAGATGAACCAAGGACCACAGAACTCAGCGCCGCTCTTTTGGCTGCAGGAAAAAAACTTCTACTCCCGAGAATAAGTGGGCTATCCCTCGAATGGGTCGAGTGGAACGGTGCCCAAGAAAATCTCAAGATATCCAAAAGGATTCTCGAACCTATTGGGCCTGCAATTACAGATCTTGCTGGCATAGAAATTGTGATTGTTCCAGCGCTACGTATTGATCGCCGTGGCTATCGACTTGGCCAAGGCGGGGGATTTTACGATCGTGCACTCCCCCAACTTCAAGCATGGAGTATCGGGCTTATTCACCCCGATGAAATTTCTAGTGAAGATCTACCCACAGAAGAGTGGGATCAGCCGCTCGATGCTGCAGCAACTCCTGACTTAATTCTTCGATTTAGTAAAAGCTAAGGAAGATTGCGAGCGATAACAATTCGCTGAATCTGATTTGTGCCCTCGTAGATTTGTGTGAGCTTTGCATCTCGCATCATGCGCTCGACTGGATAATCAGAGACATATCCATATCCACCAAGAATTTGAACGGCATCTGTTGTTACCTTCATTGCAACATCTGATGCATAAGTCTTGCTGGCTGCGGAGAAGAATTTAAGATCCTTGTCTCCTCGTTCACTCTTTGCAGCAGCTGCATAAGTAATCTGACGCGCAGTTTCAACCGCTATGGCCATATCTGCCAACATAAATTGCACACCTTGGAAATCAAAGATTTCCTTGCCAAATTGTTTACGCTCATGGGCGTACCTCTTAGCTATATCGAGCGCGCCTTGTGCGATCCCTAAAGCTTGTGCGGCGATCGTAATGCGTGTGTGATCGAGAGTATCCATTGCAAGAGCAAAGCCTTTTCCGATTTCGCTGATGCGGCGATCATCGCCAACTGTGACGTTATCAAAATAAACTTCGCGGGTTGGTGAACCTCGAAAGCCCATCTTTTTTTCAGGAGATCCAAAAGATATTCCGGGATCTGACTTTTCCAGAACAAATGCTGTAATTCCTTTTGAGCCAAGGGATGCATCTGTCTGAGCAATGACTGTATAGAATTCAGATTCGCCGGCGTTAGAAATCCATTTTTTGCTTCCGTTAATTACCCAGTTATCACCTTTGCGCCCTGCTTTAGTTTTAAGCGCTGATGCATCTGAGCCAGCCTCTGATTCAGAGAGGCAGTACGAGAATCCTTTGCCCTTCGCTAATGGACGCAACCAGCGCTCTTTCTGTTCGGGAGTCCCACTAAGAATTAAGGGTAGCGAGCCCAATTTATTAACAGCAGGTATTAGTGATGAAGAGCCACATACTCGCGCAACTTCTTCGATGATGATGCAGGTGGCAAGCGCATCGGCGCCATCGCCGCCAAATTCAGTTGGCACATGCGCTGCAAAAAGACCGGCTCTAACTAAAGCGTTATGGGCTTCTTGCGGATATCGATGATCTTCATCAACGGCGTGAGCAAAGGGTGCAATCTCTTTCTCTGATAACGCCCGCAAGCTATCTTGCAGATCTTTATACTCACCGGGAAGCGTAAATACATTCTCCAAGCTCATTTATTTCCTTCTCTTTCATCGCGACTCTTTAATTGGTTTAAATATTGGTTGTATTGCGCTAATTCATCGGGTTTTCCCATGGCGGCTAGGCGAGCTTCATTACGATCAATTCTTTTATTCTCGCGCGAATCATCTCGCATCCATTGAATAAATGTTGCTATGAGGGCTAAGACGATTGGAGCCTCGCCCATTCCCCAAGCAATAGCTCCGGCTGCATGTTGATCGGTTAAGAGATCACCGAGCCACGGAGTGTTGAGAGATCCGTAATATCCCTTATCTATCAACGTTGTTGTTGCCATCAGCGCAACGGCAAAGAATGCGTGGATGCTCATTGCCGCAAAGAGGATGACGATTCGAATTAAATGTGGGATTTTTCGTGGATTTGGATCAATGCCAATAATTACGTTGAAGAAGAGGAATCCGGCCAGCATGAAGTGGATATTCATAAAGAGATGGCCCGCGTGTGACTGCATCAGATTTCCGAATAGATCAGTGAAATAGAGAACAAAGAGTGAGCCATCAAAGATTGCAAGTGCAGTTAATGGGTTTGTCAGAATAATTGCATAGCGTGAGTGCAGTAGCGCAATCAGGGTTCCTCTAACGCCTCTCTCATCTGCATTACGACCTTGCGGAAGTGTGCGCAAAGCAAGTGTGATTGGCGCACCTAATACCAATCCGATTGGCGCCAACATCCCAAGAACCATGTGAGCAATCATGTGATATTCAAAGGAAAAGAGCGCATAGACACCTAGCCCGCCACTGGTTGCAAAATCAACTACGGCAATTCCTAAAGCAAAAGCAATCGTTCTTCCAATCGGCCATGAATCGCCGCGGCGCTTCAGTATTGAAACGCCTTTGATGTAGAGCGCAACAAGAGTGATGAGCATTCCGATAATGAGCGCATCAGGATCATACAAAGTAAGTAGGCGCGTGAAATTTGGAGCTTCAGGAGTTGCAATACCTACAATTGAAAGCGCTGCGTTAAAGGGTGCTTCTTCACCAGATGGTGGCTGCGTTCCAGATAGCCAACTTCCTAGTACAACGACAAGACCCATAATTGCGGCTTCGACAAAAATTACTCTAGATAGAAGGCTCCATCCAGTCTTATCTCCTGTTTGCAACGATTTACGGTTGCGGTATCCAATTGCAAGTAAGACTAAAGTTAAAATAATTTTTGCAATAACAATTCGGGCATAAGAAGATGACCACGCAGAGGCAAAATTCAAACGAGCCCACGCGTTAGCTGCTCCGCTAACGACTACAGCGATTGCAGACCATAGAGCAAGCTGGCTAAAGCGAGGAAGTGCAATTCGGCGATCAGAATCGTCAAGTGCCACAATGGCAAAGAGCCCGCCAACCCAGAGGGATAGCGCGACAACGTGAATTACAAGGGAACCAATTGCCAGTGAGTGTGAACCACCTGATGCCGTATGGCTCTGAAAGACAGGTGTTATGAGCGCCAATAAGGAGATGACAAGAAGGGTAAGGCTAGTTATAACTGTCCGAACGAAGTTGATTGAAATCAGAACTATGCCAGCTAGTAGAGTCTGGAAGGCAAGATATTTACCAAGATCTATCTGAGTGATGAATGAGGAAAGTGTCGTCGAATCAAAGGCAGAACCAAGGGAAGTTCCCAAAATATTGGCAACAGTTAAAACAATCTGAAACGCACTCGTGACAAACCAGATGCCTGCCAGAATTAGCCCACCTTGGCGAAGGCGAAGTGCGTTATCTTGAAGTTTGCCCTCTTTTTCAATAAGTAGAAAAGAGAGCGCGAGAAGTATCCCGACCAGGGTAAAGGCTGCAAAGAGCGATAGGGACTTGGTGAGCGTTCCGAGCGCACTCACTAGTGGATCTACTGCACCTAAAGTTCCTGCCCTAAGACTCATCGTTCGCGGTAAAGCTTTCGAGCATAAAGCGAAAGCGCCACGGTGACGATGAGAGCTGCTGCCAATAGACCGAGAACAAAAACAGTTGTTCCGAGATTATCTCCTGATGGAGTTGGGGTCGGAGTTGGTTTTGGTACAACTGTTGCAACAACAGTTGGTTCAGCAAAATTAAATGTGAACTTTCCGATTAGAGGAAGATCATTTTCTGCGAAGAGAGAATAGTTAACAGAATATATTCCAGTCTTAACCAATTGCCTAAGCCCGATGACGGCATTGATGCCATCGATGGTCAGCGCACCATCATCAACGCGTGCTCCTTTTGGATCTGTCACTGTCACTTCATTACCAATATCCATTAGTGGGATTTCAGTGGTGATGGTGACCGCACTTGGAGCGCTTTGTAGCGTGGCTCCTGCGATTGGGGATGTAGCGACCAGTGAATTTGCGAAAGCGGTATGAGATGTGAAGAAGAAAATGCCTAGAACCATTGCAGCTGCGGTGATTCGCTTCATTCAGAGATACTCCTTTGCGCTCAGAATCTATGTGGATTCGCGCCTATCGTCTCACTTCTTTAGACTTAGGGGTAGATAAACTCTAAGAGAAAGGTCTCACATTGCCCACATATCAATACGCATGCACAGCGTGCGACCACGCTTTTGAGGCTTTTCAGAGTTTTTCGGAATCTCCATTGACGCAATGTCCTCTATGCAAGAGCGAAGTTCGTAAGGTCTATTCAACTGTTGGAGTTGTCTTTAAAGGACCTGGTTTTTACAAGACCGATTCAGTTGCAAAACCTGCAACCGCTGCTGAGTAAAACTACTCGTGGTGGGGTGGTTTATCACCCTTAATCTCTTCCTCGCGACGGCTATCTTCCTTCGCATCTTCCTGTGGATCACGTTCATCATCGGTTATTGCGGGAAACACACTACTCATAGCAATTCTTCCCCTTTTCGATTTAACTCTTGATAACCCAATCCTACATAATTATGCCTATGTTTGAACGTTTGGGCCATGTATTAGTCCGCTATCGAAAGAGTGCAGTCGCTCTTTTTATCATCGGAATTCTTCTTTCAGGCGTAATCGGCTCACTTATTTTTAGCAGACTTGATTCTGGTGGTTATTCCAACCCCAATAGTGATTCATACAAGGTTTATGAATATCTCAAAGATGATCTTAAAGTTGAAGATCCTGCAGTAGTAGTAGTTGTTGATTCTGGAAGCCTTGCTGTCACCGATCCTGGTGTTAGAGAGAAAGCTCGCGTACTTGAAGCGACAATGGCGACAGAAGCTGGCGTGACTAGGGTTCTTTCCTATTGGAGTTCAGGTGGTGAACCAACTCTTAAGTCAACTGATGGGAAAGCTGCATACATACTTATCTACGGTAAAGGTGAAGCATTCACTCCTGAAAGCCAGAAGCTGGGCTCACTCTTTCAAAAGAAGTACGACGGCCCGGTTAATGGCCTGACCCTCTATGCAGGTGGTGTTGGAGTTGTAGGAAACGCGATCACTGAGAAGATTGCGCAAGATCTCAAGATTTCAGAACTGGTTTCAATACCTTTAACCTTTATCCTCTTGGCTTTTGTCTTTGGAGCCCTAGCCGCCTCTGCTATGCCGCTCATCGTTGGTGTCGCCGCAATTTTAGGTGCCTTCTTTATTCTCTTTCTTATCTCACTAATGACCGAGGTCAGCGTCTACGCACTTAATCTGACAACTGGTATGGGTTTAGGTCTTGGCATTGATTATGCGTTGTTGATGGTCAACCGCTTCCGTGAAGAGCTCCATCACGGACGTAGCGTTGAAGAATCGGTCGTCACCACGATGGCCACTGCAGGAAAAACTGTTTTTTATTCAGGGTTAACTGTCTTAGTAACTATGGTTTCGCTGACTTTCTTCCCGCTTCCATTCCTCAAATCATTTGGTTACGCAGGCGTTTCAGTTGTGGCGCTAGCTGTGGTCGGTGCAATCTTTGGTCTGCCACCTATCCTGGCGCTCGTTGGAACGCGTATCGATAAAGGTGTTGTGAGAAAATCAGCAATTACACCGAAAGAAGATGGACGTTGGGCACAGACTGCGCGCATGGTGATGAAGCGCCCAACTGCAGTAGTTATTCTCGCACTTATTATTTTAGGAATCCTTGCCGCCCCTGTGCAAAATATTAAATTTGCCCAAGGTGATTCTCGTATGTTGCCAGCAAGCAATAAGGCAGCCATTTCAACGGCTCTTCAAGCAGAGCGATTCCCTGGGCAAACAGGCACACCTATTGAAATTATTATCTTTGATGGCTCTAATCGTTTAGACGAAATCAATACCTATGCGACCAAAGTTGCGACAACTCCTGGAATCGTGGGAACTGTACCTCCTCAAGTTATCGGTACCGATGTCCGACTTGTTGCCTATCAAGCAATGTTGCCTCGTACTCCAGAATCACAGAAGTTGATTCATGACATCCGCGACATCAAAGCTCCGCAAGGCACTTTAGTTGGCGGCGTTGCTGCTGATTACACCGATTCACAAGATGGTATTTCTCAAACTCTTCCTTGGGCACTTGGCTGGATCACAATCAGCGTCCTCATACTGATCTTCATATTCACCGGTTCCATCATTCTTCCGATCAAGGCAGTGTTGCTCAACGTGCTATCGCTTGCAGCAACAATGGGCGTCTTAACCTGGGTATTTATCGATGGCCATTTGCAATGGTTGGTTGGTTCTTTCACGGTGACCGGAACCCTCGATACATCTATCGTTATCTTAATTGCCGTCGTTGTCTTCGGTTTATCTATGGACTACGAACTCTTCTTACTCTCACGTATTCGCGAAGAGCATTTGGCTGGTAAATCCAATATTGAAGCAGTTGCAACCGGACTTCAACGCTCTGCTCGAATCATTACTGCTGCCGCAGTCTTACTTGCGGTGGTTTTCGGCGCATTTATTACCAGCGGTGTTACATCAATTAAATCAATGGGTTTTGGCGTAGCCCTTGCCGTGATTCTTGATGCAACCATTGTTCGCGCACTTCTGGTTCCCGCATTGATGCGACTATTTGGAGAACGCAACTGGTGGGCGCCTCAATGGATGCAGCGCTTTACACTTAAGCACTAATTACCCTTACCTCCCACTTTCCCTTAACCTTGGGGAATGGATCTCATCGCTTCCCTGCAATGCACCGATCAACCAGGCATCGTTCATGCGATGACCACCGCTGTTCTGGGCTGTGGCGGAAATATCATCGAGAATCAACAGTTCACCGATCACACAACAAATATCTTTGTAATGCGCACACGTTTTGAGACATCACAAGGCTTAGAGGCGGCGCGCTCAAGCTTGAGCGATGGACTAGGTAAATTCTCCCCCCAGCTTCATATCCGTCCAACCGCTGAAAAACCACGCGCACTTATCTTGGTAACCAAAGAGAGCCACTGTCTTCGTGATCTGATGTATTTACTTGAACTCGCCGAGCTACCTATCGAAATTCCACTTGTGATTTCAAACCGCGAAGATCTTAAGTCCCTCGTTGAATCTCATGGAATCCCATTTATGTACCTTCCTGTTACTGCGGCTAATAAAGCTGAGCAAGAGGCTGTCATTCTTGAAAAAATTGCCGAACTTGAAATTGATTTCGTAGTTTTAGCTCGCTATATGCAGATTCTCTCAACGCAATTCTGCAAGGCAATGCCAGGAAAAATTATCAATATCCACCATTCATTCCTTCCGGGATTTAAAGGTGCTAAGCCTTACCACCAGGCCCACGATCGCGGCGTCAAAGTAATCGGAGCAACAGCCCACTTTGTTACGGCAGATTTAGATGAAGGTCCGATCATCGAACAAGATGTTGCACATGTAACTCATGCAGCAACCCCCGAAGAGATGATTGCCCTTGGCCGCGATATCGAGCGAAGAGTCTTAGCTCGCGCAGTAAAGCTTTATGCAGAAGATCGCATTTTTATCGTTGGCCAGAGAACTGTAATTTTCTCTTAAATAATAAAGAAGCGCTGCTGTGTAATAGTGTCCCCGGCGGGAGTTGAACCTGCGACCTACCGCTTAGGAGGCGGTTGCTCTATCCACTGAGCTACGGGGACCTGCGAAACTTCAACAACTTGGCAAAGGTTATCCCTATAGATAACCTTGGGCTAACGCGATTAATTCAGGTCGCGTCAATGAAAGAATGAAAGGCCCCCATGAAAGCGCTCGTTATCGGCGCAGGCGGAGTTGGCAGTGCAATTGCAAATATCGCATCACGTAGACCATTTATTACCTCGATGGTCCTTGCAGATCGCAGCCTCTCTCGAGCCCAGTCAGCTGTAACCAAAGTAAATGACCCACGATTCTCCGCGGAGGAGGTGGATGCCTCTGATGTGAACGATATTCGCGCTCTCATTCGTAAAGCAGCTCCCGATATTGTGGTGAACGCGGTAGATCCGCGTTTTGTGATGCCAATCTTTCTTGCCTGTGAAGAAGAGAAAGTTAATTACATGGATATGGCGATGTCGCTTTCCAAGCCGCATCCAGAAGATCCCATGAATAAGCCTGGGGTAAAACTAGGTGATGAACAATTTGCTCGCGAAGCGAACTGGATTCAGAACGGCAATTACGCAGTTGTCGGAATGGGTATCGAGCCAGGCATGAGCGATGTCTTTGCTCGTTACGCTGAAGATGAACTTTTCTCTCGTATCGATTACTTAGCGGTAATGGATGGTTCCAATCTAACCGTTGATGGCTACGACTTTGCTCCATCATTTTCTATCTGGACGACGATTGAAGAGTGTCTTAATCCGCCTCTGATCTTCGAAGAAGGTCGTGGTTGGTATACAACCGAGCCATTTAGTGAACTCGAGACATACGACTTCCCTGATGGAATTGGACCAGTTGAATGTGTCAACGTTGAGCATGAAGAGGTTGTCTTAATTCCTATGAAGGTGAAAGCTAAGGAAGTTCGATTTAAGTATGGACTTGGTGCACAATTTATTGAAACTCTCAAAACTATTCATTCCCTTGGTTTGGATAAGAAGGAGAAGGTTTCAGTGCAGGGCGTAGAGGTTTCACCTCGAGAACTTCTGGCTGCTCTCTTGCCAGATCCTGCAACAATCGGTGATGTGATGCACGGTAAAACATGTGCTGGCACACTTGTTAAAGGTCTGGACAAGCAAGGAAAGCCTAAGGCTGTCTACATTTATAACGTCGTTGATAACCATTGGTCGATGAAGAATTACGGTAACCAAGCAGTTGTGTGGCAGACAGCAATCAACCCGCTGATTGCAATGGAACTCATTGCAAATGGAAGCTGGAAGCCAGCAGGAATCAACGGTCCTGAATGGTTCCCTGCTCAACCCTTTCTTGATTTAATTGTGGAGTACGGATCTTCATGGCATATCCGCGAAGAAGATTCGAAGGGAATCGTTATTTAAATGCAGCACGAGTTCGATGTCGTCGTAATCGGATCAGGTTTTGGTGGTTCGGTTGCGGCGC